>Ga0315290_10002304_pt1 | contig 13441 bp, 6 predicted proteins | sample YL17G12_0_MG_FD_203627 | JGI IMG/M metagenome (GOLD analysis project Ga0315290, IMG submission 203627) | Sediment microbial communities from Yellowstone Lake, YNP, Wyoming, USA - YL17G12_0 | ecosystem: Environmental > Aquatic > Freshwater > Lake > Sediment | place: USA: Wyoming | collected... | reverse complement strand
ATTCCCAGGAGCCACAGCACCAGCACCCGGCGGAGAATCCTCCGGTACATCGAGAGCTTGCCTTGGCCCTCCTCGATCCGCTTGGCAAAGGCCAACGGCATGGAGGCTCCGACGACGAACAGGAACAAGGGCATGATCATGTCCCAGGCACTGAACCCCTCCCAATCGACGTGCTCCATCTGGGTCCTGAGCCAGCCCCAGTCCACGGCGGCCGAGAGCCAGGTCACCCAGGCGGCGGGCAGGGCCACGGCCAGCAGGGCGACCAGCGTCAGCACGACGTCCCGGCCGCCGACGATCCAGAACATGTCGAAGCCCCGCAGGGCGTCCAGCGCGGTGACCCGGCCGGGGTCTGCCGCTGCGGAAGACGTCGGCCCCGCCGCCGACGAGGGTTCGGGCCGATAGGCCGTTGAGGTCGATAAAGTGCTGCGGCTCATTGCGGAACCTCCTTATCTGGGTGGGACCGCCCCGCGCCAAGATTATCCCTTGGGCCCCAGTCTGGTGCAAGCGAGATTCGCCGTGGGAGGATGGGCAAATTATGTACCCCCATAATGGTGATGCTGCGGCAAACCAGTGGTCCGCCCAGTCGCATTTGACAGATTGGGTGGCACTGGCGTCTCGCCAGTGCTGCACCGGAGCACGGGCGAGACGCCAGTGCTGCACCGGAGCACGGGCGAGACGCCAGTGCCACCCGAACGAGCAAGACGGCCTGGAAAGGCCGTCCTACGTGGCCGTCCTACACAGTCCGTTCTGCAACGTTGGGGACTACTTCATCCCCCCCTTGGGGGCAGGCGGTGGCGTCCCGCGCGGGCGGTTGTACTTCGAGTCGGGAAGCCACACGGGCATCTTCTCGGCATTGGCCACGCGCAGCCCGGCGACCAGATAGAACACGGCGGCGGTGCGCACGCCTTGCCAGTTCCACTCGGGCCCGACCTCATCGCTCGGCTGGTGATACTGTTTGGCCAGGAACCGGTCGGCCCGGGCCTTGAGCTGCGCCAACTCGGGCGCCGACCCGTAGAGGGTGCCGAGCATTCCCAGCATGCCCTCGGCCTTGGGTTTGGCCTTCCCGGGCTGCTCGCGGAACCCCAGGCCGATGACGTAGAAGGTGGGAATTCCCCGCTGGGCGAACTCGAAGTGATCGGATCGGTAGAAGACCTTCTGGTCTGGTGCTATATCGGGGAGGACGAGGAGCTGCATGTCCCGGGCGAGCTGGGTGAGGGTGGCATCGAGGGTCGACTGGCCCAGGCCGATGGCCAGGACGGCCCCCAGCGGCCCGTAGGTCTCCGTGTCGATCCCGTCGAAGTTCAGGTCGGCCGCCACTTTGGCTAGCGGCCAGGTGGGGTGGCAAAGCCAGTAGCGGGACCCCAACAGCCCGAGCTCTTCGGCCGTCGGGGAAAGGAAGATGACGGAGCGGCGCGGGCGGGGCTCGGCGCGGGCCAGGACTTCGGCGATGGCCAGCATCTTGGCCACGCCCAGGGCGTTGTCGGCAGCGCCCGGATAGATGCGGCCGTCCTTGCGCTTGCCCAGCCCGTCGTAGTGGGCGGTGTAGATGACGGCCTCCTCCCGCAAGCGGGGATCGCTCCCCTCGAGCAGTCCGACCACGTTGTAGGTTGGCGAGGGGTCGGCGATCTTCAGGGGCAGGTCGATCTTCCCTCCGATTTCCGGAGGGACCCGGGTATCTTCCGCGGAGACCGCCTGGAGAAAGCCGCCCTGTTCGCCCAGCGGCTTCAGTCCGAGCCGGGCCATCCGGTCGGCGACGAACCTGGCCGCCTTGACGCCCCCCGGCTGACCCGTGCCCCGGCCCTCCATGTCCTTGCCGGTCAGTGCCAGGGTGAGCTGCCGGATCGTCTCCACCCGAAGATCGTCTCCCAGCTTCCGCTCCCTGGGCTCGAGGGATTGCCCAAGCGCAGGCCGAGACGCCGGACCGGCTTGCCCCGCGAGCAGTACGGGAAGAAACGCGACCAAGAGCCCAAGAGAACCGACGCTGCGACGCCGCCTCATGCCATTCTCCTAGCATGCCCGCATGGATTGTGGACATGGCGCGCGTGGCTGTCAATTGCCCCTGCAGGTGGTTGACAACCGCGGCGTGCCGGGCCAGAATGAGTTTTGTGTGCACTTCGTGGAACCGAAAGGAGGCCGTTGTGAGTCGTCGCTTCGGGTCCGGTAGTGCAATTCTCTCTGCGCTGGTTTGGATGCTGTCGCGCCACAGCGCCAGCAAGGCTGCCCCCCCGCCCGCGGGCGGTCGTTACGTGCCGGTAACCCCCACGGGCCTAAAGGGCCGGCTCCGTGCCATGCTCGTGGCGGTCCTTGTGCTGGAGGGGGCGGTCACCGTGGGGTTGCTGCTGGCGGGGTTGGCGTGCCTGGTGACCCTGCTGGGCCTTTGGGGGTGGTTGCGGCGATTGGCGCTCGGGGCTGCGGCCCTGGCGACGGTCGCTGCCGTGGGATGGGGTCTCTATCGCCTCGCCCGCCGGTTCGTCCGCCGCCGGTTCCAGTTCAGCCTGCGCACGCTCCTGATCGGGACCGCCGTGCTGAGCCTGATCCTCGGCACGGTCGGCGTGAGGCTCATCGAGTTGGACAAGCGCCGTCGCACGACGAGCCAGCTTGTGAGCCTGGGGGCGACCGTAGTGTACGATTATCAGGAGGCGCGTCTCGAGGAGTCGAAGCTTCCCTGGACGTCGCGGCTTCGATCGGTGCTCGGCTGCGACCCCTTTGCCCCGGTCGTCGACGTGTCCCTCCGAGCCGATAGCGCCCTGGCCGAGGGGCTTCCCCTGCTGGACCAATTCCCGGAGCTGGACAGCATGACGCTGTCGGGGGCGGGGGTGACCGACGCCGGAGTATTGCACCTCGCCCAAACCGGGGTTTTTCCGCGGCTCAAATGGCTCACCCTGATCGAGACGCTGGTCACCGACGCCGGACTGGCCAGCCTCCGGGCACGCCCGGGTCTGACGGACTTGTGCATCAGCGGCGGCCAGGTCACCGACGCGGGCCTGGCGCACCTGGAAGAGATGGCCACCCTGAAGAGGCTGGTGCTTAGGGACCTTGCGGTGAGCGACGCCGGGATGGTCCACCTCGAGAAGATGTCGCAATTGGAGACCCTGGCCCTGGCGCGCATTCCGCTGACCGACGCCGGTTTGGCGCATCTTAGGCACTTGAAATCCCTGAGAGAATTGCGCCTCGGCGGCACGCGCGTCACCGATGCCGGCCTGGTGCATCTTGAGGACTCGAAATCCCTGAGAACACTGACCCTCATGGGCACGCAAATCACCGATGCCGCCCTCGTCCACTTGGAGGGCCTGACCGGGCTCAAGACAATCCACCTGATACAGACGCAAGTCACCGACGAAGGAGTGGAGCGACTCCGGCGCGCCATCCCCGGCGTGGAGATCCTCCGTTGATCCGACGCCCGACGGCTCGCAGCACATTCTTGACGCCTGCATTGCCGGAGCCCCGCTTCCCGGAAGAGGACCCGTCGGCTGCGAACATGGGCAGCCACGGAATCGATAACCTCGCCCCCGTGCGCACGAAACGCCAATCCGGAGAACTCGCCATGAGATCGAAACGCTGCCTGCCATTGCTGATCGCGGTGATCGCCGCCGCGTGTTGGGCCAGCCACGGCCAGATCGTTGCAGCGCCGCCCGCCAAAGCGGCAGCGGCGCCGCGTGGGCCGCTCGACAAGGCCGACGCCGCGGTGACCGCCCGATGCCAGCTTCGCAGCGACGCGGGCCTGCGGGTCCGCTGCGAGGTTCTGGGGACCGGCGGGGAGGGGGTGAGGGGGTGACGGGGTGACGGGGTGACGGGGTGACGGGGTGACGGGGTGACGGGGTGAGGGGGTGAGGGGGGCACCGCTCGCTGACGCTGGCTTTGCCCCAGCCATCCTGCTTTGCCCCAGTCACCCTGCCCGCGATTCAACGGAACGCCACGGAGGGCGTTCCCTACCGAGGGTTTTCCGGGGCCAAGCTCGGTGGCTCAGACCACCGACTGGTAGCGGTGCACCGGCCTGGGCCGGGCCGGGGCGAAGCTCTCCAGGCCCTCGATGCGGGCGGTCAGCCGGTCGCCGGTGGCGTCGGCCAGGCACCGCTCGACCACGGCCCGCAGGGCGTCGGGCCCCAGGTTGACCCGGGCGTTTAAGAGCAGCTTTGCCTCGGCAGCGTGGCCGGGAAGCGAGCCGCGGACCAAGGGCTCGTCGTCGCTGGCGGTGAGGTTGGCGGCCAGGTGGGCGCCGTCGGCCGCCAGTTGGAGCTTGAGGTGGGCGATCTCGGCCTCGCGGGCCTGCAAGTCCCGCTGGATCCGGCCGATCAGGTCCAGCGCAAAGGCCCGCCAGTCGCACGGCCCGGCCGAGCCCAGGTGGATCGAGGCGTTGAGCCACCCCAGCACCGATTCCCCTTCGGCGTAGACGTCGTAATCGACCTGGGCGATCCGCTGCCCGGCCGGCTCGTCCCCGAGGACGTACTGGAGCCAGCGGTCGACGCCGTCGCCGGCCAGGGCGGACATTGTCCGGTAGGGCAGGCCCGGAAACCGCCCGGCCAGGGCCGCTTCGAGCTCGGCAAGCTCCTCGGGCGAGACCGCGTCGCACTTGTTCAGCACGATCAGGTCGGCCTCTTCGAGCTGCTTCTCGTAGATGTACAGGACGCTGTCGGGCAGCCCGGCCGGGCGAGGTGCGTCGAGCGCCTGGCGCATGCGCTGGAGCTTGCGCATCTGCCGGGTGTCGACCAGCACCGAGAAGGGGGCCACGCGGAACGACTCGGCGCAGAGCCTCTTGATGGGCTGGAGCACCGTGGCCGACAGGTCGGTGCAGCTTCCCACGGGCTCGCCGATGATCACGTCCGGCCGGTGGCGGCGGATCAGCTCCTGGGCGGCCGAGATCAGCTCGTCGAACCGGCAGCAGAAGCAGCCGCCGGCGACCTCCTCGACGCGGCCGCAGCCGGCGCTGGCCAGGACCGCCGTGTCGACGAGGTTGGCCGCCTGATCGTTGGTGATCAGCCCGACCCGCTTCCCCAGCCGGGCCAGTCGCCCGGCCGCCTGGGCCAGGAGCGTGGTCTTGCCTGCCCCCAGAAAACCGCCCACCAGAAGGAGCCTCGGCCGATCCATAGCTTATCTCGATACTCTATCTCGATGCTGAACTTGGAGCGATGGCGTAATGGGCCCATTATACACGGGAGCATTCGGCGGGGCGACCTGGTGGGCCGATGCCCCCGATTGGACGGGTGCCGGCCCGCGGTTCTCACCGCTGTAGCACGGATTGAGGAGCTATGGCAGCTTGACGTCGCATTTCTGGGCCACGCTGCGGGCGAGCTTGCGGAAGTCCCCGTAGCAATCTTGGACCGCATTCAGATGACCGCCCAGGGCGCCATCGCCTGCCTTGAGGTGAAACATGGGTTTCAGTGCGTCCTGAGCCAGGGGCATGAGGCTGCGGTAGTTCTTGAGGGTGGCCAGGCAGTTCGGGTCCCTGTCGACCGAGGGGGCGCGGGAGCGCTCGTCGCCGAGCACTTCGGAGAGATACGTCGGCGGAATACGTTTCATCCACTTCTCGTAGGCCCTGACGGGCCGGTCCAAGCGAACCGCATGTTGGAGGATCACGTATCCGATGGGCAGCATGTCGCCGGCAGGCAACGTCAGGCTGGGGTCTGAGGGGCGTCGCTCGAGTCGATCGCTCCAGTCCTGACGCCACGTCTGGAGACTCGGGCCGAGGTTCCTCAAGCCCTGCAAAGAGAACAGATCGGCGGCCAACGGCACCACCACGAAGTTCGCGGCAATGATCGCCGAGCGGTTGATGGCCCCGAGATTCGGACCCACGTCGATGAGCACGAGGTCTGCGCCTTGCTGGCGGGCGGCGTCGGCCATCATGCGGTGGAACGCGGAGATGGCGCGAAAGGCGGCCTCGTTCCGGCTCATGCAGTTGGGCCACTCCGTGGAGAGCTTGGCCTCAAACTCGGAGAGCCCGAGATCGCCCACCAGGACGCCCAGCCTCTCCGAGACCCGTTCCACGTGAGGAGAGCGGATGTCGCCCAGGCCGCGGAGGATCGGACCGACGGAGCCGAGGACCGTGTCGGGATGCTCCCCATCCGGCCAGAGCTGCTCCAGACGTTCTTCGGGAAGGAACATTGCCGAGAGATTGGCCTGCGGATCGAAATCGGCCGCCAGCACGCTCACCCCAAGATCCGCGTACATCCAGGCGAGGTGGTAGACCAGGGAAGTCTTCCCCACCCCGCCCGTGTTGTTGAAGAACACGATGGTTCTCATGGCCGCCTCCGGACCGTGGCCAGCACGGCGCTGGGGGACGCGATCAGTTCGAGTTCCGGGTTCCCGTTGGTCTGAAGCTCTCTTCGTGCCAGCGGGATGCCCATGCCGAATCGCTGGACAAAGCCGAGGACCTTCATCGCCTCGGCCAAGAGCGGATTGCGATAGTCCGTCACGCCGGGCTGGCCGAAGTTTTGGGCGTTCACCTGCCCGTAAAGACCCCCCGGGCTGTGGATCTCAATGCGGTCCGAGAACCAATAGACCCGAGCCGGAGCATGAGACGTCTCATACGTGCGGTGCAGCACCGCGTTACGCGCAAGCTGTTGGAGGGCAACCAGAGGATAGTCCGGAGACCGGATCTCCGTGACGCCGGTGCGGACGTCGGTCTCCACCGAGATGTGTGCCCCGAGGACCTCATCGAGCAATCGGAGCATCTCGGGCAGAGGGCCCGTGATCTCCTTTTGACTGCGAATGGGGGCCGTGACCTCGGTTCCGTCGAAGCGGACAAACTGCACGTACCCGCCGGCGATCCACGACGTGGGGTCTTTGCCGAACGTGAGGTGGGCCGCCACGTTGGGAATCCCCTCGGCCGTGAGAAAGTGCAGGGAGAAAAGCTGCTCGATCGGCGACCGATCGTTGACGGCCAGCACGTCTGGAGCAACTGCCGTAGGCAAGTAGGTGCTCTGGAAAAGCTGGAGGTTCAGGTCGTCGACGCCGGACCCTCGCACCGGATGCTGATCGAACGGCAGATCGCCTGCACGCCGTTTTTCGATCAACCGTCGTTCCTCGTCGCGCGTGGCCTGGGCCCGGCGCGGCCCCACGCGAATCCAGACCCTGCCGTCGAACCGCACCGGGGGACTGTAGTGGGGCTGCACCTGGATCACGGCAAGCTCACATTCCGCGAGCGTCTTTCGCTCAACGGTCATCTCCGGGAAAGGGAGGATGTTCCCGTTGGAGCGCAGGTGGGCAAGATTGAGCAGGAGCTCATCGGTAATCGGGAGGTTTGCGCAGGTCCCGTCGTCTTCGACTCCGATGAAGAGCACCCCCGGCTTGCGATGGTCGGGCAGATCGTTCGCAAAGGCGCAGATCGCCTGACACACCTTGTCCTGCCTGAAGGATCTTGTCCGCTCCACACGATCGGACTCCAAATCGCCGACAAGAGCAAGCAGTTCCTCGTCCGTAAGCATCGCGCAGCTCCCGCGCCTTCCACCGTTCGGGGGCCAGAGAGGCACTCCGTAATGATATCGCCACCACCAGGGACCGTGAAGTCCAATGGGACGAGCAGGAAGCCAACTCGCATCCCAGCCCTTTTCGCACTCCGTATCCCCACGGATGGGGCGGCGGCAGCCATGGGCACGCCGCGGGGCTCAAATCGAGCCTTGCTGGCTGATCGCGGTGTAGACGTCGTTGGCCAGGCGCCGCAGCAGGGCCTCGAAGGCGTCGATCTCGCCGTGGCCGGCCTGGCCGTGAGCGTCGTCGTCGTACAGCAGCCCGTCGCGGGAGAGGCCGTCGGTGGCCAGGAGGAGATCGATGATCTGGGCCGAGGTGTGGTCCGCCAGGCCGAAGGCCGCGCCGCTCAGGCCGACGTTGAAGGACGCCGTGCCCACGCCCCCCGCCGTGACCACGAAGCCGTACGACTCGACCAGGGCCACGAGCGCGGGATCGGTGATCGGCTCCTCCGACGGGCCCACGTAGCGCAGCGAGACAAGCGACTCCTTGGTGACGAAGGTGGCCAGGGCCACGGCCAGGACCTGGGCATCGAGCTTGGGCGGGCCGCCGGGTGAGGTCTTCGCCGTGCGCTTGAAGAGCACCTGATAGGTTTGGGCAATCCCGGCGTTGGTCGTGCCTTCCAGGCCGCCGTACATGTTGGGGAAGGTGTCGGCCAGCCAGTGGCCGAGAACCGTCGAGGTCTCCCCGCCGTTGAGCGCGCGAATCAGGGCCTGGCCGTGCTTGTTCTGCCAGAAGCCGACGTTGGCGGTCTGGCCGGCCGCGACCTGGCCGCCGTCGACCCGCTCGCCGAAGTTGTAGTTCCCCCCGGCCGAGCCGGCCACCAGGACGATCCCCGAGAACTTGTCGCCTTCCGCGGGGTCGATGACGCCGCTGGTGCCGGTGGGCAGGACCTCGCCGAGCACCTCCCGGCCGTCCACGAAGCCGCTCGGCTGGGTCTCCTTGACGTCGTAGGTGCCGGGCCGCAGGTCCGTAAACTCGTAGATCCCTTGGGCGTCGGTCGTCTGCGTCAGGAGCACGTCATTGCCCAGGTCATCCGTGCCGGTCAGGGTGATCAAGACCCCTTCGACGGCCGTTTCGCCCAAGTCGACCTGGCCGTTGTCGTTGAAGTCCTCCCAGACCAGGCCCTGGAGCGAGGCGGGCAAGGGGGCCTCGACCTGGACCACGGCGGAGAACTCCGAGGTGTTCCCGTCCGCATCGGTGGCCGTGGCGGTGACCACCTCGCTGGTGCTGGTTGCCCCGGTCAACAGGACGTCGAAGGTGGCATCGCCCGACGCATTGGTGGTCACCGTTGCCGAGCCCAGCCACCGCTGGCCCTCGCCGTAGCCGGAGGGATCGACTTCCTGGTTAGCGTAGAAGTCAAGGACAAGGGTCGTGTTCGGCGTGCTGTTGATCGTTCCGGCAACCCGGGTCGTCGCTCCGCCTTGGGCCGAGGTCAGAACCGGGAAATTCTGCAGGTCGTTCGGGCCGAGGTCCGCGTCGAGGGGGTCGTTCGGCGTCGGGCCCACGTATCCCGGGTCGTTGTCGCTACCGAGGTCGATTCCCAGGCCGCCATTCGAGAAGATTGCGTTTGCGCGAATCGAGCTATGAGCGCCGAGGCTGGCGTAGTAGTACCAAGGGAGAGCGACGCCTGCGAAACCATTGAACGCGATCGTGTTGCCCGCGCCCGGGCCCCCAATGCGGTTGCCTAGTGCACCGGCGGTGACGACCACACCGTCGCCTTCGTTGCCCAGCGGACTCGTTCCCCATACGTCGGTCCCGATGTAGTTGCCCGCCACAACGTTGTTTTGCGCCCCTTGGCCGACGATTGCAACTCCGGCGCCGGCGTTAGCGGAAATCACGTTGCGTTCGTCGCCGTCCGAGATGCCGTCGCCATCGGTTCCAATCAGGTTCTGCTGGGCGTCGACGATCGCGACCCCAGAGCCGAGGTTCCGCACGCCTTTGGTGCCCGTCGCGTCGGTTCCGATCATGTTCCCGGCGACGACATTGAACGCCGCGCCAGACGTTAATGCGACGCCGTTCCAGGCATTGCCGGAAATGACGTTACGCAAAATACGAGTCGCCTGGGCACCTCTCACGTCGATGCCGTTATGGCCGTTCGGCAGGGCACCGGCTCCGTCCCCGTCCGTTCCGATATAGTTGCCAGCCAGGAGGTTCCCCTCACTTGGATCCCAAAGGAGCACTCCGTCATCGGCATTTCCCGAGATCACGTTGCGCTCCGCGGAATCGGCAACGCCATCACCGTCGGTTCCGATTCGGCTCTGCCGGGCACCCAAAATTTCCAAGCCAACGGACTCGTTCGGTATCGCCGACGTCGCGAGGGCGTCCGTTCCGATGAAGTTACCCGCCACCACGCAGTCATCCGACCACCAGAGGGCCACGCCGGCCCGTATATTTCCAGAAATCACGTTCCCCTCGGCAGCGTCGCCGGAACCATTGCCGTCGGTCCCGATGCGGGTCCCCGGGGATTGAGAAACGAACACTCCGGCCACGCCCCCGTTACCCAGGGCCCTCGTGCCCGTAACGTCCGTTCCGATATAGTTGCCCGCCACGACGTTATCCAGTGCGACGTCACCGCCCGTGGAAATGTAAACGCCGATATCGGCATTCGCCGAGATGATGTTACGTTCCGCGTCATCTGCGAGCCCGTCTCCATTGGTGCCAATCAAGTTGTGTGCGCTCCACGGCGCGTTGATCTGAATGCCGGTCCCGTTACCCAGGACCCTCGTGCCCGTGGCGTCTGTGCCGATGTAGTTTCCCGCCACAATGTTGAACGAGCCAACGATTCGGACGCCGAAGTTTTGATTTCCAGAAATCACGTTCCGCTCGGCAGCGTCGTCTAGGCCATCGCCGTTCGACCCGATGCGGTTTCCGTCGCTGTTGTGCATGTTGATGCCCACCATCGCGTTTCCCGCAGCCATCGTGCCGCTGACGTCGGTCCCGATGTAATTCCCCTCGATCACGTGGCCTCCGGCCGTGTAGATCTGAATGCCGATACCGTAGGAGTCAACACCGCCACCGTCGAAACCGTTGATCACCAAACCTCGAACCGTGGTGTTCACGGTCTGGATATACAGTCCGTACCAATACGGCGTCTGGCTTCCGTCCAACTCGATGACCGGCGTCCCGCCGAAGCCGGGCTGCGTTGTGCCGTCGATCGTCACCGGGTCCCAAATCAGGGGCAGGGCGGCCGAGGTCGGTCGGATGGTGTACCAGCTATGGGCTGCGCCCGGGAAGTCAGGGTCGAAATCGGTGATCGAGGCATCCTCTAATGTCGTGGCGGCAACTCGTGTGAGCGAGCCCGAGACGCTATCGTCCTGGTAGTAGTAGTGGTTCGGGTCCGTCGGCGGGATGGCAAACTTAATCGTGTCGAGCCCAGGGTGCACGTTGGCATTGTCGATTGTCCAGCGGAGCGAGCCGTCGCCGCTGTCGTTGGTGTTCCGAACGTAAAGCATGTGGGTGATGGTGACGGTCGCCAGGTTGCTGAGGTTCGTCCCGTCGCTGGCCCGGTAGGTGAACGTGTCGAGGCCGTCAAACCCGGCACTGACCGCGTAGGTGTAGGTCCCATCGCCGTTGTCCGTTAGCGTTCCCTTGGTTGGGCCATCGACAAGAACCACGTTGATCGGGTCGCCGTCTTCATCACTGTCGTTCGTTAACAGATCGTTGGCGGCGATGATGACACTGTTCCCATACATCGCAACAGGGTCATCGGCGGCGACGGGGGGTGTGTTGACAACAAGGGGGCCAGAGAACTCCGAGGTGCTGCCATCGGGCGCCGTCGCTGTCGCGGTGATGTACTCGGCACTCGATGAGGGTGCATACAAGGTGGCGTCAAAAGAGGCGTCACCGTTTGCGTCGGTGGTAACCTCCACCGAGCCGAGCCACCGTTCTCCCTCCCCATACCCGGAGGGATCAAGTTCACTGTTGGCGTAGAAATCAAGGACAAAGGTCGCATTCGGGATGCTGTTCAGCGTTCCCACAACCCGGGTCGGGGTTCCGGCCTGGACTGAGGTCAAAACGGGGAAGTTCTGGAGGCCGTTGGGGCCGACGTCGGCATCGAGCGGATCGTTGGGCGTGACTCCGTCGTCACCAAGAGCGATGCCAAGGCCGGTGTTCGAGAAAATGGCATTGGCCCGAATAGGATTGTGACTGCTGCCCTCCCACGCACGAACTAGGACCCCGGCGGACCCGTTGAAGGCGATCACGTTGCCCTCAGCGGCGTCCCCGACGCCATCGCCATTGGTTCCGATTCGGTTGTCTGTTGAGAACGGGTCCAGGACGGCGACTCCAGCCTGCCCGTTTCCCATGGCGGTCATTCCGAAGACGTCCGTTCCGATACAGTTGCCTGCCACAGTATTATGGTTTGCGCGTTGTGCGGCCGAGCCGCCGATGGCCACACCCTCACGAGCATTTGCGGAGATCACGTTACGTTCAGCATCATCCGCGATACCGTCTCCGTTGGTGCCGATAACATTGTTGTTGGCCCAATATATTTGGACCCCCTGCCCGCCGTTGCCCAGGGGTCGGGTGCCGGTGGCGTCCGTGCCAATGTAGTTGCCCGCCACCGTATTGAAGTCAGAAAAATTGATGCCGAGGCCGTCCGATAGATTTCCTGAAATCACGTTTCGCTCAGCATCGTCGTCGATACCATCACCGTTCGTGCCGACGCGGTTCCCGTTGCCCCATCCGACGACGACACCGTACAGGTTTCCAAGCGCGACTGTTCCGCTGGCGTCGGTGCCGATGTAATTCCCCTCGATGACCACGTTGCCGTCGGGCCCATACACGATAATTCCATTCCCATACAGGAACCTGTTGATGACCAAGCCGCGAACGGTCGTGTTGCCCGCACGGATATACAGTCCGTCCGATTCCCATGCTGGTACTTGGCTCCCGTCCAGCTCGATGATCGGAGTTCCGGCAAAGCCAGGTTGGGTAGTGCCGTCGATCGTTACGGGGTCGTCGATCAGGGGCAGACGCGAGGCGGGCTGGATCGTGTGGACCCCGTCGCCGGGAATGTTGAACTGGATCGTGTCCAGCCCAAGGTGAGAGTTGGCGTTCTCGATCGTCCAGCGGAGCGAGCCGTCGCCGCTGTCGGCGGTGTTCCGCACGTAGAGCATGTGCGTGATGGTGACCGTCGCCAGGTTGCTGAGGTTCGGCCCGTCGCTGGCCCGGTAGGTGAAGCTGTCGAGGCCGTCGAACCCAGCACCGACCGCGTAGGTGTAGGTCCCATCGCCGTTGTCGGTCAGCGTCCCCTCGCTCGGTCCGGCGCCGAGAACGAAGGCAATCGGGTCGCCGTCGGGATCGCTGTCGTTGGCCAGCAGATCGCTGGTGGCGATCGTGACGCTCTGGCCCCACATCGAAACCGCGTCGTCCGCAGCCACCGGAGCGGCGTTCACAATGAGCACGCCCGACGAGAACTCCGAGGTATTGCCGCTGGGATCGGTGGCCGTGGCGGTGACCCATTGGCCGGCGGTGGTTGCCCCGGTCAACAAGACGTCGAAGGTGGCGTCGCCCAAGGGATCGGTGGTCACCGTGGTTGAGCCGAGCCATCGCTGGCCTTCGCCATAGCCGGAGGGATCGGCCGTGGCATTGGCGTAGAAGTCCAGCGTGAAGGTCGTGTCGGCCACGCTGTTCAAGGTGCCCTGCACCCGGGTCGCTGTGCCGGGTTCGGCCGCCGTGAGCACGGGGAAGTTCTGGAGGTTGTTGGGGCCGGTGTCGGTGTCGCCGGGATCGTTCAGTGTCACGCCGTCGTCGCCCAGATCGATGCCTGGGCGCACGTTGTCGAAGATCGTGTTGCGCCGGATGCGGTTGCCGACGCTGTCTCTCCAAAGCGCCAGGCCCGTCTCTCGGTTGGACACGGTGACCTGCTCGATGGTGTTGTTGGTACACCACGCCAAGCTGATGCCGGTTCCCAATTTCCCCTCGCCCGTCCACGACGCGTCCAACCCCCAGACGTGCGAATCCGTCACGCGCAAGA
>Ga0315290_10002302_pt1 | contig 13443 bp, 13 predicted proteins | sample YL17G12_0_MG_FD_203627 | JGI IMG/M metagenome (GOLD analysis project Ga0315290, IMG submission 203627) | Sediment microbial communities from Yellowstone Lake, YNP, Wyoming, USA - YL17G12_0 | ecosystem: Environmental > Aquatic > Freshwater > Lake > Sediment | place: USA: Wyoming | collected... | reverse complement strand
CAGCCCCGGATCATACTGTTTTTGCTCACCATAGCGATTTTCAACTTTCGGGTCCGTCCAACGTATCCGAAGGGATCGGACATCGCTTGCTGCAGAGACAAGTTTCGCAAACCTTTCGAGATATCTCGCGAACAGAAATACTTGAGTTGCGGCAAGGAATGCGTTCCGGTCGCGAGCCAACTTGGCCAGGCGTTGCGACGCAGCGGCCGTGAGCGCGATGGGCTTTTCCACCAACACGGCAACGCCGGCTGAAAGCGCATACTCCACGGCCCTTTCATGATCCCGCGCGGCGTTGGCCACGATTACGGCACTAGACCCGGCAGAGAGAAACTGTGGCCATTGCGCCGAAACGCGGATTCGCTGACCCAATCCCCGTGCCGACGCCCAGGCGGACATTGATTCAGCGTTGTGAAGCGAATGTACGGATACTTCGACAGCCCGCGGAACAAGATCGCAAAGAACCTGAGTAAGTACGCGAGCCCACCGCCCTCCGCCGATCAACGCAATCCTATCCGGGCATGCCACGGCCCTTGTTTCGTCGTCAACCATGTCTCGTTAGCCGGACCCGGGAAGATCAACGCTCTAGCGCCGAACGACAAAGTCCTCGACACTCAGGATATCAATGATCGGCCCCGTATAGCCATACTCGGTCATGTAACTGCGAATTTCATTAGGAATATGCCAAGCCAGATTGAGTAAGGGAGCGGTCGTTTCCGGCAGAGAAAAGAGCGCGTCATCGGAGAGAATCGGGATGCGCGTGCCTGGCAGATAATGATCAATCTTCAGCGAGCCAGGTTTCTCGTACACCGCAGAAACCGAAGCTTCATTCAAGCCAAGCAGTTTCACCAGAATAGCGGCACGCCCGGGAAATGCTTTGGCCCGAAGCTGTCCGTGCTTTCGCAAAAGCTCTGCCAGGATACGCTCCTTGGTTTCTTTCCAGATCTCGATATTCTTCTTCAATGAAATAAACTTGTCGAAAAAACCCGCCTCACGAGCACTCAATTTTCCACTATCGATCGGGCTGCTGCCGGCTTGATCGGAAGCATTTCCGATAAACACTCGAATATTGCCACCGTAACGAGAAGGAAATTCCACACCCAGTAGTCGGGCATCCAATGAATGCGCCATATGTACGAACGAAGTGTAACTGTAGGATCGCGGATGTTCATGATAGAAAGTATCAAACTGATTGCGATCAAGCACAGCCCCAAGATAATGATTCTCTATCACGATCACGGTATGCGGAGCCATCAGTCGCTTGAGCGAATCAAGCACTTCCTGAAGATGCTCAATATGCGCGAAAACGTTCGTAAAGGTGATGAAGTCCGGTTTGCCGCACACGGCCACAACGCGGGCCGCCACATCCTCGGATAGAAAATCGTGAAATATGAGGTGGCTTTTCTGCCGCGCATCCAGAGCCGCGCCTGTCGGTTCGATACCAATGGTGATCGCGCCCTTTTGCCCAAAATAATCCAGCAAACTTCCGTCGTTGCACCCGATATCGAGAACCTTCCTGCCGACAAGATTGCCAAACCGTTGGGCGCAAGACTCAACCAGCTCAGCCATGCCGCCAAGCACGTCGGCCGTAAAGCGCGATCTATAGTGATACGAGGTTGGAAACAAATCCCGCTTTGGCACTTGAAAACGTTGATGTGCAGTCAGGCAGCTCTTACAGAATAGTATTTCTATCGGGTACTCACGGCATACCCTGCTATCGCCAACACGTACGAGATCGTCGCACATCGGATGTAGCCCGAGGTCTAGCACGGAGACCAGTCTCTCGTTACCACACACTTCACAGGTACTGATCTCATGAAGGCTGTCTTCCATATACTTGATTTCCTTTAACAGATCTCGTCATAGTCGCAGTTCCTACCCGCACTTGAAGTGATGCACCCTATGTCAATGGCCGTGACCATTGGCGACCATGGACCTTAGCCTTCTAATAAAGAAATTGAAAAATGACAAATAGAAATTGGGGTAGAGACAATTACCAAGAATCAATGGCAAAGGCTTTACATAGACAAACCCAGAACGATCCCTGTTGATCAGCATCGACACAAAATCCGGTATAAAGTTATTCAACGCGTAATTCTTGTATCGCAGGAATTTTATGAAGGACAAGCCATTCTTTCGATATTCGTCCAAAGCCTCCACCAGACGAACACTATGTACAAATGGATACATCGGAGCCCATTCCCGTGCACCGGTCAAACACACGCTCAACGGTTTGGCACTGAAAAACGCCCGTGAATTCGCGAACGCCCGGGAAAATATCTTGACATGCGGAAAAGTATTATCGAAATGAGAAAACGTGCGGGAATCCAGGAGTGCTGCTTCATCGAGCACGTTGACATGTTGCAGCCAATTCCTCCGCCGAAACACTGAAAGAAACATTCCACCTAAGAAGTCAAATGAAACATCTGGGTTCACTAAGTCCAAGAACCGCATTTCACCACTTCGAGTCCAGGATGACAGTGCCGTCATATCAGCGGGCAAATTGGAAGTATCAAATGGCTGCGGAAAAGAGAGAACGTACTCGGTGGTCAAACGAAACGCGTTAACGCAGAAGAAATCAACATCGGGATGTTGGCCGATCAAATCATGAATCTCTGCCAGTGCAGAAGGCAGCAGGAGGTCGTCGTCTCCGATGAGCCATACAAATTCACCATCCGCCATGTCGACGACTTTCAGGAAGTTCCTGGGAATCCCGAGATTCTTTGGATTTTTCTGATAATTGATGGCTACGCTTCCCTGCGCACGACTGACCACTTCCTCGGTTTCGTCGGTAGAGCAGTTATCGGAAACACAGACCTGAAAATCTAACGTCGATATCCCCTTATTGGAAGCAATTGATTGCAGACAGTTTGCCAAGTGCGCCGCACGGTTATAAGTAGGTATGCAAATTGAGACTGTGGTCAACTGAGATTCCTCTGTTTTTCGTATTCTATGGCTGCGGCCTCAGGGCGCTATTTGCTGCTCATTCTCAGTCTTGATCCAGTCTCGCAGGAATCGAATCGGCGACTTGTAGCTGAGCGTGGAGTGGCGACGATTCCGGTTATGAAGCATGGCGTCGCGTAGCGCTTGCCCTACACCCGTTCGTTAGGTTTTTCTTGAAGGCATTCTCAACAGCCAAACAAACTCGCTCTCCGCCATGTTCGCAACACTCAGATAGTGTCCGGGCATACCGAGATTCGTGTCGTTCCGCAAACTGACGTCGATCTATGCCAGGCAATTCGTCAGATACGCTGCGCGGTTGTACGTTGGGATGCAAATCAAGAGTTGCCAACAGCATATCCACGACGTGAATTGGAATGGGGTCGTCAATCCTTGTCCGCCGTCACAAATAACTCGGCATACACGCTGCTGTTGGTGTCGCCCTCATGTCGTGCGAACAGGGTCAGGTTGAGCACCGGTAGGAAAAACATGCGATAGAGCTTTCGCGACACGCGCTCCCAAAATCGCACCGGTAACAGATCCCGATTCTTATAGATGCTGCCGTACCACGTATCTGAGAGGACCTGCCAGACATTACCGAACTTGTCGACCCGTACCTCCTTGAACCCCGTGCTAAGCAGTTCCTCTCGAATGCCGACGCTGGTGTAACGGCGTCGGTCGAACGGATACTCGTGTTCTCGGTACATGAATGGCGTGCTGATCAGCACGCGGCCACCCGGACGCAACACGCGAAAGATCTCTGTGACTATAGCAGCGCTGTCCGGTACATGTTCCAGCACATCAAGACACAGCACTAAATCAAAATGCTCATCAGGAAACGGAGTCACTGGAGAATCCGGATCAAGCAAGGTGTCAATATCGCCCGCGGCATTCTGCTCAACGTCCGCCTTCAGATACTCCCCGCATTCAAACAGTTCCCGGCAGGGACTATTCCCGGCGCCGTAATCCAAGATTCGCCCGTACGGTCTGCCGGACCCTGCCTGGAGCCACGCGCGACGCGCCAAATAAAACCGATAGTGAGGATGGAATACTGAAGCGATGAGTTCGCGCTGGCGGATTTGTCTATACAAAAAGCATATCCTCAGAAGTGGGTAGCACAGCACGGTCCTGAAAAAGAGAACCGAGGTGTCCACCCCTAGATTCTCGAGCGTTCAAATGGTTTGCGGCACCGCCCGCGCATGCCGGTCGCAGAACAACCCAGGAACGCTGTACCTGACCGCGTCTCCGCCAGGCGCTGACTTCGCACCAGCACCGTGCGACCCGTGCCGCCTCCTCCGGTGTGTCGAGCAGAGTGCCGGACAAGTGGATCTAGGACGTCGGCGGTGAAGCGCGAACGGTAATGGCGAGATACGGGAAAGCGGCCCCGCTTCGCCAACTGAAACCGCTGATGAGCCGTCAGACGGGTCTCGCCAAACAGGGCCTCGATCGACTTCTCGAGACATCCGTTCGGATTGCCAATGGGCACCAAGTCGTCACCCATGAGACGGCGCCCCAGGTCGAGTACCGAGATCAACAGGCTGCTGCCGCACACGTCGCACGCCGTGATCTCGTGAGTGTCGGAACTCACAACTAAGGCTTCCCCGATTTAGCGAGCGTCTCGGTCCGATAGATCGCGAGGATGAACGAACTAAACGATGGATGATTCCACCGGTCCCAGAACCGCGCCCTCCGCAATCTGCGCGCCACCCAGATCAGGCTTTTGACCATAAACTGTAACGGATTCTCGATCCGGGGTTTCGGAATGGGCAATCCGGGTTCGAACGAGCCGATGTAGCCCATGAATACCGGATCCAGACGGAACCGGCGCTTCAGATGGTGGAAGAAGTCGAGATTCATGATGCTGACGTTGTGCTTATCCAGAATTTCCTGATCGAGCACCCGCTGAGCCACCGCATAAATGCCGCGAAGATTGGGGACGCCCAGCACTAGAATCCCGCCAGGCTTGACCCACCGCAGATGTGCCTCCACGACAGCATCCACGTCCGTAAAATGCTCGATGAATCCCAGTGACATCACGACATCGAACTGTCTGTCGGGCGTGAGCTGGAAAAAATTTCCAGCGTGAATGAAGCCGGTGTCGGCCAACTGCAGGATCTGAAAATTCTTCACCGTGGCCCGCATGCCGGCCTCCGAGTACTCAATACCGCTCGGCCTGAGTCCGAGTTCCGTGGCCAGAAAGTGCAACCATTTGCCAGGCGCGCAGCCGATTTCGAGCACCTCACCCCTGGCGCCCGAGAGGTGCATCTTAAGGGCGTCGGCCAAACACCGGTCATATGGGAACTCCCAGTCAATGGTGCTGGGAAGCTTGGTCGCCGCCCAGAAGTCGTCCCAGTACTTCACATCAGTCAGTTCCATCTGCCTCCACGATTCGTCGCGTCATCATCCCAAGCTTTCGCGGACAACGGTGCAGCGTCGACAAATACTCTTCTTAAGCCAGACAATTATTTCCACTCAGCCTGGCGGCAGTCCGCTTAAAGACCCGGACAATTTGTCCAAGTGCTGGGGACCACGTCTGCGTTTGGAGAAATTTTGTATAAAGAAGGAACAGATTCTCAAAAACGCTATTCCTGCAGCAATTTTTTCAAATCACAAAGGGGATTCTGACTGACTCTAACATATCGATCGCAGAATTGTTTCCTTGCATTTTGTACTGCATTTTTCGCCCACCAACCCTCCACGTTATCCCAAACTTCGTTGACCTTCGCTGCAGCTGATTCTGCTGTCAAGTAAACAATACCCGCATCGACAAGCAGTTGATAGTATGGCCTGGCGCTGTCTCGCAAATGGTCCAAATCATTTTGCCAGAAGGCTAGGGTTGGAATATTTTGCGAGAGTGTTTCGAGCATTCCGGTTGAATCGTAACTGTGCACCACTAGCCGACTCTCGGCGACTAGGGCATGAATCGGCTGACTTCCCGTATCGATCCTCAATTCTGAACAAAAGTCATGCCACCGAGTTTCCTCTGACCAGCCAAGCGACCGATATGCGCTATGAAGCCGGATAGTTAAAGCATCTCGGCAAGCGGGATTGAGCTTGTTGACAAAAGACTGTTGCTCTTCGCAGTATGTCTTAAATTCTTGGTATCCGTCCCAAGTCGCGATCCGGTGGTTGAGATGAACTTCACTTAAGAGAAGCCCACCACTCGGATTGTGAGATTGGGATTTTCGCCCGGCAATCTCAAAAATAAATGCGGGCGTGTGCTGCGGGAGTCCATCAGTCCAACCCCAGGTCAAGAATTTATCGGCAGTTACTTCCTCAACCGAGGGGTTCGCGTAGCGATGGGTGCCGTAGTTGTTTCCGTGCTGCCCCGTGTAGTAGGGTATCTTTTCCACTGCTTTTCTTGCTGACCAGCATTTGAAGATTTCATCTGTATCGAAATCATTGCTGGTAAATATGAAACTTGGCCGCGCCGGCCAAGGCAGTTGCCCCGTCTGCGCGCACAAGGCACTAAAACCCTCCAAGTAGCAGGTTGGCAAGAGTTCAAATAGCAGTACCGCGGCGCAATCGGAGAAACCATTCACGGCGCCTCGTGACACGCGCTGGGCGAGCCGTTTACGAGGTTCCGAATCTGCGTCAAAGGGTTTCGGCTTGGGCGAACGGCGTAAATTGGGAATCTGGCCTAGACTCACTTGGAGTTTCCACTCGTACATCAACGGCAAATAGCTATTGACGATGAAGGCGTCATCCTCACGAACAAACCAATTCGTCATCGTCTCTACCTGCCGACGAACGAATTGCTTTAGGCGCCTTCCAAGCGAGTCGCTATATTTGCCCTCTTGCATTCTGAAGCCGTGGCCATCCTCTATGGAAACGTACTCAGTGGTCACCTTCTCGCATGGCAGATACTTCAGTACACGCGCGGACAAAACACTATTCCACGTGTCATCGTTGCTGGCCCAAATAAAGGAGAGGGAATCCTGCGTTGCCAAGTGATAAGTATCACTGCTCAATACGGCTGTGCCGCGTATCGGGTAGTTTTCGAGGCATTGTTGCAGCGTGTGATAGCGGTTGAAAACGACATCGACGTATCGCCTCAGCCAGTGCCCGAGAACGATCTGCCAGTAGCGAAGGCTGTGATTTGCTCCATGGATTTTGTTCAGCTGATCCCGGAGAACCGGGAGGAGTTGCGCTTCAATCGTTCGGGCTAGCGCATGGTCTTTGTCTTTTTGTGCCTGGCCCAGTCCGTAAGGCGCCGCAACGATAGCATCCATCTTGGACCAAATGTGTCTGCGGTCATAAAGACGACACCACTCTCCAAGAAACAATACCGGACGGTCGAACTTCCAGGTACGTTCATCGGCTGTAGTGATTAGATAGCGGGGCGTGTCAGTCATAACGAATGCAGCCCGTATTCTGCTTCATCACTCGTGCAAACTTCTCGATGCTTCACCCCAACAATCCCCACCCCAACGCCGTCCCGCGCTTCACATCCTGCTTCACGGCCTTTCCCAACACGTGCTCCAGATACTTTGTCGGCAACCCTAACCCCGGACGGATCGCTCTCACATTTTCCCGCGTTAGTACATCCCCTGCCTTGACATCCTGAACGACATACGACGACCGCCGAAACTGGATCGACTTTTTCTCCGCCTCTGTCGGACCGTAGCTCACTTGGCCCAGCGCCTGCCAAGCGCGTTCGGTTTCAACGACCAGTTGCGCCATTTCGGCAGGTTCCATGGAGAAGGTGCTGTCCGCGCCGCCATCGGCACGGTTGAGGGTGAAGTGCTTTTCAATGACGGGTGGTGGCGCCCAGCGCCACGCTGGCCACCGACACACCCAAGCCCATGATGTGGTCTGACAGGCCCACCTCGCAGCCAAACATCTCGCGCAGATGCGGAATGGTCAGGATGTTAGTGTTATCGGCTGTTGCCGGATAGGTGCTGGTACACTTGAGCAGGATCAAATCCTTGCAACCCGCCTCACGCGCAGCGCGGACGGTTTCATCCAGCTCGGCCACCGCCAATCATGCCTTGGGGATGATCATCGCCCCACTCCCACCTTATTGCGATACATTGCCTCAGCAAGAGCCCAGTCGGCCTCATCGTCAATATCAATCGCACTGCCTCTTGGAAGTACATAGCCTACAAAGCCGGCGTCGGAACCCGCTCCCTCAGAAGCACGTACAATTGTCGCAGGAAAAGCAGTGAATGCCCCAGCATCAAAGTATTTCTTTTCCAAGTCCTGGGAGCGCACGGCGAACATCCCCGCCTGCACAGGCGTCAACTTTCCGTCGTGCGAAAGGGTTAGCGCCCATTCAATGGGTACCGCGAATTCAGACACTGCAGTGAGCGCAGAGCTCCCCCCAAAGCGATCAAATAGCGCGGCCGCCTGCTGCAGATGAAGCGCATCAATAAGGGGAGCGCAAGCCATCAGCAACCAAACTTGGTCAAACATTTGCCCTCTCGATTCATAAGTATCTAGCACGTACTTCAGCACTGGCATAATCGGCGTATGGTCATCCGCCAATTCGCTTGGCCGCATGAAATCGATATGTAAGCCCAACTTCCTTACGGTCTCCTGAATATACGCACTTTCCGTCGAAACGTGCACCACATCAAATAGCCCGCTTGCATGCGCGGCCTGAATAGCGTAGGCGATAATGGGCTTGCCGCAAAAATCTCTGGTGTTCTTGTTTTGAATGCGTTTCGATCCTTCGCGTGCCGGAATTATGGCGATTCGCCTGGTCATCGCGAAATCTCTAGGGCATTCCTACTCAATAATACGCGCCGCGGAAGATCGATCGAATACTTCCGTTTGAAAATTGGCATCTTCAGCATTCCAAGATTTCAGTTCAAACGCTTAAACCCACTATGACAAATCGGTCCTTTAAGAAGACTGAGCACGTCTCGCCCATCTTCGCATTCCTTGATAAGCCTAAACACCGGATCAAGCGTCTCAAAATAGCGCGCGACCACTTCTGGAGTGTGCTCGGTTGAAACATAGACGAGGTTAGTCGCAAGATAGCCTTTGGCCAGCATTTCTTGGGTAACCAGGGTCTTATAGGCTAGTGCATTTTCACAATTGAACGAGAAACTGGGTATTGCCGGTATTCCACCGATGCTTATTGGGAGACCGTGTGCATCCCCTAGCGCCATCCACTTGGTGGCAATGTCTGACCCCGTCTTTGAGATCAGTTCCCAGGACTTGACGCGCTCCATCACCTCCAGTGTCTTTAGTGCAGCCGTCGGGCCAATGCGCTCCGTCCAAAAGGTGCTGCTGATGAAAGTGGACTGGGCTGCCTCCATGATCTCCCGTCGACCAATGACGGCGGTGATGCCATAGCCGTTGCCTAGCGCCTTGCCAAACATGGCCATGTCAGGTTCGACACCGTACAGCTTGTGCAGCCCACCAAAGGTCTGGCGAAAGCCGGTGGTACATTCGTCAAAAATCAATATGATGCCGCGCTCAGTCGCAAGCTGGCGCACATTGTGCAGAAAGTTGTCCTTCTGAATCTGTGTGCGCGCTACCTCCATCTTAATCACGCCAATATCGTGGGCATTGACCAAGGCCTCCAACTCGGTAAAGTTGTTGTAGTTGAAGGGGAGTACTGTTCCACGCAGAATTTTCGGCACGCCATTGGGTGCCAACCCAGGTAACAGGTGACCCGCTAGATTCTTGTCGTCGCCCAGGTTGGCCGACAAATACCAATCGTGCCAGCCGTGGTAGCCACAAATCGCCACTTTGTCTTTGCCGGTCGCGGCACGGGCTATGCGAATGCCGATGGCGTTAGCTTCGCCGCCGGATCGGGCAAAGCGCACCATGTCTGCCCAAGGGTGCAGTTCGACGAGCTTTTCGGCCAGATAGACTTCTTCCGGGCAATTAAGGGTGGACATATTGCCGGCCGCAACGGTCTGGCATACTGCCTCATCTACCTCCGGTTGCCCATAACCAAGGATATTTGGGCCTACATAAAAAGCCATATCCGTAAACGCTTGGCCGTCTAGATCCCAGACTTTGCATCCCTTGGCCTTGCTAAAATAAGCAGGCCATTGGTCGGGCAGAAACATTTCGGCACGCTTGGAGAGCAGCATGTTGCCGCCTGGAATAACTCGCTTGGCACGTTCCCAGAGCTTTTGGCCTGTACCCATAGTTGCCCCTTGGCTGCGAATCAGGTGGTGGTTGTTCCAAGAAACGTCTGGCTGCTGGTGTCGCAAGTTGATTACTTCACTTTCGGTAAATTCAGTCGGGGGTGGCCACCGTAAACTACTCGAATTCCTTACAGCGGCCCCGACGTGCGATCTGCCGGAATACCATCGGTTAGTCAGTCAAGAACCGGCATCAAGCCCTTGCCCGGTAAATCGGAGAACGAAGCACGGCTCCGGAAAATTGCAGGCGTCTTCAATTCGTTCTCTGATGCCACATTGATGGATCAATGATCGCTTCGTCGCGTATTGAGTAAGATTCCGGCGCAGGCAAATACGCACCGCGCTTTTCCACTACGCGGAGGATCTCGTCAAATTGTTCTACTGCTTCGCAGCCCACGACAACCTGATCGATGTCCGCCTGATCAATGCAAAATTGCAGGCACGCCTCCAATGGGGTGAGGCCGGCTATGCTGAGCTGATGATGTAGCTCGGCGTGATGGCTTCGGATTGCGCTGAATCGCTCTGGCAACTGTGCTGGTGGAAATAATAGCAGCCCCTGCAAAAAAGTACTGCGCGTATGAATTTCAACTCCCGCCTTTTTCAGCCGAGCCAGCAAACCAGTCTGCATAAAGCGCTGGTCATACAAATTGAATGGCAACTGAACCAAATCAATTGAGTAGCGGTCGAGAATTTTTTCCAATTGGCGCGGGCGATAAACCGATACGCCAATCTTCTCAACGCGGCATTGCGCCTTGAAGTCTTGCAAGACTGCCCATAAACGATCTCCACCGGTCACGAGCAGGTTGTCAGCATGGTGGACCAACAATCCATACACCTGTTCACATTTTAATCGCCGCAGAGATTCCAGGCAAGCCGCAGAGATCAACGCCAAATTCTGTTCACTGATGTTGTTTGAGTCGAGTGGCAAGGTCTTGGTCACCACCCGGAACCCGTTTGACACGACACCTTGCTCGCCCAGAACCTTTTCAGCTTCACCGTAAGAATGCGCCGTATCCAGCAACAGGATACCGTTTAGTTTTGCCGCTTGAAGCAGCTTGCCTACTTCAACCGTTGTGGTTTGCCCCCTGCGATTGGCAATGCCGTAGGCCATACCCCACTGCACCGTACCTAGGCCAAGCTTGAGCGCTCGTTTCACCCAAGCGCCTCAACAAAGCTTGCCACAACGCTATTCTGGTCAGATTCGAATAAGTCACACCATGCTAGTGCACAGGTATCACAGCAGATCATTAGGCTAACTCTTGGGGGGCTGATGGGCGCATGTAGCGGAGTCTCCGTCGTCCGAATTTTGCCGTATCGTTTAAAGGATGCATTGAACATCCTCCTCCTCTTCTCCTCGGGTGAATGAACAGGGCGCCAGTCATTCGAGGCGCGAGCCTTCTGCGAAATGTAGGCCAAATTGCTCGTCATCTAGGTGCGGATAGGCTTCGTAGTCCTCCACCAGAATCCAGCCGTCCACGCATGCTACCGCGAAGCGCTTATCTGGGAAAACTTTGGCAATAAAGCCTGAGCCGTGGGCGGTCGCCCCTTCTGATTTGCAAATGGAGACCCTGTTGATATAAATGCAGCGATTGGCCAAGTAGGTGTAGGCCGGAAGATATGGCTTGGCGTGCACGCGCACAATCCGCTGCACCTGAGCGCAAGTTTGGTGCCAATCAATGTGACAGCGGCGCTCTATTTGATTGTAGTAAGACCCGTGACCCGTCTGAGGCTGCCTGCTCAACTTTCCATCGACCAGATCGTCGAAGCTTTCCATGATGAGATCGGCGGCCAAGTGCATCGCCCTCAGGTAGAGCTCGAAGCCAGTCTCGTCGGGGCGCACCGGCGAGCGCTTCTTCGCGATGATGTCGCCGGAATCTACCCCCGAGTCGATGTAGTGCAGCGTTACAGTAATATCGTTTTCGCCGTTCAGAATAGCCCAAGGAACGGCGAAGGTGCCTCGATAAAAGGGAAGATCGCCGGGATGTACGTTCACGGCCCCCAATCGTGGGATTTCAAGGAGAGCCTTGGGGAAAATTTTCGGGAAATAGGCGGCGACGATCAAATCGGGATGGAGTGCGCGCACCTTTTCAATGAAATCAGTATCAATGCGCCCGGGTGACCAACAAGGGATTCCTTGCCCTTCACAAAACTCTATTGCTGATTCGTAGCGATAGATTTGATCGCGCCGCGTTACCTGTGTCACGACGGTCAATTCAATATCCTTTTTTCCCACGAAAAACTCCGTCAACTTGCGGCTAACGTCTTGGGAGGTGCACAAAAGTATTTTCATGGATCGTGCCTACTCGACGGCGAATCGCAGCATTTCGGTGGAAGCTTCACTGCAATAGTACACAAAGCATCTTCATGGTTCTTGGTTGGACCAGGCACAGGCAAGATTTCGACAGGTCTCCTACGTTTTAATCGCAGCTCGCGTAGCCGATGCCTTCCTTGCCGTAGTCGTTTCCGTTGTAGAACATGTATTTCTTGCCTTTGTGGGAAACGACGAAGCCGTATTCCTGCATGATAGAGTCGAAGCCGTCGGCGGGGACGTCGATGCCGACTTGGTTATCCATCCGTGTCCAGCGCAAGCCGTCCTTCGACTCCGCATAGCCGATGCGGTAATTCGCGCCCTTGTGCGAGTACCACATCTTGTAGATCCCGTTTTCCTTGAGGACGCAGGGGCGAGCCAAGGCGTGCTCGTCGGCGTTCTCATAGTCGATGCAAACCCGGCCTTTCCTCTCCCAGTGGATCGCGTCGCGGGATTCCGCGTATTTCACGTTGTAAACGGGAAAAGTTTCGTTGTCGCGCGCGAACCAGCGGTCGCCGGAGATATACCACATTCGGTAAACGTTTCCTTCCTTGAGGATGCTCAAGGTGGCCGTCAGCAGGGGGTCCTCCCGAACCCGCTCGAGAATAGGTGCCCGCGAGTAGCGCTGAAAGGTTTTGCCGTCGTCCTCGCTGATTGCTAGGCCGACGTAGAGATGCATGCGCACGGTGGCGCCTTTGTTCCACCCGACGTAGTACAAGTACTTCTTGCTGCCGCGATTGAGCACCCAGGTCGGGGTCACGCCATTGTCGTCAAAGGCGCCGAGTTCGCCCAATCCCAAAACCGGTTCCGGAGTCAGATAGAGAATTTTTTCCGGGTTACGGATGTCGAAATCCGCATAGCCGATCTGCGAGCGATTCTGCGAATCTCTAGAGCAAAAATACAACCGGTAGAGATCCCCGCTGAGATTCTCCATGCAAGGTACCGCCACGTGGGATTTCATCCAGTCCCGTGAAGGGTCAGGGCGAAGGATCAGGCCGTGTTGCTTCCAGACGTAAAGGGGGCGCGTGAGCATATTGGTCGCGATTTTCCTATTCATGATTGGCATTCTTTCTTGAAAAGATAGAAGGTGTT
>Ga0315290_10002301_pt1 | contig 13443 bp, 10 predicted proteins | sample YL17G12_0_MG_FD_203627 | JGI IMG/M metagenome (GOLD analysis project Ga0315290, IMG submission 203627) | Sediment microbial communities from Yellowstone Lake, YNP, Wyoming, USA - YL17G12_0 | ecosystem: Environmental > Aquatic > Freshwater > Lake > Sediment | place: USA: Wyoming | collected... | reverse complement strand
AGCATCGGCAGGTCGCTCGGCCCGGCCGCCGGATCGAACCACTCCAAAGCCTGCGCGGGGATGTAGCGGGCGCGGGCGGCGGCGAGCAGGCCGCGCGTGCCGACGGCTTCCACCGGGCCTGCGATCGCGATCTCAACGACCATCTCGCGTTCCGCGTAGGCCGAGGCGTTCAGCAGCGTGGCACAGCCCGTGGGCGCTCGCTCCGCAATCGGCCGGAGCGCCGCCAGCGTCGCCAACCCCGCCTTGCGGAATGCGGCGTCGTCGAGGTGGAGCGCCAGACGAAGCAGCGTCTCGGCGGCGACCGCAGAGCCCGCTGGGATCGCGTCGTCGTAGGTGCTTCGGGTGCGCGCGAGGATCGTCTCGTGGTCGTCCGAGGTGAAGTGGAATCCTCCGTGTCCGTCGCCGAAGCGGCTGAGGATGGAGCGCGTCAACGCCGCCGCGCGATCGAGGTCGCTCCGGTCGAAGCCGGATTCGTACAGATCGACGAGGCCGCGCGCGAGGAAGGCGTAGTCGTCGAGGTAGGCGTTCAGGTGGGCCTTCCCGTCGCGCCAGGACACGAGCAGGCGATCGCCCTTCGCAAGATGGCCGAGGACGAAGTCCGCTGCGCGGCGCGCCGACGTGAGATCCTCTTCCCGGCCGAACGCGTCGTAGGCGCGAGCGAAGGCGGAGATCATCAGGCCGTTCCAGGCCGTCAACACCTTGTCGTCGGTCGCGGGGCGGACCCGTTTCCCGCGGAAGGCCAAGAGCTTGGCCTTCATCGGCGCGAGGCGCGCGATCGCAGCCTCGTCCGCGAGCGAGCCTCCCATCAGGTTGGGGACGCTTTTCCCCTCGAAGTTGCCCGGAAGCTGGATGCCGTAGGTTGCGCAAAACTGCGCGCCGTCATTTGCGCCCAGGACGGCGGTCACCTCGCCGGGGGTCCACACGTAGAAGATGCCTTCGTGCCCTTCGCTGTCCGCGTCGAGCGACGCATAGAGCCCCCCGTCGGGTGACGTCATCTCGCGGCGAACGAAATCGAGGGTCTCCAAGACGACGCTCTGGTAGAGCGGTTTCCCGGTGACGCGCCACGTATCGACGTACACGGGAACGAGAAGCGCCTGGTCGTAGAGCATTTTTTCGAAGTGGGGGACGAGCCAACTCTCGTCCGTCGAGTAGCGCGAGAAGCCCCCGCCGATCTGGTCGTACATGCCGCCTTCGGCCATCCGATCGAGAGTGGTGGTCACCATCGCGAGCATTTTCGGGTCGCCGGTGCGCGCGTGCTCGCGCAGCAGCAGTGCCAAGCCCGCGTGTGGCGGGAACTTCGGCGCCGGGCCGAAGCCGCCCCACGTCGCGTCGAACCGGGCCTTCAGCTCGGCGGCGGCTCGCGCGGTTTCTTTCGGGCCGACCGGATGGTTGCCCACGGACGCGGTAGGCACGGCCGACCCGGCCTCGAGGCGCGAGGTGATCTCGGATGCCGAAACTTCGATTTCGTCGCGTCGCGTCGTCCAGGCGTCGTTTATGGCCGCGAGGAGCGTGGGAAAACCAGGACGCCCGTACCGGTCTTCCGGCGGGAAGTAGGTGCCGCCGTAGAAGGGCTTGCCTTCCGGCGTCAGGAAGACGTTGAGCGGCCAGCCCCCCTGGCCGGTCATCGACTGCACCGCCGTCATGTAGATCTCGTCGAGGTCGGGGCGCTCTTCGCGATCTACCTTGATCGCGACGAACGAGGCGTTGAGGGCTGCTGCGATCGCGTCGTTCTCGAACGATTCGCGCTCCATGACGTGGCACCAATGGCAGGCGGCGTAGCCGATCGACAAGAAGATCGGCTTGTTCTCCGCCTTGGCCTTCTGAAGCGCCTCGGGGCCCCACGGATACCAGTCGACCGGGTTGAACTGGTGCTGGAGAAGGTAGGGGCTGGTCTGTCCCGCGAGGGGATTGGGCCGCCGCCCCACGGTGTCCGTCACGAAGCGCCAGTGGCCGGCGTCGGCGCCTTGTCCGGCACCACCAGCGTCCTTTCTCCGCGCGTCAGCTCGTTTCCGTCCGAGGACACGGTGATGACGAAGTGATAGGTGCCCGCGCCGAGCATTCGTGAAGGGATGAGGTCGACGATCTGCCCGCAACGTTCGGTCGTGAGGTCGAGCTCGGTCGAGCCGACCGGTGTTGACGTCTCACCCAGCAGCGTGCGCACGACCTTCAAGGGCCGCTTCTGGTCCTTGGCGCGACAGACGAGCGTGATCACCGCGGTGGGGGAGTCGCCGCGGAGGATCTCGTCATCGGCGACGACGACGGCCCCCTGAGTCCGGCTCTGGCCGTTCCGGAGGAATCCTCCGGTCCTAGGCTGGCTGACGGCGATCGGACCGAGGCTCGCGAGTTCGGCGTCGAGCTTCGGCCAGCTCCCGTGAACTTCCTTCGACGACACGGTGTCGGTTTGCGTTTCGTGCGCGACCGCGACCAGATCGTAGTCTCCCGGGGCGAAGTCCATGTCCTTCTCGTAGATGACGGGGGTGTTGGGGAGAGAGACCTGGATGCGCCCCGAGCCGTCCTGCCAGACGACGCCTTTCGAAACAAGCGACGCGCCGAGGTCCCACGTGGTGATGGGGACCGTGCTCCCGGTCATCGCGATCTGAACGCGCGCCCTGAAATGTCCGTCTTTGTAGGAGATCGGGATGAGGCCGACGCGGACGTTCGCGTCGCTCGCGCCGGTCGCCGAAGGCGAGGCGAACGCCCCGAGGACGCGCCCCGTGAGGCGCGCGCCTTCGCTCTGGATCACGAGGCGCCCTCGCACGGTCGACTTCACGTTGGGGCGCTTGACCTCGACGCTGACCGTGAGCGCCTGGTCCTGCGGGAAGCCGCCCGGGGCGAAGCTCAGCAGGTACACGCAGGACATGTCGCCGAGGATCTGCGCGGCCATCTTCGCCGGCGAGATCCCGTTGATGAACGACCGGCCCCCCGTTTCGGCTGCGAGCGAACCCAGCGTGGTTTGAGCGTCTCTCGTGTGCTGCGAGTTGAGCCCCGGCGAGGCATCGTTCCTGGCTTGGCCCGCTCCGCCGCTGCTCGGGGATCTGCGCGACTGGATGAACGTCTCCGTGCCGGTCATCCCCTGGCCCTCGACGGTGTAGAACCGGATCCCGAGAGCGGAGGCTTCGTTGATGACCCGGTCGAGCGGGAGCGCACCCGTCGCGGCGTCAGCCATCACCGCGAGCGCGTCCGGGGGCGCCTTCCCGTTGGCATCCTGGAGGGTCGGTCCGCTGAAGAACGAGAGGTAATGCTCGCCGGCGTTTTGCCTCATGGTATCGGCGAAGTAGAGGACCGATTTCGGCGAGTCCAACTCGGAGAGGCGGCCTAAAACCATGCTGAGCCGGCGAAGTTCTCTCTCTTGCCTCCACCTCTCGTCCGCGGCGAATCGGCGCGCCAACGACATCGCCTGAGCGATGCCCCGGTCGAGCTCGAGAATGATGTCGGCCATACGGTTTTCTTCCAGGCTGGCGAAAGGGTCGAAGGTGGACTGGTCGTTGACCAGCGTCGCGAGGGCGGTTTCTAGCTGGGCTGCGTTGCTGGTGAGCGGCACGACCGTCTTCAGATCGCGGGCGCTGGCGACGATCATCGCCCGCTGCCCTCCGGCCAGAAGCTTCGGGAGCATCTCGCGCGCGGCGGCGATGGCGCCTTGCCGCCCCGACTGGGTGAGATGCGGCATGTCGAAGTACAAGAGGTAGGTCGCCACGTTCGCCTTGGGGGGCTCGGCCGGCGCCTGGGCTTCCGCGGGCGTTTCGGCCGGCGCTCCTGGCGGAGCCTCGCCGCGCGCGACCGGCTGCGCGACGCACAGATCGTCGACCAGAAGATTCGGGACGAGCTTGTGGTTCAGTCGAACCTCGAAATCGGCGGCGGTCAACCCCGAGATACCGCCCTTCGGCCCGGAGACGGTGACGTCGAGCTGCGCCAGACGGGTGGAGGCTCGCTCGACCAATCCGACATCCTTCGGGGTCTCTTGCGGATCGGCCGCCAGGGCCGCGGCTGCCAGCGCGGCTCCCAACGTCAACAACGCCGTCCTCTTGGTCACCGCGTCTCGCTCCGGCGGTTCACGTTCGTCGCCGACGCTTGGTCGGTGGGGAGGATGACGGTTTCCGCGATGTTGACGTGGGGCGGACGGGTCGCGACGTAAACGATCAGCTCGGCCACGTCCTCCGGGCGGAGGGGCGTCATGCCGCGATAGACGGTGGATGCGCGATCGGCGTCGCCGTGAAAACGGACCAGACTGAACTCCGTCTCCCCGACCATCCCCGGATCGACCGTCGCGACGCGAACGCCCGTTCCGAGAAGATCGAGCCTCAAGCCTTCGTTCAGGGCGGCAACGGCGTGCTTCGAGGCGCAGTACACGTTTCCCCCCGGGTAGACCTGCCGGCCGGCGATCGAGCCCAAGTGAATCACGGTTCCCCGGCCGCGCGCCACGAGCAGGGGGACGACCGCGCGGTTGACGTGCAGCACCCCTTTGACGTTGGTGTCGATCATCTCGTTCCAGTCGTCGAGCGAACCCTCGTGAAGCTTGTCGAGCCCGCGCGAGAGGCCGGCGTTGTTCACGAGCACCTCGACCGCCTTCCACGCTTCGGGGAGCGTGTCGACCGCCCGCTGCACCGCAACGGCATCCCGCACGTCGAGCTGTTGCAGCCTGACATCCGACGCCCCGGCCTCGCGAAGCTCGGGTTCCAGGGCTTTCATACGTTCGAGCCGGCGTGCCGCGAGGAGCAGCCGCGCCCCTTCTCGTGCAAAGGCGCGGGCGCACGCGGCGCCTATGCCGGTCGAGGCCCCGGTGACGAAGACGACCTGGTCGGCGAGCCGCGACGGCATGGGTGAGTCCTCCCGAGTTGAGCAAGCCAGCTTACCGCAGCTTGAAAACTCTCCGCGGGGGATGGCCCCGCGTCGTGATGCGGCGTATAAGGGGCGGAGCCGAGGGGGGATGGGAATGAAGAGGGCCGTGCTCGTTTGGGGTCTTGCCGCCATCTGCGCCGCGCCGTCCTACGGCCAGGCTGTTTCGGGAACGACGTTCGAGGACCGGAACGCCGACGGCCTCCGGGATCCCGGGGAGCCCGCGATCCCGGGCGTGAGCGTCACGTTGTTCGGAACGCGGGACGTAGGAGGCGCGCTCGAGCAGACCGTCGCCACGGCGGGGGATGGGACGTTTACCCTTGCCCCCGGGAACGGCTGCTACCTTCTGGGCGCCGCCGACCCCGTTGGATGGAGGCAGTCGGCGACGCGATCCGACAGTGTGATCGACACGACGCCCGGGTACGCGTTCCCCATCGGGATTCCGCGTTTCGCGAAGTTCGATCAGGCGATCGCCGGCTTGAAGACCGGCGGCTTCCGGTACACCGCGATGGGGGACAGTATTTCGCGCAACTTCAATCTCTGCGGGGGCGCGACGTTTTGGTACAGCAACCAGATCAGGGACCGCCTGGCCTGCACGGCGCCCGGATCTTCGGTGACGCTGGACCAGGCGGGCGTGAGCGGGGAGCACACCGACGACCTGCTGGTCGACGACACCGCGGACAACAACAACGTCTTCAGGGTGATCGCGCTGTCCCCGGCGCCGAAGCTGATCACGCTGTCGATGATCGGCAACGATTTGAAGGACCTGTCGCCCACCGGGATCCCGACGCAGGCCCAGATCAACCGCGCCGTCGACGAGATCCTCGACTCGCGGCAGAACCTTCAAGAAGCGTTGTCCACGCTGACGTCCAAGATTCCCGGAGCCGACCTCGCCCTGAACACGCTGTACGACAACCTCGCCTACAACTGCTACACGGCGGATTCGTCAGCTTTCCACCGGCAGTGGCTGCCGATCGTGAACGGCATCCTGCGCGGCCTGGCGTGGGGTCAGATACGCCGCGCGTCGATCAACGAGGTCGCCGCGGAGTTCGCGCACGAGGATCAGAACGTCCAGTGCACGGGCTTCGATCAGATGATCTGCGCCGGACTCTTCAACCTGGACACAATCCACCCGAACGGCAACGGCTACACGATCCTACGGGAGAAGGTGTGGGAGGCCGGCGGAGGCGTGAACCTCGGACCCAAAGACGTGAACGGCCGCACGTCGATCGCCGGCGCGGATTACGGTTACTTGAAGCGGGTGCGCCGGATCTACCCGTCGAGCTTCCAAACGGCGAACGGCGGGACGGTTGCGAATGGGGCCGCCGCGTTCGACGACGCCGACGCCGGTGCGACCGCTTCGATTCAACTCGGCCTTGGCCAGGAGGAATTCCGGGTCTCGGGCTTTCCCGACTTCTACGACGAGGATCAGATCGTCAAGGTGGTCGCCGGCGTGAGGTATCGGACGTCGGGCACGGTCACCGACGATTTCTATCGGCTCGAGGCCTCGCCGTCGGGGACGTTCAGGCCGCCTCCGGGGTATGCGTACACGACCACGAACTGGAATTTTTACACCCCGCTCGTCGGCGGAGGCGGGCCGAACGCTCCCGCGTCGAACTCCGACTACCCGACGGAGAAGCTGCTCGCGCTGCCAAACGTCGCCTCCTTGCGCGAGGTGTCTGCCACGCTGACGAAGAACCCCGTGCTCGCCGGCGGGGCGGGGGAGTATGACTGGACGCCCATCACCCGCGCCGATCTGGCGACGACGGTGTTCCGCGTGGCATCGGCTCCGGTGGCGAACACCGCGGGAAACGACCTGTACGAGGTCGAGCTCGACGCGGCGTGGCTGGACCTTTACGGCTGGCAGAAGCCCCGCCCGCCCGAGGTGGCCCATCTCGAAGAGCTCCGGCTTGCGGACGGCACGATCGAGTTCTCTTTCGATGCTCTGGGGTCGGCGCAGCGGTACAACCTCTACTTCGGCCGCCTCGCGACGCTCCACTCCGGTTCGTACGACCACGGGATCGGTGCCCCGGCCGGGCCGCGATGCGCGGCGACCACCGCCGATGCCGGCGGCGGACGCCTCAAGATCGCCGTCGCTTCGGGACAGCAGCCGGGCGACGACGCCTACGTGTTGATCACGGGGCATGTCGACGGGGTCGAGTCCCCGGCCGGCACGCCAAGCGGCGGTACCGAGATCGATCGCCGTCAAAGCGTCTGCAACTAGACGCCGGCACCCCGCGTATCACACCGCGTCGCGCGCCTGTTGCGCGCCGCAAAGGAGATAGCGTCCATGGCCCAGATGCATGAAGTGGATTACGAGATCTTCGGCGACGCCATGCAGTACGTCGAGGTCGAGCTCGATCCGGGCGAGGCCGCGCTGGCTGAGGCGGGCGGCCTGATGTACATGGAAGACGGTGTCGGGATGGAGACCATCTTCGGAGACGGCTCGCGTCCATCGAGCGGTTTCCTCGACGCTCTCGTCGGGGCGGGGAAGCGGTTGCTGACGGGGGAGTCGCTCTTCATGACCGCCTTCATGAATCAGGGGCAGGGGAAAAAGAAGCTCGCCTTCGCCGCCCCCTATCCCGGGAAGATCATCCCGGTGCACCTGGCGACGATCGGCGGCGAGTTGATCGCGCAGAAGGACGCGTTCCTGTGCGCGGCCAAGGGGGTGAGCCTCGGCATCGCCTTCCAGAAGAAGCTCGGCGTCGGGTTCTTCGGCGGCGAGGGGTTCATCATGCAACGCCTCCAGGGGGACGGTTGGTGCTTCTTGAACGCGGGCGGCAACATCTTGGAGCGCCAGCTTGCCCCCGGAGAGCTGCTCCGCGTCGACACCGGCTGCATCGTCGCCTTCGCGCCGAGCATCTCCTACGACATCGAAGTCGTCAGCGGCGTGAAGTCGATTCTCTTCGGCGGCGAGGGACTGTTCTTCGCCACGCTTCGCGGGCCAGGAAAAATCTGGCTGCAGTCTTTGCCGCTGTCGCGCATGGCGCAGAGGATCTACGCGGCCATGCCGCGGGTCGGCCGGGGCGGACGGGAAGAAGGCTCGGTGCTGGGCGGACTCGGGCGGATTCTCGACGGGAACAGTTAGCGCCCCGACCCCAGAAACGCCGAAACGGCGCTCGCGACCGAGGGTGCTTCCGCCAGGCACGAGTTGATCGCGATGCCGCGGTAGGAGTTGCCCGCGAGGAAGAGCCCGGGTATCTCGCGGAGCCGTGCTTCGATCGCGGTCAGCCGATCCGCGTGGCCGAGCACGTACTGCGGGATCGCACGCGCGTGCCGGATCACCATCGTGAATCGCGGGTCGCCCCGCACGCCGGCCAGTTCCCGTACGGTCGCGACCGCGGTATCGACGAGAGTCTGGTCGGTCGCCTGAACCGCCGAGGGGTTCCGCGCTCCGCCGAGCATGACGGTCGCCAGAACGTGCCCCTCCGGGGCGCGGCGCGGGAAGATGTTCGAGGGGAGCAAAACCCCCAGGACTGAGGCGCTCTCCCCGCGCGGGACGAGAAAGCCGAAGCCGACGAGACCCTTCGCGTCCTCGCGGGCGAATCCCAGGTGCGCGACCGCGACCGGGACCGTGGGTATCCCGTCGATCTGGGTCGACAGCGGGGCGTCGAGGTCCGCAAGAAGCGGTGAGGCGAACCACGAGGGGCACGCGACGATGACGGCAGCGGCGTCGAGAGAAGGCGCGCCGTCGACGGCGACTCGAAAGCCGCCCTGATTGAGGCGTTCGATGGTCGTCACCCGAGCGCCGACGCGGAGCCGCGAGCCGAGCGACGCGATCAAGGCCGCAGGCAGCTCGGAGAGGCCGTCGGGAAACGAGGTCAGGCGCCCCCTCGGGCCCGTCGCGCCCCCACCGGCGCCGCGCTTGGCGATCATCCCGCGTACGAGGCCGCCGTGGTCGCGCTCGAGCGCCGCGAGCTTGGGGAGCGCGGAGCGCAGGGAGAGCCTGTCGGCGCTCCCGGCCCAGATGCCCGTGACGAGCGCGTCGACCAGAACCAGGGCCGCTTCGCGGCCGATCCGGCGCTTGGCGAAATCGAAAACGGACTCGTCCTCGTCCGAGCGCCGCGGCGGAATGAACGGCTCGCCGAAAACGCGCAGCCGCCCGCGAAGAGTCAGCACGTCCGAACCGAGGAATGAAAAAGGCCCGGAGGGAAGCTCGCGCAGCTTCCCCTTGCGGACGATGAAGCGGCGCTCGGCGTGCTCGTTCGCCGGCGTCAAGCGCGGGCCCAATCCGAGGCGGTTACAGGCGTCGAGGGTCGCCGGAACGTCGTCCAGGAACCCGGTCGGCCCCCATTCGCAGACGTAGCCGTCGCGGCGCTCGGTGCGGATGTTGCCCCCGGCGTGAGGCGCCGCTTCGAGCACGTGCACGCCGACGCCCTCAGAGAGCCCTCCGGGACGCGTGCGCAACTCCCACGCGATCGCGAGGCCGGCGATGCCGCCCCCGACCACCACCACGTCCCGCGCCATGACGACCTCCGTTGAAGGCGCCACGATAACGGACGACTCGCGGGAGCCGCCAACGGTGATCCGGGAGAGCCCTTGACGAATCGATAGTTGTAGGGTACAAGTAAAGGCATGAGCCCAACCGCAAGCGATGCCCGCCGTCTGCGCGATGCGATCCGCGCGCTGGTGCGGCGGTTTTCGATCTCGGAGCGCGCGGACGTGGCGTGCTGCGGCATGACGGTCGCCCAGGCCGCCACGCTCGAGACCCTTGCGGCCGAGGGACCCATGCGCCTGGGGGATCTCGGCGCCCGGCTGGGGATCGCTCCGAGCACGCTCACCCGCAATCTTGCAAGGCTGGAAGATCGCGGCCTGGTGAAGCGCGCCACGGAACGCAAGGACGGCCGGGCGTTTCGCGCGGCCCTGACTGCGGCCGGCAGCCGCGCCGCGGCCGACGTCTTGAAGCAAGACCTGGCCTTTGCAGGGGACGTCCTGGCGCGATTTCCGGCCGGTTCCCGCCTGGCCTCGCTCGACGCCCTAGAGGGGCTGCTGGTCGCCGTCCGCGAGGCGACGGAGTCCTGCTGCCCCGGTGCTTTCGACCACTTAATGAGGGGCATCCCGCGCGCCGGGACCGCCACGAGGAGAACGAAATGAGCGACACGACACGAGGCACGATCGTCGACACCGTCAAGGAGCGTTACGGCGCCATCGCGGAAGGGAAGGCTTTCGGGACCTGCTGCGGCGGAGCCGGAAGCGAGCAACTCGCCATCGGGATGGGGTACGACGCGGCTGACCTCGCGACGCTTCCCGACGAAGCGAACCTGGGGTTGGGGTGTGGAGCTCCGATCGGGTACCTCGCTCTGAAGTCCGGCGAGACGGTGGTCGACCTCGGTTCGGGAGCGGGGATCGACGCCTTCCTCGCGGCGCGATCCGTCGGGCCTAATGGCTTCGTCATTGGCGTCGACATGACCCCGTCGATGCTCGCCAAGGCGCGAGCCAACGCGGAGCGGGCCGGCTTCACCCAGGTCGAATTCCGCGAGGGTCGCCTCGAGGCGCTCCCCGTCGCCGATTCCAGCGTCGACGCGGTAACGAGCAACTGCGTCATCAACCTCGTCCCCGACAAGGCCGTCGTCTTCCGCGAGATCGCGCGGATCCTGAAGCCCGGCGGGCGGTTCGCGATCTCGGACATCGTGCTCACGGCTCCTCTCCCCGAGGCCGTCGTCCAAGACGTGTACGCCTACGTCGGCTGCATTTCCGGGGCGGTCCTCCGCGAGGAGTACCTCGCCATGCTGCACGACGCTGGTTTCGACCGTGTGAGCATCGCAAAGGACATCGACTATCTCGCCGCGGCCGGCGACACACTCGACGATCCCGTGGCCGAGACGCTCCGGAAGAACGGCCTGTCGATGGCGGACATCGCCGGGAAGGTCCGCTCGATCACGTTTACGGCCGTCAAGCGCTAAAGGAATCGCCGCCGACGAGCTGCGGTATCCTGCGTCGGTGATCAACCCCACCGAGCTTTCCTTCCGCCATGACTGACGCGCCCTGGATCTACGCAGGCCTGCTGATCGCGCTCGGAGGACTCGTCGTCGCCTTCGCTCGCCGCTGGTCTCCACCGATCTGGGCGGCTGTGCTCGTTGGGCTTCTCTTCCGCGTCGTCGCGGCGATGCTCGCTGCGGGGCACACGTTCCAGGACGTGATGGTCTATTTTCACCAGGCTGGCGAGGCCGTGCTCGCCGGTAACGATCCTCTCGCGGTGCTGCCGCGTTTCTGGTGGAACTTCCTTCCGATCATGCCCTACTGGTGGGCGTTTCTGGTGAAGACGGGGCTTCCGTGGGAGATGGCCGTCAAGGCGCTTCCCATCGGGGCCGATCTCGTGAATGTGGTTTTGGTCGCGCGCCTCGCGCCCGAGCTCCCCCGCACGCGCGCGCTGCAGTACGCCGCGAATCCCGTCGCCATCCTCGTCACGGCCTGGCATGGGCAAGTCGAACCCATCGCGCTGGCTCTGGGTCTCGGGGCGCTCCTCGCGGCGCGAACGAGCCGGAGCACGCTGGCGGGGGCGCTGGTCGGCCTCGCGGTGAGTGTGAAGACCTGGCCTGTGCTCTTCGCCGCAGGCGTGCTGCGCGACGCAACGAAGCGGGTGCGCCTTGTCGCCGCCGCCGCCGCGGTTCCGCTCCTGGTCTTCTTCACCATGCCTCTTTTCGTCCGTGCGAATTTGTGGCAGGACTTGCGCATCCTGGCGGGCTACCGCTCGCTGGTCGGCGCCTGGGGCTGGACCGCGATGGTCCGCCGCTTCTCCTCCGATCCGAATTCGACCGACGTTCTTGGGTTCACGGGAGCCTTGGTCGATCGGGAAGCACGGATCGGAACGGTGATCACGGTGCTCGCCATAGCCACCGCAATCTGGTTCTGGCGGCGCCGGAGCGGGCCGGTGCTGATTTAGGCCGCCCTGCTCACCTTCCTCGCCGTCACGCCAGGGTTCGGGGTCCAGTATCTGATGTGGCCTGTGCCTCTGCTCGCGATGCGGCCGACGTGGCGGTCGAATCTCTTCGTCGCGTTCGCCTCGATCTACCTGGCGCTGTACTACGTACCGTCACCGCTGCGCGCTCACGTTCAGTTCGTCCTCCTCTCGCTGCCGCTCATCGCCGCGGCGGTCCTAGCGCTGCCCTGGGAGCTCAGGGGAGGGCTCAAGCTCCGAGAGCGTGACCTCGGCCCGCACGAACTCGCGCAGGGGCCGGCCCCAGAATCCGATTCGGCAGCTGACTCTGCCCCGCCAACCCCGCTCCTGTTCCTCTGACGACGACGTTCAGGGCCGCGCACGTGGTGCCAGTTTCCCGCCCCATGCGACGCAACTTCAAGGACTTGTCGGCACCCGAGGTGCTGGCTCTCGCGATCTCGCTCGAAGAGGAATACGCGCACCGGCGCCTCCGGATCGAGATGTTCCGCAAGAAGTTCGGGGAGGAGATTCCGCTCGTTCGCCGCCGGGTCGCGCTGATGGAGCTCGAGGCCTCGCGTCACTACGACAACGCAGCCGAGCAGGCGACGGACGCCGAGATGCGCCAGCTTCTGGGCGACCTCGCCGCGGAAGAGCGCAAACACGAGGAGACGTCGGCGCCGGCATCAGCATGGGATTCGCCGAGGCGCTCTCCGACGACGGCAGCCTCACGGGCCGTGGCCGTCCGCTCCTGCGCGGCGTGATCTGCGGATTGATCACCTTTCCGGGTGGTGTGGGGCACGCGCTCCCGTACCTGATCCCCAACTTCGGCACCGCGACGTTGCTCGCGACCCTCGTCGTGGCGATCGAGCTGCTCGCGATCGGGTCGGCCTAGCTTCGCCAGACTTTCGTTGATTTCCGGGGTCCGGAAGCCCGGGAGGGGGCTCGATCGTCGATCCTGGCCGATCCTGCGAGGCCGTTCTTCCCCGGGAAGGGCCTCCCAATGCGTTGGGGCGAGTGCGTCGGCAGAAAAACATCGACAATTCGACGTTTTAGCTTCCTGTCGTCAGGAGATCCTGAAGCCCTTCACCGTCTCGACGAACGCGATCGCGTTATCGACGGGGGTCTCCGGAAGGATGCCGTGGCCGAGGTTGGCGATGTGGCCGGGGAGGCCGGCGCCATCCTGAAGCATGGCGAGTGTGCGTCGTCGCACCGTGGCGACGTCAGCGAGAAGCACGCAGGGGTCGAGGTTCCCCTGTAGCGCAAACCCATCGCCGAACGCACGCGACGCGTCGGCGAGACTCTGGCGCCAGTCGGTTCCGAGCGCGTCCGCGCCGCAGGTTGCGACCAAGCCTGCGGCGTGGGCCGCGTCGAGGGCGAAGTAGATCGTGGGGACGCCCTCGGCGCGCACGGCGTCGAGCACGCGCTTCACGTAGGGGAGGGAGAACACTGCGTAGTCCTCGGCCGAGACGAGCCCCGCCCACGTGTCGAAGAGCTGGATCGCCTGCGCTCCGGCGCGGACCTGGGCGACGAGGTAGCGGATCGTCGTTTGCGTCGTCTTGTCGAGCAGGGCGTGTGCGACCTCGGGGGCGGCGTAGAGCATCCGCTTCCAATGACCGAACGTGCGCGACCCTTCCCCTTCGACGAGATACGCGGACAGCGTGAACGGCGCGGCCGCGAATCCGATCAACGGGACGCGTCACTGAAGCTCGCGGCGCAGGATTCGGATCGTCTCG
>Ga0315290_10002300_pt1 | contig 13444 bp, 8 predicted proteins | sample YL17G12_0_MG_FD_203627 | JGI IMG/M metagenome (GOLD analysis project Ga0315290, IMG submission 203627) | Sediment microbial communities from Yellowstone Lake, YNP, Wyoming, USA - YL17G12_0 | ecosystem: Environmental > Aquatic > Freshwater > Lake > Sediment | place: USA: Wyoming | collected... | reverse complement strand
TCCGCACGCTTGCGGCCCTCGGGCGCGCGCGGCGCCCTGACCGCTGCCAGGCACGATCGCAAAATTGCTGCGGCCCCAGACAACGCGCGGCGCCCTGACCGCTGCCGGGCACGATCGCAAAACTGCTGCGGCCCCAGACAACGCGCGGCGTCCTGACCGCTGCCAGGCACCACCACTGCGCGCGTCAAGCGGCGGCTTGCATGGCCTTCACGACCCCGGGACGCGGCGAGCGCGGCGCCCCACCGGGGCCATCGGCATCGACGATCGCGGGAACCGCGCCGGCCGGCGGACCGAGGCGCCATACCAACGGCGGGCTGCGGACCCCGCGCTCTTGGCGCGGGACCGCGTCGCGGCGAACGACAACGTGCCTCAGCGCCTCGCCTGCAGCGCCGCGATGCGTTCCTCGATGGGCGGATGGGTCGCGAACAGCGCCATGACGCCGCCGCGGTCGGTGATCCCGAAGCCGCTCATCGCCTTCGGCAGCGCGCCCGGCTCCAGGCCGCCAAGGCGCGACAGCGCGTTCACCATCGGCTGCGGCGAGCCGAGGTAGTCGGCCGAGCCGGCGTCGGCGCGAAACTCGCGGTGGCGCGAGAACCAGGCGACGATCATCGACGCGAAGACGCCGAACACGATCTGGCAGACGATGACGGTGATGAAATAGCCGGGACCGTTGCCGCGCTCCGAGCGGAACACCGCGCGGTCGACGATCGACCCGACGATGCGCGCGAAGAACACGACGAAGGTGTTCACCACGCCCTGGATCAGCGTCAGCGTCACCATGTCGCCGTTGGCGACGTGCGCGACCTCGTGCGCGAGCACCGCCTCGACTTCCTCGTGGCTCATCGATTGCAGCAGCCCCGTCGAGACGGCGACCAGCGCCGAGTTGCGGAAGGCGCCGGTGGCGAAGGCATTGGCGTCGCCTTCGTAGATCGCGACTTCCGGCATGCCGATGCCGGCCTTGGCGGCGAGCCGGCGGACCGTTTCGACCAGCCACGCCTCGTGCTGGTTCGCGGATTGCTCGATCACACGCGCGCCGGTCGACCATTTCGCCATCGGCTTCGACATCAGCAGCGAGATGATCGAGCCCGTGAACCCGACCACGGCCGAGAACGCGAGCAGCGGGCCGAGCTGCAGGCCGGCCTGCCCCATGGCCGCGCCGTCCAGGCCGAGCAGGCGCAAGACCACGGTCAGCACGAACATGACCGCGAGATTGGTGAGGAGGAACAGGACGATGCGTTTCATGGCGTTGACCTCGGAGTGGGGACCGCGAGCGCCGCATCTTAGCGCGCACGGGCGCGCGGCGGCGAGTCCTTATCTGGGTGCGGCCGGCGGAAAATCAACGCCCAGGCCCGGCCCTGCCGGCGGCGGGGCGCGCCCAGGAATCGCGCAGCGTGACGGCCCGGTTGAAGACCGGCCGGCCCGGGGCGTGGTCCTTGAGATCGGCGATGAAATACCCATGTCGTTCGAACTGGAAACACGCCGCGGCGGCGACGTCGGCGAGCGCGGGCTCGACCCAGGCCGTGATCACGTGCTTGGAATCGGGGTTGAGATCCTCGAGGAAGTTGCGCTCGGAAATTTCCGGCACTTCGTCGTCATCGCCCGCCACCAGCGCGGGCAGGCCCGGTCCCGAAACGACCGGCAGTACCGTCGCCGCGCCTTCGGCCGCAGCGCCTCGCGGCAGCCGCGCGCCGGGGAAAGGCACCGCGAACAGGCGGTCGTAGAGGCGCACTTCCGCCGGCCGCGCGGCGTGCACCGACAGCCAGTGCAGGTTGCCCTTCACCTTGCGCGCATCGGCGCCGGGCGTGCCGGTCCGCGTATCCGGGTCGTAGGTGCAATGGACGGTCGTGACGTTGCCGTCGGCATCCTTGTCGACGCCGACGCACCGGACGATGTAGGCGTAGCGCAGCCGCGCCTCGGCACCCGGCGACAGGCGGAAGTAGCCCTTCTGCGGATGCTCCTGGAAATCCTCGCGCTCGATCCACAACTCGCGCGCGAACGGCAGCGCGCGGCGGCCCAGTTCCGGCTGCTGCGGATGATTCGGCGCGTCGCACATTTCGACCGCGCCTTCCGGGTAATTGTCGATGACCAGGCGCACCGGGTCGAGCACCGCGATCCGGCGCTGCGCGCTCGCGTTAAGGTCCTCGCGCATGCAGTCTTCGAGCACGCTCATGTCGATCCAGGAATCGGACTTCGACACGCCGATGCGCTCGGCGAACAGCCGGAAGCCGCCGGGCGTGAAGCCGCGCCGGCGCGCGCCGACGAGCGTGGGCATCCGCGGATCGTCCCAACCGTCGACGTAGCCCTTGTCGACCATCTCGATCAGCCGGCGCTTCGACAGCACCACGCAGGTGAGATTGAGCCGCGCGAACTCGTATTGCTGCGGCAGCGGGCGCGGCAGCTGCCCGCCGTCCGCCAGCTTTTCGATGACCCAGTCGTACAGCGGCCGGTGGTCCTGGAATTCGAGCGTGCAGATCGAGTGGGTGATCCGCTCCAGCGCGTCGGAGATGCAGTGCGTGTAATCGTAGAGCGGATAGATGCACCACTGGTCGCCGGTGCGGTGATGCGATTCGTGGCGGATGCGGTAGATCGCCGGATCGCGCAGATTGAGGTTCGGGCTCGCCATGTCGATCTTGAGCCGCAGCACGTGCGCGCCGTCGGGAAATTCCCCGGCGCGCATGCGGCGAAAGAGGTCGAGGTTCAGGGCAATGGAGCGGTCGCGGTACGGCGACGGCGTGCCCGGCTGCGTCAGCGTGCCACGCGAGACGCGGACCTCGTCCGCCGTCTGGCTGTCGACGTACGCCTGCGCGTGCTCGATGAACCACTCGGCAAACGCGTAGAGCTGGTCGTAGTAATCCGACGCGTGGTAGCGATGCACCCCCCATTCGAAGCCCAGCCAGCGGACGGAATCCGCGATCGAGTCCTCGTACTCGACGTCCTCTTTCGCCGGATTGGTGTCGTCGAAGCGGAGATGGCAGGTCCCGCCGTTCTCCGCGGCGAGGCCGAAGTTGAGGCAGATCGACTTCGCGTGCCCGTAATGCAGGTAGCCGTTGGGCTCCGGCGGAAACCGGGTGACGACCCGCCCCCCGTACTTGCCGGTCCGCTGGTCGTCGCTGATGATGGTGCGCAGGAAGTTCGCCGCCGGAGCGGCCTCGCCCGAGCCGTGCGCCCGCCGCGGACCGGTGTCACTGCGGGACTTGGAGGCGACCGCCATCGGAGCCGCGGGTTGGGCGCCTTGCGGCGGTGCAGCATCAGCCATGGTTGTTCATGAACAATAGCCGGTCATCCCTCATTCTAACCGCCCGTTGGTAACGCGTCATCGGCTGTGGGCCGGCCTCTCCCCCGGGACACCCTCGAAACCCGCACCGGCAAAGGCTCTCCGGGGGTCCACCGGCTGTCGGGGCCGACGGTTTTCCACAATTGCTGTGGATAATTGTGTGCATATCTTGTAAATTTGCTCGCTAAGTGGTGCGCCCACCGGAAAAAACGTTGCAATGCCCAATTTAACACCGACTTTTTCACCCGCGTTTTCAATGGATTGCGAACGCTCTCCCGGATGCCCCCACAGCGCTCGATCCTCCAGCGAACAGGGCGTGGCGGCGGTGGGCCCCTTTTGTTTCGTCCTGGACAAACACTCGCTCGCACCGAAGTTGTCGAACGATACCGACAGACCGGTCCGTCCGCGGCACGCCGTGCCGTGCCGATGAGCCGGTGAATCCATGGCCGCTCCAATCTCGCCCGCGTTGCCGCTGACCCCCGCCGATGTCACCGCCGGCGACCGCGGGACGGTACTGCCCGTCTCCCTGCTCGTCAGCTCGGCGCGGCTGTTGCTCGAACGCCATATAGGGCTCGTCTGGGTGTCGGGCGAAGTCTCCAACTTCACGCGCGCGGCGTCCGGGCATTGCTACTTCAATCTCAAGGACGCGGACGCCCAGGTGCGCTGCGTGTTCTTTCGCCACAAGGCGCAGTTCGCGAGCTTCGCGCTCAAGGACGGGCTGCAGATCGAAGTGCGGGCCACGGCGTCGATCTACGAGGCGCGCGGCGAATTCCAGCTCAACGTCGAGACCGCGCGGCTCGCGGGAGCCGGCGCGCTGTACGAGCAATATGCCCGGCTCAAGGCGCGCCTCGACGCGGCCGGCTGGTTCGCGGCCGAGAGGAAGCGCCCGCTGCCGGCCTATCCGCGCGCCGCCGGGATCGTCACCTCTACCCGCGCCGCGGCGCTGTCCGACCTGCTCGCGACGCTGCGCCGCCGCTGGCCCGCATTGCGCGTAATCGTCTACCCGACCGCGGTGCAGGGCGCGGGCGCGGCCGCCGAGATCGCGCAGGCGATCCGCACCGCCAACGAGCGCGCCGAGGTCGACGTGCTGATCGTCGCCCGCGGCGGCGGCTCGATCGAGGATCTGTGGGCGTTCAACGAGGAGGTCGTCGCGCGGGCGGTCTACGAGTCCGCGCTGCCGGTGGTGTCGGGTGTGGGCCACGAGACCGATTTCACGATCTGCGATTTCGTCGCCGACGTCCGCGCGGCAACGCCGACGGCGGCCGCGACGCTGGTCGTTCCCGATCGCACGGCGGTGCGGCGCCACGTGGCGGGATTCGCGGCGCGGTGGCACCGCGCGCAACAGCGCATCGTGGAGACACGGATGCAGCGCGTGGACGGGCTCGCGCGGCGGCTCGTCCACCCGGCCGCGAAGCTCGCGCAACAGCGGCGCGACATCGGAGCCCTCGCGCAGCGCCTCGCCCGCGCGGCCCGACACCGCCTCGGAACGGCCGCCGTCGCCGTCGGCGGCCCGGCCGGGCGCCTGGCGTGGCAGTTGCGGCTGCCGCTGCCGCAGCGGGCGCGCCTGGCCCGCGTGCACGAGGCGATGACGCGTGGGATGCCGGCACGCCTCGAACGCATCGGCGCACGGCTCGATGCACTGGCGCAGAACCTGACGCACCTCAATCCGCAGGCGGTGCTCGAGCGGGGCTACGCCATCGTCGCAACCGGGGACGGCGCGATCGTGCAGGATGCGGCGCAAGTCGCCGTCGGCGATCGGGTAGCGCTCACGTTCGCGCGCGGCAGCGCCGGCGCCACCATCGAGGCCCGGGACGCGTCACCGAAGGCGTGATCCGGTGCTCGACGACATGGGTCGCCCGGGTTGAGCGCGAGCGAATCCCGGGGCAGGCGCACACAGCGCCCTCCGTTGCCGCGACCGCCCGGGGTTTCGCTCGCGCTCGACCCGGGCTACGCCTTCACGCCTCGTCCGGCTCCGGATCGTCGATCGCCGCCCCGCGCTCGCGCTTGGCGCTGGCTGCCGCCGGCGCCTGGGCGTCGATCCGCGGTGTCGTCGCGACGACGTCCGCATTCTGCGCGCGGTGGCGCAACGCGTGATCGATCAGCACCAGCGCCAGCATCGCTTCGGCGATCGGCGTCGCGCGGATGCCGACGCACGGATCGTGCCGCCCGTGCGTGTTGACGATCACCGGATTGCCGACCTTGTCGATCGAGCGGCGGTCGAGCCTGACCGACGACGTGGGCTTCACCGCGATCGTCACGACGATGTCCTGTCCCGTGGAGATGCCGCCGAGGATGCCGCCCGCGTTGTTCGACGCAAACCCCACCGGCGTCATCTCGTCGGAGTGCTCGGTGCCGCACTGCGCGACGCTGCCGAAGCCGGCGCCGATTTCCACGCCCTTCACCGCGTTGATGCCCATCATCGCCTGCGCGAGGTCGGCGTCGAGCCGGCCGTAGACGGGTTCGCCCCAGCCGACCGGCACGCCGCTCGCGACGACCGTGATCTTCGCGCCGCAGGAATCGCCCGACTTGCGCAGCGCGTCCATGAACGCCTCGAGCCGCGGCACGATCGTCGCGTTGGCGACGAAGAACGGACTGGCGCCGACCGCGTCCCAGTCCTCGAACGGGATCTCGTTGGGGCCCAGCTGCACGAGATGGCCGCGGATGGCGACGCCGTACCGTTCGGCGAGCCATTTCTTCGCGATCGCGCCGGCGGCGACGCGCACCGCAGTCTCGCGCGCCGAGGAACGCCCTCCGCCGCGGTAGTCGCGAATCCCGTACTTGTGCCAGTACGCGTAATCGGCGTGCCCGGGGCGGAACGTGTCGGCGATGTTCGCGTAATCCTTGCTGCGCTGATCCTCGTTGCGGATCAAGAGAGCGATCGGCGTGCCGGTGGTGCGGCCTTCGAACACGCCGGAGAGAATCTCGACGGTGTCGCTCTCCCGGCGCTGCGTGACGTGGCGCGACGTGCCCGGCTTGCGGCGGTCGAGCTCGCGCTGGATGTCGGCGGCGGCGAGCGAGAGCCCCGGCGGGCAACCGTCGACCACGCAGCCGATCGCGGGGCCGTGCGACTCGCCGAACGACGTGACGCAGAACAGGGTGCCGAGCGTATTGCCGGACATGGAGCGTTGCGCCGATGGCGAAGCGGCCGATGACGAAGCGGCGATCGGATCGGCAACGAGTTTAACATGGCGACCATGCCCCTCCTCGACCGTTCCCGCCCCCTCGCCCCTCGGTCGATGAACGCGATGCCTCCCCGTCGATTGCACGACGGAACGACGCCATGATCCGCGGCCGCGCCCCCGCCCTACCCCTCGCGCTGGTCGAACGCCTGCGAGCCGCGCGCACCGTCGCCGCGCTGACCGGTGCGGGCGTTTCCGCCGAATCCGGGGTGCCCACGTTTCGCGACGCGCAGACGGGCCTGTGGGCGACGTTCGATCCGACGCAGCTCGCCACGCCGTCCGCCTTCGCGCGGAACCCGAAGTTCGTCTGGGACTGGTATGCGTGGCGGCGCGAGCTCCTCGCCGGCGCCAGGCCCAACCCGGGCCATCACGCGCTCGCGGCGATCGCGCGGCACGTGCCGCAGTTCCGTCTCATCACCCAGAACGTCGACGGCCTGCATCAGGCGGCCGGGAGCGCCGGCATCGTAGAACTCCACGGCAATATCGGCCGCGTCAGGTGTTCGCGCGGCTGCGGCACCGTTGCCCGATGGGCCGATGCGAGTCCGGACGAGCCGCCACGCTGCGCGACCTGCGGCGCGTTCCTGCGGCCGGATGTCGTGTGGTTCGAGGAAATGCTGCCGCCGGCAGCGCTCGCGGCCGCGGAGGACGCCGTCCGGCACTGCGACGTGCTGCTGGTCATCGGTACCGCGGCCGAGGTGTATCCCGCGGCCGCGCTGCCCCATGCCGCGCGCCAGTGCGGCGCGACCGTCGTCGAGATCAATCCGCGGCCGACGGCGCTCTCCGATGATGTCCACCACGTCCTGCGCGGTCCCGCGGGCGTGGTGCTGCCGGCCCTCGTTGCGGCGACCTGGCCGCCGCCGAAATAGGGTCAGACCCCGTTTTTCGCGTCCGATGCGGGGTCCGTCTGGTCTCCTGCCGGAAAAACAGGGTCTGACCCCTTATCGGTGCCGGACCCTGTTTCGGCGGCGGCCGGCGGCAGCGGCGACAGGTAGCCGATGCCGAGCAGCAGGATGCCCACGCCGAGAAAGGCCACGACGCGGGGCAGGCCCGACAGCGCGCCGAGGTCGACCAGGAACAGCTTCGCGACGACCACCACGAGCAGCACCGCGCCGACCATCCACAGTGGCCGCAGCCGGCGCCGGGTCGCCGCGAACATGACGGCCACCGCGGTCGCAGTCCAGGTCAGCGTCAGGCTCGCCTGCAACGGTTTCGACGCGAGCAGCGCGGGCAGTCGCCAGGGTATGTCGGCCCAGTGATGGGCGGTGCGCAGCACGATGCCGTTCAGCGCGACAAACAGACCCACCCCGAGCCAGCCGTAGAGCCGTTGCGATCGCATCCCCGCGAAGCGGCGCGCCCAGCCGAACAATGCCGCGAGCGCTGCGAGCAGCGTGAGATCGAGCGGGTTGGCGAGCGGCAGATAAGGCAGCGGCGAGACGTCGCCGGGGGACAGCGCGTTGACGGCGACGAACCAGAGCGCAAGCAGCCCGGCCACCGGCATGCCGGCGCCGATCGCGTAGGCATCGCCGTGCAGCGCGAATGGCCAGCGCGGTGCATTGCGGCTCCAGGCGACGATCCACAGGCAGGCGATCGCGGGCAGCGCGGCTCCGCACGCCACCCACGCCGTGTGCGCGGGCGTCACGCGGCCGACCCACTCGCTCGCCTCCCAGGCGACCTGCGCCGTCAGCGCGAATGCCGAAAACGCGTGCCCGATGCGGAGAACGCCCGCCGCGCCGGGCGGCCCGCTGGCCGCCGGAGCCCTCGCGAGCGGCGTCACGTCGGCCGCGCGCAGGGCAAACCCATGCGTGATCCACGCCGCCGGCCAGATGAGCCAGCCGTACTCGGTCAGCGTCGTGCGCGCGATCTCGAAGTCACGCACCGCGACGTAACCCATCGCCGGCAGCAACGCGACGCCGGCCGCGGCGAGCCGCGGCCATCCGAGCGGCCGGCGCAGCGCCAGCGCCACGGCCACGCTCGCGACCACCCACGCCAGCGCCCCGTGGGCCTCGGTTGCGCGCCCCAGCTCGCGCACGACTTCCATGCCGCCCCCGCCCAGCCACCACAGGGCGCCCCAGCCGAACACCAGCGGCGTCAGCGGCCGCTCGCGTTCCGACAGGGCGGACCCGGCATGGTCGGCGATGAACGCGGTCGCGAGACCCGACAGCGCGACCAGCATCGCGCCGATGAAATGCGCATTCAGGAACGGCGCGGCGCCCGGCGCGGCGATCCCCGCGCCGGCGAACGCGACGCCGGCACCCAACTGCACGAGCAGCGCAAAGCCGCGCCCGAGCAGCGAGCCTTGCCGGATGCCGATCCAGTAGACGCCGGCCGCCTCTACCGACCACAGCGCCGCCGTCCATTGCTCGTCGAAAAACAGCGGGACCGCGAGCGTCGCAAAGATCACCGCCAGCGCGAGGAACGCCTTCGCCGTCAGCGCGAGACCGGGTTCGGCCCGCTTGCGCAGCGCGATGAAGAGCACCGCATACACGAGTGCCAGCGCCAGCGCGCTCCAGGCGGCGCCGTGATGGAAATCCTGGACGATGGCCACCTGCAGCCCGAACCCGGCGAGCGGCACGCCGAACACCAGCAGTCCATCGACGGGGCGTTTCACTTCGAGCGCGCCGCGCCGGGCCTCGAGCAGGGCGATCGCGACGTAGAACGCGAAGAACAGCGCGAGAAACGGCTCGACCGTCGCGAAATGCTCGCTCGTGTAATAGCGATGGCCCCAGAACAGCCCGAGCACGAACGTGCAGACGAAGCCGAGGACATTGAGCGCGCGCCAGGCGCGGCGCCACGCCAGCGCGAAAATCGCGCCGTTGAGGACCGCGAAATAACCGAACAGCGGCAGCGGCGCGCCGCGCGTCACCGTCAGCAGCGGCGCAAGGAAGCCGCCGGCGATCGCGAGCCCCGCCAGCGCCTGCGAATCGGCGCGCAGCGCAAGCCAGATCGTGAGCGCGGCAACGGCGACCAGCAGCGCGATCGCAATTTCGGCGGGCAGCACCGCGTAGAGTCGCAACGCCGCGTAGATGGTCAGGTACAGAATGCCGGCGCCGGCGCCCTGCAGCGACAGCCCATACGCGGGTCGCGCGGACGCCAGGCGCAGCCCCATTCCGATCAACGCGCCGCCGGCCAGGGCGACGCCAGCCAGCCGCAGCTCGATCGGCACCGTGAAGTGTTCGGCAAAGTAGCGCAGCAGAAAGGCAACACCGAAGAACAGCACGACGACGCCGATCCGGGTCAGCGCATTGCCGCCGGTGAACCAGGCCCACAGCGGGTTGGCGCGCGGCGTGGCGGCGGGCGCACCGGAAACCGGCGGCGCGGCATGGGGCATCGCGGCGCCCGGCTCGGTGACGAGCGGCGCCTCGGGGAAGATCGGCAGCGGCGCTTCGGCAGCCGGCGGCACCGGCAACGCGTCGGCAGCCGCCAGCGGCGCGGGCGCAGGCGACAGCGGTGCCGCCTCCGCGCCCGCTGCGGAGGCCGCCGCGAAGGAACTCGCATCGGCACCCGCCTGCAGGGCGAAATCGTTCGCGATGCCCTGCTGCGCTTCACGGAGCGCGGGCTGGCCGAGTGCCCGTTCCAGCGTCGCGATGCGCAGCTCCAGCTCGCCGATGCGACGGGTCAGCGCCCCCTCGACAGGTGGCGGCGCAGCCACCGGCGCCACGGCGGCGACCGTGTCCGGCTTGCGAAAGGCGGCGCGCTGCCGATTGCCCGCCAGCGTCGCGCCGAGCAGGAACCCGGCGAGCCCGCCGAAAACTGCTCCCCACTCATGCCACAGCGCGTTTCCAGCCAGCGCACCCGCCAGCAATCCCAACAATGCCCACATCGCGGTCCCTCTGCCCTGGTGACTGAGCGTTAAGTAATGTCCGAGCGTCGAGCCCTGCGGTCAGCCGGGGCGCGCGCCGTTCGCGGCGGCCGCTCGCGCATTCAGCGGCGCTCGCCGCGAAGTGCGAGCACGATCGCCTGCAACTCCTCGGGCGTCGCATGTTCCGGAGCGACCGGCGCCCCCGCGCGCAACGCAATCCGGGAAAAAATTCCGCGCACGCGGCGCATCGCCTTGCCTTTGTACGTCCGGCTGAAAAAGCTGCCCCAAAGGCCGGACAGCGCGAAGGGAATCACGGGGACCGGCGTGGTCGCGAGCATCTGCTGCACGCCGGGCCGGAACGGGCTCATCTCACCGGTCTCCGTCAGCCGGCCCTCCGGAAAGATGCCGACGATTTCCCCGGCGGACAGCGCGGTTGCCGCCTCCGCGAACGCGCGGTCCTTCAGCGCCGCATCCTCCTTCGCCGACGCGATCGGTATCGTGCGCATCGCACGGAAGATGAACGACAGCAGCGGGACCGCGAATATCCGATGATCCATCACGAAGCGGATCGGCCGCCGCACGCACGCGGCGATGACGACGGCGTCGACGTAGCTCACGTGATTGCAGACGACGATGCACGGCCCGACGTCCGGAATGTGGTCGAGCCCCTCCTTGCGCACGCGGTACATCGTGTGGATCAGCAGCCACGCGAGGAAACGCATCAGGAACTCGGGCACGAGCCCGTAGATGAACACCGCGACGACGGCGTTCATCAGCGCGGTCACGAGAAACAGCTGCGGAATGGAAAGGCCGGCGTCGAGCAGCCCGATCGCGACGCCGGCGGAGGCCACCATGAAGATGGCGTTGAGGATGTTGTTGGCGGCAATGATTCGCGACCGGTACTCGGGATCCGAACGCTCCTGGATGAGCGCGTAGAGCGGCACGATGTAGAAGCCGCCGAACAGCCCGATCAGCACGAGGTCGGCGGCGACGCGCCAGTGCGCCGGGTTGGCGACGAACGCGCCAAGGCCCGCGACCTCGGTCGCGTGCAGGTTGCGGCTGCCAAGCCACAGGTCGATCGCGAAGATCGTCAGCCCGATCGACCCGAACGGCACCAGTCCCAGCTCGACCTTGCGTCCCGAAAGCTTTTCGCACAGCAGCGACCCGATGCCGATGCCGACCGAGAACAGCGCCAGCAGGACCGTCACCACGGTCTCGTTGCCGCCGAGGACATCCTTGCTGAAGCCGGGGAACTGGGCAAGAAGGATTGCGCCGTAGTACCAGAACCACGAGATGCCCAGCATCGACAGCCAGACCACACGGTTGCCCTGTGCAAAGCGGAGGTTCTTCCACGTTTCGGTGAAGGGGTTCCAGTTGATCTTCAGTCCGGGCGCGACCGCGGGCGTGTGCGGAATGCCGCGGCTCACCAGGTACCCCGCGATCGCGACGGCGACGGCGACCGCGCCGGCGGCGACCGGGCCGTAACCATCGATCGCCACCACGAGCCCGCCCGCGATGGTGCCGAGCAGGATCGCCACGAACGTTCCCATCTCGACCAGCCCGTTGCCGCCGATCAGTTCCTCCGGTTTGAGGTGCTGGGGCAGGATCGCGTACTTGACCGGCCCGAACAGCGTCGAATGCACGCCCATCAGCGCCAGCGCGGCCAGCAGCAGGACGAGATCCTGCCGCCAGAAACCGGCGAGCCCGATGACCATGATCGCGATCTCGAATACCTTGATGTAGCGGATCAGCTGCGACTTCTCGTATTTGTCCGCAAGCTGCCCCGCGGTCGCCGACAACAGCATGAATGGCGCGATGAACACGGCGCCGGCGAGGTTGACGAGTGCATTGGGGTCGAGCGTCGTCATGCTCGCCGCATGGAATGCCGCGAAGATGATCAGCGCGTTCTTGAAGACGTTGTCGTTGCCCGCCCCGAGGAACTGGGTCCAGAAAAACGGGCCGAAACGGCGTTCCCGCAACAGATCGAACTGGTTGGGCTGGTGCACTCTCGCCTCCTCGCGCCATCGACGGCGGGCTTCGTGACGCCCGGGGACCACGACCGGCGCGCGCGTTACCCGCGGCGCCGCCGGCATCGGCACGGTACCAGATTTCGCCGCCGGATTTCCCGCTGCGCGGCCTCGCGCCGTCATTCAGGCACGCCATTCCCCTGTAAAATCCGCCAGCCCGGTGCGTTGCGTCGGGCCGGGCGCGACCCGGGCACCGCCGCGCGATTCCACGTCACCTGGACACTCCGTGCAACCTTATCTCGACCTGCTGCGGGACATCCGCGCCAACGGCGTGCCGAAGGAGGATCGCACCGGCACCGGGACGACCAGCGTGTTCGGACGCCAGGTGCGGTTCGATCTCTCTCGCGGATTCCCCCTGCTCACCACGAAGAAGATCCACGTCCGCAGCGTGATCTACGAGCTCCTGTGGTTCCTGCGCGGCGAAACGAACACCCGCCATCTCAGGGAAAACGGCGTCACGATCTGGGACGAGTGGGCCGACGAGAACGGCGAGCTGGGCCCGGTCTACGGCTACCAGTGGCGCAACTGGCCGACACCCGACGGCCGCCACATCGACCAGATCGCCCGCGTGATGGAGCAGTTGCGGACGCGCCCGCACTCGCGCCGGATCATGGTGACGGCGATGAACATCGCCGACTATCCGGACGAAGCGCTGTCGCCCGTGGAGAACGTGCGCCGCGGCAGGATGGCGCTGGCCCCGTGTCACGCGTTCTTCCAGTTCCACGTCGCCGCCGGGAAATTGAGCTGCCTGCTCTACTGCCGCAGCCAGGACGTGTTTCTCGGCACGCCGTTCAACTGGGCCGGCTACGCGCTGCTGACCCACATGATCGCGCAGCAGGCCGGCTTTGAGCCGGGGGATCTCGTCTGGACCGGCGGTGACTGCCACCTGTACAGCAACCACGCAACGCAGGTGGAAGAGCAGCTCGCACGCGAACCGTTCCCGCTGCCGACGCTCGTGATCAAGCGCAAGCCGCCCTCGCTGTTCGACTACCGGTTCGAGGATTTCGAGATCCGCGACTACCGGTCGCACCCGGCGATCAAAGCCCCGATCGCCGTCTGAGAGGCTGAGAGTCTTTCGATCATGCCCGCTCATCACGCCAGAAGACGCCCGCTCGTCGTTGCCAATGCTCGCCATAGCCCGAGCTATGGCTGCGCTTTGCGCCTC
>Ga0315290_10002299_pt1 | contig 13444 bp, 11 predicted proteins | sample YL17G12_0_MG_FD_203627 | JGI IMG/M metagenome (GOLD analysis project Ga0315290, IMG submission 203627) | Sediment microbial communities from Yellowstone Lake, YNP, Wyoming, USA - YL17G12_0 | ecosystem: Environmental > Aquatic > Freshwater > Lake > Sediment | place: USA: Wyoming | collected... | reverse complement strand
TGTGCGATGGACCCAACATGATAAAACTTGATGATCTGGAGAAGATGCTAAAAACCTTTAAATCCATAAGAGAGCTAATACCTTAGCCATTCCTAAGGAGTTCATTAGAAAAGCCATACACCCTCACCCTTGCCCTTTCCCCTCAAGGGAGAGGGGACTTAAGGATTGCCCCTCCCTTGAGGGGAGGGGATAAAGTGGAGGGTGTTTAAATGTGGGGTTACTTATGAACGTATTAATAATTCCGAAGGACAACCAATGGATAACATTCTTGATATAGCGAAAAAAGTATTAAAGACAGAGGCTGAGGCTATCGCCGCTCTAATAGATAAGCTGAACGGCAATTTTGAGAAAGCCGTTGAGATGATCTATGAGTGCAAAGGCCGGGTTGTCGTGACCGGCATGGGCAAATCAGGTCTCGTCGGCAAAAAGATAGCTGCCACTCTCGCATCAACCGGGACCCCCGCCTTTTTTCTCCATCCGGCAGAGGCAAGCCATGGAGATATCGGCATGGTCACCGAACGGGACATTATTATAGCCATATCTTACAGCGGAGAGACTAATGAACTCACAGGGCTCGTCCCATTTTTAAAGAGGTTTCGTGTCAATCTGATATCCCTGACAGGGGATACCAATTCGACCCTTGCAAAGGCCTCCGACGTAACTCTTGATATATCAGTGAAAGAAGAGGCATGCCCAATGGGGATTGTGCCGACTGCTTCAACAACCGCTACCATGGCCATGGGCGATGCAATAGCTGTGTCATTACTTGTAAAGCGCGGGCTAAATGAAGAGGCTTTTGCCTTTTACCATCCCGGAGGAAGCATCGGGAAAAAGTTTTTCGTAAAAGTAAAGGATCTTATGCACAGCGGAGACCGCCTTCCGGTTGTGTCGTTCGGGATGCCGCTGTCAAAGGCCATAATAGAGGTCTCCTCTAAGAGACTGGGGCATGCGATAGTGGCTGATAAAGACGGCTTAATAGCCGGGGTGCTGACGGACGGAGATGTCAGAAGAGGGCTTGAGAAATGGGGGGGGAAGCTGTTTGAGATGACAGCCGGAGAGATCATGACGAAAAACCCGAAGATGATATCAGAAGACGAACTTGCTGCAAAGGCATTATCTATTATGGAAAGCTATTCTATAAGCGCCCTTATAGTCCCTGACGCCGAAGGCAAACCCCTCGGCATCGTTCACTTGCATGATATTCTTAAACAGGGAATAGTGTAGCGACTCCTCTATATTTTTTTTCTTCAGGCGAAACATATAATTTCTCAACAAAACTCATCCGCAAATATAGAGGTGCCTGTTATAGTCTGACCGGTATTCCCTTTTTCTCCAGGTATTTCTTTGCATCCCGGACAGTGTATTCACGGTAGTGGAAGATTGATGCTGCAAGGGCGGCGTCGGCTTTGCCGAAGGCAAAGGCTTCGTAAAGATGTTCAAGGGTCCCGGCGCCTCCTGAGGCGATGACCGGTATAGTAACGGCCTCGGAAATAGCGCGTGTGAGTTCTATGTCATAGCCGTCTTTGGTGCCGTCTTTATCCATGCTGGTGAGCATAATCTCGCCTGAGCCGAGTTCCTCCATTTTCCGAGCCCACTTCACAGCGTCGATGAGTTTCATCTGCCTGCCGCCGTGGGTGGAAATAGCCCACATTCCTTTTTCGCTCCAGTTATTGATAGGGAATTCAATGGCTGACGGATCAAGGCAGACGTCTTTCAGCGACGGATCATCGAACCAGTGTTCACCGGTCGCATTAGACATATCCGGATGCACCCTCTTTGCGTCAATTGCAACAACAATGCACTGGCTGCCGAAGCGTTCCGCGGCTTTTCTGATGAAATAGGGATCTTTTACAGCCGTGGTATTGACCGAGACCTTGTCACATCCGGCATTCAGGAGGTCCCTGATATCGTCAAGGGATTTAATCCCTCCTCCTACGGTAAGCGGCATGAATACATCCTCAGCGGTTTTGGCTACTATGTCGAGGATGATCTTCCTCTTTTCGTGGGATGCGGTGATGTCGAGAAAAATCAGTTCATCGGCGCCCTGCTCGTCATAAAACTTCGCATTCTCAACCGGGTCGCCTGCATCGCGCAGGTTGACAAAGCTGACCCCTTTGACTACGCGGCCATCCTTAACATCAAGACACGGTATTATTCTTTTCGCTAACATAACCTAAACATTGCAAAACAGGTCCTCAATTTGAAAGGCTGATATGATAAAAAAGCTTTCAGGCAACTCCTTAATGCACTATTATCACTGTTCGATATGTATTTATCTAAAAGGCAATTTAGGTTTAAAGCGCCGTCAGGTGAATATGGATTATCTTTTGTCGCGTTTAAAAGGTTATTTATCATGTCTTCCTTTCATTTTATGCAACTGATGGGACAATTAATCCGAGGCAATCTTTATAGCTTCACGCAGGTCCAATGATCCTGAATAGATAGCCTTTCCTGTTATGGCGCCCCAGAGGTCCTTTATCTTTTTAAGGTCCCTGATGTCGTCTATATTTGAAACGCCTCCCGATGCTATGACGGGAATTTTAACGTTTTCAACCATCTCACTTGTCGCCTCGATATTCGGGCCCGTCATCATGCCGTCCCTGCTGATGTCCGTATAAATAATGCCTGCCGCGCCCACCAGTTCCAGACGTTTTGCCAGGTCTTTAGCGGTTATCGATGTGATTTCCTCCCAGCCTTTTATCGCCACCATACCGCTTTTTGCATCGATGCCGATTAAAATTTTCCCGGGATAATTATTGCAAAGATAGGTCAGGAATTCAGGGTCTTCTATTGCTTTTGTGCCGATAATGATCCGGTTGACGCCTGCGGAAAAAAGGTTCAGCACATTCCCGATTTCCCTTATGCCGCCCCCGACCTGAATCGGGATCTTTATAGCTTTCCTGATTTTCACGATAGCGTCAAAGTTCTTCTGGCTGCCTGAAAAAGCGCCGTCGAGGTCGACGATATGGAGGAGTTTGGCGCCGAAAGATTCCCATTTTTTAGCGGTATTTGCAGGGTCATGAGAATAGACCGTCACCGCATCTTTGTTGCCCTGAAGAAGCCTTACGCAACTGCCTTCTTTCAAATCTATTGCTGGAATAACAAGCATGAAATAATATACCATAAAAAAGAGGTTATTATGTTTCTGAAACCGATCTTGCTATGTGTTTTATATTTGGCTTTCTTCACATCCTATGCTCTGGCCGATCCCTTTAAAATGCATGAGAAGTTTGTTTATGATCTGACATGGACCGGTATCTCGGCAGGCACGGCAACCCTTGAGTTTGTCAATGACGGCGAAAGGATGAAAATCGTTTCCACGGCGAGATCTGCAGATTGGGTTTCCGTTTTTTATACCGTAGAGGACAGGGTAGAAAGTATCCAGACAAAGAATAATCCTCTCCACTCCCGGGCGCAACCGGTAAATTACAGAATGAAAATACGTGAAGGCAAACACAGGAAGGACAAAGAAGTTATTTTCGACTCCGATAAAAACAGGGCAATCTATATTGACCGTCTGAATAACGAAAAAAAGGAGTTCGATTTACCTTTACCTGTTTTTGACCCCTTATCAGGTTTTTATCAAGTCAGGACACTAAAGCTTGCCGTCGGAGAAACGGTTTATGTGACGGTCTTTGACAGCAAGAAGGTCTGGAATGTTGAAGTGCAGGTGTTGAGAAAAGAAAAGTTGACACTGCCTTCGGGCACATTCGACACCGTTGTTATTAAGCCGTTGATGAAATCGGAAGGCATTTTCTCCCGCAAGGGCGATATTTTCATATGGCTTACAGACGACCTCAAACATATCCCCGTCAAAATGCAGACAAAAGCGGCGGTCGGCTCGATTATCGCAACTCTCGTTAGTGGAAACTATTAATCCAAAAACTACGAATGTCCAAAATAAATTTATTTAACTCGATAAATCTTTAAAAGATAGTTCATGGTAATTGCATAATAATATTTTGGTAATATATCTATATAAGTACACTATTGTATCGAAAAGTAAATTTATTCTGGACATTCGTAGTTTCTATGAGGGTTAACTGTATTTTTTCGGAGTAAGTACCCGCGACGTTTTATTCCTTGCCATGACAGCCTTAAAAGATTAGCCCGGATTAGGTTATACTAATCTGCATAAATATTAATAAATCGCCGGAGAATATTTAAAACATAATCATGTCCGTTTCTAAAAAGATACTTGAACTCACAAAACCTTACTGGCCGAGGATTTTTGCAGGCATTGTCTTAAGCCTTATCGTCTCCGGTATAACCGGCGCTATCGCCTGGACGGTCAAGCCCGCTCTCGATGAAGTGCTGGTCGGGAAAAAATACGATTACCTGAAACTGCTTCCGATAGGGGTCTTCCTGCTATTTTCCATAAAAGGGTTTCTGAGTTTCGGCCAGTTATATTTAATGAAATCCGCCGGCATGAAATTAGTCAGGGAGACGAGAAATAAATTATATAATCACGTCCTGTATCTCCCGGTCGGATACTTTCATAAAGAATCCTCAGGAGTGGTTATATCAAGGATCATGTATGACGTGGAGTCGCTGAACGGACTGATTTCCGAGGTCATAAAGACTTTTATTATTGAAATACCGACCGTAACCTTCCTTTTGGGCGTTGCGCTTTACAGGAAATGGGACCTCACCCTCATGAGCCTGATACTTTTGCCTCTTATAGCATACAGCACAAGAAAATTCGGCAAAGGCGTGAAAAAGAAAAGAAAGGAAGCTCAGAGAAAACTTTCATTCCTTACTCACAGAATCGGCGAGAGTATTCTCGGTTCGAGGATCATAAAAATATTCAACCGTGAACAAACAATGGGCGAGAAATTCAGGAGCGATAACCAGCGATACTACAGGGAACTTCTGCGGGTCATCAGGCTGAAGGAGTTTACCAAGCTGATTATTGATGTTGTGACCGGCGCCGGGATAGCCATCGTTCTGGGATACGGGGGTTTTATGGTTATGCATGGGACGATTACCCCGGGGGTTTTTGCCTCTATCCTTGTGGCTATTTATATGATGTTTACCCCCGTGAAAAAGCTTGGAGAAGCATACGGCGTCTTGCAGGAGTCGAGGGCTTCTCTCGAAAGGATAGATACCCTGCTGAATGCCGAGCACGAAAAGCAGGGTCATAGCAAAATACACGGGTTTAAGAATTCAATACGTTTTGAAAATGTATCCTTTACTTTTCCCGGGAACAGCTCGCCTGTTCTAAAAGATATTAACCTTGAGATCAGACAGGGTGAAATGATTGCGGTCGTCGGCCGCAGCGGCGTAGGGAAATCAACGCTTGTGGATCTAATTCCGAAATTCCATGTCCCTTCAAGCGGGACTCTGTCGGTTGACGGGATAAATATCAACGATATTGAGCTTCATTCTCTCAGGGAACAGATAGGCATAGTAAGTCAGGATATAATTCTTTTTAACGATACGGTCAAGGAGAATATTGCGTTCGGCAAACAGAACGTCTCGGAAGATGATATTATTGAAGCGGCCAAAATGGCCTATGCCGATGAATTCATCAGGGAATTGCCGGAGAAATATAATACGATTATCGGCGAGAGAGGGTTAAAGCTGTCCGGCGGTCAGCGTCAGAGGATCGCCATAGCAAGGGCCATTATCAAGAACCCGCCCATCCTTATCCTCGATGAGGCAACTTCTTCCCTTGACTCGGTGTCGGAGTCTATCGTTCAGAAAGCTCTCGACCTGCTTATGAAAGGCCGCACAACAATCGTTATTGCGCACAGGCTCTCTACAATCAGGAATGCGGACAGGATATTGATTATAGAAAAAGGCAGAATTGCGGATATAGGGAACCATGAAGAGCTTATCGAAAAAAATACGACCTATCGTGAATTATATCAGACATTGTCTTAAAGTCCGAGAAGGCCTTTCTCCCCGAGATAATCCATGATCTTGCTCACGCTTTCTTCAACACTTAACCTGTCCGTATCAAGAACAATTTCAGGGTTTTCCGGCGGCTCATAAGGGTCCGAGACCCCGGTAAAATTCTTTATCTCACCGCTCCTGGCTTTTTTGTATAGCCCCTTCGGGTCCCTCTCTTCACAGACCTTAAGATCGCATTTCAGATAGACCTCAATAAAATCATCCGGCCCAAACATCCGTCTGACCATGAATCTGTCCGCCCTGTAGGGTGAGGCAAAGGCTGCAACAGTGAGTATCCCCGCATCCAAAAACAACCATGCCGCTTCTCCTACCCTTCGCAGGTTCTCTCTCCTGTCCTCCGCTGAAAAACCCAGGTCCCTGCATAAGCCCTGTCTTACATTGTCGCCATCCAGCACATAAGTCTTTATGCGGCGCTGAAAAAGTCGGTATTCGAGTTCATGAGAGATCGTAGACTTCCCCGATCCAGGCAGCCCTGTAAGCCAGACAAGAGCGGTTTTGTGGCCGTTCATTCTCCATCTGTCCTCTTTCCCGATTTTTCCCTTATGAGGCGTGATATTGTTTCCCATCGCAGTCTTATGATACCTCGCTTCCGGAATAATTATTTCTCAAAATCATTATGCAGTGACTCCCTTTTTAATTCTCTTCCGATGCCGGGACCTGTTTATTATCTTTTCACTATATAACTCCCGAATTCCGGCCGCTATTTTTTCAAAGATACCCATTTTTTTTGCGCGGCCTTCATATTGCAAGGCATATCCGAGAGACACAAGCAGTTCACCAGCTATGCTCTCAAATATCTCAATCTGACGCGGTGTTAATGACTTTTCCCAGGCATTAATCCGCTTCTTGTCCGGCTCTTTCCCAATTAAAGAATGCTGTTTGTCCTGGTACCGTGGCACCTTAAATCCGCTTCCCCTGATCATTTGCGGTTGATATTCAATATCCAGAAAACTGCAAATATCTCTTAATGTACTTTCCGGAGACCGTATCAGGTGTTCATATCTGACTCGCAACATCTGATCGTTTTTAAGTGAGGATTCGACGGAAAGATAATGAGAGACCCTGCTCTTCCACGAACAGGCTGTTCTGTCTATGGTATTCGGCCCCCAGTCCAGAGGCATAATAGAAGCCGCAACTGCCCTCCCATCTCTTATTATGTGGATGAATTTTGACTTTGGAAATAGTTCGAGCAATATCTTCGCATGTTTTATATTTGTCGGTGAATGGTCTACCCAGAAGGCAGGATGAGGCTTTCCTTCTTTTTCCGCATACTTTCTCACAAACCATAAGATGAGCTCCTCATATGAGCTTATTCCAATCAGTGCATCAGAATCAGCCACATCTCCCCAGAGGACCCTGTATCGGGGATGGTCCTGTATCATCTTTCGGGCAGTCTCGATATTGACTGCTTCTTTCTTTTTTTCTCTGAAATGTCGAAGAACGTCAATCTTAAACTGAGATTCCGGAGTGCAAATACCTTGGGTATGAGCGCCTATCATTGCCCCAAGCAAGGTTGTCCCGCTCCTTGAGTATCCCCCTATGAAGACCGTATGCATAGCATAGCTTTCATTTCTTTAATCCGACTATGTGTAATAATGATTTGCCTTTCCCGGACAAAAATATGTAAATGTTTGATTTTATATTATACAATATACGTAATTCCTGAAAATATATTCCCTACATACTTACAGTCATATGCAGGAACCGGCGCAGGCTGCTAACATAATCTTATGAAAACATATACAAAACTGAGCAAGGAACAGGCAAAACAGGAAGCAGAGTATGTTTTTCCTTATCATTACATTGTTACGCGCGGGGAAGACAGTTTTTCGCAGACTCTGAATCTTTCGTGGGGATTTGAGTATATCTCATATATCTCTTTTGTTCTGGACAAATTAAGTCGACTGCAATTTAAATCTCTCCTTGATATCGGGTGCGGTGACGGAAGGTTTCTTTTTGAGGCGAGAAAGAAGCTTCCGCATGCCGAATTGGCAGGGCTGGACTTCTCAGAGAGGGCAGTCAGTTTTGCCAGGATACTGAGCCCCGAAGCAAATTATATCGTCGGAGATATAACAGATAAGAAAGCCCTTGATAAAAAGTTTGATGTGATAACCGCAATAGAAGTGCTCGAACATATTCACCCCGCGCAATTACCCGACTTCCTGGAATCTCTGCATTTCTTCCTGAAAAGCGGGGGGTCGCTCATCATTACGGTGCCGAGCAGGAATGTGCGTGTCCGCTCAAAACATTATCAGCATTTTGACGTCGGTCTCCTGGCCGAAGTATTGAATCCTCTTTTTGAAATTTCCGAAAAATATTTTTTAAACAGGATAGGCCGCAGGACAAAGACCATCAAGAAGATTTTATCAAACAATATCTTCCTGCTTCAGTCAAAAGTCATGCTGAATGCGATTTACAATTACTATGAAAAGAACCTCCTGAATGCAGAAGAAAAGAATTCGCAACGGATTTTCGTGATTTGCAGAAAGATGTCAGCAAACATAAATCAATAATGTCTGAACCTCGCGCAAAACAGATTTCCCGATTATCCATTATCTATCCGCATAACCAGCGTCTCATGTCCGGCAAGGCACATGATATTGTTATCATGAGGACCTGTCATTCCATTGCACAACAGGGACATCATGTAAAGGTTATCACCGGCAAGCCTTCCGGAACGGACACGGTTTATGATTTCTATGGATTGAAGCCGCTGCCGGAATTCGATATTGTTCAGGTCCCCATGCTCAGAGGCAAACATTTTTCATGGCATGGCGTATTCAATCTTTTTTGCCTCCTGAAGATACTCGATCTCAAGAAAAAGGGGCAGGCCGATGTGATCTATCTCAGAGAAATCAAACTTGCACATTTTCTGCTAAAATTCAGAGAGATCATCGGTCTTCCCTTTGTCATCGAGGTCCACGACATGAAGATAAAAAAGTTCTATGACTCCTGCCCCGAGAGGGACAGGGACGAAGAAGAAGTGTTTAGAAAGGTGGATGCCATCATTGTTCTGCTGACTTCCTTCGGCAGCATCCTGAAAGACGTCTATGACATCCACACCCCGGTTATCAAGGTAACGTTGGCGGCAGAGAAAATGCCTCTTGCCTGCATTGAGAAGAAGGATGTTAATAAGACAATCGGCTATATAGGTCAGCTGTACCCTATGCAGGGTGTTGATGTTCTGGTAGAGGCGCTCCGCTATCTGCCTGCCGGCAGACTGAGCATAATCGGGGGCAATGAAAAAGACTTGTCCAGATTGAGAACCCTTGCGTCTCGTTTGAAAGTTGACAAAAGAATAGAGTTTCACGGGTTTGTGAATCCTCACAGAGTGGCGGAAATCGCAAAGGATGTTGACGTTATGGTTATTTGTGCCCTGGATAAGGGTAAAAGACGATATGCCGCACATACAAAGCTATATGAATACATGGCTATGGGAAAACCGATTGTTGCGTTTGATCTGCCTTCCGTCAGAGAAGAAGTGACCGACGGTAAGGATATCCTTCTTGCAAAACCCGACGACCCGAAAAGCCTTGCAGAGAAGATAGGTTATGTCTTGGGCAATCCTGATTTTGCGAGGCAGCTCGCCGGGAATGCTCACAGATCAGCCGATGAATTCACCTGGGAGAAAAGGGCGTCACGACTTTCCGAAGTCTTTACCATGGTCTATGAGAAAAACAGAGAGAGAAAATAATAAAGAAGAAATAAAGATCCGGACCGGCCCTGCCTGCTCCCTTGTTCTCTTCTTTTACGGACCGCATGACATTTCGTGGGTCCGGGAAATAATTATTGACCTGACGAAAGGGCGGGGCGGAAGGCATGTGAAGAGTTCCCATTTTGCCACCGTCATACAGTTCGAAAATCCATTGACCGGAGAAGCCTTCTACTATAAAGAATTTCACAACAGGGGGCTCAAGGATCTGCTTAAGAGCCTGGTCGGGCTTACGCGGAGCAAGCGGGCCTTTACGGCAGGTCATCAACTTCTGAAATTCGGATTTCCGACCCCGGAACCTGTCATTCGCGGCTTTGTCAGGACCTTCTTCTTCATCCGCAAAAATTTTATGATTACAAGAGCTGTTTCCGGGGACAGGACATATGAATATTTCAGGCACAGGTATAAGTTGCCGTTGCCGCCTGAATTGCTTGAGGAAAAGAGGGCGCTTATATATAAAGCCGGACACGAGATCGGCCGATTACACAGGGCAGGCATCTTTCATGGAGACTTGAGGGTGGGCAATCTTATTATTGAAGGATATGGTCCGGCAGCCAAAATTTATTTTATTGACAACGAGAGGACAAAGAGCTGCGGGACACTGTCAGAAAGAAAAAGGCTTAAGAATCTTATACAGCTTAACATGGTGCGGCTTCAACATATTACGGGTACCGACCGGATAAGATTCCTGAATGCCTACTTTCAGGAAAATCAGGAACTGCTGCCTCACAAAAAAGAGCTGATAAGGGCCGTTGCGCGGATGACTAAAAAAAGGCAGCAACCTAAAACTTCCCGGCGAGAAAGCTTGACTCGGAGAGATACAAACATCTTAAAATAGGTGTGCCCCTATTTCCGGAAATGCGATGAAAGAATATACCATGAAAAATAGAGACAATGATCTTGTGCTTATTTCAGGACTTCTCCTGATAGCATTTGTACTGCGCCTGTATGCCTTCTTTAATACTCCCGTGATAAACCATGACGGCGTACTTTATATCAACCAGGCAAGGGCAATAATGAATAACGACTGGGGGCTTGCAAAACAGTGCGGTTACGATTTCATTTCCCTCTACCACTTATTGATACCTCTCTGTTACAGGATATTCGGTGATTGGATCCTTGCGGCACAGTCAATCTCGTTCCTCTTTGGAACGTGTGCAGTTATTCCTTTTTATTTCATACTCAGGCATTTTTTCCAGCCCCCGATATCGTTTATTGCAAGTCTTGCCTTTGCCGTAAATCCTTTCTTTGTCTCCTATAGTGTTGACCTTGTAAAAGACCCGATTTTCTGGTTTTTTGCGCTGCTCGGCATTTTCTTTTTCATAACCGCCTTAAAGAAGGACAAGAAATTATACTTCCTGCTTTTTAGTAATATCTCCTTTTTAATTGCCGGGCTTGCACGGTTCGAAATTCTTATATATTTCATAGGGTCGATGCTCTTCATCCTGTTTTTTGAAGACAAAAAAATAAAAAAGACCCTCATTTTTTTCTTGCCTGTCATCGTTCTGGTTGTTCTCGTGAATGTCTTAAATGCCTATCTCCTGAAAGAAACCCTCTACCTGTGGACATTTTATTTTCTGCCAAGGACCCACCGTTTCTTCAATGATCTCACGAACAATCTACTCAAACCCGATATCCTCGAAAAATCGTTCCTCGCCCTGAAATTGCTGCTCTTTAAGATGTCGAAGGTATTGTATATTCCTTTTATCCCCATTTTCCTCATCAGCTTTCTGAATATCAGAAAAGATATTAAAAGAGACCGGTATTTCCGTTACTTTATATTCCTTTCTCTTCCGTCGTTGATAGCTTTATATCTCTTCTATATCAAAATCCAGGTTCTTTCTCCCCGCTATACGGTTTTTTTCATCCTCCCCGCCTTTATATTTATCTGTTTCGGGATTGAGAAAATCATACTTTTTCTCGCAAAGAGAGGCTTACACGAGAAATACGCTCATGCGTTGATCTGTTTATATATCATGACCTCCGTGTTAGTTAGCCCTTCAACCCTCATCCCCCGTACAACGGATAAGGTCGTCTATAAAACCGCAGGCGAATATGTAGCTAAAATAGAAAACAACAGAAATACTATTATTATAGCGCCGGACACAAGGATCATGTTTTATGCAAACCTGAATTCTCCCGTCATCGAATGCGGGAATCAACTCGCAAAATATGAGAACCTGATTCATATGAAATACGATGATCTGATTTCAATCCTCAGGGGCAACAGGGTCAAATACTTTTTATGGGAAGCTAAAGAATGGAAAAATAGCGGATACGATTTCCCGAAGGCGGTCCAGGCAAAACATTTAACGGAGATAAAACGGTGGGAAGAAGAGCAGCTAATCCTATACCGTGTTTTATAATTCACATCTTGTTGAGATATCCCAAAACAATGTTCCCCCGGCTGTCCTCAAAGAATTCCGAATATACTTTGTCCCAGGCGATTTCCCCGAATGCCTTTTTTCTGGAATCTCTTGATTCAACATACTTTGTGTCAAACAGAAAATATACCTTATTTTCCTTGCCGCCAAGAGCTTTAAGATCAGAGAATTCATCAGCCTGAATTATGTCCTTGTTCACATAACAGGTAATCCCCAAAAATCTTCTGTATCCCATCTCATATACTTTGACGATATCCTCGGGCAATACTATGTTGATCCTTTTGGCTATATTCCTCGGATTATTTTCTTTTGCCGTATCAAATTGCGTATCAATGTATGCATAGGTGATGAATAAAAGCCCTGTGGTCAAGGTAAGCCGGAGTGGAATCTGATGCAACGGTATCTCATATTTCATATATATGATGTACATACCCAAAAAGATGACCGAACAAAGCAATATGAGCAGAGAAGGAGTAAATGAGTGGAAAGTCTTAGTTTTAAGGAAGAAGACGGCTGCAATGATTCCGATTGATGAGATTAACGCTGCCACGGAACAGAAAGAAAGAATTCCTCTGAAAAACCTTTCTATTGCCGGATTTTCTTTTGCCCTCTTCAGATACATTTCAAACAAAAAAGCAAGCCCTATGGCAACAAAAGGTCCTGCCGGGAGGAAATACCGGAACCGCGCATTTGGGAGAAACCAATAGAGGGGAAAATTGATTACGATCATAACGAGAGAGAAAACAAACAGTTCGTTGCCGAGGAAATCTTTGGCGTATATTCTGATATCTTTTGAATAAAGTATAGGAATGGTAATGAGCATCCATGGCATAAAAGATAGTATCCCTTCAATGGGATAATAAACAAGGTGCCCGAAAAAAGAAAAGGAAGTCTTGCTTTCAGCCCTGTCAGCGATCTGGCTGACCCACATCTGCATATATTTCTCAAGGGTAACGTATTGCAGGATAAAGGACATATAGATGACGAGGATCAGAACAAAAAAAAGCAGTCCAAACAAATGGCTTTTTGAAAAAAAGAACGACAGGCTTTTTCTGTAGTACAGATAGGCAAAGACTGTCAGATAAAAATAGGCAATAACCTGGGGGCCTTTTGTCAGGAATCCCACACCGACCAATGAAAGCGTTATGCTCCATAATAAAGCCGGCTTCCACTGTCTTACATATCCGTTCAGCCATACGAGAAGGACAATAACAATAAAGAATATGAAAAGGCTGTCGATCTCGGCGGTCCTTCCTTTTTTAATCAAACCGATCATGCTGAGCGCTGCTATTGCGGCAAGAAGCCTTCCCTCCCGTGATAACCATTTTCTCGTCAGAAAATAGATTGAAAGCGATGTAGCGAAGACTATACACACGGACGGTATGCGCGACGTCCATTCATTCACAACACCGAACAGGCTCCCGCTTCCTGC
>Ga0315290_10002292_pt1 | contig 13478 bp, 12 predicted proteins | sample YL17G12_0_MG_FD_203627 | JGI IMG/M metagenome (GOLD analysis project Ga0315290, IMG submission 203627) | Sediment microbial communities from Yellowstone Lake, YNP, Wyoming, USA - YL17G12_0 | ecosystem: Environmental > Aquatic > Freshwater > Lake > Sediment | place: USA: Wyoming | collected... | reverse complement strand
ATCAAGGAAGGACTGGCGGGTTTTGCGGGCGTCCAGCGCCGGCTCGAGGTTAAGGGAAGGGTGAACGGGATCACTGTCGTAGATGATTATGGTCATCACCCGACGGAAATCAGGGAGACTTTGAGGGCGGCGAAGCAGGTATGGAAAAAGAAAATCATCGTAGTATTCCAGCCCCATCGCTATACGAGGACAAAAGCCCTTTTCAATGAATTTCTGGCAGCCTTCCCGGACGCAGATACCCTTATTGTGACAGATATCTATGCGGCAAGCGAGATCCCCATAGATGGCGTGAATGCGGCGACTCTCTGTGAAGGCCTCCGCAGCCAGGGCCACCCCGACGTGGTCTATATGCGCGACTTTGACGACATCGCGGATCATCTTCTTTCTATTGCAGAACCCTCAGACGTCATAATCACGCAGGGAGCCGGCAATGTTTGGAAGATCGGTGAGGAATTCTTGAAAAAGGCCTCGCAGAAATGATGTATCCGGAAAGGACCCAATGCTCATGGACACGACGCTCCGGGAAAAGCTAAGGAACATGGTTTCCGGCAAAGTCCTGTTCGATGAGCCCATGTCCCGCTATACGTCGATCGGTGTCGGCGGGATTGCCGATGCGGTAGTTTGGCCGGAACGAAGTGAAGAGCTAAGCCGGATTATCCATTTTTTGTGGCAGTTCCAAATACCGTTTATTCCTATCGGCAACGGAACGAATTTGATCGTGAAGGACGGCGGTTATAAAGGTACTGTAATTTCCATGCTGGGTCTGAACAGTATCAGCTTAGTAGAGAGAGGCCCCGAGCAGGTACTGCTCCATGCGGGCGCAGGCGTTACCCTCTCCGAAATAGTTCTGCTGTCTGAAAAGAGATCTCTTTCAGGCATGGAATTCTGTGCCGGTATTCCCGGCAGTGTCGGAGGGGCAGTCAAGATGAATGCCGGCGCCTGGGGCAACGAGATTAAGGATGTCGTTGAAACGATTGAATTGATGATTATCAGCGGCGAGATACTGGATTCCAAAAAGGATGACCTCAAATTTGCATACAGGAATCTCGATATTTCGGAGGGCACGATTATTGTTGGCGCGTCATTTCTCCTGGCAAGGGGAATTGAGGAACAAATCCATGCGCGGATTAATGAGATTCTCGGGAAACGAAAGAATAAGCACCCTCTTGAATATCGCAACGCGGGCTCCATTTTCAAAAACCCGAATGGGGGTATTCCTGCAGGCCGGATCATTGATGAATTGGGCCTTAAGGGCGTTCAGATAGGAAGTGCAAGAATCTCAGAAAAACATGGTAACTTCATTGTCAATTTAGGAAACGCAAAAGCAAGCGACATCATTGCTCTGATTGACATGATCAAGACGAAGGTCAACAAAGAGCGCGGCATCATGTTACAGACAGAGGTCATGATCGTCGGGGAAGATTGATGAAAAATCCCGTATTTAAATCAAGGCTGGAAGCTAAAACATACAGACTGCAAAGACGTTCAAAACATATCTTGCACGAATTGTGGAGGACGGCCTTGTTGTTGGGCGTCATTTCGATAGTCGGCGCCGGCATGATCTTCGGGTATAACTTTACCGTCAGCTCTCCCTACTTTCAGATCAAAGAGGTTATTGTTCGCGGCTGCAAGGAACTCACGGAAAAAGAAATCCTGTCATATGCCGCCATCAAGCCGTCTCAGAATCTCCTGGCGACTAATCTTGGCACAATCGCCCGCAGGATTGAATCAAACCCGTGGGTCAAGGAAGTGTCCATGGGCAGAGAATTTCCCAACCGTCTGATTATTGATCTCCAGGAAAGAACGGCAGTCGCATTGGTCAAACGCGATAACGGTTTTAATCTATTGGATCTTGATGGCGTGGCTTTTAAGAAGCTTGAAAAAAACGACGAGGTCGATATTCCGGTGCTTAACGGATGCTATCCTGATAATAGCGATTCTGCGCTTTTCACAAAATCCCTCGAACTCTTGAGATACCTGTCGGCATCGAAAGAGTTCCCCACAATAAAAAATATTGCGGAAATTCATGGTCACGAAGTGTTCGGACTCTCTCTTTTCACTGACAGCGGTTTATGTATCAGGCTTGGTTTTGACAGTTATGAAAATAAATTAAAGCGACTGAACGCCGTTATGGCTGACCTGGAAAGGCGAAACATGAAATTAGGATTTCTGCTCATCGATCTCAACGATCCGGCTAAAATCGCCGTTCAGAAAAAAAATGTATTAAGCCCCGCAATCCCGATAGGGTCAAAGAAGGGATTGAGGACGTGAGAGACAGCCGTTGCCGGCCGCCGGCAACAGGAGGAATTTATAATTAACTTATTAGCAGTTAGGGTCCAGTAAAGATGAGGAAAGGCAGATCAAGCATGGTCAAGAAGGGACATGTAATTGTTGGCCTGGATTTGGGCACCACTAAGACCTGCGCCATAGTGGCTGAAATCACCGATACCGGTATCGACATCATAGGCATAGGCTCTCATCCCTCAGAGGGTATGAGGAAAGGCGTAGTCGTTAATATTGAGAGTACCGTGGATGCCATCAGAAAGGCCGTTGAAGAGGCTGAGCACATGTCCGGCTGCGAAATAAGCTCTGTACATGTGGGCATTGCCGGCGGACACATAAAAGGACAGAACAGTATCGGCATTGTGGCCGTTAAAGGCCGCGAGGTTGACGAGGACGACGTACAGAGGGCAATTGAGGCATCAAAAGCCATTGCCATTCCGTTAGACAGAGAGATTTTGCACACCCTGCCCCAAAACTTTGTAGTTGATGACCAGAACGGCATCAGGGACCCCATCGGCATGTCCGGCGTCCGCCTCGAGGCCAAGGTTCACATCGTGACAGGTTCCGTTACATCCGTGCAGAACATAGTGAAATCGGTTAACCGCGTGGGATTGGAGATAGACGATATTGTCCTCGAACAGCTGGCGTCAAGTGAAGCGGTTCTCAGTCCTGATGAAAAGGACTTAGGGGTGGTCCTCTTAGATATCGGTGGAGGCACTACGGATATCGCCGTTTTTTCTGAGGGCAGTATAAAACATACGGCTGTATTGCCCGTTGGCGGCAATTACATTACCAGTGATATAGCAACCGGCTTGAGAACGCCCCTCACGGAAGCGGAAAAAATCAAACTGAAGTACGGGTGTTCCTTCACACCCATCATCCCAAAAGATGAAGTCATAGAGGTTCCCAGTGTGGGTGGCCGAGAGCCAAGAGAAGTTACCCGTCAAATTCTCGGCAGGATCATCGAACCGAGAACAGAAGAAATTCTGAATCTCGCTTATAAGGAAATTATCAAATCAGGGTATGAAGACATACTTGCCGCCGGCGTTGTTTTAACGGGGGGCACGGCCATCATGGAAGGCATCACGCAGTTGGCCGAGCAGGTCTTTAATATGCCCGTCAGACGCGGCTGTCCGATTGGCGTGGGAGGGCTGATAGATGTGGTAAACTCCCCCATGTATGCAACAGGCGTGGGACTCGTTATTTATGGAAGTAAAACCTTATCGAAAGATGCCCTGAGAAGGTTTGAAAAAAACATATTCAGCAAAACAATGAGTAATATGAAGAAATGGTTTCTAGAATTTTTTTAGAGGGGAGGGAGGATTATGTTTCAATTGATGGAGCCAAATAACATGAACTCAGCGAAGATCAAGGTAATCGGCATAGGTGGAGCAGGAGGCAATGCCGTCAATACGATGATTTCGTACAACTTAAAAGGCGTCGATTTCATCGCGGCAAACACGGATGCCCAGGCCCTGGGAGCATCCAGTTCCCCCATCAAGATTCAGATCGGCGCTGAGGTAACTAAGGGACTCGGAGCTGGTTCAAATCCTGACGTGGGAAGAAGATCAGCCATTGAAACGAAAGATCTCTTGAGGAACTCCGTCGAAGGGGCAGACATGGTCTTCATCACCGCCGGCCTCGGTGGCGGTACGGGCACCGGTGGCGCACCCATCGTGGCGGAAATTTCCAAAGAAATGCAGATTCTGACCGTCGCTGTCGTTACAAAACCATTCCTCTTCGAAGGAAAGAAAAGGAATCAGCAGGCAGAAGAAGGCATTGCCGAGCTGAGGAAGATCGTGGATACCCTCATTGTCGTTCCCAATCAGAGGCTCCTCAGTCTGGGAGGGAAAACCCTTTCACTTCTGGAGGCGTTCAAGAAGGCAGACGATATCCTTTATCATGCCGTAAAGGGAATTTCCGATTTGATAATGGTGCCTGGTCTCATCAACCTCGACTTCGCCGACGTCAGAAGTATAATGTCTGAGATGGGGATGGCGCTGATGGGAACTGGAATCGCAAGAGGTGATTGCAGAGCCGTGGAAGCTGCACAGAAGGCAATATCCTCTCCGCTGCTCGAAGACAATACCATCCAGGGTGCACATGGTATCCTTCTGAATATCACGGGCGGCCCTGATATGACCCTTTTTGAAATCAATGAGGCATCCTCTCTGATCCAGTCGGAAGCCCATGAGGATGCGCATATCATCTTCGGAACTGTCGTAGATGAAGACATGGGAGATGAAATACGCATCACCGTCATAGCGACCGGTTTTAACGAGCCGCAAAAACACAATCAAGTCATGAAAAATGTTTCACGTATGGGCTCCCACAAGAGAGAGGACCTCTCTATGCCCGCCTATCTAAGGCATGAAAAGCCCATTGATAATGTCAATGTAGTCAAGATGGGAATGGTAGATGATGTAGACCATCTCGACCTTGAGATACCTACATTTCTGAGAAGACAGGCAGATTAGAGGAGACAAATTCAAGCTGTAAATGCAAAATCCTAAAGAATTTAGTTTGCTCTGCCACCAGGTGAGGAGCAAATACGAAATTCTAAATCCGAAAATCTAAACAATATCAAAGTCCTAATGACCAAACCGTTTAGAATTTCGATATTCGAATTTGTTTAGGATTTAGAAATTAGGATTTTGGATTTTATGTCCTGGAAACTCAAAAAAAAATATAATGATGTCTTAGCCGATGAAGAGGGATATCAGAAGAAGATCTGGGGAGAACTCCTCAAAGTTTGCCTTGCCTACCCGAATTACTATAGGACGGGAATGCTCAACCTTGGCTTCCAAACCGTCTATTCGTTAATAAATAGTCAAACATCATTTCTCTGCGAAAGAGCCTTTCTTCCTGACCCTGAGGACGAAGCGGTGTTCGCTTCCGGATCAATCCCCCTCTTCAGCCTGGAGTCGCAGAAGCCCCTCACTGAATTCGACATCATTGCCTTCTCCATCCCCTTTGAAAATGATTACCCCGGCATTCTGAAAATGCTGAGCATGGGAGGAATTACGCTCTCCGCCGGAGAAAGAAGAGAAACGGAGCCTTTAATTATTGGCGGCGGCGTCTCGGTAACCCTGAATCCGGAACCGCTGGCGGATTTTTTCGACCTATTTCTCTTGGGAGAGGCGGAAGAGCTGCTGCCTGAATTTCTCCATGTCATTGAAAGTTCCTGCCGCCTCGGTCTCAACCGGAACGATCTCCTCTTTCGCGTACAGAAAGAAGTCACGGGGGCCTATGTTCCAAAATATTACAGCGTATATTACAACGCAGACCATCTCATAGAAGATATCCGGCCTGTAGATGCCTCACTGCCTGCAAAGATAAAGACAAGACATATTTCAGACATAAACACTTTCACGACCGAGCAATGCATAAGCACCCCCTCTCACGAATTCAAGGATCTATTCTTAACTGAAGTAAGCCGCGGCTGCCGGCGCGGATGTCGCTTCTGCGCGGCAGGATTCATTTACAGGCCCGCGAGATTCAGGAGCCTGGAGACTCTCGAGCCGTCGTTTGTCCGCGGACTGGACGGGAAAAAAAAGATCGGTCTCCTCGGCACGGCGGTTTCCGATCATCCTGACCTGGCGGCGCTGTGTCGATACATCATGGACAAGAACGGAGAAGTCGCTCTCGGCTCTTTCAGACTGGATCGTCTTGACACCGAATTGGTCTCCTTGCTCCAGAAATCGCGTGTCGAAACTGTGTCCCTGGCACCGGAAGCGAGCAGTCAACGCTTGAGAGACATGATCCGCAAAGGCATAACGGAAGAAGATATTTTCCAGGCGGCCGAATTGCTCATCGAGCATGGTATCACCAATATGAGGCTTTATTTCATGGTAGGCCTGCCGACGGAGACAGAGGCAGATATCGATGCCATCATAGATATGATCAAGAAGATAAAGCATAGAGTCATGAAAATTTCGGCAGGAAAAAAAAGGTTCAAACGCATTACCCTCAGCATCAATCAGTTCATCCCGAAGCCCGCTACGCCCTTTCAGTGGCTGCCCCTCGAAGATATCAATGCCGTAAGAAAAAGAATGAGGAGGATTGAGAACGCCTTGCGCAAGGAGCCGTCTGTAAAGGTCATCCACGATCTCCCGAAATGGAACTACATACAGGCTCTGCTCTCCCTTGGAGACAGAAGAGTCAGCGGCATCCTTCTTTCAGCTCATACAAACAAAGGCAACTGGCCAAAGGCTTTCAAGGAAGTCAATGTTAATGCGGATTTCTACGTGTATCGCCGTAAAGACATAGATGAAATTTTACCGTGGGACTTTATTGACCACGGAATCGACAAACAGTACCTCATCGATGAATACAGGAAAGCAATGGCGGGACATTGACCATGCGTGACATGCGCTGCATCATCCGCGTCATATGCTTATGGGCTTAAGACTTCGAATATGCGAGCAGCAATAAAATAGGCTGTGCTTTACATTTGCAGAAAGCAACTGAGCTTGGGGAGGGATTCCATGAAGAGGAAAGCTTTATACATCATTTGCAGTGTCTGTCTTATTTACGCGACGTCCTCGGTCGCAGACTTTAAGACTTCAAGCTGGGTAGAAAAGGGTGTGGCGCTCGTCATGGAGGGAAAGTATAACGAAGCGATAGAAGCCTTCAATAAGGCGATAGAGCTGAATCCCAAGGATGCAGTCGCATACAATAACAGAGGCGCCGCCTATGGCCAGACAGGAAACTACAAACAGCAGATTGAGGACAGCAGCAAGGCCCTGCAGCTAAATCCTAAAGACGCTGTGGCCTTCAATAATCGTGGCGTTGCCTACGGGGAGTTGGGCAACTATGAGCAGGAAATTGAAGACTGCACCAAGGCCATTGAACTGAACCCCAAGTTGGCCGTTGCTTATTACCATCGCGGAATTGCCTATCATAAAATGGGAAACCGCAAACAAGCCATAAAGGATAAGAGCAAAGCCTATGCGCTGAATCCAAGAAAGACATGGAGCAAGGTGGAAATCGTAACCTCCGAGGCAGCCGCACATACAACAGATGAAAACAGGGTCAAGGTAATAGGGAATCGGGACAGCAAGCGCTATCATCTTCCGGGAATGAAATACTATGACAAAGTTCTGGAGTATCACCGCGTCACATTTGACTCAGAAGATGAAGCCATCAAGGCCGGTTATCACAAGGCCAGCAAGTAAAGGGCCGCGGCAAGACAGATGCGGCCGGCTCGTTTCATATTGACAGTCAGAACCGTTTTTCTTATAGTTGTTTGAGCAGTAACTTATTTTTATAGATGCCATGAGAATCTTCAGAATAGCCACATACAACGTAAATTCCATCCGATCCCGCCTCCACATCGTTATCCCGTGGCTTAAAGCAAATCGCCCGGATGTCTTTTGCATGCAGGAAACCAAGGTTGAAGACAAGAATTTTCCCGCCCACGAGTTTGAAGACTCCGGCTACCATGTAATCTTTAGAGGAGATAAACGCTATAACGGCGTGGCCGTGGCGTCTCTGGAGAAACCGGAGGGAGTCCATTTCGGTCTTGATGACGGCGACACGCCCGATTCCGACCGCCTGATCCGAGGTGTGTTTTCCGGCATATCCGTGTTAAACACGTATGTTCCCCAGGGGCGCGAGCGGGAAAGTGAACACTTCGCATACAAACTCAAATGGTTCAAGCGGCTCAGGGCATTTCTCAAAAAATCGTATTCATCCGATCAGCCCTTGATCTGGTGTGGCGACCTCAATGTGGCGCCGGAAGCCATAGACGTCCATGATCCCAAGAGGCTCATGGGCCATGTCTGTTTCACACCGGAGGTGCGGGAGGCTTTTGATCTTGTGAAGTCATGGGGATTTCTCGATCTTTTCAGAAAATTCCACCCCGGTGAAGGGAGTCATTATACGTTTTTCGATTACCGGGCGCCTAAATCCGTCGAGCGGGGCCTGGGCTGGCGGGTAGACCACATCTTAGCAACTCCGCCCCTGGCTGGAAAATCAACTGGCTGCAGAATTGACCTGGATACGAGGCTTGCGGAAAAACCATCGGATCATACAGTTGTCGTCGCCGAATTCAAGCTGTGACGAAGGAGAAAAGATGCATGGATGAACATGTTGACATCTTGAAGAAAAACGAAGAAATCGCCAAAAAAATAAGCAAGATCGAGAAAAATCTCCCTTCCTTCCTCAATGCCAAAGACCTCTTTGAAAAGCTTCTCGTACAGATTGAAGAAGAATTCGGCATTCCATTCGTGTGGATCTCCGTTGCCACTGAAACCGATTTTGCAAGCTTGATTCAGTTGCTGAGAGCATCGCATATTATCAAGGAACGTCTCAACATAATAGATCGTGTCACGTTCTTAAGTATCATCGCAGAAAGCACGAAGCCTGTACTCGTCAACGATGATCTCAAGCCCTTTTATAAGCTTCTCCCGCGCAAGAAGAAATTCTTTATCAAGTCTCTCGCCATTGCCCCCATAATCGTCAACAGCGAGATTATCGGCAGCATAAATCTCGGAGACTATTCCAATCTGCGCTACCAGCCCGGTATGGACACGGAACTGCTTGAGAAACTGGTCTCCAATGTATCTGCTTGCCTATCAAACTTCATGACCTGCGAAAAGGAAGCTTCAAAGCAGTAGAGGGCGGGCGGGAAGCTGTGCTGCGGCTTCTTGCGGGAGCATCTGCATTCAAGTAAAGATATCTCCCGGAGTTTACCCTGAGTAAAACGAAGGGATCGATATGACACCTTAATAATGAAATGATATACTAAGCTGCCTGCAAGGCGGGGCTTGCAGAGCATCCTCCCGGTAAATCAAGCAGTCCTTTACCACACGGGTTATTCATGATACAAAAAAAGCAGCGTCCTGAATGGAGAAAGTGATTAATCTCTATGCTGCATCGTCACCCGAAACGGTTTGACAAAAAAAACAAGTATCGCAGAAAGCCTAAACCCCGTGAACATGCAAGATTGCAGGCGGATGCCGAGCCAGTGCTGAAAGGCATATTTGCAAAAATCGGAAGGCCCGTCTCCACTCCGTTTGCCCCGGACATCTTTCAGCTCCACGCGCTGGATGCAATCAGAAGGACCGACTGTCTTGTAATTGCGCCGACCGGTTCGGGGAAGACCTGGGTCGCAGAACAGGCGATTCTGTCTGTCTTCAGCGGAGGCGGAAGATGCTGGTACGCTTCTCCCCTGAAGGCGCTGACCAATGCCAAATGGGTGGAATTCGGAGTTCAGTTCGAGAGCCAAAACGTCGGCATCCTGACGGGTGACACCAAAGAAAATACTGCCGCCCCGATAATTGTAGGGACTACGGAAATCTTAAGAAACCAGCTCTATGATGTGATGCACAGCGGGGAAGACTTAAACTGTGATCTCGTCATTCTGGACGAGGCCCATTTTCTCGGAGATGCAGACCGGGGCGTTGTTTGGGAGGAGGTTATGATTTACCTCCCTGCCAGGATAAACCTTCTTCTTCTCTCCGCTACGATAGGCAACGGCGATGAGATCGCCCAATGGCTCTCCACGATAAGGGGAAAGGAATGCGTCGTTGTGAGAGAAGAAAAAAGGCCGGTTCCTCTCTATCCACTTTTTTTCCACCCCTCCGGGCGAGTCATGCCCTACCTGGAAAAGAAAAGACTTTACGGCAAGGTCAACGAATTTTTCAAAGATAGGCAAAAGAGAATGCCGCATCGGGGGCAATCTCCCCCATTCGGTGAAATCATCAGGGTCCTCGGAAAATACCAACTCCTGCCGGCCATCTTTTTCCTTAAATCCAGATCGGAGTGCGATGCGGCCTTGAAGACCTGCGGGAGGCTCCCGGACGATGACAAAGATGATTCTTTCCATTATACCCTGGAAGAGACTATCTCACGTTTCCCCTATCTGAAAATGCATAAGCAGCTCCACTATCTTATGGCGTCAAGGGTCGCTTCCCATCATGCGGGACAACTCCCCTCCTGGAAATTCCTTGTAGAGACGATGATGAAAAGTGGAAATCTTCAGGCGATCTTCGCCACCTCCACTGTAGCGGCCGGTGTTAATTTCCCCGCAAGGACCATCGTGCTTTTTAATTCAGATCTCTTCAACGGCCGCGAATTCAACCCTTTGAAGGGCACCGAATTCCACCAGATGACGGGAAGGGCCGGAAGACGGGGGCAGGACAAGATCGGCTTCCTGCTAATAGTTCCCGGAAGATTCATGGATTTAGAGCATATCCGGCGCCTTCTCTTCAAAAGGCCGGAAGATATTTTGAGCCAGATTAAGAATGATTTTTCCATGGTCTTGAATCTCCTTCTCTCCCAAACCCCGGAAGATATCAGGAACATCTTTGAAAGCTCTTTTGCCATGTATCAGCATACGCGCATGATGAAAGGAGGGAGAGCGCCGGACCATGGCTTAGGCCTGTGGGAAGACTTCCAGAGGCATCTGAACTTTCTTAAGGCGGAAAGCTTCGTAGATGAGAATGACAGGCTCACGGAAAACGGCTTATGGGCATCCAAGTTGAGGCTGGACCAGCCCATTCTCATCGCCGAATCTCTGAAGCGGAATGTATTTCCGACGGATGATGAAAATCTCCTCGCGGCGGCGCTCGCCCCTTTTGTTTATGACGGGGACGATAATATAAGAATGACGAGCAAGACAATGCCGCGGAAACTGACGCGGTGCTACAGCCGGATAGTTAATACTTTGCAGCCGCTTGCGGAACGCATGAAAGCCGCGGGGTTTCGTGTATCTCCGCTCTATCTGTGGACATCTTCAGTTATTTACGATTGGGCAAGAGGAGTTGACTGGGACGAAATTATCGAAACTGCCGGGATTTCTGATGGGGACATGGCAATGCTTGTCCTCCGGACAGCGGATAACCTGTGGCAGCTTAGGAATCTGAAAGAGACGCATCCCCAGGTGGCGGCGCTTGCAGCCAAGGCGAGAGAATCAATTCTCAAGGAACCGGTTATTTTTGAGTAAGACTACATTCACTGCCCCCTTTTGTAAAGGGGGCCTCAGGGGATTTTGAATAACGTAGTGCAGACCGTTAGGCGCGCTATCATGGCATTCGTCATTGCGAGGGTGAGCCATAGCCCTGAGAAATACGAAGGGGCACCGACGCGGCAATCTTATTTATTTATCCCTTATTTGTTGCTTGACTTTTTCGTCAACAATAGGATAAAAGGCACGATTCTTAAGCAATTTCTTCCGCACTGCACGTCCCCATCGTCTAGAGGCCTAGGACACCGGCCTTTCACGCCGGTAACTCGGGTTCGAATCCCGGTGGGGACGCCAAGAAATATTATGTTATTTTAATTAGTTACAAATTACCGAATCATTTTTGATTTGCCCCTTCAGGAGTTGACGGCTCCTGAGACGGCTTTTTCTTTTTGTGGTATTCTGGGGACACAACACTTTGTGCATTCTGGGGACACAACACTTATATCTATTGACACGCCTACCCTATCTTGATACCTATCCCGGATGGCACGTATTTCACGAATTGTGGCTGTAGGCCACCCACACCATATTACTCAGCGCGGCGTTCGCTCTCTGGATATTTTCCATAGTAAAGAAGACAGGCTCGGTTATTTACAGTTTGTAAAGGAAGAAACCGATCGCTTTGGGGTAGAAATTCTTTCTTGGTGCCTGATGACCAATCATGTTCATTTCATTGGGATTCCACAATATGAGCATTCATTAGCCAAAGGCTTTGGAGAGGCACACAAGAGATACACGAGGATGAAGAATTTTACAGAAGGAGTCCGTGGTTATCTTTTTCAGGGGCGTTTCAGTTCATGTGTTCTTGATGAGCGACATCTGGTGGCAGCCGTCCATTATGTTGAGTCTAATCCTGTTCGCGCAGGGCTCACGGGTGTTGCCTGGGATTATCCATGGTCAAGCGCCGCATTTCATGTTGGTAAGTCTGAAGAGGATTTGCTGGTCAGTGACAGGATGCTGAGGGGACTTATTGATGATTGGCGTATCTTTTTGGCAGACAATAAAGGCTTTTCAGCCGAGGCTTTAACAAAAGCGACCAGGACGGGGCGTCCGGCAGGTGATCAGCGTTTTATTGAGACAATAGAGCAATTGACTTGTCGCAATTTATGCAGGAAGAAGCCGGGTAGACGATCAAAGGCATCATTGAATTAAGTGTTATGTCCCCAGAATAACCCCAGAATAACCAGAATAACCCTGAGGGGACTAATGCGCGGCCAGGTTATTGTTTTGGAAGAGCGCCCTGGGTAGATGCTTTTTGTGAAACAAGCGCCAAGTCGCCTGTTGTAAAGGTGCTTGGATTCCGGAAATTACCCTCATATTTGCTTTTTAAAAAGAAGCTGCAATTATAATTGGCTGCAAGCCACGGATTCTCGACATTCAGTTTCACAGTCACGGTTCCCGTGTAATTCCCCCCGACGATATTAAGATCAACGTTATTTTGCCAGGGCGCATCTGCGGGTAAAACCGTATTCTGACTGTTCGTGGCGTAGCATGTGACTCTGGCTCTTTCAATATCCTTGTGTAAATTACTTAATTTGACAGGCACTTGAAAGGTAAACTGTTCGGTCTTTCCTTCAGATGCTACGAAAACAAAAAGAAATATGAGAACAATGGCGAACAGATGTTTTCTTTTCATTATTAACCTCCTGGAACAAAGTCTGTCATTTTTTTATCGGTCCAATTAAAGGTTTCGCTGGCGGCACTTTTTGAGATGGAACAGGCGCGGTGCCTGCCTCGCCTTTGCCTGTTGCGGAGAGCTCGCCGGTATTGATCGTTACAGGTTGAAAGCTTTGCGGTGGAGGGGTAGCCGGTTGCGCCGGCGTGCCCTTGCCCGTTGCCGTTAACTGTTCGGTCGTTAATGTTACAGGAATGAAGCTTGCTGGTGGAGGGGTAGCCGGTTGCGCCGGTGTACCCTTGCCCGTTGCCGTTAACTGTTCGGTCGTGATCACCACAGGCTTGAAGGTATCAGTCCCCTGAGAACCCTGTCCCGACTGACCATAGGAATATACCGGTAGATTCACTAAAACCAGCAAAACGATGACCGATATGTTGAGGATCTTTTTCGTGCTCATATGTTGCAAAAAGTCTTTATAATCTTCTGCAGTATAGTTAAGGGACTTTTATATGTCAAGGCAATCTGTTTGCGCGAATTGTCCTTGACTTCTGATAAAAGACTTCATATACTATATTCACTAAGTAAGTTTGGATTAAGACATTTTGAATT
>Ga0315290_10002288_pt1 | contig 13483 bp, 12 predicted proteins | sample YL17G12_0_MG_FD_203627 | JGI IMG/M metagenome (GOLD analysis project Ga0315290, IMG submission 203627) | Sediment microbial communities from Yellowstone Lake, YNP, Wyoming, USA - YL17G12_0 | ecosystem: Environmental > Aquatic > Freshwater > Lake > Sediment | place: USA: Wyoming | collected... | reverse complement strand
GCACTCTTTATGAGCTTTACCCTTGAATTGTTCGACACCCCCGAACTGCCACTCGTGCTGAATGAGTGCCATCGTGTGCTGAAGCACGACGGGCGGATGAGTGTAGTGTCGCTTTCCAAAAAAAGGATTTGCTGTTTATGCCTACGAATGGCTGCATGGACAATTTTCCGCTCTTATCGATTGCCGCCCCATCTTCACCAGGGATATCATCACCGAGGCTGGGTTCCATATCGTAGATGCCATCGAACTGGTCATGTGAGGGCTGGCAGCAGATATAGTGCTAGCCAGCAAATAATTGGCAGATGGATTACTTGATAGCTAAACTCTCTCCCGCTTGAACTGCGTCTCGTACAATTGGGCATACAACCCGTTCAGCGAGAGCAACTCCGCGTGTGTGCCGCGCTCGACGATCTGCCCCCGGTCCACTACTAAAATCAAATCCGCCGCAAGAATGGTGCTCAGGCGATGCGCGATGACGATGGAGGTGCGTCCCGCCATCACACGCTTGAGCGCATCCTGGATCAAGGATTCCGATTCGCTGTCGAGGTGGCTGGTAGCCTCGTCCAGCACGAGGATGCGCGGGTCCTTGAGGATCACCCGCGCCAGGGCGATGCGCTGTTTCTCACCGCCGCTCAACCGGTAGCCACGCTCCCCCACCACCGTATCATAGCCATCTGGCAGGTCAATAATAAATTCATGGATGTTCGCGGCGCGCGCCGCAGCCTCAATCTCCGCCTTGGTCGCATCCAGTTTGGCATAGGTCAGGTTGGTGTGGATGGTGTCGTGGAACAGGTAGGACTCCTGCGTGACCATGCCGATCTGCGCAGCCAGCGATGCGAGCGTCACATCGCGCAGGTCGTGCCCGTCGAGCAGGATGCGCCCATCAGCCGGGTCGTATAAGCGAGGGATAAGGTAGGTAAGCGTCGTTTTTCCGGCACCGGAAGGCCCCACCAGCGCGACGAGCTGTCCGGGTGCAGCACGGAAGGAGATATGCTCGAGAGCCACCTCCCGCGCCTGGGATTTTGAATCAACCTCTGCTATATCAGAGGATTCGACGCCATCCTTCTCCTTTTTCGCTTTCGAATCAAGCGACAGCACCGTCGTGACATTCTCCATGCTCCCGTAGCGCTTGACATCGCTGAGCAGGTTCTTCTCATCAATGGCGTAGTTAAAAGTAACATCGTCAAAGACCAGCTCGCCCCGGGTTTGATGGAGTACCACTGCTTCGGGTTTTTCCTCGATGTCTTGCGGCAAGTCGATCAACTCGAACACGCGCTCGAAGCTGACCACCGAGGTCGAGAACTCCACCGGCGCATTGGCCAGCCCCTGCAACGCGCCATACAGGCTGCCGAGGTATGAGCCGAAGGCGACGATCGTCCCAACGGTGAATGCGCCTGCAATGACCAGGTAGCCGCCAAAGCCATAGACCAGAGCCGTTCCGACCGCGCTGACAAGACCAATGGTGGCGAAAAAGGCCGTACCGTACACCGCCCGCTGTATACCCATGTCGCGCACGGAGGCAGCCCGCTCGCGGAAACGATTCTCCTCATCGAGCGTACGCCCGAAGAGTTTGACCAGCAGCGCGCCGCCGATGTTGAGCGTCTCATTCATGTGAGCGTTCATCTGTGCGTTCAGCTCCATTTGTTTGCGGGCGTACTCGCGCAGGCGCTCGCCCAGGCTGCGAGCGATGATAATGAACAACGGCAGGATGATCACGCTGACCAGTGTCAACCGCCACTCGAGGGTCAACATCACTGCCAGGATGGCTGCCGCCTCGATCAGGTTGGTGATGATTCCGACGATGGTGTTGCTGATGGCGTTCTGCGCGCCGACCACGTCGTTGTTCAGGCGGCTCATCAGTTCGCCGGTTTTTGTATTGGTGAAAAATCGCAGCGACATGCGTTGGAGCTTGCCATAGAGTGCCACGCGCAGGTCGTAGATCACACCTTCACCCACCTGTGCATTCAACTGACGTTGGACCACGCCGACCAATCCGCTCAGCGCCGGGATGACCAGCAGCGCCAGCGCCAGCCAGGCCAACCCTTTCAGGTTTCCAGTCGGGATAACCACGTCGATCATGCGTCGGAAGATGAGCGGGATGAGCAGGGACAATCCCGTGGTAATGAGTATCATCACCAGCATGCCAATGATTTGCCACTGATAGGGACGTGCATAAGTGAGCACCCGCTTCAACAAATCACGCGTGACTTTGGGGCGTTCGTTGTCCGAGCGCATATAGGCGAACCAGCCGTATCCGTGCATAGTATCTCCAGTCAGGTGAATGTCAGGACAATAGACTATAAATCCATCCAGCCAATTTGACAACGATAGAATCGGGCAGGTTAATGAAAGTCAAACACTTACAACAAAAAGAACCAGGATTCTTATGAATCCCGGTTCTTTGAAATATCGTGTTAAGAGAATCTACTCATCAGAAACAGATTTCAGGGAGGCTTTTTCCTCAGCGTGCAGGCGGTTGGCGCGTTTAATCAGCGGCAGGGCGGGGAGCAGCAACAGGCTGGCAAAGGTGATCGCCGCGCGGATGCTCCACAAACTGACCACGCCTACCGCCGGACCGGAAGCAATTTGCCCGATGGCATCCACCTGCCCCGACATGGAGATGACCGTCGCGCGCGTGTCCGAATCGAGCCGCTGGTTGACCCAGGCATCGTAGAGCGGCCCCAGCACGTTGCGGGTGATGCTCACCAACCAAACGGCGGCGATACTGACCGCCAGGGCGGGTGAAAAGGCGAAGGTGAAGATCGCCAGGGAGAGCAGCGCTGTCAACCAGAACATGCCCTTGGCGATCGAAGGCGCATGGCTGGCGTCGAGACGCTTTTCCACCTGGCGCGTGGCGAGGATGGACAGGATCATTCCGCCCGCACGCAGAAGCCCGAAAAAGGCGACATCGTTCATCCCGAAAATGTGCGGGATGGTGAAGTTATCCACCAGGTATTTGACCCACAGCCGGTCCCAGCCTTCGGAATACAGCCCGTAGATGAAACCCACCCCCAGCACCGCAGTCAACGCCGGGCGTCGCTGGACAGTGGACAGTCCCTTTTTGAAAATGTCGCCCATGTGCTGCCATGTGTTTCGGTTTTCGGGACGGGTCGGCGTAAATCCGTGTTCGGGCATAACCAGCGCCAACACCAGGGCAGTTGCTGAGACCAGCACGCCGCCAGCCACAATGGGCAGGTTCACGGCGATGTTCCCCAGCGGGATGGCGAGCAGCATCCCGATCAGCGCCCCGGCCAGGTCGTAGCGATTGGCGTGCAGGAAGGCGCGGTTGGCGTTCTCCTCGCCGATCTCGTCGGAGAGCCAGGCTTGCTGCGCCCCGCTGGTGAAGGTATAGCCAACGCCCCACAGGATCTGCGCCAGGACGATCGGCAGGAAGGCCGGAAACAATCCCTCCACGATAAAGCCCCAGCCCATGATAAAAAAACCGATGATGATCGACAGCCGCCGCGAGTAGGCATCCGCGACGATACCGGTCGGAATTTCAAAAAGCAGGATGGTGAGTTCGACGGTTGTGCCGACGAGTACCAGCTGCAGGCCCGACAACCCGGCGACAGTGGCCTCGTAGTAAGAGGTCACCACGAAGATCATGCTGAAAAACAGCGCGTTGAAAAACATCAACCACAGATAAAGCTTGTAGGCGTCGAATTTTCGCATGGAGATTTCAGGCGATGGGTAATATCAGGGAGGGTTTCCGAGGAAATAGCGTGGTCAGCAGCAGGCGCGTACGGTCACCGTCCCACCAGCAATCAGCGCGGGATTGCTTGAGTTCATCCAGTGTGCGATGACCAAACAGCAGCTGCAGGAAGGTCAGGTCAGGGAAGGCGATCTCGCCCTCGTTTTCCTTAGGACCGGGCTGCCACGGTTCGACGAGAGACAGCCGTCCGCTTTCGAATCCCAAGCGCAGTCCGCTGCGATAAAAGCTGAGGCGCACATCGCCGCTGAAGCCGGGGATGAGCGACTCAGCCAGCCGCCGCTCGAGCACCGGCGCAATATGACGGATGAAACCGGGCAAGTCAGCGACACGCAGATACCAGCAATAGGGCTGGCGGATGCGGGGCAGGTTGTCGCGCATCACCTCGTAGACCGGATGGCTGCCCGCCAGCGCAAAGGTGAACGCCGAACGAATGTTGCCATCGCTTTCGCAAATTGCCTTGCTCACGTCCCACATATAGCGCACAACGGACGACGTTACATCCTGCCATGAGGCATTCGGCTTGAGCTCGTAGGCTATCACCGGGCAGGACACGCTCCACGAATAGTCAGGGTGGGCGAGGTAACCTATCGGCGCGCCTGTCCCGGCGTGATCGATGATTTTCCATGTCAGGCGCTGGATGCTGCGGGTGCCGCGCCCGTTCAGATCATAGCGCCAGAGCGCTTCGTCACGAACAGTTGCAAGCAGGCTGCAGCGCGAAGCATAAGCATAGACTTCGCTCAGAAAAGGGATGTCGGCTTCAGTGGCCGCGCGAATGAGGTAAGGCTCGGACTCGCCCTCCTTGAGCTTAGGTAAATTCATCTCGAAGCCAGAACGGCTGCCGTCCAGGTCCACGCACATTTCGTAGCCGAACAGGCGGTAATAAAAAGGAATGCCGGTGATGGCCTGCACCATTTCGCCGCGTTCCACGCTCCATCTGTGGATCTCGTCAAATTGAATCCGGACCAGACCGCGGTTGCGGAGCTCGGGCAGCGTGCCAACCAGTTCGGGACGCCCGACCTTGAATGGGATGCCGTCATAGGTCCAGGTCTGCGAGATATGATTCAGCGATGAAACAATACGCCCCGTCGCCTGCTCCTCGATAATGGTGAAATCCCCCGCTCCAAAGGTGGGATGCGGCTTCTCGACCAGGTCGCGCGCCCACTGCCCGATTCGTTCATCGGGTTTTTCCGGGTTTTCCGAGTGGATTCTGGAATTGAAATCGAAAAGTTTTTGTCCATCCGCTGAGGTGGAGTGGCGCAGGATCAATCCATCTCCAAGGTCGCGGATGATATTTGTGGATGTCATCACATAATCCTATGAGCTCTGAATAATACAAACAAGGGATTAAATCAGAATCTACTTGAGCAGTTTCTTCAAATCTTTCAACGCCTGTTCAATCGAAAGAAAGTGGATGCCATGCATACCGACCGCCTCGCAGCCGGCAACGTTCTCAGCAAAATCGTCCACGAAGACCGCTTCCTTCGGCTTGACGCCCAACTGGTCCAGCGCGTGCTGAAAGATGGCCGCGTCCGGTTTCATCACGCCCACTTCAGCGGAGATGGTCAAGTGGTCAAAGGCATCGGCGAATTTTTCGCGTTCCATATAAGGGCGCAGACCATCCCAGGCATTGCTGATCAGGCCGGTTTTGTAGCGCGGGCGAAGAGCACGGATATAAGCAAGCAGTCCGAGGTCGATGATGTCACCGTCGAAGAACTCCTTGTGAATCGTGTCCTTCTCCTTGAGCGGGAGATGCAAAGTGCGGGCGACATTCTTCCAATGGTCGTCTTCGCTGATCTTTCCAATGGAAGCATCCTGAGAAGACTTGCTCTCGAATACAATCCTTTCGAGATCTTCGTAAGTCAGACCGACGCGGTCAGCCAGCCGCTCGCGCGGCGACTGAAACTCGGTGCGGACGATAACCCCGCCCAGGTCGAAGTAAACTGCCTTGATGGTCATTCCTTGCCCTCCAACTGCTTTTTGAAGGTGGGGAAGGCGCGGGCCAACTGCTCTCGGCTGACATACACCGTTTTCCGACAATTGGGGCAATAGGCATCGTAGTGATGTTGCTTTTGATCCTTTAATTCCTCGATCGCCGCCATGGCCGTCTCGCGGCTGATGGAAAAGGGCATGGAGCAGAAGTTGCATTTAAGTTGCATGAGAGACTCCTTTCAAGAGTAAACGAAGACACTGAATAAGAATAGTCTATTTATTCTTCATCCGGCTCACGGCCGGGGCGTAATTCCTTTTCATAGGTCACATATTCCTGCGTCACGTGCATCCCGGCGCGTTCGTAGAGACGGGTGGCACCGGTCAGGCTGGCAGCATCCACCGATAAATCGATGGTAGGTGTGCCACGCTGGTAAAACTCGTTGAATGATTGTAGCAGAAGTGCCATCCCTAAGCCTATATTACGCCAGGCACGGCGTACGCCTAGCGTGCCCACCCAACCATTCCCATTGCGGGAACGGCACAGGCAGATGCCGGCGACTTCATCTCCCTGCCAGGCGATGTGCCATAAAGTTGGATCAAACGCACCACCCAACCGGACATGCTTCCAACGCTCAAACGGCACGCGGGCAAAGCCCCAGTGATCGGCAAAGGATTCCTGGTTGGCCTCGTAAACCATCCGCATGTGTTTCTGTGGGTCGAAAGGCCTCAACTCGATTCCGGCAGGGAACTGCGGTGTGGCCGGCGGTGCGGTCAGTGTCACTTCCATCCGCCAGAAATAACGAACCAACCGGTACCCTTCGTTTTCGTGCAATTCCCTGGCTTTCTGATCGCTACTGCCCACACCGTTCCGAATGTAAACCCGTAAATCTGGATCCGCCAAAAGGAGTTCATCCCGGCAGCGGTTTTCGAGCCAACGCAGAAGCGCTGAGCCGATAGCTCGCCCCAGAAAATCAGGATGGACATAACCATCCCCCTGCAAATGCGCATGTTGAGTGCGGTTGTAGAAATCCTCGTAACCAACCACCCGCCCATCAGATGAGAAGGCCACACAGGAATCACGGGAAATGTCACATCCGGTCATTCCCCAGTATTCTTTCAGGTCTTCCAGGTTGCGTGATACATCTGTGTCACCGTCTGCCAGACACACCACGCGGATCAGATCGGCAACCGCTTCCAGATCGTCCCAGACCGCGGCGCGCAACGTAATCCCGGGGGAAAGAACATGATCAGCCATGTGGTTATCTACTCCACCTTTTGTGTGCTGATCTCGCGTCCGGGGCGGATTTCCTTTTCGAACTGGTCGAACTGCCGTGTGACGTGCATCCCTGCTTTCTCGTAGATGCGCTGCGCGCCAGTCAGGCTGGTGGCGTCCACGCCAAGAGCGGCGCGTTTTTGTCCGCGCGCGTATAAGGCGGCGAAGGAATGTTTGAGCAGGGCAGACGCGATGCCGCGCTTGCGCCAGGGACGGCGCACACCCAACTCGTTGACCCAGCCGCTTTCAGCATCTTCGGCATCGACGGGCCGGCACAGACTGATACCCGCAATTTCGTTTCCATCGACCGCCACGAACCAGTAATTCGGGTCATGCCCCGGCTCCTCGATCAGGTTGTGCTTGAATTCATTGAAACCGTTCTCGAAGGGCTGTTCCACAAAACCGAAATGGTCACTGAACGAATCGACAAAGCAGCGGTAGACAGCCTCTGTTTCAGTCGCCGGGTCGAAGGGACGAATGAGGATTCCTGCAGGCAGGGCAGGAATATCCGGCGCAAAATCCAGGTCGGTTTCCATGCGATAATACGACCGGATGTGAGTCCAGCCTAAATCTTTAATGATGCGGATTCCAGCTTCATTATGATGTTCGGACCCGGTGCGGGGCGCAACCCTCAAGCCGGGTTCCACCATGTCGAGCGCAGCCCGAGAGCGATTCTCACCCCAGGTGAGCAGGTACTCCCAGATACCCTTGTCCAGGTGATCAGGATGAGTACAGACCCAGTTCCACGGGTGGACAGGTGGTTTGCTGGTCATCCAGGTTTCTATCAGGCCCACGAGGGTGCCGTTCGGCGCAAAGACAGTATGAATATCCGTTTCGGGGTTAAAGCCGTCGTTCTGCCAATCGAGGCGGATGAGTTCCGGGTCGTTCAGGTCGTTGCGACCATTCAGGCGCTGAGCATAGGTGTTGACCAGGTCAAACAAAAGTTTGTAATCTTCGATTTTCCCTGCACGGGCAGTATAGCCGGCGGGAAAAATCTTGTCGTGTGAAAGTGAAATAAGTTTTGTGTTCATTATTCAAATTCCTGTTATTTATTCACACTCTCAGGGTAATTCGCCAAGCTCTGTGCCTGGATATTTCCGGCAGCGGTCATGGCAGGTCATTCTGGCCGTTGGTGGCGGAGAAAGCCTACGACGAAGTGTACCCGTTCAATTCCAGCCACTCTTCGCGCAGGATACCCATGGAAACGAGGTCCCAACGGCGCCCTTCACGAAAATGGTAGTCGTTGTTAATTCCTTCTATTTTGAAGCCGCATTTCTCGTATAAGCGGATGGCGTGCTGGTTATATTCAAAGACGGTCAGCGACAGGCGGTGCAAGTTAAGCTCGGTAAAGGCATAGCGCAACAGGATGTTCATCACTTCCTTGCCGTAGCCTTTGCCCCAGCAAGACTTGTCGCCGATACCGATGCCCATGAAGGAATCGCCGTGCTGCCATGAGATGTAATCCAGGTTGGCAAAACCGATGATCCGGTCGTCTTCGTTGGTACGGACAAGGAACATGATATTGTGCGGGTCGTCCTCGGGCCAGCCCTGTTCATTGGATTCGCGGGTGCCCTTGAGGCTGAGCGGCACCGGCGGATCCCCCTCCACTAGCCGCTGGTACTCGGCGTCCTGCGACCATTCAAAGTAAGGCTGCGACGCCTGGTCCATATCCTGTGCTGCCAGGTGAATGTTTTTCCCGCGCAGAATGTCACCGGTCAATTCGCCATTGTCACCCATTCAACGCCTGCCATTCTTCGCCCAGGATTCCCATATGGATGACATCCCAACGGCGGCCTTCGCGATGGAACGCTTCATGGGAGCGGCCTTCGTGTTTGAAACCGCATTTCTCGTAGGACCGGATAGCGCGCTGGTTGTATTCAAACACGGTCAGCGACACCCGCTGCAGGTTGAGCTCGGTGAAGGCATAGCGCAGCATAATGTTCATGGCATCCGTACCGTAGCCTTTACCCCAGTAATTCCGTTCGCCGATGCCGATGCCTACATACGAATCGCCCCGAGTGTAGGAGATGCCATCCAGGCCGATCTCGCCGATGATATGGTCGTCTTTCAGCGTACGGACAATGAAAAAAAGGTTGCGCGGATCGTCCTTCATCAGTTCCTTCTCGATGAATTTCTTCATCCCCTCCTGGGACAGCGGCACGGGAGGGCTGTGCGCCAGCAGGCGCCAGAATTCCGAATCGTGAGACCAAGCTATGAAAATTTTGCTAAACACGTCAGGATCCACCGCACACAGGCGGACCAGTTTCCCGCACAGCAAGTCAGCGGTCAGTTCATTTACTTTCATTACGTGCCTCCCACTCCGGGCGGAGGATAGCCATGCTGATCAAATCCCAGCGGCGCCCGCCCCGGTTAACTGCCTGCCGCCGGCGAACTTCGATTTTGAATCCATGCTTTTCAAAGAAACGCAGGGCGGGCACATTATATTCGGGGAGCATCACTTCGATGTGGTGCAGGTTGAGTTCGCGGAAGGCGAAACGCAACAACATACGCAATACATCGCTACCGCAACCCCTGCGCCGGTCGGCAGGGTCGGGAAGCCCGATCTTGATTTGAGCGGTGCCGTTGCTCCAATCGACCCATTCGAGGCGCGTCTCACCGATCAGACGGTCATCCTCTTTGGCGCGGACGGCATAATGGAAGAGACGTTTGCTCTCGTCCATTTCCTTGTCATTCTGCTCAAACTGCTTCCTGACCAGTGCTGTGGTCAGTGGACGCACCGGTTCAAAGGAAACCATGCGTGTGTATTCGGTGTTATGCGTCCAACTGGCAACAATTTCGGGGTCCTTTTCATGATCGACCGGCGTCAGGCGTACCAGGTCGCCTTCAAAAAGAGGAACGGTAATTGGGTTTGTCATGGCAGCTGCTCCAAAAAAAGAATCGACTGACGAGTGTGCCCGCAGCCGATTCCACGAAATAAAAAAGCCACGAGCGAGTGCTCTGTGGCTTTAGTTTACCTTGCGAATGGACTAAAGGTCAACAGGCGCACTGCGATAAGGACTGAACGAACCGCTTCCAGAATTCCTGTTCATACCGTGCGCCTCCTTCCTTTGGATTTTCATCAGTTTATCACGCCCGCAAGCCGGGGTCAAGCGAACCAGAATCAGCGCTGCACGCCTGTCCCAACGCGCCCTGCCAGCAAGTCGTCGAGCATTTGCTGAGCCAAACGCTGCCGCCCTTCACTCAGCAGGTCGGGGTTGATATCCACCAGGGTCAGAGGGGACGGGTGGCTCTTCCCGCCGTTCCCCGAGGCGATGTCCGACCAGGCAGACTGCACAGCCGCGATCCAGTCCGGCTGGATGGTGGCGATCCAATTCGCGCGCGCCTCTTCAGGCGGAGGTTTTTCTCCGATCATCCACATCCCCAGCGAGGAGATGTAATTCAATTGCGAGGGGAGCTGCACATCCGGGAAGATATAGGCCGCTTGAACCATGCGATCATTCAGGGCATCGGCATAGGCGTTGGCTTCGCCCTCCGCGACATCGGCCGGCATGTTTACGACGATTGGGTAACCATACCAGGGCGGGGCGACTGCATTGCACAATCCACAGTAAAACTCGCGGCCGTTGGCGTAAGCCTGTGCGGCAATGTCGCTGCGGGAAGAGTCCTTTTGACCGATCATGCCAATGCGATAATCGGTGGCGAGCATGGCGGCGATGTACCCGGCAAGGAAGGCGGGGATATCCGGGCTGTCCCCAGCGCCGCCAAGGGTGGAGATATTTCCACCGGCTGTGACACCCGGGATGTTGACTGCCAGGAACTGGGTCTCTGGCGCCGCAGCTGCCAGTTCGGCTAAGCCTGGGTCAGGAGGCAATGCCACCACCACCTTCAGGCTGGGGTCAAGTTCAGCCGGGGTGAGCGTGTTACGCACCTGGAAGCGCAGTCCGCTTTGCTGGGCGAGATCGTAAATGGTTTTTTGGTAGAGCTGCGAAAGCGAATCCGGCAGATCTGCCGGGATGACGAGCATCGCCATCGGCTTGGCTGGGGTGGCAGTCGGCTCGGGGGCGGATGTGGCCGTTGCGGTCGGTTCAACCGTCGGGGTCGTCTGGGAACCGCAGGCGGAAAGCAGCAGGGTGAGTACCAGCAGAAAAATGACAAGGATTCGTCGCACGATGATTCTCCAATCGATTATCCGCTATTGTACCCGCCTTAAACAAAAAGCGGGGATGGGTCATGACCCATCCCCGCGCTGGGGAATTACTTGATGTTGACTTTGATCGTTTTCGGCCGGGAGGATTCCGCTTTGGGGACACGCAAGGTGAGCAGGCCATCCTCGATCTTCGCTTCGGCCTTATCGGCGTCGAGCTCGACCGGCAGACGCAGCGAGCGGCTGAATTCGCCGTGCGGCAGTTCCTGCAGCATATACTCGTTCTCATCGCCAGTATAAGTACCTTCGATCGTGACGACATCCTCGAGTATCTGGATGTTCAGGTCGTCGGCCTTCAAGCCGGGGACGAGTGCGGATAGGACGTAGCCATCCTGTTCTTCACGGATATTGAGCGGCAGGACATGGCTGGCAGGCTGGTAGGCCTCATGGCGCACCATCATGCGGCGGGCCATGCGGGTTGGGTAGGTGGAAATGTAGTAGGTCATGGGTTATCTCCTTTACGAATAAGATTGATCCTATGACCCTAGTTTATCCGGGGAGTGTAAGAAAAATAATATAGTCATATAGAATTTTCATAAGAAAATCCCCCACCGGGGATGGCGGGGATGGGAGAGCCCGCCTTTCGGCGGGCTCCTTCTTTCCATCAAACAAAGGTACTTTGTTTCCTATTTTGCCGGGCGAACCTCCACTTGCATAAAGCTGTCCTGGGCACTGATGCTTTGGATCCGTATCTGCGTGCCAGTGTTCGGGTTCTTCACGCTTCCCTGAGGATTCGTTGGATCATAATACAGGGTGCGATCGTCGAAGACCGAAACAGCCTTCAGGCTGGGTACGGGTGACAACACGCTATTGACGTGTAGGTTGTTCAATGCGTCAGTGCGATCCAGGGTGAAAGTTGAGTCGTAAGTTTGGATGCGGTTGCGCCAGCGAACGTTATCAACACGTTTTAGTGTCGTGTAGTGTGCGTCAATCGGTAGGAGCAAACCCGCACCAGGGTGGACCAGGGTCTGATTGTTCTTCTGCGACGTGTCCCAGTAGTTGATCAGCAGGCCGTCCTGGTAGGGGAAGTGATCCACAAAGTTGGCCAGGGCGGGGTTGTTCAGGTAGCCGAAGAAGTACGGACCGACCTTGAGGGTGCTGTCATAACCCTTATACGTACGATATTCAGCCACGTAGTAGTGGTTCTTCAAGGCGGTTTCCGTGCCGTTGGTAACGCGGAAGCCACCCGTTGCCGGCGCATAGGTCCAGCCCGCAGCAGTTTCGGCTCCATCAGTCGGGAAGCCGGTGACGTTGATATCGTCAACCATGAGGCCGAACCCGCCAGTATTGGTATCTGTCCAGTAGCGGAAGCCGAGCAAAACATTGCCTGCTGGCAGGTTGGCGGTCAGATCAACCCAGCCACTGGATATGCCGGTGATGCCGTAGCCAAAGTTCTGGCCGTTGGGGTCTGTCGTGGTTGAGAGGTTGGTTTGTAGGCTCTGCCAAGTCGCGCCGTTGTCGGTCGAAACGACCAGATAAGCATAGTCCCAATCCAGTTCGATGTTGTACTTGACTTTGGCTGTCAGCGTAGATGCAGCCGCCAAGTTGAACGACTTGTACATGAAGTTGTTAAAGTTATCACCTGCGCCGCTATAGTAATAAGAAGAGCCGGCAAACGGGGCGCCGATATTCGTGACGACCGATTTCTTGGGCAGAATTACAAACAAGCCTTGCGCTTGCTTGGTATTGGACTCCATCGGTCCAATCTTATGCTCGGATTTCTGACCAGCGTAGGCTACTTCGTAGTTTAGCCAACCGAGCTGGAATTTCTCCCAGGCGCCCATATGGCTGGACATGGAGCCGATATCCGTGGTGCCATCGCCCATCCACGATCCGGAGGACATCAGCGTCCAGAAGCCCGTGCCGTTCTCGCCACCGGAGGTGTCGTACAGGTCCGGCAGGCCTAGGTCATGGGCGTATTCGTGGGTGAACACACCCACGCCGCCGTTCTCGGGTTGGATGGTGTACTTGCCGACCCAGTAGTCGCTGTTGCCGATCTGGATGCCGCCAAACTTGTTGAAGGCCGGACCGGCTGTGCCGATCAGGTTGGAGTAGGCATACCAGCTGTGGCTCCAGATGGCTTCGGCACCCAGCGCGCCGCCGCCAGCCTCTTCGCCTTCGCCAGAGTGAACCGACTGGAAGGTGTCGATGTAACCATCCGGCTCATCAAAGTTGCCATTGCCGTTGTAGTCATAGCGATCTCGGGTATCGAACTGGTTTAGGTACGCGTTGATCTGAGCCGGAGTCTTGCCGGCTGCGATCTGCGCGTTGTACCAGCCATTGACTGTATCCTGCAAGAAGAACCAGACATTCGAGTCAGGATTATCATCATAGATCCGGTGGTTGTCAACCGGAATCCAGTCTGTCGCCTCTCCTGCTACTGTATAACGACCTGAAGACTGCT
>Ga0315290_10002286_pt1 | contig 13496 bp, 11 predicted proteins | sample YL17G12_0_MG_FD_203627 | JGI IMG/M metagenome (GOLD analysis project Ga0315290, IMG submission 203627) | Sediment microbial communities from Yellowstone Lake, YNP, Wyoming, USA - YL17G12_0 | ecosystem: Environmental > Aquatic > Freshwater > Lake > Sediment | place: USA: Wyoming | collected... | reverse complement strand
TCGGTATGTCGTGATCGGCATTTCGACCGACGACGACCGGGACGCGGCGTTGAAGTGGCTCAGGCACTCGAACGCCACCGTCAGTCACTACATCGATTCCGGTCCGCGTTGGACGCTGGAGAGCATGCTCGGCGCCTCGCACATCCCGGTCACGGTGCTCGTCGACGCGGGCGGTCGTGTCGTTGCGAGGTATCCGGGCGCCCGACAATGGGACAGCGCCGAATCGATCCGGATGATCGAGCGCGCATTCGCCGGCGCCGCCCGCCCAGCGTCTACACGCTAGACCTTGCGCGTGTGAGCGCACACCGCGCGAACGAACACTACCAGCGGCGCACGATGGCGCGGTAGGTGAGCGCGCCGAGCAGACACGTGCCAATGAGCACGAACGCAAGCTGCACCAGGCGCCAGAACACATGGTCCACCAACGACGCCACCCGGTCGGAGGCGCGTTCCGACAACTGCGTCAGGGCCGGAGCCTTGGCGTCGGCCTGTGTGAGCAACACCTGCAGTTGCTGCGCGGTCTCGCCGAGTTGGCGTAGCGACTCGGTGAACTTCGTGATGTCGAATGGTTGCCGGGATTGCGGCGTGGACGTGGACGATTCGGAGCGGTCGAATCGCGCCATCAAAGCATCCAGCGACGCAATCGTTCCATTGACTGAATCGGAGGTGACCGTGCCGGCCTCCAGGGTCGAGCGCAGCTCGACGACCAACGCCTGCAACTGCCCCTGCCGCGCGTCGAGCACGCCTGTCAGTTGCTCGATGGTTGCGGCGCGCTCCCGTGCGAACAGATCCGGGAAGTCGGCGGCGAGTTCGCTCGTTTTCTGCGCGGCGGTACCGACGCTCCCGATGCTCTGCAGAAGACCCACGGATTCCGGTGTCACTGCCAGCTCGAATGCAAGTCGTTGCACCTCCATGCTGATAAGTTTTGGCATGCGCTGACCGTAGTAAACGGCTCGCTCGGCGAGCTGACGTGATTGCGTAAGCTCGCGGACAGCGGGGTCGAGATTGCTGAACGGATCGATGCCGATGAACGAAAAGATGCTGCCGGACGATGTCGAGCCGGCACGCGTCCTGCTGGTTGCGAATGCAAAATCCTCGAGATGAATAAAAGGCACGGTGCGCAGGAGCGGATTCTGCCGGTGCCAGGATTCTATGGCGGCCCTGAGCTCGCCAGTCTGTTCGGGCGTCAGCAGTTCACCTGAGTAGCCCCAGATGCGATTCTCCAGCGCTTTGTGTGCGTCGAGCAATCCATTGGCCCGTTTGCCGTAGAGTTCATTGACCCATCGGTCTTCAATGACCATGCGGCTGAGCGTGGCAAACACCAGCATGTCGATCGCGTTGAGTTCCGGGTTGGGGCCGGTTGCAATCGTAAAGGCGGCGGTTGCCTGGGAAACGAGCCAGGATTGAGCTGCCAGGCGCTCGGCTGGATCGTTCGTGCCCTGTTGAAATGCAACGACTTGTTCGTCGATCCGACCGGTGTATTCGTCGGCAAACCGCATGACAGCGAGTTGCATTTGCAAGAGCGAGGCGGCGCGCGCTTCAGCGCCGGTATCACGAAACAGCCTGTTGGTCACCGCGCAGGCGGACAGCAGGGTGCCAGACACCAGCAACACGAGGACAAGGCGGGATGAATAGGCAACGTGACGCATGACGAACCTGAATCGCCTCTGATTTCGGACTGGAGCCCGTATTCTATAGTCTTGTCCGGGGTGTTGAATGACCAAGCCGATAGCACGTGGCGCGATCGCGTATGCGGAGTGATCGACTCAACCGAACAATGACTGCGATGCCTCGAAGTGCGTGTCCGCAATTTCGTCCAAGCCCGGGCGTGGTCGCAGGTAGCTGAAGTACGCTACCCAGCGCTCCTGCTGGCTGGCGTTGGCGAGGCCGCGGTGCAGGATCCGGTCGTCGAAGATCAGGCAATCCCCCGCCGCCATCGCCTGCACGGCAGGTTGTGCTGCCGCCTCTCCGTCGTGCCCGGTCTGCCGCAGGGTCGCTGGCGTGACCTCCGTCTCCGACTGGTACAGCAGGCTGTCGCGGTCCAGCCATGGCCGCAGCAGATGATTCGTCAGGAGGTGGGTGCCGCGCGCCACTTCGGTCGGGCCGGCCGCGGGCGGGATGTCCGCCAGCGCCAGCAGCACATTCACCGCATGTGCGGGCCGGGCTTCCGCTGCCTCGTGCGGCGAGTCGATGTGCCACTGCTGCGCCGGCGAACCGGGACGCGAGAACACGACCCCGCAAAACGACGGCCTGGCGTCGGGCCCCAGTGCAGCGCGGACCAGTCCCAGCCACGGTACCTCGGGCGCAGTGGAGCCTTGCGCGCCCCAGATCGGCACGAGATCCTGTTCGCGCATGGGGACGTCAAACCGGCCGGGCGACCGCTGGACCAACTCGTGATAACCGTTCCTGCTGCCGATACCGATCGGTTGGGAGCCGAGTGCTTCCATCACACGCATTGCCCGCGCACGCATCACCGTGTTGATCGTGCCGAGCAGCGACGCAGGAACGAGTCCGCGCACCAGGGCGACACCTTCGGTGGCGAACTGCTCGGGGCACAGTGCCATGTTCATGCAGTTGCTCCTGCGAGCAGGCATTTCAGGGTCCGCATTGCCGCGCCGCTGCGCCGGCCGTAGAGTCCGTCTGTTCCGTGCCGGAGTCAATGCCATGAGTACCGTCCCGCCAACCGAAGCCCAGGCCCGTACGGATCTGGCCGCCGCGTTTCGCTGGGCGGCGCGACTGGACTGGCACGAGTCGATCGCCAACCATTTCAGCGTTGCCATCTCGGAGGACCGCTGCCGTTTCCTGATGAATCCGAACGGGCGGCATTTCTCGCGCGTCCGCGCCAGCGAGTTGCTGTTGCTTGACGCGCGCGACGAATCCTCGGTCGAGGGCCCTGACGCTCCCGACCCCACCGCCTGGCATCTGCATGCGCAACTGCACCTGCGCCTGCCGCAGGCGCGCTGCATCCTGCACACGCACATGCCCTATGCGACGGCGCTCTGTTGCATCAAGGATTTCGAACTGCTGATGCTGGACCAGAACGCCTGCCGCTTTCATGGGCGCGTCGCCTATGACCGTGACTACGACGGAATGGCGCTCAGCACGTCGGAAGGCGCGCGTGTGGCCGGTCTGCTCGCCGCAGACAAGAGCGTGCTGATGATGGGCAATCATGGTGTGCTGGTGGCAGGCGCCTCGGTCGCCGAGGCGTTCGACGACCTGTACTACCTGGAGCGTGCCGCGAAGGTGCAGATCCTGGCGCTGTCTACCGGGCTCGCGCCGGCGTTGATACCGGAGAACGTCGCGGCCAGGGCCTGCGCGCAATGGCACTCGTACCCCGGCGACTATTCCCGGCGGCACTTCGATGCGCTGAAGGAAATCCTGGACGAGGAGGAGCCGAGCTATCGGCAATGAGCGGGGGTGAGCAACCGCTCAGGTGTTTGGTCCGCGACAGGACCTTCAGGTGAATAATCATGCCGTATCTTCATCCTTGCTCAATCGGCTAACCGCCATTCGAGATTGCCATGGCCAAGCTTTCTCTCCGCGCCATCTCGAGCCGGAGCCTGCAGATCCCCGGAACGGATCCCTGGCACGCGGCTCCGAGCGATCCGGCGCTCTCGGTCATGACCGATTTCCGGGAACGTGCAGCAGTGACTGGCGGGTCCTCGACATCAAGGACATCGAGCAGGCGACGGTGGCGTCCGTGTCGCGCCTGTTCGAAGCGACTGGGCTGACCCACATTCCGGTGATGGAAACCAGCGAGTCTGGTGAACAACGGCTGCGGGGCCTGCCGTCCGGGGCGAAAGTGAGACGATTGCTCTCGAGGTGACCGACACCGCCACAGGGCGGACCTTCATTCGCCACTGGGCTCGCGATAACCCGCGGGCCCGCCGTCCTTGATTCTATTTTCTTCGATTCGGGACGCCGGCATGGAAGCCTGGTTGACGCCGAATCGCGAACAGCCCGAGCAGAGCCACGGTCGCAATCACGGCGCCGCTGACGAAGGTGCCACGCGCGCCGATGGTGTCCCACAAGATGCCGGCGACGACGCTTGCAGCCAGCAGGGCGCCGCCGGTCAGCAGGTTGAACATGCCGAAGGCCGTGCCGCGGAGTTCGGGGGGTGAGGTGTCGGCGACCAGGGTCGCCAGCAGTCCTTGCGTGAATCCCATGTGCAGCCCCCACAGGACGACGCCAGCGCCGACGCCGACGATGCCCGGCACGAACGCGAGCACCAGGTCGGCGAGCACGAGAAACGCAACGCCCACGAGCAGCACGCGGTAGCGACCGCCGTCATCAGCCAGCACGCCGGCGGGATAGGAGGCGAGCGAATAGACGATGTTCATGACGACCAGTACCGCCGGCACGAGCATGACCCGTAGTCCGACCTGGTTGGCGCGCAGCAGCAGAAAAGCCTCGCTGAAACGCGCCAGCGTGAATACGGTGGCGACCGCGACAACGAGCCAGTAGCTGCGGCCGAGGCGTGCGAGCTCGTCGCGATGCAACGGAAACTTCACCTGGCGCAGCGTGGGCTCGCGCTCGGGCTCGTGCACGGCGAACACGATCAGGGCAAGTGACAGAAACGCCGGCACGACGGCGATCCAGAACACAGTCTTGAAGTGATTCGCCGTCAGCCACATCAACGCGATCGCGAGCAGCGGTCCTATGAAAGCGCCGACGGTATCCAGCGACTGGCGCAGGCCGAAGCTCGCGCCCCGCAGATGAGCCGGGGCAATGTCCGCCACGAGGGCATCGCGCGGCGCGCCGCGGATACCCTTGCCGATCCGGTCGATGAAGCGTGCCGTGAACAGCCAACCGACTGTCGGCGCCAGCGGAAACACGGGTTTGGTGACGGCCGCCAGGCCGTACCCCAGTACGGCGAGAAGCTTGCGTTTGCCGATCCAGTCGGAGATTGCGCCAGAGAACACCTTGGTGACCGACGCGGTCGCCTCGGCGATTCCCTCGATGGCGCCGACCGTCGTCGCGGACGCACCGAGCACCGTCACCAGGTAGATCGGCAGGAGTGCATGGATCATCTCGGAGGAGATGTCCATCAGCATGGAGACGAAGCCGAGTGCCCAGATTCCGGCAGGAATGGAGCGCAGCGTGGCGGAGTCGAGTCGGGGCGTGGAGGTGGGTTTCATTCGAGCGCGAACGGCAAAGTCCGCTTGCCGATCGTATAGCCGGTCAGCTTGAACATGCGGCCATGGTTCGTCATGAGATACCTCGCGCTACGGCCCAGTGTAGTCCGAACGTGGTTCGATGACAGCGGGTCGGGCACGCGGTCCTCTCGATTGAGCCGTCGACGCCACGCAGCCGAAGGCTGGTGCAGCCGTCCAGAAGTCCAGCGCTGGACGGCTGAGGCCGCAGCTGTTCTACAGCTGCCCGTTCGAAGACGACAGCTTCTGGATCAGCATGTTCATGTCTGCGGCGGTGAGGCCGGAGTGGTTCATGGCGGAGCCCATGAAATCGGTCATGGCCGTCGCCAGTCCAGTCGTACCTGCGCCGGCGAGCTGCGGCTGTTTGGTGCTTCGAACCTCTCGTTCATGCGAGAGTCCTCGCTCATTCGGCTTGACGTGACCGTCACGGCGACGACGACCAAACGAGAATTGATCCTTGAGTTGTTCGGTGCCCTTGACTTGTCAGTGCCCCGGGGAAGTTGGAAAGATTGTGCGCGCCAGGCGAGCGTGCGACGATTCCTCGAACACCAATACAAGAGCTGAGAGATGAACGGACGTGTCGCGCTGGTCACGGGCGGCGGCCGAGGGATCGGACGCGAGGCGTCGCTGCTGCTGTCGGCAGCGGGGGCGCGTGTGATGGTGGTATCGCGCAACGCGACGGAGCTGGCAGCCGTTGGCCTCGAATACGTTGTGGCCGACCTCGGCACCGCCGAGGGTTGCGCCCTGGCCGTTGCAGAGACCGAGCGACGATTGGGGCCGATCGATGTGTTGGTCGTGAACCACGGCATCGGCTCAGCCCACGAGCGGCTGGTTTGGGAGCAGGATCCCGCGGTCTGGCGCGAGACGATGCGCATCAACCTCGACGGTCCGTTCGAGCTCGCGCGGCTGACGGTAGGCGGCATGTGCAAGCGCGGCTTCGGCCGGCTGGTATTCACCAGTTCGACCGCCGGCGAGAAGGCGGAGCGCTCCGGCAGCGCGTACACCGCCTCCAAGCATGGAGTAATCGGGCTCGCACGTGCGGTCGCCCAGGACGCCGGGCCGTTCGGAGTCACGTCAAATGCAGTGCTGCCCGGCTGGGTGCGAACGGCAATGGCCGAGCGCTCGGCGCTGACGGAAGCGGAACGGCGCGGCATCAGCGTCGAGCAGGTGTGGCGCGAGCGCGCCGCCATCTACCCGCAGAACCGTGTCCTGGAACCGCGCGAGGTCGCGCAGGTAATCGCGTTCCTGTGCAGCAACGCTGCCGGTGGCGTGAACGGCGAGGCAATCACCGTGGCTCTCGGCGGCATGTGGTAGGCGGTCAAAGCGACTTGGTCAGGGAACAGTTCGGTGGCGATGCAGTTGAGCCGTTGAGCGCGCTGCCGCAATGTACGAGCGAGGGGTCCGCGCCAGCATAGAAGCTCACTGCAGCGGCACTGGGCCGCTGCGATCGAGGTAAGTCATGCAGCAAGAGTGCATTCGCCGCATCATGAGCGAGGCGGTGCTCTCGATCAGTGTCCATGAGCCGGTGACGGAGGCGCTGCGCCCCTTCTCCGACTATCCGCTGCATCACCTGCCCGTAGTCGATGAATCGGGACTCATCGGCATGTTGAGCTCGGCCGACATGCTCAAGCTCGAGCATTTCCTATCCAAGTCCGGCTCACCGGCAGCCGCGGCACTGTTGAATGATCGATTCCGGATTGACACGATGATGCGCCGGCCCGTCATCTCGGCGAGACCGGACGACACCAGTGCCGATGCCGCGGCCTCCATGGCAACCCACGGCATCCATGCGTTGCCAGTAGTCAACGAGAACAATCATCTGGTGGGGATCGTCACGACAACCGACATCGTGGGAGCGCTGCTGCATGGCATCAAGCTCAAACGCGGGCCAGCGCAGCAAACAGCAAGCCGCCGACCGACCGAACTCGAGATGCGCCGCGCAATCGAAGCGGCAGAGTCCGCAACACTGAATGGGACTGACGCGAACGGGGTCGCGGCATTGATGCTATACCTGCACGAGCGCAACGCGCTGCTCGAGGAGTTGCGCCAGGACGTGACTCGATATCTGCGTAGCGGGCAGGACGAGCAATTGCACACGCGTCTCCTGCAGGACATTGACCGGCTGGACAGGCAGGCTGAACTCTCGACTCGGCCGTGAATGACGCTCTACGTCGTCAAACGAGCTTTGCGCACTCTGTCCGCGTATCGATGGCCCGGTTCAGTCCCTGGCCACCATTCCCATACCCATGAATTTCATACGGTTTCCGGCAGCGCCTGTGAACTGATCTCACGCGGCGTATTGGGACCGGCTAAAATTATTGCCGTCGAGGAAATTCCACAGTCGAGCGTATCTCGGTGCAGCGGGCATCCCAGGGGTGGGGTCCACGTGTTGGACGGACAGACCGTGACGGGCCGCGCCGCCACCTGACAGCACAAGCAAAAGGAGATCACGATGCAAGAAGAAAAGACCCCTCCTGCCTGGGGAACACCGCCGGGTACAGCGCCGGAACAGCCGGAGGCAGCGCCTGCCGATGGCGCTTACACGCAATGGTACGAGGTGAAGAAGGGCGACACGCTCTGGAAGATCGCCAAGGAAGTGTATGGCGACGGCAGCCTGTACCCCGAGATCTTCAAAGCCAACCAGGACACGCTCAGCGACCCTGACAAGATCCAGGTCGGCCAAAAGCTGCGCATTCCCTGATCACGCCCGACACCACCGAATAGGCCAGGAGTCACCGATGAAGCTCAAACCCGTTTTCGCAGGATTCCTCTCGCTCGTAATGGCCGCCGCGTTGCTCGCCGGCTGTGCCAACCAGATGGAACCGGCCAAGAAGGCCATCGTCGACATCGAAGCAGCGGTCGCCGCCGCCGGTCCGGATGCCGCGCAGTACATCCCTGATCAGCTGCAGGCCGTGACGACCCAGATCGCCGACCTGAAGATGAAGTTCGACCAGAAGGACTACAAGGGTCTGCTCGCCGCGGCTCCCGCGTTGCTCGCGCAGGCGCAGGGCCTCACCGCTGCGGCCGCCAGTGCCAAGCAGGCTGCCGAGGCGGCTGCCCTCGAGGCGTTCAACAGTGAGTGGGGCACGCTTGCGGCGGATGTTCCTGCGCAGCTGGCGGCCGTCACCAGCCGGGTCGGGATTCTCTCGAAGTCGAAGAAACTGCCGGCGGGGCTCGACGCGGCATCGTTCGCGGCGGCGAAGTCCGGCGCGGATGAAGCCAAGGCCATGTGGGATCAGGCCACGGCTGCCCAGGCGGCTGGCAACATGGAGCAGGCCGTCACCGCTGCGCGTCAGGTGAAGGAAAAACTGAATGCGGCGATGGCCGCGCTCGGCATGCCGGCCGGCTGAGCCTGCTCGCTTCTGTAGTGCGATGACGGGCCGCCTGCGGGCGGCCCGTTCATTTAGGGGGGGAGATTCCGAGGTAGACCTGACCCGGTTCGTGCTGGTTCAGTTTTATTGCAACGACTTAGGTTCAGAATGCCGGAACACAGATCCCGGTCCGGGTGCAATGGATTGCACATCTGAAGTCCGGGGCGCGCGGCGGTTGGCCGAGTCGCAATGGAATCCGGAGGGGTTGGCCTGAGAGGTTGGAACGATGAGCGACTGTACGCAATCGTCGACGCAAGCTTCGCGACCTGGCCAACGGGAGCCATCCCCCTTCGACAGCCTGTTCGAGTCGGTCACGATCGGCCCGGTCACCGCGCCAAACCGGTTCTACCAGGTTCCTCATTGCAACGCGCTCGGCCACCGCATGCCGAACGCACTCGCCGCAATGCGCGGAGTGAAGGCAGAGGGCGGCTGGGGTGTCGTCTGCACCGAGGAAGTGGAGATACACCACACCAGCGACCTGGCGCCCTACATCGAAGGTCGCCTGTGGGACGACGACGACATACCGGCCATGGCGCTGATGGCGGAAGCGGTTCACGAGCACGGTTCACTTGCGGGCATTCAACTGGCGCACAACGGCGTCTGCGCGACGAACCTTTACTCGCGCACGCCGCCGCTGGGACCGCGCTCGATGGGCACCATCGGTGGTACCGGCTGGGAGCCCGTCCAGTCGCGCCGCATGGACAAGACGGACATTCGCAACGTGCGCTTGTGGCATCGGCAGGCGGCGCTGCGCGCGAAGCGTGCCGGTTTCGACATCGTCTATTGCTACGCCGGGCATGGCATGACCGTAGCGATGCAGTTCCTGATGCGCCGCTGCAACGACCGCACCGACGAATATGGCGGTTCGCTCGAGAATCGCGCCCGCCTGCTGCGCGAACTGATCGAGGATACCAGGGACGCCGTGGGCGACACCTGCGCCGTCGCCGTCCGGCTGGCTGTCGATGAGTTACTGGGCAGCGACGGCGTCACGCACGAGGGCGAAGGTCACGACGTCATTGCCATGTTGGCGGAGTTGCCGGACCTGTGGGACGTCAACCTCAGCGGCTGGAACAACGACTCGGTTTCATCACGCTTTGCGAAGGAGGGTTACCAGGAGCCCTACACCCGCTTCGTCAAGAAGCTGACCAGCAAGCCGGTGGTCGGCGTCGGGCGCTATACCTCACCGGACTCGATGCTCTCCGCCGTGCGGCGGGGCGTGCTCGACCTCATCGGCTCCGCCCGCCCGTCCATTGCCGATCCGTTCCTGCCGACGAAGATCCGCGAGAATCGCTGCGAAGACATCCGCGAATGCATCGGCTGCAATATCTGCGTCACTGCCGACATGCGCAGCGTTCCCATCCGCTGCACGCAGAACCCGACGATGGGCGAGGAATGGCGGCGCGGCTGGCATCCCGAGAACGTCAATCCCAGCACGACCGAGGCAGACATTCTGGTCGTCGGCGCAGGCCCTGCCGGCCTGGAGGCTGCGCGCGCGCTTGGCCAGCGCGGTTACCACGTCACGCTCGTCGAGGCCGACCGCGAGCTCGGTGGGCGCGTCCTGCACGAAGCCTCCCTGCCCGGTCTGAATGAATGGCGGCGCGTGGCCGATTGGCGCATCAGCCAGTTGCAACGGATGCCCAACGTCGATGTTTACCGCGCCAGCCCGATGGCTGCTGCCGACATCCTGGACACCGGCATTCGGAACGTCATCCTCGCCACGGGCTCTACCTACCGACGCGACGGAATCGGACGCACGCTGTGGCGGCCCATCGCGGGTCATGCACTGCCCCTGGTGCTGACGCCCAACGACATCTTCGCAGGCCGCACGCCAGCAGGGCGCGTGCTCGTCTATGACGACGATCACTACGTGATGGGCGGCGCGCTGGCAGAATTCTGCGCAGGCCGTGGCTGCAACGTGACGCTCGTCACGCCTGCGCCCGAGGTGTCGTATTGGACGCGATTTGCACTCGAGCAGGAACGAATCGAAGCGCGACTCCGCAGTCTCGATGTGAGGCTGCTCACCAGGCACACGCTGTCACGGGTCGGTCTCGATTCGGCCACCGTCATCGACCGCGTGAGCGGCACTGCTTGCGCTTATCCCGTCGACTGTGTGCTGCTCGTGACAGACCGGATCCCCAGCGACACGCTGTACCATGAGTTGGAGCCTGCGCTGACCGACGGCAGGCTTCGCTCGTTACGCATCATCGGCGACGCCGAGGCGCCCAACCTGATTGCACAGGCCGTCTTTGCGGGTCACCTTGCCGCCCGCGAATTCGACGAGATGCCGGTGCACGGGACGCCTTTCAGGGTCGAGCGGGCGACGGTTTGAAGTGACTGGCGGAGGGAAGGTCCGCGGGTTTGGCCCGGCAGCCTGCCAAACCTGCCACTATTTGGGAGGGGGGATCGTCGATGATCGGCAAGTTGACGGACCGCGTGCTCTCGTGGATCGACGCAAGCCTGGCGGCATTCGGCCACGGCTTCATCCTCGCGTGGACCAAAGTTGAGCGCAGTTACCGGCGGCCGTTTTCGCAAGTCGCGTTGCGGTTGAAGTTCGCGTTCTATCCGCTGCTTGCGCTTGGCGCGATCGTCTGGCTCGCCTGGGACTGGAGCCACGCCCGCTCGCTCAACTCGGCTGAGGACGCGATCTTCGATCGCGTGGTGCAGTGGCGTCCGTTCGAACCGAAGCCTTCCGGTCGCGTGGTCGTGGTCGAAATCGACGAGTGCTCGATCGAATATTTCCGTGCTCGCAACGAAGGCGGCTGGCCGTGGAGCCGACAACGGCATGCGGATCTGCTCGACCAGCTGGATCGTGCCGAGGTGCGCGCGGTCGGCTACGACGTGCTGTTCACCGATCCGTCGCCAAGCGATCCGATCGGCGACGAGACCCTGGAAGCCATGGCGAAAGGCGGCGACGGTCGATTTGTATTCAGTTCCACGAGATTGCATCCGGATTACGACGGGGGTTCGCCCGTGCGGGCGTCGCAGGCCCCGGCGGCGTTTGCGCTGGATGCCCATCCACGAAACGATCCGCAGGTCGCGTTGTTGTTGCCATACGGCGAGGCGATGGCCAGATTCAGCGCAATTGCCAACGTCACACGCAGTGAGGACGGCGTATTGCGTGACATTCCGTTGCGGGAGACCGTCGGCGACTGGGCCCTGCCGTCGCTGCCGCTGCGCCTGGCGACGACCGCGACGGCGCGATCACCCGCAGACCTTGCCGCCGTGGTGCGACCGAACTGGCGACGGGACACCCGGCTGCCACGCATCAGCGCCGCCGATCTGTTGGCCGGTGGCAAGCCCGTCTGCCGCGATGCGACAACCGCGCTGCCGGTCTTGAAGGATCGTGTGGCTTTGGTCGGCTACACGGCCTCCGGACTCAACGATGCCAAGCCCACTCCGGTCGATCCGGTCATGCCGGGCGTGGAAGTCATGGCCGAAGCGACGGAAGCTCTGCTCGCCGGCAGCGCCATTCGTGCGCCGCCGGCATGGCTCAAATATGTGATTGCGATGCTGTTGACCGCGCTGACCACATTCGCCTTCTACCGCGGCGAACCGGCCACCGACATCGACTCGGTCTTCGTCGCTGCCAACGTGACGATGTTGACGGGCGCGTTCGTGGGGCTCACGTTCTTCGGGTTCTTCTTCGATGTATTCGCGAGCATCGGCTTCGTTGGCCTGATCTTCGGCCTGTGCCGGATGTACGCCGGAATACAACGCGGGCGGGCGGTCGGCAATGGCGATTTTCTGCCGGAATTCGCCCCGGAGCGTGATCGCTGGCTGGCGATCGCGCGCCTGCGCTTCGTGCCTGACGTTGAACTCGGCGGTAAGGCCGCGGCGCGACGCCGGCGGGAATACCGCCGCCGACTGCGGCGCTTCCTGTATGCCGGCAGCGATGCGGTGATGCTGGAGGGCGTAGTGGAACGCAAGAGCTGGCTGCACGAAGCCCTGGACGACTTGATGGTGCTGATCTGGCACGGCGATAGCGAGGGTGCGGCGCGCGCTGCCGCCATGCACGATCTCGCCAGGCTGGAACGGCAACTGGCCGAGTATGACGCGCGCCTGCCCGATGACGGCAGCGTGCGCCTCGCCTTCGCCTGCGCCGAGATTGACGATGGTGCCGCTGACAGCGATCGCGGCGAGCGCCGACGCTTGCGCGATTTGGTCGGCCAGGTGGTGGCCGCCGCGACCGAGTCGCCGCTGGCGCGGCGAACGGCGTTTTTCGATCGTACGGACGTTTCGACTGGAGGCTCGTGATGCGCACCATCCTGTTCGCCCTGTTCGCAGTCGCGCCGCTGGCGTCGAGCGTGAGCGCCGCGGAGTTGCCGGCCGTCGTGCAGAAGCCGACCGCCGACGTGTATGCCCAGCCCAAGTTCGATGCGCCGAAGCTCGCAACGCTGCAGCGCGACACGGAGGTCAGGATTTCCGCGCAGCTGGGCTTGTGGTACCAGTTGCAGATGTCCGCCGGCGCGCCGGGCTTCGTGCGCGTCAATGACGTGCGCGTAGCCTATGCCGGTGTCGAGGACGGCGAAGCCAACCTGCGTGTGCTGATGGGCGGCAAGGCCGGCAAGGGCCGCGTCACCGAGACCGCGGGCGTGCGCGGCATCGACGAAAGCGATCTTAAATCCGCAGCATTCAACCAGGCGCAACTGAACGCGATGGTCGGATATCGAGTCGATGCGTCCACTGCCGCCGCGTATGCGGCCGAGCAGGGCTGGCAGGCGACACACGTGGCGTATGCCGGTGAAGCCAAGGCCAGCAAGAAGTCCGGGAAATCGCCATCGGAGCCCGCGGCTTCGAAAACGGAGATTGCGAAATCCGTGGGCGGGCTGCTCGGTTCACTGGGCGTCAACGTCGGTACGAAGCTGGACACGGCTGCGAAGGCGGTGCCGAAGTCCGAGAACGAGCTTGTTGCGGAGGAGATCGCCCTCGGCCCGGAAATTTCCGGCCGCATTCTCGGCGCGCGTCCATTGTG
>Ga0315290_10002285_pt1 | contig 13499 bp, 13 predicted proteins | sample YL17G12_0_MG_FD_203627 | JGI IMG/M metagenome (GOLD analysis project Ga0315290, IMG submission 203627) | Sediment microbial communities from Yellowstone Lake, YNP, Wyoming, USA - YL17G12_0 | ecosystem: Environmental > Aquatic > Freshwater > Lake > Sediment | place: USA: Wyoming | collected... | reverse complement strand
CAGTCCCACCGACGACAACATCAACCTGGCGACGTCACGTCTCGTGAACGACGCCGAAGCAGACGGAGGCAGGCATGGGGTCACGAGCGCAACAATCGCTGTCGGTGCTGGTTGCCAGCACTGTCGCTTTCACGATCTGCTTTGCGATCTGGATGATGTTTGCCGTGATCGGCATTCCGCTCAAGGCGTCGCTGGGGCTCAACGAAACGCAGTTCGGTCTGCTGGTGGCCACCCCGGTTCTGAGCGGCTCGCTGGTCCGCTTGCCGCTGGGCATGCTGACCGACAAGGTGGGCGGGCGCATTGTCTTCTTCGTCTTGATGCTCGCCTGCGTGGTGCCGATCTGGCTGATCGCAGAGGCGTCAACATTCACGCAGTTTCTGCTGCTGGGGCTGTTCGTCGGGCTGGCCGGCGGCTCGTTTTCAGTCGGCATCGCCTACGTCGCGCGTTGGTTCTCGAAGGGCCGGCAGGGGTTTGCCATGGGCATCTTCGGCGCGGGCAATTCCGGCGCGGCGCTCACCAAGTTCGTCGCGCCCACGCTGGTGGTGGCCTACGGCTGGCAGATGGTGCCGAAAGTCTATGCCGCCGCCATGCTGGTGACGGCGTTGCTGTTCTGGTTGCTCAGCTATCAGGACGCAGGACACAAGGTCGATTCGAGTATCACCGTGAAGCATCAGCTTGAGGCGCTGAAAGACCCGCGGGTGTGGAAATACTGCCAGTACTACTCGATCGTTTTCGGCGGCTATGTGGCGCTGGCGCTGTGGATGACCAAGTACTACATCACGGAATACGGATTCGACATCAAGGTCGCGGCGCTGCTGGCGGCGTGCTTCTCGCTCCCCGGCGGGGTGCTGCGTGCCTTCGGCGGCTGGCTGTCGGACCGCTTCGGCGCACACCCGGTGACCTGGTGGGTGATGCTGATTTCGTGGGTGTGCCTGTTCTTCATGTCGTATCCCCAGACCGATCTGATCATCAAGACCGCGCACGGCGACATGGCGCTGCACATCGGCCTGAACTGGTGGATGTTCACGGTGCTGCTTTTCACCATGGGTGCCGCCTGGGCATTCGGCAAGGCGTCGGTCTTCAAGTACATCTCCGACGAGTATCCACGCAACATCGGCGTGATTTCCGGAATCGTCGGCCTGGTGGGCGGATTGGGCGGGTTCGTGCTGCCGATCATGTTCGGCGCGCTGGTCGATCTCACCGGCGTCAACAGCAGCGTGTTCATGCTGCTGTGGGGCATCACGCTGGTGTCGCTGATCTGGATGTACTGGACCGAGATCGTGCCCAAGCGCAGCAGCGTCGGGGTCGAAACGACGAACTACAGCCGCGCCACCTGATCAGGAGCCACGATGAACAATCAAGAAAAGGCGGGCTCGACGGGCGCAGGCAGAGCGGCCGGCTCCGCCGATATCGCGACGTGGGACGTCGAGGACACTGCCTTCTGGGAGTCGCGGGGAAAGCGCATCGCCTACCGCAACCTGTGGATCTCGGTGCCCGCACTGCTGTGCGGCTTCGCGGTCTGGGGCATGTGGGGAATCACCACGGTCCAGATGCTGAACCTGGGCTTCCCGTTCACCCAGGCCGAGCTGTTCACGCTGACGGCGATCGCCGGCATCTCCGGCGCGACGATGCGTATCCCGGCCTCCTTCCTCATTCGCCTGTCCGGCGGGCGCAACACCATCTTCCTGACCACCGCCATGCTGCTGGCCCCGGCCCTCGGCACCGGTTTCGCCCTGCAGCACAAGGACTGGCCGCTGTGGGTCTTCCAGTTGATGGCGCTGTGGTCGGGCGTGGGTGGCGGCAACTTCGCCAGTTCCATGTCCAACATCAGCACCTTCTTCCCGAAGCGCCTGCAGGGCACCGCGCTCGGGCTGAACGCCGGCATCGGCAACTTCGGCGTGACGACGATGCAGGTCGTCATCCCGCTGGTGATGACGATGAGCATCTTCGGCGCCCTGGGCGGAGAGCCGATGACGCTGGTCAAGGACAGCGGCTGGATCTTCGGCAAGATCAAGGCCGGCACGCCGACCTGGATCCAGAACGCCGGCTTCGCCTGGGTGCTGTCGCTGGTGCCACTGTCGATCCTGTGCTGGTTCGGCATGAACAACCTGAAGACGGTCTCGCCCGACACCGGCAACCCGCTGGTCGCGTTCGCCAAGATCACCTACCTGTACACGCTGGCCTTCGTGCCCTCGATCCTCGGCCTGTACTTGTACCTGCCCAAGCCGACCGGGCTCGGCCTGATCAGCATGTGGGTGGCCATCCCGCTGGACATCGTGAGCGCGTTGCTGGTGATGAAGCTCGCCGCGTTCGGCGCGATGAAGGAAAACGTCGCCAGGCAGTTCCTGATCTTCCGCGACAAGCACACCTGGTCGATGACGGCGCTGTACATCGTGACCTTCGGTTCGTTTATCGGCTTTTCGATGGCGCTGCCCTTGTCGATCACCGTGATCTTCGGCATCAGCCACGTCATCGACGCCAACGGCGTGATGCAGCACACGCTGAAGAATCCGAATGCGCCTTCGGCTTTCACCTATGCGTGGATCGGCCCCTTCGTCGGCGCGGCGGTGCGCCCGATCGGCGGCTGGATCTCCGACAGGCTGGGCGGCTCGATCGTCACCCAGGTCATCTCGGCGGTGATGGTGATCGCGTCGGTGGCGGTGGGCTACGTGATGATGCAGGCCTACGGGTCGGCCACGCCGGAGCAGTACTTCCCGGCCTTCCTCGGCCTGTTCATCCTGCTGTTCTTCGCCAGCGGCATCGGCAACGGCTCCACCTTCCGCACCATCGGTGTGATCTTCGACCGCACCCAGGCCGGTCCGGTGCTGGGCTGGACCTCGGCGATCGCCGCCTACGGCGCGTTCGTCGCGCCGATCGTGATCGGCAACCAGATCAAGGCCGGCACGCCGCAGGTCGCGATGTACGGCTTCGCCGTTTTCTATGCCCTGTGCCTGGGGCTGAACTGGTGGTTCTACCTGCGCGCCAACGCCTACGTGAAGAACCCTTGAGGGAAACGACATGAGCCATTTTCTGGATCGACTGACCCACTTCTCGCAACCCAGGGAAGCATTCTCGGGCGACCACGGCGTCACCACCGGCGAAGACCGCACCTGGGAAGACGCCTACCGCAACCGCTGGGCGCACGACAAGATCGTGCGCTCGACGCACGGTGTCAACTGCACCGGCTCGTGCTCGTGGAAGATCTACGTCAAAGGCGGCATCGTCACCTGGGAAACGCAGCAGACCGACTACCCGCGCACGCGCTGGGACATGCCCAACCACGAGCCGCGCGGCTGCTCGCGCGGCGCCAGCTATAGCTGGTACCTGTACAGCGCCAATCGGGTGAAGTATCCGATGGTGCGCGGGCGGCTGCTCAAGAGCTGGCGCGAGGCGCGTCTGGCACACGACCCGGTGCAGGCCTGGGCGTCCATCGTCGAAAACGACGCCAGGCGGCGTGACTATCAGCAGATGCGCGGCCTCGGCGGCTTCGTGCGTTCGAGCTGGGACGAGGTCAACGAGATCGTCGCTGCCGCCAACGTCTATACCATCAAGAAGCACGGACCCGACCGCGTCATCGGTTTCTCGCCGATACCGGCGATGTCGATGGTGAGTTATGCCGCGGGCTCGCGTTATCTCAGTCTCATCGGCGGCGTGAGCATGAGTTTTTACGACTGGTACTGCGATCTGCCGCCTTCCAGTCCGCAGGTGTGGGGCGAGCAGACCGACGTGCCCGAGTCGGCCGACTGGTTCAACTCCAGCTTCATCATCGCCTGGGGCTCCAACGTGCCGCAGACGCGCACGCCGGACGCCCATTTCTTTACGGAGGTACGCTACAAGGGCACGAAGACCGTCGCGGTGACGCCCGACTATTCCGAGGTCGCCAAGCTGGCCGACATCTGGATGCACCCGAAGCAGGGCACCGACGCGGCCGTCGCGATGGCGATGGGTCACGTCATCCTGAAAGAGTTTTACTTCCCCGATGGCGGCAGGCAGCGCAGCGCCTACTTCGACGATTACGTGCGCCGCTACACCGACATGCCCATGCTGGTGATGTTGAAGGAGCACACGCTACCCAGCGGCGAAACCGTCATGGTGCCCGACCGCTATGTACGCGCGTCCGACTTCAACGGCAAACTGGGCCAGGCCAACAATCCGGAGTGGAAAACAGTCGCCTTCGACGAGGCGGGAAAAGTGGTGCTGCCCAACGGCGCCATCGGCTTCCGCTGGGGTGCGGACGGCCGCGCCGACCAGGGCCAGTGGAACCTCGAAGCGAAGGAAGCGCGCCACGGCCACGATGTGAAGCTCAAGCTCTCGTTGCTGGAAGGTGAGCGCCCCAGCACCGAGACCGCGAAAGTCGGCTTTCCGTATTTCGGCGGCATCGTCAGCGAGCATTTCCCGAACAACGAACAGACCGACGTGCTGGTGCGCACCGTACCCGTGCAGCGCATCGCGCTGGGCAAGGAAGGCGACAAGCGCGAAGCGCTGGTGGCCACCGTGTTCGACCTGCAGGTGGCGAACTATGGCGTGGCGCGTGGTCTGGCCGGCGAACTGGCCGCGAGCGACTTCGACGACGACACACCTTACACGCCGGCCTGGCAGGAGCGCATCACCGGCACGCCGCGCGCGCAACTGATCACGGTGGCCCGCCAGTTCGCCGAGAACGCGCACAAGACGCACGGCAAGTCGATGGTGATCATCGGCGCGGCGATGAACCACTGGTACCACAGCGACATGAACTACCGCGGCGTCATCAACATGCTGATGATGTGCGGTTGCGTCGGTCAGAGCGGCGGCGGCTGGGCGCATTACGTGGGCCAGGAAAAGCTGCGCCCGCAGACCGGCTGGACCGCGCTGGCTTTTGCGCTCGACTGGATCCGCCCGCCGCGGCAGATGAACAGCACCAGTTTCTTCTATGCGCACACCGACCAGTGGCGCTACGAGAAGCTGGGCATGGAAGAGGTCATCTCGCCGCTGGCCGACAAGAAGCGCTATGGCGGCAGCATGATCGACTACAACGTGCGCGCCGAGCGCATGGGCTGGCTGCCGAGCGCGCCGCAGTTGCAGACCAACCCGCTGCAAGTGGTGCGCGATGCGCAGGCCGCCGGCATGGAGCCCGGGGACTATGCTGTCAAGGGGCTCCAGGACGGCTCGCTGAAGATGAGCTGCACCGACCCCGACCACCCCGACAACTGGCCGCGCAACCTGTTCGTGTGGCGTTCCAACCTGCTCGGCTCGTCGGGCAAGGGCCACGAGTATTTCCTCAAGCATCTGCTGGGCACCAGCCACGGCGTGCAGGGCAAGGACCTCGGCCGCGACCAGGCCAGGCCCACCGAAGTGGTGTGGCACGAGCAGGCGCCCGAAGGCAAGCTCGACCTGCTGGTCACGCTGGACTTCCGCATGAGCACGACCTGCATGTACAGCGACATCGTGCTGCCGACCGCCACCTGGTACGAGAAGAACGACCTCAACACCAGCGACATGCACCCCTTCATCCACCCACTGTCCACGGCGGTGGACCCGGCCTGGCAATCACGCAGCGACTGGGAAATCTACAAGGGTTTCGCCAAGAAGTTCAGCGAGGTGTGTGTCGGCCATCTGGGTGTCGAGCGCGAGCTGGTACTGACGCCGCTGATGCATGACAGTCCATCGGAGCTGGCCCAGCCCTTCGAGGTCAGGGACTGGAAGCGCGGCGAGTGCGACCTCATCCCAGGCAAGACCGCGCCGAACATCGCCGTCGTCGAGCGCGACTACCCCAACGTGTACCGACGTTTTACTGCGCTCGGGCCCTTGATGAACAAGGTTGGCAACGGCGGCAAAGGCATCGCCTGGAACACGCAAACCGAAGTGAAGCAACTGGGCGAACTCAACGGTGCCGTTACGGCCGAGGGGGTGACCTGCGGCATGCCGAAGATCGAGACCGACATCGACGCCTGCGAGGTGATCCTGCAGTTGGCGCCCGAGACCAACGGCCACGTTGCGGTCAAGGCCTGGGCTGCGCTGGGCAAGCAGACCGGCCTCGATCACACGCATCTGGCGATCCATCGCGAAGACGAGAAGATCCGCTTTCGCGACATCCAGGCGCAGCCGCGCAAGATCATCAGCTCGCCGACCTGGAGCGGCATCGAGAGCGAGACCGTTTCGTACAACGCCGGCTACACCAACGTGCACGAGATGATCCCGTGGCGCACGCTGACCGGGCGTCAGCAGTTCTACATGGACCACCCGTGGATGCGCGCCTTTGGCGAGGGCTTCTCGAGCTACCGCCCGCCGGTGGACCTGAAGACCACCGCCGGCATTTACGGCATCAAGCCGAATGGCAACCCCGAGATTGCGCTGAACTTCATTACGCCGCATCAGAAGTGGGGCATCCACTCGACCTACACCGACAATCTGCTGATGCTCACGTTGAGCCGCGGCGGCCCCTGTGTGTGGTTGAGCGAGGACGACGCGAAGCGAGTGGGCATCGCCGACAACGACTGGATAGAACTGTTCAACATCAATGGCGCGATTGCGGCGCGCGCGGTGGTGAGCCAGCGCGTCAACCCCGGCATGGTGATGATGTACCACGCGCAGGAGAAGATCGTGAACACCCCGGGCTCCGAGATCACCGGCGCGCGCGGCGGCATCCACAACTCGGTGACGCGCATCGTGCTCAAGCCCACGCATATGATCGGCGGCTACGCACAGTTCAGCTACGGCTTCAACTACTACGGAACCATCGGCACCAACCGCGACGAATTCGTCGTGGTGCGCAAGATGAACAAGGTCGACTGGCTCGATACGCCAGCCACGACCGAACCCGCTCTCGACGCCCAGCAGGCGTAGGCCTGAACCTCAACGCAGAGACGCAGAGAGCGCAGAGGACGCAGAGGAAAACCATGAATGGTCTTATCAGAAATGAAAGGTGTCCCCAGCCTCACGCGCTGAGAAAATGTCCGTCGTGTGGCGTCGGATATTCGATTTGCATCGGGGGCAGAATTTCCTCCGCGTCCTCTGCGTCCTCCGCGGTGAGAGTCGTCCTGGGAGCAAAGCGATGAAAATCCGCGCTCAAATCGGCATGGTGCTGAATCTGGACAAGTGCATCGGCTGTCACACTTGTTCGGTCACCTGCAAGAACGTCTGGACCAGCAGGCCGGGCGTGGAGTACGCCTGGTTCAACAACGTCGAGACCAAGCCCGGCATCGGCTACCCGAAGGAGTGGGAGAACCAGGACAAGTGGAACGGCGGCTGGGTGCGCAAGGCCAACGGCAGCATCGAGCCTCGCCAGGGTGCCAGGTGGAAGCTGCTGATGCGCATCTTCGCCAACCCCAACCTGCCGCAGATCGACGACTACTACGAACCCTTCACCTTCGACTACGATCATCTGCAGTCGGCCCCGGAAATGAAGGCCATGCCCACCGCGCGCCCGCGCAGCCTGATTACCGGCAAGACCATGGAGAAGATCGTGTGGGGCCCGAACTGGGAAGAGATTCTCGGCGGTGAATTCAGCAAACGCAGCCAGGACAGGAATTTCGACGACATCCAGAAAGACATCTACGGCCAGTTCGAAAACACCTTCATGATGTACCTGCCGCGGCTGTGCGAGCACTGTCTGAATCCGGCGTGCGTCGCGAGCTGCCCGTCGGGCTCGATCTACAAGCGCGAGGAAGACGGCATCGTGCTGATCGACCAGGACAAGTGCCGCGGCTGGCGCATGTGCGTCAGCGGCTGCCCGTACAAGAAGATCTACTACAACTGGCAGTCGGGCAAGGCCGAGAAATGCACCTTCTGCTACCCACGCATCGAAGCGGGCCAGCCCACGGTGTGCTCGGAAACCTGCGTCGGCCGCATCCGTTACCTCGGCGTGCTGCTCTACGACGCCGACCGCATCCAGCAAGCCGCCAGCGTCGAGCACGACCGCGACCTGTACCAGGCGCAGCTCGACATCTTCCTCGACCCGAACGACCCCGGCGTGATCGAACAGGCGCGCGCCGACGGCATACCTGACGCGTGGATGGAATCCGCGCGCAAGAGCCCGGTCTACAAGATGGCGGTGCAATGGAAAGTGGCGCTGCCGCTGCACCCCGAATACCGCACGCTGCCGATGGTGTGGTATGTGCCGCCGCTCTCCCCGATCAGCGCCGCGGCCAATGCCGGGCAGGTGGGCACCAACGGCGAAATACCGGACGTGAACCAACTGCGCATTCCGGTCAAGTATCTCGCCAACCTGCTGACCGCCGGTGACACGGCGCCGGTGGTGCGCGCGCTCGAACGCATGCTGGCGATGCGTGCCTATCAGCGCGAGAAGCATGTGGAGAATCGCGTCAACACGGCCGCATTGAAACAGGTGGGCATGACCCAGCTTGAAGTCGAAGACATGTACCACGTGATGGCGATCGCCAACTACGAAGACCGCTTCGTGATCCCGAGCACGCACCGTGAGTACGCCGAGAACACCTTCGACATCCGCGGCGGCTGCGGCTTCTCGTTTGGCAACGGCTGCTCCGATGGCGCCAGCAAGGTCAGCCTGTTCGGGGGCACCAAAAAGCGCACCATTCCCATCAAGGCAAAGGTTTAATCCATGACCACCACCTCGAAAGTGCCGCACGCTGCCTTCAGCTTGCGGGTGCTTGCGCGTCTGTTGAGCTATCCCGACGCCGAGCTGCGCAATCATCTGTCCGCGATGCGCGAAGCCCTGCATGCCGAGCGCGCCGTCACAGCGGGGCGCCTGGCGGAACTCGATGGGCTGATGGATACGCTCGCAAGCGGCGAGCCGCTCGACACCGAGGCCGACTACGTGCAATTGTTCGACCGTGGTCGCGCCACTTCCCTGCACCTGTTCGAGCATGTGCATGGCGATTCGCGCGACCGCGGCCCGGCGATGATCGACCTGGCGCAGACCTATGACAAAGCCGGTATGTACCTCGCGCCCGGTGAACTGCCCGATTACCTGCCGGTGGTGCTGGAATTTGTATCGACCCAGCCGCCGCGCGAAGCCCGGGCCTTTCTGGGCGAGATGGCGCACATTTTCAATGCCCTCTTCGGCGCGCTGCGAGAGCGCCGGAGCGCTTACGCCAGCGTGATCGGCGCCTTGCTGGAACTGGCGGGTGAGAAAGCGCAAGCCGTGAAGCTCGCGCCAGAGGAGCCGCTGGACGAGAGTTGGGTCGAGCCGGCGGTTTTCGGCGGCTGTTCCTCGACAGGCCAGGCCACGCCCGAACAGCCGCAGCCGATCCACATCGTGCGCAAAGACAAATCCGCAAAAGGAGCGCTCGCATGAGTACGCTGTTCGGATTCGTTTTCGGCGTTTATCCGTACATTTGCTTCACGCTCTTTCTGGTGGGGAGCCTGATCCGCTTCGATCAGAATCAGTACAGTTGGAAGAGCGACTCGTCGCAGATGCTGCGCGCCGGCAGCCTGCGTTGGGGCAGCAACCTGTTCCACGCGGGCATCCTGTTCCTGTTCTTCGGCCACCTGCTGGGCTTGCTGACGCCGCATTCGTTCTACGGCCATTTCATGCAAGCCCCGGTCAAGCAGATGGTTGCCATCTACTCGGGCGGCGCCGCCGGCGTGCTGTGCTTCATCGGCTTGTCGTTGCTGATTCATCGCCGCGTGTTCGACGCGCGAATCCGCGCCACCAGCCACGCCACGGACATCGCCGTTCTCGTGATCCTGTGGGTGCAACTGGTGGTGGGCCTGATCACGCTGCCCTATTCATGGGCTCACTCGGACGGCAGCACGATGCTGATATTGGCCGACTGGGCGCAGCGCGTCGTCACCCTGCGCGCGGTTGACGCCGCAGTGCTGGTCAACCTGCCGTGGCCTTATCTTTTCCACCTCGTGCTCGGCATGACCATCTTCCTGCTGTTCCCCTTCAGCCGGCTGGTGCACGTATGGAGCGGTTTTGCATCGCTGGGATACCTTTTTCGCCCGTACCAGGTGGTGCGAAGCCGGCGGCTGAACCTGCCCCCGGGCCACAACCAGCCGCCGCAGCCCGGCGCCGGTGTCTAGGGCGAAACCTCGACGCAAAGGCGCAAAGGACGCAAAGGAGGGCAAAGCAAGAGTAGTGTGAAGAGAAGAACTCGGTGGACACAGGGTCGCCACTTCGGAAACATCGGATACATTCGGACATGGGGTCGTTTATTTTGCCAATCGCTCAATCTGGTTTTCCTTTGCGTTCTTTGCGTCCTTTGCGCCTAAAAGGGTACTCCGACGTGCTACGCACGTAGGGTATTTGCGTCGAGAAGTTGAACTAGCCAAGACTAAGGAGCACACGATGTCGACCGAATCTGTTGTCCCCGCAACCGTCGCGCGCATCAACGGTGTGGTGCTGCATGCCGCCGGAGAAACGCTCTCTGCGCAAGCATTGCGACAGCGCGCCTGCACCGAGTTGCTGCGCCAGAGCGCGCAAGCCGCCGGCCTGCTGGAGGCGAGCGATGCGTCGTGCGTCGACGGCGTAATCAGCGAAGCGGCAGCCAACGCGATTGAAGCGCTGCTGGAGCAAAACCTGAACGTGCCCGAACCCTCGGAGCAGGCGTGCCGTCGCCATTACGCCGCGCATGAAGGCATCTACCGCACGGGAGAGCGCGTGCGTGTGCGCCACATCCTGTTCGCCGTGACCCCGGGCGTCGATGTGGTGGCCTTGCGCAAGCGGGCCGAGCCGATCTTCCTCGACGTGCGCTGCCATGATGGCCGGACCGCCGAGCGCTTCGCCGATGCGGCGCGCAAGTGGTCCAATTGTCCCAGCGGTGAGCACGGCGGGGAGCTGGGCTGGCTCGGCAGCGCCGATTGCGCGCCGGAGTTCGCCCGTGAACTGTTCGGTCACATCGAGGTGGGCGTGCTGCCGCGCCTGGTGCACAGCCGCTTCGGCCTGCACGTGGTCGAAGTACTGGAGCGAGAGCCTGGCGTGGCGCAGCTTTTCGAGTCGGTGCATGGCGCAGTGGCCATGTCTCTGCGCCAGCAGGCTTATGTCACAGCGGTGCGCCAGTACCTGCAACTGCTTGCGGGGCGGGCCGTTATGGAGGGCGTGGATCTCGACGCGGCCGACACGCCGTTGCTTCAGTAGCCGCACCGGAAAGCCGATCATGAGCATCTCGAATTTTGACGACCGGCTGTGCGCCGCGCGCGAGCAGTCCGAGCCGCAACGGCTGCTGTTCGTTTTTGCCAATGCCGACTAGTCGCTGCAACGCATGATCGAGTCCATCAAGACCGGCTTATTCGGCGCGTTCATTGCGTTCGACCGGCAAGGCCAGCCGATGCAGCTTTCCTGATGGCGCCCGCGCTGGTGGCATAAGAAAATAGCGCTGCCATGGAGGGAGCCGTTATTATTGCGCGCGTGCTGCACCTACTCGGCGTCGTGCTGTGGATCGGCGGCGTGGCCTTCGTCAGCGCGGTGCTGCTGCCCGCAGTAAAGCGGTTGCGCGAGCCGGCCGAACGCGCCGAGTTTTTCGAAAGGGTAGAAGCCGGTTTTGCCCGCCAGGCACGGGTGACGACACTGCTCACCGGATTGAGCGGGCTCTACCTGGTGCATAGCCTGGGCGCATGGCCCCGATTCGCCGACGCGCACTATTGGTGGATGCACGCGATGGTCCTGATATGGGGCGTGTTCACGCTCATGTTGTTCGTGCTCGAACCCCTGTGGCTGCAGCGCTGGTTTCAGGCGCGCGCGCAGCGGGACCCCGAAGGCACGTTTTCAATCATCATGCGGATGCATTGGGTATTGCTGGCGGTGAGCGTGATCACGATAGCGGGTGCCGTTGCAGGCAGCCACGGCTGGAGCTTCGGGCGGTGAGTTATGTGCTGCTGAAGTACACCCATGTGACCGCGGTGATCGCGAGTTTCGCGTTGTTCTTCCTGCGTGGCCTGTGGATGATGGCGGCGCCAGAGAAACTCGCCGCGCGCTGGGTGCGGGTGGTGCCGCATGTCATCGACACGGTCCTGCTCGTCAGCGCGATTGCCCTGGCCGTGACGACGGCCCAATACCCGTTTGTGCAACCCTGGCTGACCGCCAAGATTCTCGCGCTGCTGGCCTATATCCTTCTCGGCACCGTGGCCATCCGCCGCGGACGCAGGCGGCGCGTGAGGATCATCGCCTGGATGCTGGCGCTGGCTGTTTTCGGCTACATGGTTGCGGTTGCTCGCGCACGTGATGCGTTTCCGTGGGGCATCTGACGGCTGTTGGATTATCATACGTCTTGAGCACATAAGGCACACAGGAGTATTATTTCTGGCGTGAAGCCCATCAGATGGAGTGCCGAGAAGAGCCTTTCGCTCAAAGCGGAACGTGGCGTCTCATTCGAGGAAGTTCTCTCCGCGATCTCACAGGGTGGTCTTCTCAGCGTGATGGGTCACCCGAACCGGGCGAAATACGGGCATCAGAAGATGCTTGTGGTGCGGATACGAGGCTACGCGTACCTGGTTCCTTACGTTGAAGGCGAGAACGAGATTTTATTGAAGAGCATCATGCCGAGCCGCAAGGCGACGCGAGATTTCTTATCGGGAGACAAGTGACATGAACGGCGAAAGGTTGTTGGAACAGGAGATTCTTGCCTCTTTCGAACGAGGCGAGTGGAAGCCCATGCGGAACCAGAAAGGCGAGATCGCGCGGCTCAGGGCAGCGGCGGAGGCGACATTGCTTAAGAACAAGCGGGTCAACATTAGAATTTCGTCGCGGGACCTGGAAGGGTTACAGGCCCGAGCTGCAGAGGAAGGCGTTCCATACCAGACGCTTATGGCGAGCGTCTTGCACAAGTTCGTGTCGGGTCGTCTGGTCGAGACGCAAAGACGTATAACTACGCGCTCAAGTCGGACGGCGCGCAAGCGCGCCGCCGCCTAGGAGCCTGTCGGACAGTTCGTGTAACCTGCGGGCATCACCGCAATAGGAGATCATCATGTCGAAATGCAGCCCACGGATCAGCCTGTTCGTGATTTCCGCCACGCTGTTGCTGAGTCCGGCCGGCGATCTCGGGGCCGGGGAGGCCGCGCCGGTGCCCGGCACCTACCGGGTCGTCGACGGCAAAGTCGACTGGGGCACTTACGCCGGCTGGTTCACCTATCACCTGTCCTGCCACATGTGCCACGGGCAGGATGCGTCGGGCAGCGACGTGGCGCCCGACCTGAGGCAGAGCCTGAAGACGATGACGCAGGTTCAGTTTGCGAACAAAGTATTGGCGCGATACCGGATTCTCGGTCCGTCCCCGAATGTCCCTCCAAATCAGGCTTCGCGCAAATCGCTCGATGAAGAAGTATTGCAGCAGCGCCGTGGCGAGCGCGGCCGGGTCGAGATGCCGGTATGGCTGGCCGATCCGGGCATGAAACCGCATGTCCTCGACCTCTACGCGTACCTGAAAGCCCGCTCCGACGGCGCCATCGGCACCGGGCGTCCCAAGACGCTGGACGAGTGACCCCCCTCTCCCCGGCCCTCTCCCGCCGGGGGAGAGGGAGTTCTCAGGCCAGAACGGCAATAACAATCCTCCGGCAGAGCCGGAGGTATTCCGATTGCTGCCCCCCTCAAAGGGGGCTTA
>Ga0315290_10002284_pt1 | contig 13502 bp, 9 predicted proteins | sample YL17G12_0_MG_FD_203627 | JGI IMG/M metagenome (GOLD analysis project Ga0315290, IMG submission 203627) | Sediment microbial communities from Yellowstone Lake, YNP, Wyoming, USA - YL17G12_0 | ecosystem: Environmental > Aquatic > Freshwater > Lake > Sediment | place: USA: Wyoming | collected... | reverse complement strand
AGGTTCCGGTCGACATCTTAGAAGCTCCAGATGACCTCATCGCATGGGCCTCTCAAGCCACAGAGGGATAACGGTCCCACCGCAGAATCATTTAAGGGGTCTGACCCCTTTATTTCCCCAGCCATTCATCATTTAACATTCAACATTTCGCTCCCCCTCCCTCAGAATGGTGGGGTGATTTCTCACCGGGAAAAGGGTATCCTTCCGGCAGAAATTTCCGGGAACTAGTGCGAGAAGAAAGCATGCCAAGAATCTTTGACAACATCGAGCGGTCTCTCCTTCCTGCGCTTCGAGACACTATCCAACTGGCAACTCGTGCCGACTTCTGCGTTGGCTACTTCAATCTTCGCGGCTGGAAAGCAATTGATGGCCTGATTGACAAGTGGGCAGGCGGAGCCGGTCAGCAGTGTCGCCTTCTCGTCGGCATGCAGCGGCTCCCGCAGGATGAGCTTCGCACGGCATACAGCCTCCTTCCGCAGGAAGATCAAATAAGCAACCAGGCCGTTATTCGGCTGAAGCGCCGCTTAGCGCAAGAGTTCCGCGCCCAGCTGTCTTTCGGTGCCCCCACCGACGAAGATGAAGCAGGCCTTCGTCGCCTCTCAGCCCAACTCAAGGCTGGCAAAGTCGTCGTGAAGCTCTTCCTGAGCCATACGCTCCATGCCAAACTCTATCTTTGCTTCCGCCCAGACCCGAACAACCCCATCACCGGCTTTGTTGGTTCCAGCAACCTTACACTTGCGGGATTGTCCCATCAAGGCGAACTCAATGTGGATGTGCTCGACCACGACGCGACGGAAAAACTCGCGCGCTGGTTTGAAGACAGATGGGGTGATCGTTGGTGCGTGGATATCACCAAGGAGCTTATCCAGGTCATTGACGAAAGCTGGGCGCGCGAAGACGTACTTCCGCCCTATCAGATATACGTAAAGATGGCGTACCACCTGGCAGAGGAGGCGAGAGCAGGCCTCTCCGAATTCACGATCCCGACCGATATGCGTAGCACCTTGCTTGAATTTCAGTCCGCTGCAGTTCGAATTGCGGCACGCCATCTGGACAAGCGCGGAGGTGTCATCCTCGGCGATGTTGTGGGCCTTGGCAAAACCCTTATGGCCACTACGCTGGCCCGCGTGTTTCAGGATCCGCCGCGTTCCCTTGAAACGCTCATCCTCTGTCCGAAAAATCTGGTCCCCATGTGGGAACACTACGTCCATCGCTACCGTCTGATCGCCAACATCATTTCCATCACGCAGACGCAGAACAGCCTTCCGGACCTCCGCCGCTATCGCGTAGTCATCATCGATGAGAGCCACAACTTGCGAAATCGTGAGGGGAAACGCTGGGCTGTGATTCGCGACTACATTGCACGCAACGCCAGTAAGTGCATCCTTCTGTCCGCCACGCCTTACAATAAAGTCTATCTCGATCTTGCCAACCAACTTCGGCTCTTCCTTGACCCTGAGGCCATCGTCGGCATTCGGCCCGAAGAATACCTTCGCCAAGACTGCGATGGGCGGCCCGATGAGTTCACCCGTCGCCACCAGTGCCCGGTAAATTGCCTCTCCGCATTTGAAAAAAGCGTACACGCCGACGACTGGCGTGAGTTGATGCGCCTGTTCATGGTCCGCCGCACCCGCAGCTTCGTCGAGCGCAACTATGCCTTCACCGAGTGTCCCGCGTGCGCCACGGTGGTGCTTCCCACTCAGGACAAGTGCCCGAACTGTGAACGCCAGAAAACCAAAGACGACCGCCGCTTCCTTATCCTCGAAGGTGGCAGCCGTTTTCACTTTCCCAAGCGCCAACCCAAGGCGCTCACCTTCCGCATCCGCGATAAGGACCCGAATGACCAATATGCGAGGCTCTATTCTGACCGCGTGGTCGACACCATCCGCCTTCTGCATCTCCCGCGCTATGGTCTCGCTAATTATTTGAGGCCGATCCCGGACACTCCACCGAGCCAGGACGAAGCCGATGTGATGGACAATCTTTCACGGGCAGGCAAACGTCTTATCGGTTTCTGCAGGACAAATTTTTTCAAGCGCCTTGAGAGCAGCGGCCATGCGTTTCTCCTTTCCGTTCGCCGCCATATTCAGCGCAATTTCATCTATCTCCACGCGCTGGAGAGCGGTTTACCTCTACCAATTGGAACGCAAGATTCCACCTTGTTTGATACACGCTCCGATGACCACGACAGCGATAGCCCGCTGTTCGGTACAGAGGACGATGGCTCTTCACATCCCATCGAAGAACCCATCAATTCCCTCGACGGTTTTGCTGCAGCGGGCGCCAGCGGTTATGCAGTGCTTCGCACTGAGCATAGTCATTTGTTTGACTGGCTGCGCGCCAATGTATTTATCGAGGATCTGACCACACATCTTCGGCAGGATGCCGAGCGGCTCTTTTCTGTTCTGGAACTCGCGGGCGAATGGCAGCCAGAACAGGACAATAAGCTGGCCGAACTTCACAAACTTCTCGTCAAGAAGCATCCGGGCCAGAAGGTCCTTGTCTTCTCCCAGTTTGCGGACACAGTCAGGTTCGTGTCCGCGCAACTAAAGGCAAGAGGTCTCAAGGATATGGCCGGTGTCACTGGCGATACCGACAACCCTGCCAAGTTTGTGTGGCGATTCAGTCCAGACAGCAACGATGCCCGAGACAAAGTCCTCCCCACTGAAGAACTTCGCATCCTGGTTGCGACCGATGTGCTCAGCGAAGGCCAGAACCTCCAGGATGCCGCCATCGTGGTGAACTTCGACTTGCCGTGGGCCATCATCCGACTGATCCAACGAGCAGGCCGCGTGGACCGGATCGGACAGAAGGCCGAACAAATTCTTTGCTACTCGTTCATGCCTGCAGACGGCATTGAGCGCCTCATTCGGCTACGCTCACGCGTGCGTCAGCGCCTTCAAGAAAATGCCGAAGTCGTGGGCACCGATGAAACGTTTTTCGAGGATGAAACACACGACGGCCTCATCCGTGATCTCTTCACCGAGAAATCCGGCACCCTCGACGATCCCGATGACAACGAAGTAGACCTCGCCTCGCTGGCCTACCAAATTTGGAAGAACGCATGCGATACCGACCCTACGCTCAAGAAAGCAATATCCGATCTGCCCAACGTGGTCTTTTCCACAAAGGGGCTCTCTGCCGTCGCGCCCAAGCATGTCGGCGGAGGCGGGGCCAAACCGGAGCCTGGTGTCATGGTGTATGCCCGCACAGCCGATGGAAACGACGCCCTAGCCTGGGTGGACGAAGCAGGCCGCACCGTGACCGAGAGCCAGCATGAGATCCTACGCGCAGCCGCGTGCGAGCCGAACACGCCCGCGTTTCCGCGCTTGGCGAATCACCACCCGCTTGTACAAAAGGCCGTCACCGGCATCCAGACCGAACACATCACCACCGGAGGCCAGCTTGGCAAACCCTCCAGTGCCCGTCGCCGCGTGTATGAACGTCTCAAGGATTACGCAGCGCAGGTAAAAGGGAGTCTGTTCGACATCAAGCCACTCCATCATGCGATAGACGCCATCTACGACGCGCCGCTCACAGAAGCGACGCGCGACGTACTCAACCGCGAACTTCGCGCTGGTATTGCAGACGAAAAGCTCGTCGATCTCATTCTATCGCTTTACGAGGAAGATCGGCTGTGCTTGCCCAAAGACGATGTCGAATCCCGCGAACCCACGATTATTTGTTCACTTGGCATCCGGAAAGACTGACCTATGTCTTTCGACTTTTCTCGCACTCGGCCTCTTTTGCAAAACGGTGATTTTGTCAAGCTTTTCATTGAGGAACTTGGCTGGGAGCCCAAACGCCAGAAACTTACGCTCCGCGCCTCTGAACGCGAATTTGCCTTCTCCGCCATTGCGGAAAAACGCGGCTTCACGGTGTGGCTCTGTGACAGCCTTGATGGTCAGCTACCTGACCACACCACCCGGCTGAAGCTCGATCGCACCCTCACCCAAACCAGCTTCGAACATCTCATTGTGTTTGCGAGTGGCGACCGCTCGCGGCAGTCGTGGATGTGGGTTCGCCGAGAAACAGGCAAGCCCTTGAGTGCCCGCACGCATGAGTTCACCCGCGGCCAGTCCGGTGACTCACTCCTTCAGAAATTGCAAATCCTCTACGTTTCACTCGAAGAAGAAGAGAAGGGAGAACTGTCCACCATCGCCATGGCTGGGCGTGCCCGGGCTGCGTTCGACATCGAGCGTGTCACCAAGGTCTTCTACCGTGACTTCGACACGCAACGGAAAGCCTTCCTCAAGTTCATTGACGGCATCGGGGAGGTGGCCGACCGCGAATGGTATGCGTCCGTCATGCTCAACCGCCTGATGTTCGTCTATTTCATCCAGCGCAAGGGCTTCCTCGACGGAGACCACGACTACCTCCGCCATCGTCTCGACCGCTGCAAAAAGGAACAAGGCAAGGACAAGTTCTACACCTTCTACCGCTACTTCCTGCTCCGCCTGTTCCACGAGGGCTTCGGCAAACGCCGCAAGGATCGCGCGCCTGACCTCGAAAAACTGCTCGGCAACATCCCGTATCTCAACGGCGGCCTGTTCGACGTGCACGAACTCGAAAAGCCCGAGCGCTACGGCCAGGACATCCAGATCCCCGACAAAGCGTTCGAGCGCGTCTTCGATTATTTCGATCAATACCAGTGGCATCTCGATGAACGCCCGCTCCGCAACGACAAAGAGATCAATCCCGATGTCCTCGGCTACATCTTCGAGAAATACATCAACCAGAAACAAATGGGGGCGTATTACACGAAGGAGGACATCACCGAATACATCAGCAAGAACACCGTTCTCCCGTTCCTCTTCGACGATGCCCGCGCTAAGTGCAAGGTGGCCTTTGAAAATCCCAACGGCCCGACCGTCTGGGATTTGCTCCGCGACAATCCTGATCGCTACATCTATCCCGCCATCCGCCACGGCCTCACCTGGAACTACATCCCCGACCACCTGGCCAATGGCGAACTGCTGGCCAAACCCCTCGACCTCCCGGCTGAAATCGCCGCTGGCCTAGACGCCACCAAGCCCAACTTGATCGAACGCCGCAAGGCGTGGAACAAACCCGCGCCCGGTGCGTATGCCTTGCCCACTGAAATCTGGCGTGAAGTCATCGCCCGTCGGCAGCGTTACAAGGACATCAGGAAGAAACTCGCCGCTGGCGAGGTATCCGACATCGACGACCTAATCACCCTCAACCTCGACATCCGCCAGTTTGCCCAGGACGCGATCGCGAGCAGTGAAGGTCCCGAACTGCTCCGTGCCTTCTGGCACGCCATCGAGAAGGTGACCATTCTCGACCCGACGTGCGGCTCCGGAGCATTTCTGTTCGCCGCGCTCAACATTCTGGAGCCACTGTATGAAGCTTGCCTCGACCGTATGGAGTCTTTCGTAACCGATCTCGACCGCTCAGGTGAGAAACACCGGCCCGAGAAGTTCTCCGACTTCCGCAACTTACTGGAGCGGGTTGCCGCGCACCCCAACCGCCGCTACTTCATCTTCAAGAGCATCATCCTCAACAACCTCTTCGGCGTGGATATCATGGAAGAGGCGGTGGAAATTTGTAAGCTGCGTCTGTTCTTAAAACTCGCCGCCCAGGTCGAACCGGACGCCGCCCGCGACAACCTCGGCATCGAGCCGCTGCCGGACATTGATTTCAACATCCGCGCCGGCAACTCCCTCGTCGGCTATGCCGCAGCGGACGATGTGCGCCGTTCCATGAAGGAAGTCGGTGGCGGTCAGATGAAACTGATGGACGAGGAGGACCTGGCTACCTTCGACCGTTTCAATATCCGCTGCGCCGATGTGGAGCAGGCGTTTACAAAATTCCGCCAACTCCAGACCGAGGGCGACGGCTCAGTACCCGCCGCCGACAAGCAGGAACTCCGGAAACGGCTCAAGGCACTGGAAGACGAACTCAACCGCCACCTTGCCAGCGAATACAGCGTGAAACTGAGCGACAAAGCCGCCTACGCCAAATGGGTGAAATCCCACCAACCGTTCCACTGGTTCATCCAGTTCTACGGAATCCTCAATACCGGTGGGTTTGATGTCATCATCGGCAATCCGCCGTATGTGGTGAACACACCCGAAAAGGTTCACTACGAGATTCGCGAGCGCCTTTTCGCCACTTACCCGTCGAAGAATCTCTATTCCTTTGTATTCGAGCGTTCATTGCAGTTGGGCGCTCCGAATGCAGGAGTAGGAATGATCGTTCAACTCTCGGCGCTATCGGCAGAGAAAATGTCATCCTTGCAGGATTTGCTTCTCCACCGCGGCTTACTGGTCGCGTCGGCGTTTCCACGCAGACCCGAATCGATCTTCGATGGCGTGGAAATGCCGGTCACGATTATGATCTCACGGTCGTCATTACCAATGCTGCATACCACGCGGGTCAACAGATTCTACACCGAGGAGCGTCCCAGCGCCCTCGCCGCCATGGGATTCGCACAACAAGACATTCGACTTCACGGCCACCGGATCGCCAAGATCGGTTCACCGATTGGCGTTGGCATCTATCGAAAGATCGAATCTCAAAAGGGAGTCCTCGGAACGCTGACATCAGCAGCTTCAAAGCACGTTCTCTACTACCAAGAGGCGTGCCGATACTGGGTGAAGGCGTGCGTTGGTCTGCCGTTCTTTCGACGCAATGGCGAGCGCATGGCTCCGCCGCACGGAAGGAGTTTATATTTCCGCGACGCCGGTTCATGTGCGTTCGCCGGGTGTTTGATCAACTCAACGCTATTCTATTGGTTCTACAGCGCATTCTCGGATTGCGAGCACATCAACGATGCGTTAATCCGAGATTTTAGAATTCCGTCCGAGTCGAACCCATCCGACTGGACAGCCCTTGAATCGCGGCTGGCGGAAAGTCAGAAGCGTTACGCGCGGCGCAAAACGATCCTCACAAAACAGGGCCACAAGATTGAATACGATGAAATGGATGCGCCTCAATCGAAATCTATCCTCGACGAAATCGACACGGTGCTGGCGGGGCACTACGGGTTCACGGCGGAGGAGTTGGATTTCATCCTGAACTACGACATCAAATACCGCATGGGCCGCGGTGCCGAAGGCGAAGAGGAATGAGAGGGTTGCCACGCGCGGTGAAAGACGCTTTGCAAAAAGCGCGGGACTCTGCGCTGCTCGCAGTCGAGGTCTATAACAAGCCAGCAGTAACATTCAAGTCCAGCGGGTACATCACGTTGATGGTCATCTCCTGGACAGCTCTTTTTCAGGCTATTTTCTTCCGGCTCAAGAGGAAGCCATTCTATAAGGGAGAGAATGGGCGATTCACGCGGGTCGACGGCGACTTCAAGCATTGGGAACTTGACGAATGTCTCCGGCAATATTATGGGTCGGACACAGGCAATCCTGTCCGCAAGAACTTGGAGTTCTTCATCCCGTTGCGAAACAAGATTGAGCACCGTTCCATGCCGGAACTGGACGCCAGCATCTTTGGCGAATGTCAGGCCATGCTCTTGAACTTTGATGAAATGTTGGAGAAGGAATTCGGGGCGAAACACTGTCTGCGGGAAAGTCTTTCCTTCTCTCTCCAGTTGTTCCCGAGGGCCGATGGCCTTGTCCAAGCTTTAAAGAAAAACCCCTCCACGAAGCCGGTCATGCAGTTCATCCAGCAATTCCGTTCTACAATCTCCCCCGGAATCAGTGCAAGCGGCAAGTTCGCTTTCAAAGCGTTTCTGATCCAAGTGGCGAATCATAAGAGCGAAAGCGCCCTGCCGATCCAGTTTGTACACTATGACAGACTTACTGAAGACGAGAAAAAACAGGTCAGCCATCTTGTGGCTCTCGTCAAGTCCAAAGAAATTCCGGTCTCAAACCTTGATCGAATGAAGCCTGGAGAAGTTGTGAAGAGGGTGCAGGCTGGCCTAGGGAATCCAAGGATTACCCGTGCCGGTAAGACAGTGGATAAGTTCAGTCAGGATACTCACACCCGTTGCTGGCGCCGCTACAAAGTCCGTCCCCCGAATGGGGCGGCGGACCCATGGGCCACCAATTGGAAATACTGTGTCTTTGACAAGATGCATAATGACTACGGTTATACCCAGGGCTGGGTTGATTTCCTCATTGAGAAACTGGGGGACGGAAATGAATTTGAAGCCCTTTATCTGAATGAACCATAAGTTCAATAACGTTGAGATCGACCGAGCGCTGGCGCAACACTACGGCTTCGCGGACGAGGAGTTGGACTTCATCATCAACTACGACATCAAGTACCGGATGGGGGCACAAGACGAGGATGTACCTCTCCAAGATCACTATTGAGAATTTTCGGTGCTTCGGTGAAGCAGCTAATCGCCTTGAGCTGCCTTTGAGGCCAGGATTGACTGCCTTGGTAGGTGAGAATGACACCGGGAAGACAGCCGTAATCGACGCGCTACGCTTCGTGCTGGGGACAATGGATCAGGAATGGTATCGGCTGGAAGATACCGATTTCTATGAAGGCGCGACGTCCCGCGAGATCAAGATCATCTGCAAGTTCGAGGGCTTGACCCCACGGGACAAGAGGGCATTCGTCGAATACTTGACCTACGGTGCAAAAAAGGAGGACGAGCCTGTCTTTTACGTCAACTGGACGGCCAAAGACACGGGCAAGGTAATTGGCGGGCGATCCTACCGTCCGGTCGAAATCCGATCCGGTCAGGACTGTAGCGGTCCCACCCTGGCCACAGGAGTGCGCGAATTATTGCGAGCCACCTACCTGCGGCCTCTTCGCGATGCCGAACATGCTCTCTCAGCTGGTCGCGGGTCTCGTCTGGCTCAAGTTCTTCGCCACTCGGATGAGATCAAGAAGGGCAAGGATGATTACGCTCCCGATGTCCTGCTGAAAGAACAAGAACTCAGCGTGCTTGGTATCGGCAATCTCATCAACGCTCTGCTTGAAAAGCAACAAGGAGTCGTTGGTGCCCGCACTGATATCGACAAGAACCTCAAAGGGCTTTCCCTCCACGGGGAACGCCTCAAGAGCGATATCAAGGTTGGTGGGGCGATGGCTTCCAGCATCGTTCGCCTACAGGAATTGTTGGAGAAGCTCGATCTCTACATTGAGGGTAAAGGCAAACTCGGCTTGGGCTCCGACAACCTCCTGTTCATGGCTTGCGAACTTCTTCTCCTCGCTCAAGAGAACGAAGGAAACAAGTTGTTGCTAATCGAGGAGCCAGAGGCCCACCTTCATGCTCAGCGCCAGTTGCAGGTGATGAAGTTCATGCAGGAGCAGGCCAAGGAAAAAGGCATTCAAATCATTGTCACCACCCATAGCCCCAACCTTGCCTCAGCTATCGAACTTGACAACATGGTAATGATTCGCAACAAACGCGCCTTCTCGTTGGCTGATGGGCAAACGATGCTGGAAACTTCCGATTACCAATTTCTCAAACGCTTCCTCGATGTTACCAAAGCCAACCTATTCTTCGCGCGTGGCGTGATGATCGTCGAGGGGGATGCGGAAAATATCCTCCTGCCCACGCTGGCGAGCCTCATTGGCCGTGATTTCACCGAACACGGTGTGTCAATTGTCAACGTTGGCGGGGTAGGCCTGTGTCGCTATGCTCGGATTTTTCAGCGCCAAAACGCGGAGAAAGATGTGCAACTCGATATCCCAGTCGCCTGCGTGACTGACATGGATGTCATGCCAGATTGTGCGCCTGTCATTATTGGGAAGATTAAAGAAGATGAGTGGCCGGAAACGAATAGCCGTCGATGGAGGGCCAAGAGGGATATCGGTGATGAAAATGCTCTGGCCACACACCGTAATGAAAAGGATGCCAAGGCTTCCGGGCAATTTGTAAAGTCCTTCATATCTGATGAATGGACTTTGGAATACGATCTGGCGCTCGGTCCGAAAGACAAGGAGGGCACTTTCCCATGCGGCTTAACCGAGGATGTCTTTGTGACAGCCTGTCTCGCTGAGGAAGATGACGCCATCAATGCCAAAAAGAAAACAGTTGCCGAAGTAGAAACGGCGGCAGCCCAAACATTCACTGACCTGAAGGCAGCGGCGGTCGCGAAGGATGGTTGCTCAGCTGAGGAAGTGCTCGCTTCGAGCATCTACGCGAAGTTCGCGAAGGACGGGATATCCAAGGCCATCGCCGCGCAGTATTTGGCTGAACGACTGCGATCCAAGCACAAGAACGGTCAACTCACGTCAGATGATTTACGCAAGCGGCTGCCCACGTATCTGATTGAGGCTATCGACTATGTGACTGGAGCACAGCGGGCCTGGCCGAATGGACAGAAGGCTGCTAATGAATGATGACCCTCCGTTCAAGCCTCCCGAGGTGACAAATGAGGATCTTTCTTGGGCGACCCGTCTTCTGAAACTTGCGGATGACGCGTTCTACGGGAAGGATCGGACGGACCCGCGCCAAGAGGTCCTAAGGTCCATGGCGCATATCGACGTTGCGGCCTGCCCGGGCAGCGGTAAGACGACTCTTTTGGTGGCCAAGCTGGCGATCCTAGCGGAGAAGTGGCGATACCGCACACGCGGTATCTGCGTCCTTTCGCACACCAACGTCGCTCGGAACGAGGTTGAGACCCGACTTGGCAACACCACCGCTGGGCGACGCCTGCTTTTTTATCCGCACTACATTGGAACAATTCACGGTTTCGTGAATGAATTCCTTGCTATTCCGTGGCTGCGGTCTCGTGGTTACCAGATTAAAATGATTGATTCGGAAATTTGCGAAACCCGACGATGGAATAAGCTTACTCCTGGAAGTCGCTATGCTCTTCAGCAGAAGAAGCTAGAGGAATCAGACATTCACATTCTAGATACGTCATTTAAATTAGCAAAGAAGGGCGGGGTTTTCCCTTTCGCTGACCATACCGATACTTATAAAGAATTTAGAAAGGCCTGTGAAGAAACGGCTAAGGAAGGCTACCACTGCTATGACGACATGTTCATTTGGGCACGCGACATGATGGACAAACTTCCCGGCCTTGTCGATGTGATCCGCGACCGCTTCCCTCTGTTGTTCATCGATGAAGCGCAAGACAACAGCGAAGAGCAATCCGCAATCCTGCATCGGATCTTCATGGACGGGAACGGGGCAGTTATCCGTCAACGCTTTGGTGATGGCAACCAAGCAATCTTCGATTCTATGGGTACTAAAGAAGCGACTACGGACAAATTTCCCGACGGCACAGTGAAGAAGGAACTCCCCAACAGCCATCGCTTCGGGCAGAAGATTGCAGACCTTGCCGATCCGCTTGGGCTCGTTCCCTATAGTCTGAAAGGTCAGGGGCCCAAGACATCTCTTGTGTCTGGTGTATCGGAGGGGCGACACACCATTTTTTTGTTTGGCGACAATAGCACCGACAAGGTTATAGACGCTTACGCCAAACTGCTCATCGAGACCTTCTCGAAGCGTGAGCTGGATGAAGGAACATTTTGGGCCATCGGCCAGAGACATAGTCCGCCCGAAGAGGCGGCCGACCACAACAAGACTCCATATCATGTGGGACACTACTGGCCTGACTACGATCCGCAATTAACGAGCCGTGACCCAAAGCCGAAAACTTTCGTTCAATACATTTTTGCTGGCATGGGAAGGGCGCAGACATCACGGGAAGCATATCTATCTATCGAAAAGATCGCTGAGGGTATCCTCCGCTTGGCTGGAATGGTAGAGCTCAAGAAAGTCCTCTTTCGTCGCCAGCACAGCCACCGGTACGTCATGGAACTTTTGGATAAATGCACCACAGTTAAAGAGCGCTACGAAGAACTGATTGCCAGCTTCGCGGTGAAGAGAGAGGCCCCCGCAAAAGAGACGTGGGACAATCATTGGTGTGTCGTCGTGCGAAAGATCGCCGAGACGATCGCTGGGACGCCCTTGTCCAGTCCTGAAGTCAACGGCTTCCTGGCGTGGAAGGATGGGCCAGACGTGCCCGAGACGCCTCCCGTTGCCCGAAGGAGCCGCGATAATATCTACCGATATCCCTATGACGATCCGAAGGTTCACATCCGTATAGGTTCCATCCACTCAGTCAAGGGGCAGACACACACGGCGACATTGGTTTTGGAAACTTTCTGGCAGAAGCACAACCTTGATTCACTGGCACCTTGGTTGTATGGCAGCAATTCAGGGGGACAATCAGATGGTGTGCAGCAACAAGTTCGCCTCAAGCTTCACTACGTCGCCATGACTCGCCCGACGCACCTCCTTTGTCTTGCAATGAAGATGAATACATTTAAGGACGACAATGGAGATTTGAACCAGGAGTTGAAGCAAAAGCTTGAACAGCGCGGTTGGCAAGTCAGATTGATTTGACGACTGGCGCGATGATGAAGACGAATAGGTTCCTCCAGAAGTTCATTATCAACTACGACATCAAGTACCGCATGGGCCCCGACGCTGAGGGTGAGGATAAATGAGCGAGTTCAGAGCGACCGCGCTCAGACCATCGGATGAGCTCTGGCCGCAGTGCCTAACCGAGAGATTCGGTAAGGAAGCACCTTCGATGTTGTACGTGATCGGCTCTTTGGCGCTCCTTGCTTCCAGACGAATCGCGCTCTTCTGCTCCGTTAAAACACCTGGCGACGCCATTCTACGTACCTACGATGCCGCTCGCCACATGCGCGACGCAGGCGTGACAGTTATTAGTGGATTCCATTCCCCGATCGAGAAGGAATGTCTCCGAATCCTCCTGCGCGGCAAGCAGCCCATCATTATCTGTCCCGCTCGCGCCATCGAAGCAATGCGCATCCCAACCGAATGCCAAGCCTCCTTCGACGCAGGGCGGATCTTATTCCTCTCCCCATTCACTAAAAAACCCACGCGCGTCACCAAGGATTCGGCATTTGTTCGCAACAAATTGGTCGCTGCGCTTGCGGACGAGGCCTACATCGCGCATATCTCACCAGGTGGACAAACCGAACGGATTGCGCACATGCTCAAACAATGGCAGGTGCCGGTCATCTCATCATCGTGATCATCTTAAACATGACGAACCACCACATGTGAGTGAGCAAGCTTAAAACACATAGATAATGAGAATGTACCGCGAATCTTTTCTTCAGGTTTGAAATCATCCCTCCAAGTTCGCATGGCTCTCTTTTCCTTGGGTTGGTCCCACTGGGGCCGTCGAGCGATGTCCGTCTCTGTTCCGCGACTGGCCTTCACTGCACGCATCGGAATCATTTAAGGGGTCTGACCCCTTTACCACCCCCACACCGAGAACTTTCGCCCCTTCGGTCACGCTCAGCCCATGCGGCTCCAGACAGTCCACCCGCACCGAAAATCCAGAATGGGGTGGATTCTTCATTTTCAAAGCTTTCAAGCCGGAAAGATCGTATTTCGACAGATCAGCCGTATCGACAAACTGTTCGGCTTTCGCGTCGGTCTTAAACGTCGGGAATTTCTTCTTCATCGCTCCTCACGCATGGACTGCCTCTTCAAATCTTTTCACCTTGAGCTTTCCCGACTTCTTACGCGCTTGCCACAGGTCAAACTGCATCTGCATCCTCAACCAGGTGTC
>Ga0315290_10002283_pt1 | contig 13507 bp, 10 predicted proteins | sample YL17G12_0_MG_FD_203627 | JGI IMG/M metagenome (GOLD analysis project Ga0315290, IMG submission 203627) | Sediment microbial communities from Yellowstone Lake, YNP, Wyoming, USA - YL17G12_0 | ecosystem: Environmental > Aquatic > Freshwater > Lake > Sediment | place: USA: Wyoming | collected... | reverse complement strand
GAAGAGGCCGGGCTCGTAAAGCACAAATATCTGTTTTATGCATTGGTGATTGCAAGAGACGCGCACCGGCAGATCAAGGCAGGTGAATATGAGATGTCAGTATCCATGTCACCGCTGGATATCATCAATAAGCTGGTCAAGGGAGATATTAAAGTTTATCCAGTTACCATTCCCGAAGATTTCACGCTGCGTGAGATTGCCGCCCGTCTGGCCTCTGACAGATTAGTCGATGAAAAGCTTTTCTTGTCCCTTGCAAAGGACACAAAGCTCCTTTCAGAGCTGGACATAGATGGCAGAAGTGTCGAGGGATATCTGTATCCCGAGACATACAAATTTGACAAATCGATGGGTCCAAGGGTTATCATAGAGGAGATGGTTAGACAATTCCGAAAAAGATTTACCCCGGCAATGGAGAAGAGGGCGAAAGAACTCGGCATGACGCTACACGAGGTCGTAACACTCGCCTCCCTGATCGGAAAAGAAACGGGGCATGAAAAAGAAAAGCCCCAGGTCTCAGCCGTCTTTCACAATCGACTGAGAAAAAAGATGAAATTGCAAAGCGATCCGACCAGCGTCTATGATCTCGAATCTTTTGCCGGGGCTGTAAAGAAAAAGCACCTTCTGAGAAAGTCGCCCTACAATACGTACATAATCGATGGACTGCCCCCTAGTCCCATCGCAAATCCGGCCATTGATTCATTGCAGGCAGCCCTCTTCCCTGCCTCCGTCAATTATCTGTACTTCGTTTCCAATAACGACGGCTCCCACAAATTCTCATCCAGCCTCTCTGCTCATAACAGAGCAGTCTTAAAATATCAAATTAATAGAAAAAAAGAGTAATTTTTTTCTTGACAAACAGATTTTCCCTCCTTATAGTTACGCCAGGTGGAGTAAAGTGGCTTATTGTGGAGGGAATCTACCGTGTCTGTCTTCAGGGGTCAGTATCATCATTCCATAGATGCCAAAGGCCGGATCATCTTTCCCGCAAGACTTCGGGAAGTTTTCGCCGAGAAATACGACAGCAGGCTGGTTATTACAAACTGGGACAATTACCTGATGGTCTTTCCCTATGACGAATGGCGGATCCTCGAGGAGAAGGTCAGCCATCAGTCTCTATTCAGAAAAGAAGTTCGGGCCTTTCAGCGTTTTTTCATGTCCGGCGCTGTTGATTGCTCCTTTGACAGCCAGGGCCGGGTTCTCATTCCTCCCAACCTTCGAGAATATGCGGGTCTTGATAAAGACATAGTCCTGGCAGGTATGATTAAGGTCATAGAGATATGGGGTAAAGAACGCTTCGACGAAGAAATAAAGAGAAGCGCAATTGACATCGACAGCTTCAGTAAATATATGGCGGATCTGGGAATATAGAAAAAGGCCCATGGAATGTGCTCCTTTCATATACCAGTAATGGAGAGTGAGGTTGTTGAGTCCCTTCGTTGCCGTCCCGGAGGCATCTATGTTGACGGAACCGTAGGGGGAGGAGGACATGCCTGCGAGATTCTTCGTCATAGCGCGCCAAACGGCTTATTGATAGGCCTGGACGTCGATGATGATGCGCTCCGGGAATCGGAAGAGCGATTACGGCCTTTTGGCAGCAGGAAGATCCTCGTAAAGGGCAATTTCGCAGATATAGATACCATCTTGGTCTCTTTAAACATCAGGGAAGTTGATGGCATCCTGCTCGACTTGGGAGTTTCTGCTTATCAACTGAAAACAGCGCACAGGGGTTTCAGCTTTTCCTTGAATGCTGCCCTCGATATGCGAATGGATCAGAGCCGGGAACTTTCTGCTTACGATATTATCAACACATTTCCGGAAAAAGAGTTGGAGAGGATCATTAAGGACTATGGCGAGGAGATGATGGCGAAAAGTATTGTAAAGAGGATCTCCATGCGAAGAAAGACATCCCCCATCGAAACAACGGCAGAACTCGCCGACGTTATTGTAAAGGCCTTACCCTCCCCCTTCAAGACAAAAAGAATTCATCCCGCAACCCGAACCTTCCAGGCAATCAGGATATATATCAATAACGAGCTTCTGAATCTTCATGATGCCATAAATCGCGGAGTGGATGTACTCAGGACGTCGGGGCGCTTTTCCATCATATCGTTTCAATCCCTGGAAGACAGGATTGTTAAAAACGGCTTTCGCTCGTGGGAGAAGGTATGCATCTGCCCTCCCTCCTTACCTGTGTGCGCCTGTCATAGAAAAGCCAAGTTGAAGATATTGACCAGAAAACCGATAACACCCGCGGCTTCTGAAATTGAATCTAATCCGCAGGCAAGAAGCGCCAAGCTAAGAACGGCCGAGAGGATTTAAGAAATGCAGTCGGAAGAAGTCATTCATGGAAATGTCTGCGATGTAGAGAAGGTTTCCACTCAGATAAAATATTCGAATTTTATCTTTGTCACTTTAGTGCTCATGGCAGTCGCCCTTATATATGTGTGGTCACATATCCGCATGACAGAGCTGGAGTACATGGTTGCAACGGAAATGAGTATAAAGGAAAAACTTGTCGAGGAGCAGACGAAGTTGAAGGTTGAGATCGCAACCTTGAAATCACCGCAGCGGCTTGAGGCAATAGCAAAAGAGCAATTGCAGATGACGTATCCTACAAGGGATCAGGTCATAATCCTCAATAACGATGATACGGCAAGCGCTAATAAAACGGGTTCCTAATAATCGGGAAGTGCAGCAATGACGGGTGAATCAAAAAAATGGCTGAGATTCAGGATTGTTACGGTACTGGTATTTTTCTTGGTGCTTTTTATTGCCCTCATATCGAGGGCGTTCCAGATTCAGGTACTTTCCGGAAAACTCCTGAAAACCCTTGCCGAGCGGCAACACATAAAGACGCTGCAGATTGAACCGGAGAGGGGCATTATCTTCGATCGCAACGGCGAGAAACTCGCTGCGAGCACTATGGTGAGTTCCGTTTTTGCTGACCCGTCGAAGATTAGCAATTCCTCTGAAGTCGCCGGAGTATTAGCTCCGATTCTCAATATCGATAAGGTGACTATTGCAAAAAAGCTTTCAGGCTCAAAAAATTTCTGCTGGTTAGCGAGAAAAATCCCTCCCGATCAGGCGAGCAGAATAGAGTCCCTGAATATCGATAACGTCTTCTTGATTAAGGAACCGAAACGCTTTTATCCAAACGGGGAACTGGCCGGCCGCCTTATCGGCTTCGTAGGATTGGATTACACAGGCCTCGAGGGACTGGAGCTCAAATATGATAATTATTTAAAGGCAACCCCGGAAAAGCTAATCTGGGCGCGGGATGCCAGGGGAAACCGATTGTTTCCACGGATTGAAAAACCTGTCGTGCAACAGGAAGAGGGATATAATCTCATCTTGACGATCGACAGCCGCATCCAGCATATCGTTGAATCGAATCTGCAGGAAGCGATTACGGCGAAAGGCGCAAAAGGCGGCTTTGTCGTCGTCATGGACCCCAAGACCGGCGAAATACTCGCCCTTGCCGATCAACCGGGCTTCGATCCAAACAAATTTTCCAGCTACAACCTCGGCAAGGGGAAAAACAAGGTTATCACTGATTCTTTTGATCCGGGCTCAACATTCAAGCCTTTTCTCGCGGCGGGAGCCCTTGAAGAAGGCATATTCAAGGAAACGGACAGGTTAAACTGTGAAAATGGGACATATGCGGTATCAGACAGGACCTTCCACGAGGCAAACAAAAAGAAGTACGGATCTCTTACCTTTCACGATGTACTGAAGTATTCGAGCAATATCGGATGCGTGAAGATCTCCGAAAAGCTGAAGAAAGAAAAATTCTACCACTATATTAAACAATTTGGCTTCGGATCAAAGACGGGGATCGATCTTCCCGGCGAGGTCAGCGGACTCTTGAGGCCTCAGCAAAACTGGACAAGGGTTGATACGTCAACCATTGCCTTCGGACAGGGTATTTCTGTCACAGCCATTCAGCTTATCACAGCTCTTTCTGCCATAGCTAATGACGGCATGCTGATGAAGCCCCATATCGTACGTGCAGTTGTCAACAAGCAGGGACAGATTATTAAGAAAGTCGCACCCACTCCTGTGAGACAGGTCATATCGCCGACCACGGCGAAAAGACTTACGGCCATTCTGAAGGATGTAGTCGGGGATGACGACGGAACCGGCAAGAAGGCTCAGATTTCGAACGTTGCCGTGGCAGGCAAAACGGGAACTTCCCAAAAGTTTGATTTTTCCCGACGTGTCTATTCTTCTGAAAGGGTTCGCACCTCCTTTATGGGATTCTTCCCCGCCGAAGATCCGCAGGTTGCCATTCTGGTGACACTCGACGAGCCGCAGAGGGACAAGTGGGGCGGATTGGCCGCAGCGCCTGTTTTCAAAAATATTGCTGAACAGATATTGACATGTTTCAAAACAGATATTAAAGAAGCTCCTTTTCCCGTTCTTGAAGAGGAGAAAACGAATGGTATTAAATTAAAACTCGTGTCTGCACCTCAAATAATAAGCAGACACAACGATATGGAAAATGGCATGGATGAACCGTTCATGCCGGATTTTACCGGAATGACCATGAGAGACGTACTGAAAAAGGCAAGGGAAAAAGGGCTTGACATAAGAGTGGCAGGGACCGGCTGGGCAGTGAGTCAGGAGCCCAAGCCCGGCATTCCCATCCGCAATCATCGGTCCTGCGCTGTTTCTTTCAGCACAGGCTATTGAGGAACCAATGTGCAAATACAGGCTGTGATAAAGGATATCGACATTATCCAGGTTTCTGGAATCCTTTCAGGAGAAGTCTCAGCCATTTGCTATGATTCAAGAAACTGCAAAAGAGACAGCCTCTTTGTGGCTGTAAGCGGTCTGAAGCTCGACGGTCATGCATATATAAAAGAAGCAGTTGACCGGGGCGCGAAATTCATCGTTCACGAAAAAGATTATGCCCCGACGCCCGGAGTAACGTCCATCAGGGTCCCCAATAGCCGCGCAATCCTTGGCGTCCTCGGAAAGAATTTTTACAGCGACCCTTCTTCCCGCCTTTGTCTCATAGGCGTCACGGGGACAAACGGTAAAACAACGGTGACCTACTTACTGGAAGCAATTCTTAAAGCCGCGGGATTCTCTGTCGGGGTATTGGGAACAGTCAACTACCGGTTTAATGATAAAGTGATGCCTGCCCCGCATACGACACCGGAGTCATATGAGCTGCATAGTATATTGAGAGTTATGGTCGATAAAGGCGTTACCCACGTTGTTATGGAGGTTTCTTCCCACGCAGTCGATCTAAGAAGGGTCGATGAATGCTCTTTCGACATGGGCATCTTCACAAACCTCTCGCAGGATCATCTGGATTATCATGAGACTTTGGAGAATTATTTCCAGGCGAAAAAGCGCTTCTTTGCAGAGATTATCCCGGCGGGCAAAAAAAAATATGCATACAGGATGATCATTAACGGAGATGACCTCTGGGGGCAGAGAATCGTTGGTGAGGTAGGTTCAAAACTCCCTTACCGGACATTCGGCATTGAAAATAAATGCGATATAACTGCCGATGGGTACACATTTTCTCTGGAAGGGACAAGGGCAGAGATAAATGCCGGCGGTAACCGCTTTGCCATATTTTCCCCGCTCATCGGAAAATTCAACCTGTACAATATACTGGCTTCCGTAACAGCAGCCTCCGCGCTGGCCATACCTGAAAGATCCATTTTTGCGGGTGTAGACAATTTGAAAAATGTGCCCGGACGGCTTGAAAAGGTAAGTGCTCCCGGCGAACCGGTGGTCTTCGTCGATTATGCGCACACTGAAGATGCTATGCAGCGGGTGTTACAGAATCTATCTCCGTTCAAAAAGGGGCGCATCATAACCGTATTCGGCTGCGGAGGCGACAGGGATCGCGGGAAGAGACCTCTAATGGGAAAGGCCGTGACGGCTTGGAGCGACCTGGCCATTCTGACTTCGGACAATCCAAGAACGGAAGACCCGCTCTCCATTATCGGGGAAATAGAAAAGGGGATGGGCGGAAACTCCACCAGGAAGCTTCTTCCCGGAGAGCTCAAAAAAAATGCAAATGAAAAAGGTTATGTAGTGATTCCCGATCGCAGAGAGGCGATCGAAACGGCAGTCACCCTTGCCGACATATCAGACATCATCCTCATCGCCGGTAAGGGACATGAGAATTATCAGATCATCGGAGAAAAGAGGATCCCTTTTGACGACAGGAATGTTGCCAGGGAAGCCTTAATGAATAAACGGCATGAGGCAGAACATTGAAAGCGGAGCTATCAATTGCCGAGCTGGACGGCAATGATGTTTTAAGTGCCACAGGGGGAACTTTGGCAGGCGGCAGCACAGATAAGCTATTCAAGGGAGTATCTACTGATTCAAGGCAGATATTGCGGGGAAGTTTGTTTATCCCCCTCATAGGAGAAAAATTCGACGGTCATGATTTCATTGCCGCTGCCGTAAGAGATGGGGCTTCCGGCTTCCTGGTAGAGAAGGGATCCGAAAATAAAATAAGAGAGGAGTTTTCAGATACAACCATCATCCGGGTTGACGATACCCTGAAGGCCCTCGGAGATATAGCCCATTTCTGGCGAAAGAAATTTAAAGCCGTCGTAGTCGCCATCACGGGCAGTTCCGGAAAAACAACGACGAAGGAAATGCTGGCGGGTATTGCGGGACTCACGAAAAAAATTATCAAGGCACAGGGAAATTACAATAACCTTATCGGTCTTCCCATGACCATTCTCAATATCAACGCCCAACATGATCTGGCCATCCTGGAGATGGGCACAAACACAAGGGGAGAAATCGGCAGGCTGACTGAAATCGCAGAACCTGACATAGGGCTGATCACCAATATAGGTCCGGCACATCTCGAAGGCTTCAAATCAGTTGAGACGGTGCGGGAAGAGAAACTGGATCTCTTTCGGAACATGCCGAAAGCCGGAGTTGCCATAATAAATCTCGACGATGAGAAACTGCTCGTAACTGACAAAGACTGGCGCGGGAAAAGGGTAACATTCGGCTTAAGAAAAGATGCCGACGTCTCGGCAGAAGGCATCGAGACGAAGGGATTAAAGGGGGTAGGCTTTACCATTAGAATGGGTAGTTTCAGGCAGGGAATAACCCTGTCAACTGCAGGAAATCACAATGTCTATAATGCCCTTGCTGCCGCTGCATCTTCCTGGGCTCTGGGTATTGACTTCCCTACGATCTGTCAGGGATTAACGGCATTCCAACCTATCTCCGGGCGCATGGAGATACATCGGTTGAAAAATGGAGCATTCATTATCAATGATACGTACAATGCCAACCCTGCATCTTTCGGAGAAGCCCTCAAGACTCTGAGAGACTTGAAGGGGAATCAGAAGAGCACAGTAATCATGGGTGACATGCTTGAGCTTGGCGACCAGGCAGAGGTGATGCATGAAGGTATCGGGAGTCTTATGGCAGACACTGGGGTGGACACTATTTACCTCAGAGGAAGGCTCTCCCCGGCGACGGCAGCGGGGGCATTTAAGAAAAATATGTCTAAGGATCAGATTGTTTTTTTTGAAAGCCCTGATGAAATCATAGACCGCCTGGCCTCCCATGTAAAGAGTGGCGACTGGATTCTCGTTAAAGGATCTCGGCAGACAAGAATGGAACAGGCTGTAGAGAAGATTATTGAGGCCTTCGGCATTGAGAAAAGCGGAGAAAAGAAGTGAGAGGAACTGTAAAATGATCTATCATCTCTTGTATCCCCTTCACGATAAATTTTCCTATTTCAATGTCTTTCGGTACATCACATTCAGAACGATTTATGCCACGGTTACGGCCTTGCTGATCTGCTTTGTCATCGGCCCCTGGCTGATCAGGAAACTCCAGTCCCTCCAAATCGGCCAGCCCATAAGGAACGACGGACCGGACACACATCTTGCCAAAAAGGGAACTCCCACCATGGGAGGCATCCTTATCATTTTCTCTATCGTCATTTCCACCCTCCTCTGGGCGAACCTGACAGTCGATTACGTCTGGCTTGTTATCATGGTCATTGTCGGCTTTGGACTCATAGGGTTCTTGGATGACTATAGAAAACTCACACGCCAGGACAGCCGGGGAATCTCAGGAAAGGTGAGACTCTTAGGAGAAATCGCCATAGCGCTGTTTGTCAGCATTATTCTCTATATCAAACCGGGTTTTACCTCCAATGTGACGATTCCCTTTTTTAAAACAGTTCTCCCCGATCTTGGATGGGGGTATGTAGTACTCTCAACATTCATCATCGTAGGCGCCGCCAACGCCGTAAACCTGACAGACGGCCTTGACGGTCTTGCCATTGGTCCTGCAATTACATGTTTCATGACGTATCTTCTCTTTGCCTACTTTGCCGGCAACGTAAAAATCGCAGGCTACCTGCAAATCCCCTATGTCGCGGGAACGGGGGAACTTGCCATAATATGCGGCGCCACAGTGGGGGCCGGCCTTGGCTTTCTCTGGTACAACGCCTATCCCGCCCAGGTATTCATGGGAGACGTGGGCTCGTTAGCCTTGGGCGGCACCCTCGGCACACTCGCAATACTCACAAAACAGGAAATTCTTCTTGCCATAGTAGGTGGAATATTTGTCCTGGAGACCTTTTCAGTCATCTTTCAGGTTGGCTGGTTCAAGGTGTCCAACGGCAAGCGCATCTTCAGAATGGCGCCGCTTCACCATCATTTTGAGCTCAAGGGCTGGGCTGAACCGAAAGTCATTGTCCGCTTCTGGATAATTTCCATTCTTCTGGCCCTCGTGGCAATCAGTACCCTGAAATTGAGATGAGACAAATCATATGAATCTTAAAGGGCAAAGGATATTAGTAATAGGGCTGGGAAAGACGGGAATCGCTTCAGTCCGGTTCCTTATGGGACAAGGCGCCAAGGTCACAGCGACCGATGAGAAGCCGCAATCGGAGTTGAAAGATGCTGTTCATGAGCTTGGCAACTTGTCTGCGAATCTGGAATTCTGCGAGTATAACACGGACATCTTGTCTCGAGTCGATATGATTGTGCCCTCCCCCGGCGTACCCCCTTCGAATATTATCCTCGCCGAAGCGAAGAGCAGAAAAATACCGATCCTAAGTGAGATCGAACTCGCCTATAGATTCCTAAAGCCGCCGCTCATCGCAATTACCGGCACGAACGGGAAGACAACCACAACCACCCTGATAGGACATATCCTGGCAAGAGAGAGGAAACGGGTCTTTGTAGGAGGAAACATCGGAAATCCCCTGATCGGCTACCTGGAAGGAAAGCAGGACGATGATTATGCGGTTGTCGAGGTGAGCAGTTTCCAGTTGCAGTGGATTGCTTCTTTCCACCCCTTTATATCCATCCTTCTGAATACGACCTGCGACCACGTCGATTATCACGGCTCTTTTGAGGCATACCGCGCGACCAAAGAAAGGATATTTGAGAATCAGAAAGACACTGATCTTGCCATTCTGAACGCCGATGAACCGAGATCCTTTCTTCTGGAGAAAAACATGGTCGCGAAAGTCCAGTTTTTCAGCACCAAGACCGAGGTGAAAAAGGGCATCTTCCTTAAAGACAGAACGCTTGTTCATTATACTGCCTATGGTGATTGCGAAGAGTACCCTCTCGACATGATAAAGATACCGGGCCTTCACAATATAGAAAACGTCATGGCCGCCATAATGGTCGCAAGGCACTGCGGATGCTCGCCCGGGAGCATCATCAGCGCCGTCGGGGATTTCAAAGGGATACCGCACAGGATAGAATTCACGGAAGAAAAAAATGGTGTGGCATTTTATGACGATTCGAAAGGGACCAACGTGGGAGCCGTGGCACGTGCACTGGAAACATTTTCCCGGCCCATCATTCTGCTTATGGGAGGAAGGGACAAAGAAGGCGATTTCGGAACCCTGTTTCCCCTGGTTAAGTCAAAGGTCAAAGAGCTGGTTCTTTTCGGCGAGGCGAGAAACAAGATAGACGACCTGATCGGCGGCGCGGTCAAAACATCAAAAACGACAACACTCAAAGAGGCGATTGAGCTGGCCTATCGGCACTCTTCACCGGGGGATATCGTCTTGCTCTCTCCCGGCTGCGCAAGCTTTGATGAGTTTTCCAATTATAAAGAACGGGGAAGGTTTTTTAAAGATGTGGTCAAGGGTCTCTAAATCATTCAAAATGCCTCCGCAGGAAAAGGCCATAGACATTATCCTCCTGCTGGTCACGCTGATCCTGGTCACCATAGGAACCGTAATGATCTACAGCTCAAGCTCCATACTTGCCATGAAGAAGTTTAACGACGGGCAGTATTTTCTCAAGAAACAGATATTCTTTGTGCTCCTCGGATTAGGTATCATGGTGCTGATGACGAAGATTCCTTACCACTGGCTAAAGAAATTTGCCTATCCTGGCGTCCTTCTATCCGCGGTTCTCCTGTCCCTCCTCCTTATACCCCATATGGGAATCCGTGCCGGGGGCGCAACCAGGTGGCTTAAGGTGGGCTTCTTTTCGTTCCAGGTAACTGAAATGGTCAAGGTGTCCATGGTGCTTTTTCTCGCTCATTTCCTGACGAAAAAATACAGCCAGATAACCGATTTTAAACGCGCAGTCCTGCTGCCCCTGCTCGTCATACTGTTCATGGTGGGACTGATTCTTCTGGAACCGGACTTCGGTACAGCGGTCATCATAAGCCTGATAATGATGCTGATGTTCTACCTTGCGGGCTGCAGGATTCTTCATCTTACAGGCATAGTGGCGCTTTTTGCGCCTGCCGCTATCTGGCTCCTCCTTCACAAGAGCTACCGGCTGGCAAGGTTGATGAGTTTCCTTGATCCCTGGAAAGATCCTCAGCGTTCAGGATTTCAAATCATTCAATCTCTTCTTTCCTTCGGATCTGGAGGCACTTTCGGCGTAGGAATAGGAGACGGGATGCAGAAACTTTTTTATCTTCCCGAACCGCACACGGACTTTATCCTGTCCATCATTGCCGAAGAAAGCGGTTTTGTCGGCGTCCTCATCGTCATTTTCCTATTCGCTATTCTTATTGTCAGGGGGCTCCTGATATCCTTCAGGGCGCCGGACCTTTTCAGCACCCTTCTTGCCGCAGGATTGACCATGGTTATTGCCCTCGAAGCATTTATCAATATCGCCGGCGTCATGGGATTGATCCCTCTCAAGGGACTGGCGCTTCCACTCGTGAGTTATGGCGGCACATCATTGATCATGTCCCTGACAACGGTCGGTATACTGCTGAATATCTCCTGCTATCAAAAATGAACAGATACAGGGACGGGATATGAAAATTATCATAGCTGGCGGCGGAACGGGAGGACACCTTTTCCCGGGAATTGCCATAGCAGAGGAATTTTTAAGAAGGGATCAGACGAGCAGTATCCTTTTTATAGGAACAAAGAGGGGATTGGAACAGAGGGTGCTCGGCAATATGGGATTTAATCTGCACACCCTTGATGTGGAAGGGATTAAAGGAAGGGGACTCGCAAAGGCTCTCGGCGCTCTCCTGAAGATTCCCCGAAGTTTAGTCGAGTCTTACAGGCTGATCCGCGCATTTTGCCCGGACATCGTCATCGGAGTGGGAGGCTATGCCTCTGGTCCGGCCGTGATTACGGCCCACCTCATGGGCATCAAGACAGCCATTGCAGAGCAGAACGCCCTGCCCGGCATCACCAACAGGATCCTCGGAAGATTCGTTGACAGGATATTCCTGACCTTCCCTGAAACAAAGAAGTGGTTCCCTGAAAAAAAGATCATGGCTTCCGGAAACCCTGTCAGGGCGGCCTTTCTTACAGGAATACGCGAAGCAGAAAAAAGAGCGGGCAAGTTTACACTTCTTATTTTTGGCGGAAGCCAGGGCGCCCACAGCATAAATATGGCAGTCTTCGATTCTCTCCCCTATTTGGAGAAAATCAAGGATAGGTTAAAGATTATCCACCAGACAGGCAGCGCAGATATTGATTCTCTCTCGGCGCATTACCGGTCACGCGGGATGGATGCAGACGTCCTGCCTTTCATCATGGACATGGCAAGTGCGTTCAGATCTGCGGATCTGATTATCTGCAGGGCCGGCGCCACGTCCATCGCCGAAATCACGGTCAGCGGCAAAGCGGCCATATTGATACCTTTTCCCCATGCCGTAAATGATCACCAGACGAAGAACGCTGAGGCGCTGATCAAGGCGGGGGCAGCCGTGACGATACGCGAAAAGGACATCAGCGGCAAAACACTGGCTGAAACCATCGAAAAATTTTATCACCATCCGGAATTGATAAGAGAGATGGAAGCCAGATCAGCGAGCCTCGGTAACGTCAGGGCGGCAGCCGATATCGTAGATACTTGCACGGAGCTGGTAACTTTAAGAAATTTGTAAATTTTTGTAGATTTAGTACAAGATATAGTATATAGAGACAAATGATATACAATATACAGTAAAAGGACCTATGTTTTGACAAGAGGTATTGCAGGCTGAGCGGGGCGAGTAATGAATAACGGCAACAGAAGAGACACCATGCGCAGAAAAGTCAAACGCATCCACTTTGTTGGCATAGGCGGCATCGGCATGAGTGGCATAGCAGAGGTACTCCTCAACCTGGGCTACACGGTCAGCGGATCGGACCTCAGTCAGTCCGATCTGACGCACAAACTGGCATCGCTGGGCGCCAAAATTTATGCAGGCCATAATGCCTCACAGCTTGGTGATACGGACGTGGTAGTTACCTCAACGGCAGTTAAGCCCGACAACCCGGAGGTCATGGAGGCGCACAGGAAAAACATCCCTGTCATACCCCGGGCTGAAATGCTGGCAGAACTGCTTAAAATGAAGTTTTCCATCGCCGTATCGGGGAGTCACGGAAAAACAACAACCACCTCAATGGTGGCAACAGTTCTCGCATCCGGGGGACTTGATCCGACTATGGTGATCGGGGGCAAACTGGCGAGCATCGGCAGCAATGCAAAGCTGGGGGATGGAGAGGTTATTGTCGCTGAGGCCGATGAAAGTGACGGTTCTTTCCTGAAACTTGCCCCATCCTTGGCTGTGATAACAAACATCGACCGCGAACACCTTGATCACTACAGGGATATTGAAGACATCAAGGATGCTTTCTTGCTGTTCGCCAACATCGTCCCCTTCTATGGCTCCACGATCCTCTGCCTCGACGATGATAATGTAAAAGACATCCTGCCCAAAATAAAGAGAAAGACCGTGACGTACGGGCTTGCACCGCCTGCCGACTACAGGGCAAGCGCAATATCATTCTCCGGATCTTCTTCCAGTTACGCACTCCATTACAAAGAGAGCGCCTGCGGAACAGTGACGCTGAACGTTCCCGGCCTTTTCAATATTTACAATTCCCTGGCTGCGATTGCCGTCGCCCGGGAGCTGGATATGGAATATGGAGCTATCAAGGAAGGACTGGCGGGTTTTGCGGGCGTCCAGCGCCGGCTCGAGGTTAAGGGAAGGGTGAACGGGATCACTGTCGTAGATGATTATGGTCATCACCCGACGGAAATCAGGGAGACTTTGAGGG
>Ga0315290_10002282_pt1 | contig 13510 bp, 17 predicted proteins | sample YL17G12_0_MG_FD_203627 | JGI IMG/M metagenome (GOLD analysis project Ga0315290, IMG submission 203627) | Sediment microbial communities from Yellowstone Lake, YNP, Wyoming, USA - YL17G12_0 | ecosystem: Environmental > Aquatic > Freshwater > Lake > Sediment | place: USA: Wyoming | collected... | reverse complement strand
AATGGAAATTGGCATGCCTGCACATTGCCCAATTTTTTGACCTGATTTTATTTTTTTATCGATATCTCTTGCTTGATCAATTGCCTTATCATTTAATGATAAAAATGCATGTAGCTTGTCATCCACGTTTTGTATTTGTTCCATTGTTTTTGCAACAAAGTCTTCCGCAGAAATGTTTCCAGATTTTACATCCCTGGTAAATTGTAGAGCTGAAATTTTTAAATTCAATTAAACCATCTTTGGCGCTCTGACATAGGTCCCTTTATAGTGATTGAGTTTTTCAATTAGTCTTTCATCTGATGGAATATACTTGTCTTCTCTCAAGCTAGTAATTGGAATTTCCCTGACAGTTATTTCTTCAGATTCAACACCTGCTGAATCTAAAATATCAAAATATCCTATCATTTTATCTACACTTTCATAGATTGTGGGATCATCAATTTCAATTTTCATTAATTTTGCAACATGTTCTATTTCTTTTCGAGATACCATTTTCAAATCACCTACGGTGTTAATCTATCGACATCTCTTGGATAAAATGTAACATCTCTGATGTTTTCTATGCCTGTAAGGGCCATAATGAGCCGCTCCAAGCCAATACCACACCCGGCATGTGGAGGCATGCCATAATCAAATGCTCCTAGATGATACTCAAACGCATCGGTTTTCATTCCCTTGTTTTTCATTCTCTCTTCAATCTCATGTCGTTTCTCAATTCTTGTACTACCCGAAGATAATTCTAAATCTCCAAACATCAGATCAAAGGATTCCGAAATTTTTGGATTTGTTTTACTATCTTTTACGTAAAAGGGCTTTGGACCCAAAGGCCAATCTTTGATAAAATAAAATCCCTCCACGCCAATCTTCTGAAGATTTGAAGGATACAGATCATCACCCCATTCCGTTTTGGCTCCCGCTTTTTGCATTTTTTCTACCAATTCATCATAAGAGTACCTTGGAATGTGTTCAGGGATTGGTGGAATAACAAATTCTACGTCTGAATTGTTTTTTGCATAATCCATCACCGCGTTTATTGATATTTTTATAATTTCTTCAATCCTATTCATCACATCATTGTAATCAACAAAAGCTTCTTCCAAATCGATTGATATTGCTTCTGCCAAATGTCTATTGGTCCTAGAGGGCTCTGCCCTAAAAATAGGTCCAATTTCAAAAACTTTTTCAAAACTCATAATCAATTGTTCTTTGTACAATTGTGGACTTTGAGCTAAAAATGCCTCTTTATTGTAATAAAATATAGGAAATAACGCAGCACCTCCTTCAGTTGCAGTTGCTATCATTTTTGGAGTGTTTATTTCTGTAAAGTTTTGCTGATAGAAATAATCTCTAATTGATTTGAGTACATGACTTCTTGCATTGAAAATATGCTGCAATGATTTACGTCTAAGATCAATTGGTCGCACCTCTAATCTGGTATCAATATTTTTGACAGTTTTTGCCAAAGGCTCAAAGGGAGGAATTTTCTCAACGTTTGAAAATACTCGTAGTTCAGTGGGAATAATCTCAAATCCAGTGGGAGCTTTTTCAGAAGATTTAATCTTCCCAATAACTGCAACCGAAGAATGTGCCTTTAGTATGGATAATTTTTCACGTAGTTCGTCAGGACAATCCCCTTTTTTGGCAACGATTGGAATATCTCCATTTTTGTCCCTAATTGTAGCAAAACTAATGTTTCCGTGTCCCCTTATTGTCACGACCCACCCCATCACTGTTACCTCCAAGCCATCCATAGAGGGATTCAATTCGTTAGAATAATGAGACCTACGTAATGGACCAAGTTCTGTTTTTATCATAATTTAATAAATTGCTGTGTCATGGTGTAATTAATTTTTTGGAGAACCGCATTCCATTTTACACACTATGTGTCTGGATTCACTCATAGTTTAATCAGGACACAATCTGTTCATTGAGAATGGTTTTTTCCTAAATACTAGTAAGAAGATACAAAAGCATGAACTGTCATCAAAAAAGCGAACCTCATGTTTGGAGATTTTCCAAGTACACTAGAATCCGTAGATGCGTAAAGTGTAAATCAAGAATTCCGATCACCAAAGAAGAATTTGCACTTAAATGGGGTTTAAAAAAATCTTAATTAATACGATTCTATCCACTTTTTTCTAAATTAGATGCATAACTGTATAATTTTCAAAAAATTAAATACTCCAATATTTTTTATTTTAAAATTTTGTGTTCCATACTCTGTTTTTATAATTTTCAACCCACTAACCAGTAAAAAAGTAACATTTATCATCAGAAAATATTTCAATCTAGAGTAAGTTGGATCTATTAATGGCATTAGTAATTGCAACCTTTATCATTGTAGCAGTCTTTGTTGGCTATCACGCATCGCAAGAATCACATGAAAAAACGGCAGAAGTACATGGTGAATCAATAGGCCACGCAACTCTTTATGGTCAAGCAAGGCAAACTACACACGTATTGTATATTACGGCAGATCTAAGCAAATCGTCATTATAATTTCTAAAACATCCTATTTTTTGATTTACATTAAATTAGTACAACTTATTTAGAAAAACAATGTCTCTGACAAATAAAGAAAAGATCATCGCATTAATATCCAATGGGATTGCAGTATATTCGTTATATCAGGAAAGAGAAAGTCTTCCAAAAAATACAAACATGTATGATTTTGTATTAAAGGTAATCCCAGAAGATATTAAATCTGAATTAAGTGCAGAACTAATTGATGAAATATTTCAATATGTATCATCCACACATAGTTCATAAAGTACGTTAAAGTAGAAAATACATCGCATTGACGGCAATAGCAACACTAGGATCTCATTGTGCTCTACAAGTCCTAAAAGGTGCCAAGGATGAAGGCCTAAAAACAATTTTAGTCTGTGAAAAAAAACGTGAAAGGCTATATCGTAGATTTTCGTTTATAGATGAAATTTTCTTGGTAGACACTTTTGCAGAAATTTTAGAACAAAAATGTCAATCTACCTTACAACAAAATGGTGCAATACTAGTTCCACATGGAACTTTAATTGCACAGATGAATTCTGAACAAATTGAATCAATCAAAACTCCAATTTTTGGGAATAAATGGATTCTAAGATGGGAGTCGGATAGAATAATGAAAGAAAAACTAATGCATGAAGCAAAACTTCCAGTTCCAAAGGCCGTGGCTAATCCAAGAGATATTGATAAACTTGTAATCGTAAAAAGACAGGGAGCGGCTGGCGGCAAAGGATATTTTTTGGCAGCTAATGAAGAAGATTACCATGTAAAAAGAAATAAATTAATTTCACAAGGTGTCATAACTAAAGAAGAATCTTTGTATATTCAAGAATATGCATCCGGAGTTTTAGCATATTTGCAATTTTTTTATTCTCCCATTAAAGACGAATTAGAATTCTTTGGTGCTGATCAAAGACACGAATCAGATATTGAAGGCCTTGCCAGAATTCCATCAAAAGAACAGATCAAAACCGACAAAGTGCCATCATTTAACGTGATTGGAAATAGCCCAATAGTTCTAAGGGAATCATTATTAGATGAGGTGTATACTATGGGTGACAATTTTGTAGATGCCGCTAAAAGAATGGTTGCACCTGGAATGAATGGACCGTTTTGTATTGAAGGAGTATATGATGAGAATACAAAATTTACTGCATTTGAATTTTCAGCACGAATAGTTGCAGGAACAAACATCTACATGGATGGATCACCTTACTACTCATTGCTCTTTAACGAATCTATGAGTATGGGTAAAAGAATTGCCCGTGAAATTAAAATTGCCAAAGAATTAAAGCAACTGGATAAAATTACTACTTAAAAAAAGGTATTTTTGCATTTGCAAAAATAACTATACCTGAAATCATAACTCCAAAGATAAGAATTATGCCAAATGGGAATTCAGGAATTACGTGAGTTCCAATAATTTCAACTTCTTCTGTAAATTCAGGAATAAAAAAAGTAAACACAGAACTATCAGAATTGGGTGTTATCTGATAATCGATTTCTTTTCCATCTGCCAAAATTACAAAGTCATTATTTTGTGCATTAATCAACTCATGCTTCAACTCAATTACAAATCTAGAATCTTGAGAATTTTCCAATCCTACTAGTAATGATCGTGATTCTGGATCAATTGCCATTGCAAGAATATCCGCATTTACAGCATAAGGAATAGAATAGACATGATCATCAAATTTTAAAACATATTGTAAAGAATTAGATTCATCATATACTAGAGTTTGTGCAAAAGCAGGGGCAATAAAAATCAAAAGTGATAAACTGAGAAAAATCAAGAAATTCATTGACTTGAAATTATATGATTCGTTATTATTACTTTCTTCTATTCAATAATTGAGGCATCTTCTTATCTTAAATGACAAAACATGAAAATCTGTGAATACACTGAATTTACAACACGCATTATTATCCAATTTGAGCGCATTTGAAAGCACAGAATTAAAAAATATATCAATTATAGGCTAATTATTTCAAAATGAGATTTTTTGAATAAAATAGATGACAGATCAGGTGACTAATCTTTAATAGGCATTTTTAACATTCACCTGCTGATTTATGATGTTTCAAGGATATTCAAAAGTCATATCTCTCCAAGGTGAACTATAAGATCAGTTGAAAAGCCAACACATAACCCAACAAAGATCCCTATCATGATAACACTATTACTGGTGTGTTTTCTTCCTGTATTGTACATCAGCATTGAAACATAAATTAATGCTCCTCCGGCAATTGACAAAAATAGTATATACGTGATGCTAGAAAACCACAAGCTTCCTAATAGCGTTCCAATGAATGTAGGGCCTCCACCAACTAACCCCAGTAAAATCATAAATCTAATCGTTGGTTTTTTTGAAAGCCCTGTAATTGGGCTTGCAATTCCAAAACCTTCGGTAGCATTATGAGTTGCAAATCCAATTACCAAGAGCAGAGCAAGACCCATCTCGCCTGCAGCATAAGATTGCCCTATTGCAAGTCCTTCGCTAAGGTTATGAAATCCAATTCCTACTGCAATCATCATTGCAAGTCTATATGCACTTGTCTCATGAAATAATTGATGAAGATGCGCATCACCTTTTTTAATATTCTCTAAAGATAATATTTGAGGAACTCTCTTTATTGTTGCTTCATGTTCATACCATACAAGTCCAAACAATCCAATTGCAATTCCACCAAACAATGCAAGAAGATGTATTATGGCATCTCCGGCTAACGCATTTCCTACAAATGCATCAGTTGCAACATCCTCAGTTGATTCCCAGGCATGGCTAAATATGTCGATTATTAAGAATACTAGAATCCCTAACGAAAATGCGTTAAGAAATCCTTTTACTTTTGAGCTTAAATTCTTTATTGCAGGTAATGGGAGACCTAGAAATATAGTAAACCCAGATATTGCACCAAGTAACAAAAGTTGCGGATAATCAATCATAAATTTCTTCTCCTGATGACTGACATTACAATAGAATTATTTTTTCTGGATAATTTAAACTGGAAGTTGATTCTAACTTCATAGAGTGATGTTTTATCACAATTCTAAGCGCACTTCTTATTATCAAAAACATAGTTCACCACAATATGCCAGATGGAAATCACAAGACAGTTACTGTAAACATTGAAACGTACAAAGTAATTTCAGAACTTGCACATAAGGAAAATCGTTCAATATGCAACTTGTTAGATACAAAGTTTGTAAAACAAAATGATAATTAATGGTGAAAATTCATGATGATTCCACAAATCAATCAAAACCGTAAAGATGACACGCAAAATTTTGAGGTTAAACTAAGTATTTCTGATAGACGCAAGCTTGTTCACACTTTGGATCTTCAGGGATACACAAACCAAGAGATATCTGACCAGGTGGGTGTTAGTGTATCTTCTGTTGAAAAAGACCTTTGTGAAACAAGACAAAATGTCCGAGAATGGTTTTCTCAACTTGGCTCTGAAGAAAGATACATGGCATTTGTTGATGCAGTACTTCACATAGATTCCGTGCAAAAACAACTATGGAAAATGACGCGAGATGAAAAAGACCCAAAAGAGAGAGCAAAATTATTTCAACAAATTACAGATAATGCCGAAAAAAAGGCAGGACTATTCAAGACCTCGGAAGCGTATTTGACGGGGTATTATTTTAAACAAAAAGACATGTCTGCAAAAGCACTGGCAAGGGAACAACTCATTGACTCTTTTTGATTTGCTAAATATAGTTCTCTGATCTAAACACACACAACACAAATTGATTTATGTTGGGTTATGTTAGACAAATTTGAGAAATTAGATTCTGAACTTATCTCTAAATCCTTAAGTTAATACAAGTCTCAAATAATTATTGACTTTTTGTTCTAAATGTGGAAATGAGATACCTAATTCTGGTAATTATTGTCCTATTTGCGGTCATGAGACAAATTCAAACGTAGAATCTATTGTAAAAACACAGAAACAAAAGGAAGAGTCATGGGCTTGGGTTCTTTTTCCTCTTTTCTTAGGGTTTCTTGGCGGACTAATAGTATATTTTGGAATAAAACATGATCATCCAAAACAGGCTAACCAGTATATGGTATTAGGATTGATAGTGACAGTGGTCGGAATCGTGTTGTGGACAATATATTTTGCAAATTATTTTTCTTCATTAGTTTAGAATGAAATTCTAAACTCTTTTTATTTCCTAAATCCTTAAGTCAATACAAAAATCAGAATAATATTGAAAAAAAAATCATTAGTTGTGATATTATTTGCTATTTCTTTTATTGTAGCAATTACGGTTATTCCAGTTGAATCATTCGCTCATAGAGATGGATGTCACAGCGCACATAGTTGTCCATCTGATTCTGGATCATACACATGTGGAGATACTGGTAATTGTTCTGAATGTCCGTCTAATCAATACTGTAATGTAGGAAATTCTAGTCCAGTATCTGCTTCTCAACAACCTTCTGAAAGTGTAGCAAGTTGTACGCCGGGATTAGTTTGTTTTAGACAAGGGGATTTTCTAAAATATGAATCGTTTCTAGGAGATGACCTCTATTACAAACAGACCTATGCTTGGCAAGGAATTATGGATAAAGGGATAATCGCGGTTATTAATACTGCGATTTCTGTGTATAATGGAAAGGAAGACCCCTCTGAACAATTTTTGGTAGAGATGAATTTACGCAGTGGAATTGACGTAGGGGGACAATATGACATACTGCAACCAAGTCCTGTGAGTATGGATAGATGGTTAAAGGGAACAAGTGCGGAGGATTGGAAAGATAAAGTTTCAGAATCTACATATGATTTTAATGGAAAATTGCGTCAAGTCATATTAACGAAAGAGGATGACGGCGTATTTGTCAATAAACAGATCATTGATAAAGAAACAGGAATACTACTTTATCGAATGTTTAGAGGGTATGGAAACCATATTGAGACTACAAAGCTAGTAGATACCAATATCATACTTTCTTCTAATTCAAAAAATTTAGAATCGCAATTTCTCAAACCAACTAATGAATTAATTTTTTCCAAATCATTTTCTTCATCCTCGATGAATAATTTTAAAGCAGAAAAAAGTGGTCTATCTTTATCACTGCCTTCAAATTGGATGTTTTCAAATGGAAAAGAGGAAAATCCGCAGTTAGATGAAAAATTTTCAGAAAATAATTGGGGTGTCGTTTTTTTTAATAAAGATCCTGAGAAAGTAGCATGGATAGAAATTCAATATGGATCCGATTTAATGCAATTCCCCTACACTTCATTTGAGATAATGACTGATATGGAAATTTTGAAAAACTATCAACAAGAACTAGTACAAGTTCCATCACCAGGTTCTGAGATTATAATAAAAAATTCAGCCGTAGAACGATTTTTAGATGGCATAAAAATTAAAATCACATATGCCGAAGATTCCAAAGAATCTGATGACCGTGAGGCAATTGTACATAATTACACCATATTTATTTTAAAAAATGGAAAACAAATCTCTTTCCTATTAGCTGGTTCTGAAAGTAAATACAATCAAAATATTTTGGATTTTGAAAATATGATAAAAAGCCTTTACGTGGATTCTGGTTCTAGTTATTCTAAACCTATACCCGCTACAGAAAAAAGTAAAGCAACAGAATCCAAAGTTTCAACATTAATCAATACGGAAAAAAACAAACCAACAGAACCCAAAATTGCAACATCAACTAGTACAAAAATCCCAGACCATATGAAAAGCAACGCTGCATGGTGGGCACTGGGTTCAATTGATGATCAAAGATTTATTCATGAAATAGAATCTCTGATAAATCAAGGAACAATCAAAGGTTCACCTACAAAACAAACTAGTTCAGACTCTCATATTCCATCATGGGTTAAAAACAATGCAGAGTGGTGGGCTAAAGGACAAATAGATGATAATACGTTTGTAGATGGAATTCAGTTTCTGGTAACAAATGGAATATTGGTAATCCCACAAAAAGATGATGTAGAAACACAGCCACCAGAACCCATAATTGATTGTGGTATTGCAAAATGCATCACAGGAAAAGTTACTGAAATCCATGATGGCGACACCATAAAAGTAAATGGTGAATCTATACGATTTGCATTAATTTCTGCACCGGAATTAGGAACATCGAGTGGAGAAGAAGCAAGAAGATATATCGAAAAAATCTGCCCTGTAGGATCTAAGGTAATTGTTGATGAAGATGATGGTCAAACTGGGGGAAGTTATGGAAGAACAATCGCAGAAATCTATTGTAATGGGATTAGTCTTAATGAATCGATTTTAGAAGCAAACCTTGCGACAATTTACACCAAATTTTGTTCAGTCAGTGAGTTTTCAAAAGAATCTTGGGCACAACATGGTTGCTATACAAAAAATCAGGTGATAACACCTCCAATGCCAAAAGAAATTCCAAAGACTTCAAGTGATGATAGCAACTGTGATCCTTCTTATCCTGATGTATGTATTGCTCCTTATCCTCCAGATTTGGATTGTAAACAGATTCCATACAAAAATTTTAGAGTATTACCACCAGACCCCCATAGATTTGATGGGAATAAAGACGGCATAGGTTGTCAATGAAAATAATTCACTTTATTTTCTAAATGCTTAAGTTTCGTGAAAATATTGAATAACATTGAAGATAATTTTATTTAGTTTAATTGTGATTTTTGGTTTTGCATGCATAATTCCACAAGAGATATTTGGTGAGAATTTCAATCTTATTATCACTGGAGAACAAAACCCACGAATTGATTCTGATTACATCTATGTAGTAAGTGTTAATGGAACACTTGGCGAAGAAAGACTACTTCACATTTACTTGAACGACGGTACAGAGCAATTTCCACTTGGTGAGTTCAAATTTAGCAAGTATGCACCTGAACTAGTATATCGTCTTACACTTGACATGTCAAAATTTGAATGGAATGTTGAAAACAAGTACGATATTATTGCAAAAATTGATACGGTGACAAGTAATTTTACTCTACAACCAAAAAGCTTTGAAGTACAACATACTAGTACATCGTTCAATGATCCCACAGTTAGAATTTACGGATTTATTAAAAAAGACATGCCTGATAGATGGCTATCGATAATAGACATTTGCGCAGGAACCAAAAGACTCACCACTCCGACTGTAAGAATAACTTCTGATCTGGATGACACTGAAACTCAATTAAATAAGATAGTTGCTCCAAATTCCTGCTCCAGTATGCAAGATTATGACGTGGTTGCACGTGATCCGGACTCTATAAGGATACAATATGTAGGATTAGATTTGAAATACGACACAAAAGAAAACATCGTTGAACCAAAACCCACTCCATCTACTGAAACTCCTGTTACAACTGATGAAAAAGAGATACAACAGACAACCACAACTAAAATTCCAGAGTGGGTTAAAAGCACAATGCAATGGTATCTTGATGGTTCAATATCTGAAGATGAAATGATTAAAGCAATACAATTTTTGGTTAAGGAAAAAATAATCAAACTAGATTAGATTCTAATCTCTTTGTGTGTCTAAATCCTTAAATTTATACAAAAATTAGAAAATTGTGGAAAGTTCTAACATAAAACCGACTAAATTGTTATGGTTAGTTCCAATTTTCATGGGATTATTGGGTGGGATTTTGTTGTATATTGCAGTTAAAGATAAAGATCAAAAACAAGCAAATGATGGCATTTTAGTTGGAGTTCTAAGTACAATAGGATGGATATTTTTGTATGTTATCATTATTGGTGCATTCTCTATGATGAATCCAATGATGCATTTCTAAAAAATATCCAAATGAGAAAGATTCCGATAATTCAGATCCCTTTTTTATTTTCTAAAAGAACCTCTCTAATTTTATCAAGTATGCCACGTGAAACAGACATCTCTTGTGATACCAGTTTTCATAAATTATTCTTGCAACATCAAATCTTAAACTCTTTTTACACATACAACAGGTAATAATCATGAAACTACTAGATACTCTGGATTTTAATGGAATGGGTTATTGTGAAATACTGAATTTTTTAAATCAATTTTATTGATTCAATAACTTTATCTAGTTTTTTAACAATTAAAACAATAATGGCAAAAATCACTCATAGAGTGATATTTTACCTCTATTCTATCATCATAAAACAAGATTCATTTGACAGTATCTTCATTTCATCTCTTTTTAATTTTTAGGCATAACATTACAGAGTAAAAAAATCAAGATTTAATTTAGTTTGATAATTAACTGCCACAATAAAAATTCAGTTTTTGATTTTATTTTTCATTAATCTAACTTTGAATATTTGATTTTGGGTTACTTGTATTAGGATATAGACTCAACGTTGGCTCCATTTCTGTCAAAGTAATTTGCACTTTTCCAATGCGACTACGATATTGTTTTATTTTCTTTCCCTCTGGAGAAATTATAAACTTGTCCACTTCCACTAGTGCCAATTCTTCTAAATTAGACAAAGTCTTGTAAACCGTAGATATTGAAATTTTCAGCTCATCTGCAATCTGTGTTGCTTCTTTTGATTCATTTTTAATTGAAAATAATACTGCTCGTGTACATATGCTGCTTAGGGATTCAATAATTTTTTGTGTTATATCGAACTCGCTTAGTTGTATTATGTTTGGTTTTGACATTAGATTCACTAGTTTGGTACTAAATTAAGGACAGGATCGGGTTTTCTTATAGAAATATCTGCTTTGCTTATTCGACTTTTGTATATTTTGAATTTCCTCCCTTTCTCTGAAATCATCCATTTTTCTACTTCAATTAAAGTAAGCTCTTCTAGATCAGCTAGTTTTTTGTATACTGAACTGAGGGGAATTTTTAATTTTCCTGACAATTCAGATGCTGTCATTCCTTTTTTTATAATCGAAAACAATATTGAGCGTGATTCAGAATCAGCCAATGCCTCAATGACTTTTTGAGTGACATCATATTTTTTTAATTGAGGTAATGTCAAGCGTCGTGTCAACATTAATAAAAAGTACTGATGAGTTATTTAAATTACATCATGTCATTCTCGTTATAGAGACTTGGAATAACTATGAAAAAGAAGTTATTTCTTTATGAGGTTTAAAATGCATCCACAAAGAACCCAAAACAAGTCCTAACGAAAGCCAAAAGAGCGACATAGTTAATGCAGACATTATTCTAAAATGATTGACCAAATCCATAGGTGTGGTAATTTGGTCAGGATTTTCAGGCATTACAATAAACGCTATCACAATAAATGCCGCATATCCAGCAATAGTGATGAGTTTTTTAGTTTTTAGTTTTTGAGACAGCTTGTAAAACCCAACAGCACCAAAACCCGAAATTGCAATAAATGACAAATAAAGAATTCCGCGTAATACCACGGTTTCAGGGTCACCAACAGTTGGTGGATTTGCAGGATATTTTAAAAATGGAATAAAGTAAATTGTCAACCACATAATTCCTGCCAAAACTAGAGCTTTTTTGATATCTGTTTTTCCAGGAAGTGAGTTTCTTGAAAGTGCAAAAATGATTCCAAATAGCGAACCAAAGGAAATGCCTAAAATTCCACCAGCCAGCATTTGCCCACTTTTTTGCCATGTTCTATAACCATCATATTTTATCTGAAATTCTGGAGTGTCTTTTTCCTCACCTGTTGCAAATAGATGCTGATTTTCAATTCCAGTTGCCTGATCAAGGTAAGGTTCAACAAATACAATATTTGCCCCACCCAGAATGAGCCCAGATGATGCACCAGAAGCTATGACAATAAGAATAAAAAGAAATGTTTTCATCAGGTTAGCCCACTAGTGACAAGGAAAGCCGGCAGCGTGTCTCATATCATGAGTAAGCTCATGGATGTACATGTCCTGAAATGCTTCTTCACCATAAACCAGACTAAAGATATGTCCCTGGTCAAATCCAACAACAAATAATCCTGCTGCAAAAATTATAGCTAATACAACAATTGCGATAACCGGAACGTCGTTCTTAGATTCATTAATTTGTCTTGATTGAGACATGAGTCTTCTCTTGATTGAACGTATTTAAATTCTTGGACAATTTGTCCAATTAATAAAGAAATATTTTGACGCTCAGGGTGTCAAATTTATTTCCAGATCTAACATTTCTTGAAATATGATTGAAAATGGACAAAAGCATTGAGAATTTTTTTAGAGAGAGATCGAGAAATGTTTTCTTTTTTATATCTTTGAATTTGATTAACCTTATTTCATTATCGTCCCTATCTAAAGACTCTATTGAAAATAATTTTTCATTGCTTTTATCTCCATGTTGATTGTGCTTAGCGAATAAAGACAGTTTTTTCAAAATAAGAGAATGTGAAAAATTACCGGTGATTTTGGATACGTCTTTAGAATTTCAATTATTTTTTGTAATGGACTTAATGCTTGTATGTTGTTGTCTAATATTACAACCTCGAATAGGTTAACAATTAATTTGATTTTGAATTATCTGGTATTCTAAATTACTGTTACATCTAAATAATTATTGATACGAATAGACGATGGGCAATGTGTCCAATTTATATGGAATTATACACCAATCAAAGTCTGCGTAAAAACATTCAGGCTTTACAAGACATAGTATCAAGAAAGGGTTCAAGCAAAGTTCTCACATTCAGTATTCCACACGTCCTCAAATCATTACAATTGTTAACTGAAGAAAAATTCGTTAGCAGAGCAACTTTTGGAAAAGAGATTCATTTAGGAGAAGGTGCAGTAAAGACCTTGATTTTACATCTAAAAGAGGCAGGAATGATAGACACCACAAAATCTGGAACTTTTCTTACTGAAAAAGGACACAAATTAATAAATCAGATCCAAAGTGTAATTTCAAAAGAATGCAAAATTAAAAAATGCAGTATCCTGCAAGGCAAATATAATCATGCAGTTTTACTCAAAAACTATTCCAACATTGTTAAAACAGGACTGGAACAAAGAGACTATGCAATTTTGTATGGCTCATCAGGATGCACTACAATGATATGTAAAAATAAAAAGCTTGTTTTTCCGGG
>Ga0315290_10002281_pt1 | contig 13511 bp, 15 predicted proteins | sample YL17G12_0_MG_FD_203627 | JGI IMG/M metagenome (GOLD analysis project Ga0315290, IMG submission 203627) | Sediment microbial communities from Yellowstone Lake, YNP, Wyoming, USA - YL17G12_0 | ecosystem: Environmental > Aquatic > Freshwater > Lake > Sediment | place: USA: Wyoming | collected... | reverse complement strand
GCAAGCGGGAGGTGGGAGAAACACCTCGAGCATGCGCAGCGGCAACGGCGCCAGAATCGCGGCTTCTTCTCCCGCCGGCACCACGGTCACACCGGCGCGGGCTGCGGCACACAGGATGGCTGTCGTGCGCGTCGCCGCGACACCCACGTGGACCGGTCCGAGGCCGGCGTCGGCCGCCGCGCGGCGCAGTTGATCACCAACGGCCTTGTCGTCGCCGAACAATCGCGTGAGGCCATCCACCTCCAGGGTGATCACCGTATCGGAGTACGCATTGACGCGAGGCGAAAACAGGCGCGCCACGTCCAGCAATCGCGATCCGGAAATGGGGTCTGACCCCATTTTCTCTGGGTCGGACGAGAAATGGGGTCTGACCCCATTTGGGGGCTTGTAGAGACACGCAAACATGAGTGGCTCCTCGTGCAATTCTCAGATGCAAGCGAAACTTCGTCTCTCGTCATTCCGCTTCAGGTGCTGCCAGCAGGCTGTTTCCCGAATCCCGAATCCCGAATCCCGAGAGAATCCTTTCCCTCAGGCGCTGGCCCGCAGGCGCACCGGCGAGGCGTCTACCCCTGGAACCAGCCGCGCGCGTGCGATCCGCACGTCGCTTTCGAAACCGCGAAACACGCGCCCTTGGCACGCCGAAGCCGCAGGCGAAGACGGGAAACCCCGAGGGTGTAACGAGATGCTGACGCCTCCCGCGCTCCGGCTCATCGGCGCGCTGCCGACAATCACTCCCACGGCTTCCTGCCCTTCCAGCACGCGCTGGAAGCGCAGCCAGGTGGGCATGGGCACACGCCGAAGCGCTTGCAGGGGCGCATCAGCCAGATCCAGGGCCATCACGCCGAATACGCCTGATTGCAGGATCAGGTTGATGGCCTTCAACGCCCGCACGATGACGCGATCCGCCCCGGCCTGGCGGTTGGCCATATGCGGAAAAGCCGGCGCCGACGGTTCGCCGCGTATCCAGAGCATCCGATGCAAATCGACCCCGGCGGCCGCCGCCGACTCCGGGTCGAACAGATCAAAGGTGTCGACAAGCGCAACCATTTCACCTCTGGATGTCGCCGCCGCCAGGATGGCCATCAGCAGGCTGGTGCGGCCCGAGGAGCGCGGTCCGACAATTTCGGACATCTGCCCGAGCGGGAGACCACCTCCAAGTTGTTGATCCAACTCGAATAAACCTGTTTTTGCCGTTTCCTGGAATCCGACGTCTGGCGCCACGGTTGTGGCCATCGGCACCAGCGTCCGATCGAGTTTCTTGTTTCGCAGCAACGCTTCCACATCAGCACGGCAGGCAGTAGGCATTGGGGCCTCCAGTGTGGCGCTCCTCGTGTTTCGCTTTATCTTCGCTTTTCAGACTATACCGCGGCCAGCCAGCCGATGCAAGAGGGAGGATGCGGCTGGCGATCAGGGGACAAATTCGTTGTTGATCAGCGAACCCCCTCACTGCTGTTTCGGAGACGATGTCGCTGCTCTTGACATGACTGACCAACAACTTCAGCTGCCATCAGAACGTGCATTTGCCGCCCGCCAGCTAACCACGGAAATCGCCGTGCTCTGCCGCCGGCGGCCTTTCATGGGACCGTTACCGGCGCCTCGTAACTCTGTGGTGAAGAAGTACTTGCTTCTCTCCGATGCGGTAAGGACAATCCCCCGAGGCAGCCGCCTATGGCAGACGGCGGAGAAGGCGGTCACCGCGTGCGAAGGGCAAAAGGTCGCCTTCCGCCTATTGGATGTAGGCCGAATGGAATCCGAGATGGTCAAGGTCAAGTACGACGATCTATCGGCGGCATTCGACTTCGTCAGTTTTGCGGCTCCGTCGGAACACCGGGCATTCCTGGCTCTCGACACGGGCGCAATTCACTGGATGTCTGAAACGAATCCGCTCGACGAGGATGATCTACCGGACGATCTTGAAACATCGGATCGATACCTCGCGATTCCCCACAAGAACGATCTCGATCTGGGCAACGCCCTCGCGCTTCGGTTTGTCGAAGAACGGTTGCCGAACCGGCACGCGGACGTCGAGGCCTTCTTCCGCCGCCGCGGAGCCTACGCGCGTTTCAAAGAACTTCTAGCGGCGGAAGGGTGTCTTGAGAAGTGGTACGGATTCGAGGCCGAGTCCACGGAGCGAGCGCTGCGCGAGTGGTGCAAAGCGAACGAGATCCACCTTGTCGAGAACGACAGTCAACAATCGGCCTAACAAGGTGCTGCACCCGACGGCCGCCGGTCGCTGCGCAGGGCGGCCGCGGGTGAACGCCGGACGTTGACTGCTGTCTGATACCACGCTGCGACGGTAAGAAGGTGCACCGCCTGGGGACCCAAAGCAACATGACACGAGGCCCGGCATTTGCGTTCGCGCTCACAGTGACGTTGATTGCCAACATGACAGCGACGTCGTTGCGCGGCTCTGAGAGTTTGATCGAGAGAGCTTTCGCCGATTATGCGGCCGGTGATCCGCGTGCGATCTCGCGCATCGTTCCGCCTCGCTATTTCGTCGGAGCCGGGCGACGCACCATGCGAAACGAAATCGACGCCGCCCTCTCGCGCTGGGCTCGCGAACGGCATCCGGTACAGGCAGTCTTTCTGCTCGAACTGGCTCGTTTCGGCCTTGTCGACGTTCGGGAGACCGATGCTGTCGACGTGCTCGATAGGGCGCGGGTGTTCGTCACCCGCCGCCCGGATCCGCCGGGCCGAAACCCACAGGAGGACGCGTTTGAGATCGAGTGGCACAAGGCCGCCATTGCCCTACTCGGTGGCCTGAGACGGCCTGATGTCCTCGAGAAGGTTGGCAGAGGCCCATTGCGGCGCCGGATGACTGCGAAGCCGCCGGCAGGCGGTGATGCTAGCCTCGTCGATCCATGGATCGAGTTGGCCGGTGCCATCCTGCAGGAGCAACGGACGATTCTGGATCCGCGGACGTTAGCCAGTGACGGTCCCGCCGCGATCCGGCGATTCGACGAGGCTGCGAGGTACGACGAAAACCGGTCAGAGGCACTCGTCCGCAAGTCGTGGCTTTTGATACGCCTTGGTCGCCACACCGAGGCGCTCGTCGCGCTCGACGCGCAGAGCGGTTCGAGCGACCGCGCCGACGCTACCGTGCGGTACTGGAGCCGGCTGTTTCGGGGCCGGGCGCTCGCCAGCCTCGCTCGCGACGACGAAGCCGCCCGTGCGTACGAGCAGGCCCTGGCGCTCGATCCGGGCGCTCAGGCACCGCTCGCGGCGCTGACCGCGCTCGAAGGGCGTCGTGGACGTCGGGGCCTCATTCGTGCGTGCGCTCGATGATTTTCGATCGAGTTACGTCCTGCGATACATGCCGGAGGGTGTGCCGCGCGAGGGCTGGCACGACATCGTGGTGGGCGTGGCGACGGGTGCCGGCCGCTACGAGGTGAGGGCCAGGAGGGGCTACATCCGGTAGAACGCGCTGCAGACGCGTCGTGAGGCCGGGCGTCTGGCGCAACCGTGCTGACGCAGCGCGGCCGCGGGTGAGCCGCGAGCGATAGGCCGAACCCCAGCTGAACTCGATGCGGAGTAGAATCAATCGTGGAATTCGAGTGGGATCCCATCAAGGCGGCTGCAAACGCCAAGAGACACGGGGTCGATTTCGCCGAAGCCGTCACCGTGCTCAGCGATCCGCTCGAGGTAACCATCCCCGATCCGGACCACTCAGTCGGCGAGCGGCGATTCCTCAGTATTGGTAGATCGACGGCCCGGCGACTTATCGTGGTCGCGTACACCGAACGGGCCGGTCGAATTCGGATCATCAACGCACGTGAAGCGAGCTCCCAAGAGCGCAAGCACTATGAGTCCACAACTCCAAGCAAGAGATAGAGACGAGATGCGGCCCGAGTACGATTTCTCGCAAGGCGTCCGCGGGAAGCACCACAAGGCCTATCAAGCCGGCACCAACATCGTGTTTCTTGCGCCGGATATTGCGGCGGTCTTCCCGGATTCCGCGTCGGTAGATCAGGCGCTACGTTTGTTGGTACGGCTTTCGAAGACGAAGGCCGTGATCGGCAGTCGGCCTAACAAGGCGCTGCAGCCGACGAGCCGCGTTCGACAGAAAGCCAAACCGAAGCAGCGATCACGCGCGGTTCGCGGCTGATCGCTCACGTTGGGCGACAGAATCTGGCGTATCGTCTCGCACGGATATGAGCCTAGAACACCAACTGCTCCTCGACGCCTGGCGCATCAACGACCGCGTCACGACCTTTCTTGTCGAGCACATTCCAGCGGCACTCTGGGGCGCCGCCCTTCCGGGCTCACCCCGCAGGACGGTGCGGAATATCGCGGCGCACCTTCATAACTCGCGCTGTAGCTGGATGAAGAGCCTCGCGGTCGGCACGGGCGTCTCGATCCCACCGCGCGTCGATTCAAACAAGGCCACAGGTAGCGCCGTCTGCAAGGCTCTGGAACGAAGCGGCGTGCAGGTACGGCTCATGCTCGAGGCGGGTCTCCAGAACGGAGGCGAGTTCCCGCATGTATCGAGCGCGTTCTTCTACGGGGCGATGCCTCGCAACGTCTCGCTTTTCGTCGCCTATGCCGTTTCCCACGAGGCGCACCACCGAGGCCAGATCCTCCTGATGGCCCGCGAACTCGGCCAGAGACTCCCTCGCGAGGTGGTCGGTGGTCTCTGGCAATGGTCATCTCGTCTCAAAGAGACTCGTCCGAAGAACACGCCTGGTGCCTGACCCCGGGTTGAACCGGACTTGCGGGCTCCGCCCGCTCGCCGGTTAGCCGCAACGGTAGACCGTGCCACACGTCAGAGGAACCTCAGTGAATCCGGTGCTATCGGACAAGACGGTCGGCGTCATGGGTTCAAGCCGGAATCCACATGACTCGCTCGCCAGCGAAATCGGTCGCCTCCTCGCCGATCTTGAAGTGAACTTGCTTACCGGTGGTGGCGGCGGCGTCATGGCGGCGGTCTGCCGCGCGTTCGTTCAAGCTCGACGAGGTCGGGGTGTCTGCATCGGTATCATTCCCTGCAGCGAGGCGGATCCCGGCACACCGAAGGACGGCTACCCCAACGAATTCATCGAACTGCCGATCTTCACGCATCTTCCTTTCAGCGGCGAACGAGGCCACGAGAGCCTCTCGCGGAACCACATCAACGTGTTGTCGTGCGCGGCGATCGTGGTGTTGCCAGGTTCACAGGGAACGCTCGCCGAAGCGTCACTTGCGCTCCGATACCGGAAACCCGTGATCGCCTATTTGGCAGACGACGCACTCGGGAAGAGTCTTCCGAAGACAATTCCGCGGGCCGCACAGGTGGAAGATGTGCGACGCTTCCTGCGCGAGTGTTTTCGAGGTGCGGTCTAACGCAGTCCAACCTGAATCTGGCTTCCCTGGCGTTCAGACCCAGAGATCCGGGACGACACCCACGGATTCAAGCAGATGGGTATATGGGGCACGTTCGAGCGTTGCCCGGTCGTGCGCCCCGGTCAGCACGCCGATTCGAAAGGCCACGCCCGCATTGGCGCCGGCTTCCAGATCCAGACGCGTGTCCCCGACCACGGCCACCCGACCGACGTCGGCGACGCCCGTCCGCTCCATGGCGCCGAAGATCATGAACGGCGCCGGGCGCCCGGCCGGAACCTCGTCACCGCAGACCACCGCATCGACGAGGCCTTCGGGCCAGCCTGCCACCGACAGGATCACGTCCACGATGGCCCGGTCGAATCCGGTGTTGAGCGCGACGCGGATTCCTGCCGCATGCAACCGTTCAAACACCACACGCGCGTCGGGAAACGCCAGGTCCTCGGCGCGACTCAGCCGTTCGGTGAGCACCGTGCAGAAGTGCCGGTAGGTGAGAGCCAAGAGCGCCTCGCGCTCGGTGTCTGCAAGTGCCGGACGTTGGTCGGCGACAAGGCGGCTGAGCACCTCACGTTTGGAGGCACCCCGCCACGCCGCAATGGCGCCGGAATCGACCGTGAGGCCAGACGACTCGAGCGCGCCGGCAAAGGCGGCGGGGACCTCCCCGCGGTCTCTGATGGTGGTGCCACCCAAGTCGAAGATGACGAGCGAAGGCGGCCGACACGAGTCAGGCATCGGTCAGGAGTCGCTCCCTCCGCCAAGTCGGTCGGCGGGGCAAGGTTGTGTTGGTTCCGGCCCAGGCGGTCTCAATCCTGCGTAAAGGTAACAGATCCCCAGTCATAGGTTCGCGGAACACCATGATCGGAGTTGATCAAGCGGTCCGGGCTGAGAAGCGACACGCCATTCGATCAGACGGCCGCCTCTGCGATCCTGCTAACATGACGAGCCGTGGCCACTCCCCCGTCCATCCAGCGCATTGCCGCCGCTCTGCACTACCGCGACTTCCGCGTGATGTGGGCCGGCGCCTGCGTTTCGAGCATCGGCACGTGGATGCAGAAGGTGGCGCAAAGCTGGCTGGTGCTGACCATCACCGGCTCGCCACTCTATCTTGGCCTCGACGCGTTTCTCGGCGAGCTGCCCATTCTGCTCTTCACCCTGGTCGGCGGCGTCGTCGCGGACCGGTACAACCGCCGTGCGATCCTGCTCGTCTCGCAATGCGTCCAGCTGTCCACCGCCTTCGCGCTCGCCGCGCTCGTGTACTGGCAGGCCGTGCAGGTGTGGCACGTGCTGGCGCTGTCATTCATCACGGGTACGGCGCAGGCGTTTGGCGGTCCGGCCTACCAGTCGCTGCTGCCCTCACTGGTCGACAAGCAGGACGTGCCGAACGCGATCGCGCTCAACTCGATGCAGTTCAACATCGCTCGGATCATCGGACCGCTGCTGGCCGGGGTGGCCCTCGCCGTCTGGGGATCGGCCGCCTGCTTCGCGCTGAACGGCGTGTCGTTCCTGGTCGTGATCGGATCGCTTCTCGCGCTGCGGACCATCCAGACGCTGCCCACGCGCACGCAGACGATGGTTGGCGAAATGCGGAGCGGGCTGCTCTACGTTCGCCGCAGCCCCCTGATCCTGACGCTTACGTTTCTCGCGCTCTGCACGACGATGCTGGCCTCGCCGGTGCTGACGCTCCTGCCGGTGATGGCGCGGAACGTGTTCGCCATGGACGCGGCAGGCTACAGCCGCTTGATGGCGTTCTCCGGCGCCGGCGCGGTCGTCGGTGCCCTGGGCGTGGCGTGGCTGGGACGGTTCAACCGGATGGGATCGACAGTGCTGGGCGTGCAGATCGGCCTGGGCCTCGTCCTCGCCGCGTTTGCTTCGTCTCGGAGCCTGCCCCTGAGCTACGCGCTGCTGTTTGTCGGAAGCATCGGCCTGATGATGAGCTTTTCCCTGCTGATGTCGCTGCTCCAGTTGGCCGCTCCCGACGCGCTGCGCGGGCGCGTCGTCAGCATCTACATGATGGCGTTCCGCGGCGGCATGCCGCTCGGCAGCCTGGCGGCCGGGTACGCCGCCCACGTCACGTCTGCCCCGGTGACACTCACCGCCGCCGGATTGTTGCTGAGCGTGGTCGCGACATTGTTTATGATGCGCGGACGGACGGTGCGGGAGTTTTAGGGACGAGGCCACGCTGGAGCGTGGCGATCCCAGGCTCGAGACAGATCGGACGCCGGGACAGTGTGACTGCCCCCGGGTCAGCCGAGCCTGCTGTCCTGTGAGCGTAACACCCCTGGGATCGCCGGGCTCCCCGACTTCGCTCGTTGAGCTTCGTCGAGGTCTCGCCGTAGCGCTGCGCGCGGAGGCGGACAGCCCGGCCCGAGTCCTGTCGGCGGGACACGCCGGGATCGCACGAATCGTCAGAGAGACACACACGGGAGAAACGTATGCACGGCTTCACGTCACGGATGCTCGGGTTAGTTTCGCTGGTGCTGCTGCTGGTTGGCGTCGCGAGTGCCAATGCGCAATCCCCGGTCACGATGGGCGGAGTGACAGCGGCGCCGGGCACGCTGGCGTCCGGCGAGTTCAAGGTGGCGCCGCGTCCCGGTGATGACGGAACGACCATCCCGTTTTCGATCATCAACGGCACAAAGCCCGGCCCGGTGCTCGCGCTGGTGGCCGGCACGCACGGCGTTGAGTACCCGCCGATCCTGGCGCTGCAGCGGCTGCGCACCAGTCTCGATCCGAAGACGCTCAGCGGCACGGTGCTTATCGTGCACGTGGCGAACATGCCGTCGTTCCTGAAGCGGACGATCTACTACGGGCCGACGGACGGCAAGAACCTGAATCGCGTGTTTCCGGGCAAGAAGGACGGCACGCTGTCCGATCGCATCGCGGAGGTCATCACGCGCGAGATCATCGAGCGCGCGACCCACGTCATCGACATTCACTGCGGCGATGGCAACGAGTGGCTGCGCCCCTACAGCTACTGGGTGGTGACCAGCGCGCCGGCAGTGGCCGAAGCCAGCAAGCAGATGGCGCTCGCCTTCGGGCTCGATCACATCGTCATCGACACCGAGCGGCCGACCAGCCCCGGCGAATCGATCTACCTCGCGAACACCGCTGAAACGCGCGGCAAGTCGGGCCTGACGGTTGAGTCGGGCGGGTGGGGGCAGACCGACGAGGCGTCGATCGCGAGGATTGAGCGCGGCGTGGCTGGCGTGCTGCGGCACCTGAAGATGCGCGCCGAGGGCCCGGAACCGGTGACGCAGGCCGTGTGGCTCGGTCCCAACGAAGTGCTGCGGAGCAAGTTCACGGGACTGCTCTACCCGGTGGCGGAGCCCGGACAGACGGTGGCGAAGGGCGCGCTCATCGCACGGGTCACCGACTTCCACGGCACGCTGCTGCAGGAGATCCACTCGCCGTTCGCCGGCGAAGTGCTTTACGTGGTCGCCACTCCGCCCATCAACGAAGGCGAGCCGGTCGGGTTCGTCGCCGAGCGCGTCGCCGGGCCGGAATGGCGGCCGAAGAAATAGGGGATCAGGGGTTGGGGGATCGGGATTCGGGGACCGGCCCGCCGGCCTAACGGATGCCAAACAGGTGCAGGACGCCTTCCATCCCGGCTCCGAGCATCGCGGCTGCCGGAATCGTGAGGATCCAGGCCCACACGATCTGTCCTGCGACGCCCCATCTGACCGCCGACAGGCGCCGCGTGGATCCGACGCCCACGATCGCGCCGGTGATGGCATGGGTCGTGCTGACCGGAACGCCAAGCAGCGTCGCAGTGAAGATGGCGCCGGCCGCACCGGTTTCGGCGGCAAAGCCGTGCACCGGCTGCAGTTTCGTGATGCGCGATCCCATCGTGTGGATGATGCGCCATCCACCTGACAGGGTTCCCAGGCCGATCGCCGCATGCGCCATCAGGACGATCCAGAACGGAATCATCATGTGGCCAGCGTGATCAGTTACGATCGGCCGGTACAGCGGCACCGTAAACAGCACGCTCGCGATGATGCCCATCGTCTTCTGGGCGTCGTTGGCGCCGTGATTCAGACTGAACAGCGCGGCCGACAGCAATTGAAGTTTACGGAACCAGTGATCGACGCGACCGGGTGACGTGTTGCGGCAGATCCAGTAGATCGCGACCATCAGGCCGAACCCGGCACTGATCCCTATCATCGGCGACAAGACGATGAAGATGATCGTCTTCGTCCAGCCTGCCGGGATGATGACCGACCACCCGGCTTTCGCAATCGCCGCACCGGCGTAGCCGCCGATCAGCGCGTGCGACGAACTGGTCGGCAGGCCGAAGTACCACGTGATCAGATCCCAGACGATGGCCCCGAACAGACCCGAGAAGATCACGCCGAAGGTGACCGCATTGATGTCGATCATCCCCGATCCGATGGTCTTGGCGACCGCCGTGCCGAACCCGAATGCCGCGACAAAGTTGAAGAAGGCTGCCCAGATCACCGCCCTGCCCGGCGACAGTACCCGCGTCGAGACGACGGTCGCGATCGAGTTGGCCGCGTCGTGGAAGCCGTTGATATAGTCGAAGATCAGGGCAGCCGCGATCAGGGCGATGACAATGGCAAGTTCCATGGCGGGATTATGCGTGCTTCAGAACAACGCCCTGGATGACGTCGGAGACGTCCTCGATCGAGTCCACGGCCCCTTCGAGGTAGTCGAAAATCTCCTTCCACTTGATCAGCGTGATCGGGTCCTTCTCGTCGATGAAGAGCGCGCTGATGACCTCCTGGTGGACGCGGTCGGCTTCGTTTTCGAGCCGGTTGATTTCCACCACGCTCGGCGTGACGGCTTCGTGCTCCTTCATGTGATGGAGGGCCAGCCGGATCTGTTCGGTGGCGGTGACGATGATGCGGGAAAACTGCCGCACGCCGTCGCGCACGTGCGTGATCTGGTACTGTTGAAACAGGTGGGCCGCCGCGTCGATGGCGTCCATCACGTCGTCGAGCGAACTGGCCAGCGCGTGAATATCCTCACGGTCGATGGGCGTGACGAAGGTCTTGTGGAGACGCTGGAAGATCTCGTGCGTGAGGTAGTCGCACCGGTGTTCCAGTTCCTTGATCTCAGCGGCTTTGCCGACCGATGGCGGATCCGACGACAGCATCTCGTCGAGCAATTTGGCGGCGGCAACCAGATTGTCGGCGGCGGCCAGGAAATCCTCGTAGAACTTCTCTTCACGCGGGATCAAGCGAAATCGCACAGCAGACGCTCCCTTCGACAGCAGGACGTGTGATTGTAGCAGCTAACGCGCCGCTTTTGCTTGCCCCTATCCGCCCGCATCGCCTACCCTATTCGACATGCAGGACGTCGTTGCCATCATCCTCGGAGGCGGCCGGGGAAATCGCCTGTCCCCGCTCACGCTGATGCGCTCCAAGCCCGCCGTACCGATTGGCGGGAAGTACCGGCTCATCGACATCCCGATCAGCAATTGCCTCCATGCGGGGCTGCGGCGGATATTCGTCCTGACGCAGTTCAACTCGGCGTCGCTCAACCGGCACATCTCGCAGACCTACCGGATGGACGTGTTCTCGGGCGGATTTGTCGACATCATGGCTGCCGAGCAGACGCCAGACAATCCCAACTGGTTCCAGGGCACCGCCGATGCCGTGCGACAGGCGGCGCGGCACTTCGTCGCCTATGCGGCCGACTACTATCTGATCCTCGCTGGCGACCACCTGTACCGAATGGATTTTGCCCGGCTGATCGATTCGCACGTCGATCGCAACGCGGACATCACGATCGCGGCGCAGCCGGTCGCCCCGGACTTCGCCGGCGAGATGGGCATCTTCCTGTTCGACCGGGCCGGCCAGATCGTCGGCTTCGAGGAGAAGCCGTCAGCCGAGCGGCTCGTCCAGATGGAACGCAGCATCCCACCCGGGTCGAGTTTCGGCGGGTACCAGCCCGACAAGCCCTTTATTGCGTCGATGGGCATCTACGTCTTCTCGCGGGAGGTGCTGCTGGAAATCCTCGAGGAATACGCCGCGACGGACTTCGGGCGGGAGGTCATTCCGGCGTCACTGTCCACGCACCGGGTCAACGCGTTCTTGTACAACGGGTACTGGGCCGATGTCGGGACCATCGAGTCGCTGTACGAAGCGAACATGATGCTGACACGGGATCACCCGCCGTTCCGCTTCTACGATCCGAAGAAGCCGATCTTCACGCGGGCGCGATTCCTCGCGCCTTCGCGATTCATCGACGCGCATATCGAGCATGCGCTGGTCGCGGAAGGGTGCTACATCAACCGCTGCACGGTTGAAACGTCGATTGTCGGGATTCGCGCCCGCATCGACGAGCGGGCGCGCATTCTGCGATCGGTGCTGCTCGGCGCCGACTACTACGAAGCCGACGAAGATGAGGTGGGCGATCGGTCCGTGCCGCTCGGCGTCGGCCAGGATTCCATCCTCGACAGGGTGATCGTGGACAAGAACGCCCGGATTGGGCGCGGCGTGCGGCTGGTGAACACGGATCACATCGAGCACGCGGATGGCGAAAACTACTCCATCCGCAACGGCATCATCGTCATCCCGAAAAACGCCGTGATCAAGGACGGGACGGTCGTCTAACCCTTCGACTCAGTTGAGTTGACCACGACGCGACCGTCTCCCAGCCAGTGACACATGCGATCATCCGCGAACGGCGTTTCTCAACGCAGGTGGGCTCAGGGTTCAACCGGTCAGGCCGCGCAGCACTCGCGGCGGCAGGAACCACTGGAGCTGGCCGGGCTCGGTTGGCGGCAGCCTGGCCACGTCGATGCGGCACACGGCGCCCTTCTTGAACGGGATCGGATCGCGCGCACCCAGCAGGCGGGCGGCAACCATCCCAATCGACGGCTCATGGCCCACCAGCGCCACGCCCTTCACACCGGGCAGCCGCGCCAGTTCGGCCATCAGCGCATCAAACCGTCCGCCGGGCCGCAGGGCCTCGACGACGACGATGGCCGGTGCGGGCTTGAGGGCTTCTTTCAGCAGCGCCGCCGTCTGCATCGCCCGCACAAGCGGACTCGTCAGGACGTGATCGATCTCCACGTCAAGCCGGCGCAGGGCGTTGAACTGGATTTGCAGTCGTTCCGTTCCCTGGTCGGTCAACGGTCTGGCCGCGTCATCGGAGCACGCCGAGCTTAGATCGGCGGCGATCCCGTGGCGGATAAGGTACAGGGCGCATGGTGACAGCATGAGTTAATCACTCCCGGAGTGATTGTGCCGGCACAATTCTCGTGCCGGCACAGTTTTCTTGCCGGCACAATCACTCCGGGAGTGATTTGCCCGGCACGCTTCTAGCCCCCACCCATCAGGCCCAGCGTGACCGACGTGCGCCGCGCCCTGCCGACGACCGCCACCAGCGCCAGGCGCTCGGCGAGGTAACGGCTGTGGAGTTGGCGGACGCGCCCGTCGAGCAGGCCGGCCAGCGCGCGCAAGTGGCGTCTGGCGCCGGCCGCGCGAGTCGCCGCCTCACAATCGCGAACGCGGCCCGCCAGCACCTGCAGGTCGTGCAGGGCACCGAGCAGGTCCTGCAGCGACTTCAGGCGCTTCAGCGACCCGTCCAGCCGAAATCGCCCAAGCTCGGCCGCAATCTCGAGGGCGTAGCGGAACTTCTTCAGTGCGATGCGCACCTCGTGCAGCGGCCCTGCCGCATAGACGGCACCGACGGCGCCGACCGCCTCGTTCAGCCGTGCAATTCGCGCATCGAGGCGGGCCGCCGATCTGGCCGCGCAGGACGCGCCATGTGCAGGCGAGCCAAGCCCGCACTCCAGGTCTCGAACGCGCCCGGCGAGGTGGGCGACTTGAATGCTCGATAGGGCTCGCTCAACCTCCGGCCACGTCCTTTCACGTTCGAGCGTGGTGCGGGTCCGGACTGTCGCGATGGCCGCCGCATGCTCGGGAGCGCTGGTTTCCAAATCGGCCAGTGTCGCCAGGGCGACATCGAGCTCGCGCCGCGGGCCGAGACCCCGGGTGATGGTCCGAAGATTGCGCCGCAGCCCACGCGTGGCGTGCTCGCCGGCCACACCAACGACGAGTGGCAGCACCTCCCGCATGCGGCGACTGGCCACCCGGGCCTGGTGAATGCCCTCGATCTCCCCGTTGATGGCAGACGGCAGCTGCCGTTCGAGCTCGTTCAGGCGCCGTCGCAGGAGAAGCCCGGGTCGTGCCAGAACACGCATGGACCTATTATAGTGACTGTAG
>Ga0315290_10002276_pt1 | contig 13524 bp, 15 predicted proteins | sample YL17G12_0_MG_FD_203627 | JGI IMG/M metagenome (GOLD analysis project Ga0315290, IMG submission 203627) | Sediment microbial communities from Yellowstone Lake, YNP, Wyoming, USA - YL17G12_0 | ecosystem: Environmental > Aquatic > Freshwater > Lake > Sediment | place: USA: Wyoming | collected... | reverse complement strand
CTGCGACGGCAGCCGAGCGGAGGGCCTTTGGTCGCTATGCCGATCTGCTTCTTCTCTGGAACCGGACCCACCACCTCACAGCCCTCAGGTCTCGGTCGGCAATGGGCAGAGGCCTCTTCCTCGATTCGCTCCTCTTCAGGGCCCTCATTCCTCCAGGACGGCAGCGCATCGCCGACATTGGGGCCGGAGCCGGCATTCCCGGTGTGCCGCTTCGGATCGTGGAGCAAGAGCTCTTGCTCACTCTGGTCGAGTCGAAGCGGAAGCCGGTGTCCTTTCTCCATGCGCTGGTCCGTGAGCTTGACCTTACCGACATAACGGTACGTCACGGCCGGGCTGAGCAGCTTATAATAGAACTACCTGAAATTGCTGGGGAATTTGACCTGGTTCTCACTCGTGCTGTCGGCCTCGATTTAGACTTCGTAGAGGCGGCGATGCTCTTTCTGAGGCCTGGTGGAAGCCTCCTGGCGTCCGGCCCACCCCTGGGCAAACCTCAACCCAGGTTGGATTGGCCCGGGAAGACTGAATGGAAAACGATAAAGTTCGACAAGATAGGCATGACAAGGACCTTCTTCGTGGCGACAAAGGGAGATTGATTTCGACATCCCGGTTCGCTATTGTTCCACGTGGAACGCCATCGGCTGTTTCACGTGGAACAATCTGAGCGAGGCTTTGGCTAAGGTTATTGCCGTAGCAAACCAAAAGGGTGGCGTCGGTAAGACCACCACCGCGGTCAACCTCGCTGCAGGCCTGGCCCTGGCAGAGCGACGGACCTTGCTTATCGACCTGGACCCCCAGGGCAATGCGACAACCGGGTTGGGGATCGACAAGGCAGGGCTTGAGAGGACGATCTACCAGGTCCTCCTGGAAGGAGCCTCGATCCTTGAAGCCCGGATCAAGACCGAGCTCGAGTTCCTCGACCTGATTCCGGCCGATATTGATCTGGTTGGTGCCGAGATCGAGCTTGTCACGGTGCCTCATCGGGAACAAAAGCTCAAGGATGCACTAGCGAGCGTGGTGGGAGCGTACGAGTTCGTCATCATCGACTGCCCCCCTTCCCTAGGCCTCTTGACCCTCAATGCGCTCACGGCAGCGAATGCGGCCCTGGTCCCGCTCCAGTGCGAGTATTACTCGATGGAAGGCTTGGCTCATATTCTCAGGACGATTGCCCTTGTGAAGGGGAAGCTCAATCCCGGGCTCGCGGTCGAGGGTGTGGTTCTGACCATGTTCGATGGGCGAACCAGCCTTGCGGCTCAGGTGAAGAGTGAGGTCCAAGGGCATCTGGGTGGCCAGGTCATGCAGACCATCATCCCGCGAAATATTCGGATCACCGAGGCACCGAGCCATGGCAAGCCAATCATGCTCTACGATCTGCGGTCACCCGGCTCGGTAGCCTATCTGGAGCTGGCCAAGGAGGTACTCGCCCATGAACGCTAAGCACGGCCTGGGACGCGGTCTCGGTGCTCTCTTGGGGTCCCCTGTCTCCCCTGCCCCCGAGGCTGATGCCGCCGGGGTCCATCAGGTGGCGATAGACGCCATAGTTGCCAACCCGAGGCAGCCTAGAAAATCCTTTGATAACAATGCTTTACATGAACTATCCGAGTCGCTGAAGCGCTCAGGCGTGCTCCAGCCGGTGGTCGTACGGCGCCATGGACAGCAATTCGAGATTGTAGTGGGCGAGCGACGCTGGCGGGCCGCCCAGATGGCTGGCCTCAGCCATATCCCGGCGGTGGTCCGCGAAGCTACAGACGCCGAGGCGCTTGAACTGGCGCTCGTCGAAAACTTGCTACGCGAGGATCTCAACCCGATGGAGGAGGCGGAGGCCTATCAGCGACTCCTCACGGAATTCGCCTGGACGCAGGAGGAGCTCGGCCGGCGTGTCGGCAAGGATCGTAGCAGCGTGGCCAATTGCCTGCGTCTTCTCAAGCTCCCGGAGCTGATCCAAGCCGATCTTCGCGCGGGGCGCCTGACCATGGGCCATGCTCGGGCGCTCCTCTCCCTCACCTCCACCGCCGATCAGCTCAAGCTCCGAGACCAGATACTCGCCCACTCGTGGTCGGTACGGACGACGGAGGAAGGCGTTCAGCGGAAGCAGCGCCTGGCCCCGCGCCGCGTGGGACGGCGCTCGGCCGATCTGACCGCCCTCGAGGACTCGCTCAGGCAGGCTCTCGCCACGCGCGTGCGGCTCGTCGGCAGCGAGCGCGCCGGCCGCATCGAGATCGTCTACACCTCTGCCGAGGACCTCGAGCGCCTGACTGAGCTCATCACCGGCGGGCGGACGTAGGTCGCGTAGACTCAGACCATGGCCGAGCGCATCGTCGTAGGTCTCTCCGGGGGCGTTGACTCTTCCGTCGCCGCCGCACTACTCGTCGAGCAGGGCTTCGACGTCGTGGGTATTACGCTGCGGGTCTGGCCATGGCGGGAGTCGACGGACTCGGCGCAGCGCTTCGGTAGCTGTTGCTCTCCGGCCACGGTTGACGATGCCCGGCAGGTCGCCCGTCGCCTCGGCATTCCGTACTACCTTCTCAACAGCGAGGCCGAATTCGAACGGACGGTGATCGACGATTTCGCGCGCGAGTACGAGGCGGGCCGGACGCCCGTGCCGTGCACCGTGTGCAACAGAGACGTCAAGTTCGGTTCGCTCCTCGCGCGGTCGCGCGCCTGGGACGCGGCCGCCGTCGCGACCGGCCACTACGCGCGTATCACGCGGGACGCGGGGACGGGGCGGTTCCTCCTCTGGCGAGGCATCGATTCACAGAAGGACCAGTCGGATTTTCTCTGGCCGCTCTCCCAGTTCCAGCTTGGCGCCGCGCGATTTCCCGTTGGCGAGCTGACCAAGGCCGAGGTACGCGACCGGGCGCGCGCGCTGGGACTTGTCACCGCCGACAAGCCGGAAAGCCAGGAGATATGCTTCATCCCGGACAACGACTATCGCGGGTTTCTCCGTCGTCGCAACCCGCAGGCCTTCAGACCCGGTCCCATCGTGGACAGCGGCGGACGCGTGCTGGGTGAGCACGAGGGACTGGCCGCGTATACGGTGGGACAGCGGCGGGGGCTCGGGCTCTCGACAGGACGAACGCTCTACGTCACACAGCTCGATCCGGCCCGCAACACAGTCGTCGTCGGGGAGGCGCGGGAGGTCGAGGTGGACACGCTGGTGGCCGAGCAGGTGAACTGGATCAGCATCGAGAAGCTCGACGGCCCGCTCGAGGTCCTAGCCCAGATCCGCCACCGCCATACACCGGCCCGGGCTACCATCCGGCCGCGAGGGCAGGGGGTCGAGGTGCGCTTTGACGCGCCCCAATGGGCACCGGCCCCGGGTCAGTCGGTCGTGTTCTATCAGGACGACAAGGTTGTGGGCGGCGGCGTCATCGCGGGAAAGTCGAAGCCGCTTGACAGTTTTCCCGTCGGCGTGATACACGTTTAGCGTTTGTCCCTTATTTCACAACGTCTTGCAGCCGGAGAACTCACGATGCGTCGTGCAATCGCCAGCGCATGCTTCCTGGCCGGCCTCCTTCCTGCCGTGGCTTCTGCCTCGGGCGGGGGCGACGGCGGGCTCATCAGCCTGGACAAGTCCCTCATCATTCAGGTATTCAACTTTCTGATCCTGCTCTTCCTGTTGACGAAGCTGCTCTACAAGCCGCTCTTGGCCAAGATGGACGAGCGTACGCAGGCGATCCAGAAGTCGCTCGACGAAGCCCAGGCCGCGCGCGCCCTCGCCCAGAAGGAGCGGGATGACTTCGCGGCGAAGATCCAGGCTGCAAATGCCGAAGCGCAGCGTATCCGGGCCGAGGCGCTCAAGGACGCGGCCGACGAGCAGCGGCGGCTGGTCGATGCCGCCAAGGCCGAGGCGGCGCGTCTCGTTGCCAACGCCCGGCAAGAGATGGACCAGGACGTGCGTCGCGCGCGCCAGGAGCTCCGGCAGGAAGTGGCGGACCTCGCCATCGCCGTCTCGGAGCGGCTCATCAAGAAGAGCCTCAACGACGCCGATCACCGGCGGGTTGTCGACGACGCCATCGCCCGCATGGGCCAGAAGAACTAGCTCGCGATGCGCGCCCAGGAGGGAACGGCCCGGCGCTACGCCAAGGGGCTGCACATGGCGGCGACCGAGGCTGGGGCAGGGGAGGCCGCGGGACGTGAGCTCGCCGCCTTTTTCGACGGACTGCAGGTCAATCGTGGGGCGCTCGAGATTCTCGCGAGGCCCTGGATCAAGCCGACCGATCGCCGCGCGGCGGCCTTGGCGCTCGCCGAGAAGTCGGGATGCGGCAAGCTCGTCCGGGATTTCGTCGCGCTGGTCGCGCAGCGCGGGCGCCTGGACCACCTGGAGGCCATCGTCGCGGCGTACCGCGATCTCATTGACGCCGATCTCGGCCAGGCCCGCGCCCAGGTACGCAGCGCCGTGGCGCTCACCGATGCCGAGAAGGCCCAGCTCACCCGGCACCTCCAGGCCGCCCTCGGTAAGCAGATCATCCTTGAAGAGAGCGTGGACACGAATCTCCTCGGCGGCTTCGTCGCCCAGGTCGGCAGTCTCATTCTCGACGGCAGTCTTGACGGCCAGCTCGCACGGATGCACGAGCGGCTGGTGAGGGGATAGGCATGATCAAGGCGGAAGAGATCAGCGAGATCATCAAGCGGCAGCTGCAGGGCTACGAGGCCGAGGTCGACCTCAAAGAAGCCGGCCGCGTGATCGAGGTGGGCGACGGCATCGCCCGTATCTACGGCCTGCAGGGCGCCATGGCCGGCGAGCTCCTGCAATTCCCGGGCGACGTGTTCGGGCTCGTGCTCAACCTCGAAGAGGACAACGTGGGCGCCGTGCTCCTCGGCTCCGACATCCTCATCAAGGAAGGCGATACCGTCACGCGCACGAAGCGCATCGCCCAGGTACCCGTGGGCGAGGCCATGATGGGGCGCGTGGTCGATGCCCTGGGCCAGCCCGTGGACGGCAAGGGCCCGATCGCGTCCACGGAGTTCCGGCCGCTCGAGCGCTACGCCCCGGGCGTCGTCGACCGGGCCGGCGTCAAGGAACCGCTCCAGACGGGCCTCAAGGCCATCGACGCCATGATCCCGATCGGGCGCGGCCAGCGCGAGCTCATCATCGGCGACCGCGGCACGGGGAAGACGGCCATCGGCGTGGACACGATCATTAACCAGAAGGGGCAGAATGTTTACTGCTTCTACGTGGCCATCGGCCAGAAGCGCTCCACGGTCGCGCAGGTCGTGAAGGTGCTCGAGGATACGGGTGCCATGGCCTACACCGCGGTGGTCGTGGCCTCGGCCTCGGAGCCGGCGGCGCTGCAGTACCTGGCGCCCTATACCGGTTGCGCCATGGCCGAGTTCTTCCGGGATTCGAGCCGCCACGCGCTCTGCATCTACGACGACCTCTCCAAGCACGCCACCGCGTACCGGCAGATGTCGCTGCTGCTGCGGCGGCCGCCGGGACGCGAGGCATACCCGGGCGACGTGTTCTATCTCCACTCGCGCCTGCTCGAGCGCGCGGCCAAGCTCAACGACCAGCTGGGCGGAGGCTCCCTGACGGCGCTGCCGATCATCGAGACCCAACTCGGCGACGTGTCCGCGTATATCCCGACCAATGTCATCTCGATCACGGACGGCCAGATTTACCTCGAGTCCGATCTCTTCTACTCGGGCAACCGCCCGGCCGTCAACGTCGGCCTGTCGGTGTCGCGCGTGGGCGGCTCGGCCCAGGTCAAGGCCATGCGTCAGATCGCCGGCAAGCTCCGTCTTGACCTCGCCCAGTATCGCGAGCTGGCGGCCTTCGCGCAATTCGGCTCCGACCTCGACAAGGCGACGCTCCAGCAGCTGGCGCGCGGCCAGCGCATGGTGGAGCTCCTGAAGCAGGGGCAGTACGCGCCACTGACAGTCGAGAGGCAGATCGCGATCATCTTCGCCGGCAGTCAGGGGCTCCTCGACGATATGCCGGTGGAGCAGGTGCGACCGTTCGAGGAGTTCCTCTACCCACATCTCGAGCGCAAGCACCCGCAGCTCCTGCCCGAGATCGCGAACAAGAAGGAGCTGACCGACGAGCTCCGCGAAGCGCTGACGAAAGCGGTCAATGGCGCCAAGGCGGAGTTCATCGCCTCTCGGGGTATCAAGGCGGCGTAAGGGGCCCGCCCGACCCATGGCCACGCTTCGGGACATCCAGCGGCGGATCCGATCCGTCCAGTCGACGCAGAAGATCACCAAGGCCATGAAGCTCGTGGCCGCGGCGAAGTTCCGCCGCGCCCAGGAGCGCATCCTCGAAGCGCGGCCGTACGCCACGAAGATGGGCGAGCTGGTGGACGGCTTGGTTGCGCGGACGGCGGGGGAGGAGACGCACCCGCTGCTCGCGGAGCGGTCCACCGGCCGGAAGCGGCTCGTCGTGATCACTGCCGACAAGGGCCTCTGTGGAGCGTTCAACTCGAATATCCTGCGCGAGTCGCTGCGGTTCCTCCGCGGCGCGGAGGAAGTGTCGGTAACGCTGGTCGTGGTCGGCAAGAAGGCGCGCGATTTCTATCGACGCCGCCAGTTCACCGTCAAGTCCGAGATGCTCGGTTTCTTCGACCGGCTGGCCTACTCGCACGCCCAGGAGCTGGCGAACGGGCTGATGCAGAATTTCCTCGCGGATGAGGTGGACGAGGTCCACCTCATGTACAACGAGTTCCGCTCGGTCGCGGTGCAGCGCCCGGTGCGCCGGCAGCTTCTGCCGCTTGGAGCGTCAGGAGCCGGCGAAGATGCCGCCGCCGACGGGCCACAGGAGCAGTACCTCTACGAGCCCAGCCCCGAGGGCATTCTCGCCTCGCTGCTGCCGCGCCACGTCACGATCCAGGTGTACCGCGCGCTCATGGAGTCGGTGGCGGGGGAGTACGGCGCACGCATGACGGCGATGGAGTCGGCGTCCAAGAACGCGCGCGATATGATCAATGTCCTGACTATCCAATACAACAAGGCCCGCCAGGAGCGCATCACGAAGGAGCTCCTGGATATCGTCGGCGGGGCTGAAGCCCTCCGCCAATCCGTCGAAGCGTAGGTCTAAGGAGCCGCACATGAGCCAAGGCAAGGTCGTCCAGGTCATCGGCCCGGTCGTCGACGTCGAGTTCGAGCCCGGGAAGCTACCGGCCATCTACAACGCGCTCGAGGTGCCCGGAGCGGGCAGCACCGACGTCTTCGCCTACTCGGCCAAGCTCGTCCTCGAAGTCGCCCAGCACCTCGGCGAGAGTCGCGTGCGCGCCGTCGCTATGGCGGCCACGGACGGGCTGACGCGCGGCATGCCCGTCAATGATACGGGCCAGCCCATCTCGATCCCGGTGGGCAAGGAGACGCTCGGCCGGATCATCAATATCACCGGCGAAGCTGTGGACAAGGCGGGGCCGCTCACGGCGACGAAGACCCGGCCGATCCACCGGCCGGCGCCCTCTTTCGAGCAGCAGTCAACCAAGGTCGAGATGTTCGAGACCGGCATCAAGGTCGTGGATCTACTCGAGCCGTACACGAAGGGCGGCAAGACAGGGCTCTTCGGCGGCGCGGGCGTGGGCAAGACCGTGCTCATCATGGAGCTGATCAACAACATCGCCAAGCAGCATGGCGGCATCTCGGTCTTCGCCGGGGTAGGGGAGCGCACCCGCGAGGGCAATGACCTGTACCACGAGATGAAGGAGTCGGGCGTCCTCGAGAAGACGGCGCTCATCTTCGGTCAGATGACCGAGCCGCCGGGTTCCCGCCTGCGCGTGGCGCTCACGGGCGTGACCTCCGCCGAGTACTTCCGCGACGAGGAAGGCCAGGACGTCCTCCTCTTCATCGACAATATCTTCCGCTTCACGCAGGCGGGCTCTGAGGTCTCGGCCCTCCTCGGCCGCATGCCCTCGGCGGTCGGCTACCAGCCCACGCTCGGCACCGAGATGGGCGCGCTGCAGGAGCGGATTACCTCCACGAAGAAGGGCTCCATCACCTCCGTGCAGGCGATCTACGTCCCGGCCGACGACATCACCGACCCCGCGCCGGCCACGGCATTCGCGCATCTGGACGCGACCACCGTGCTCTCGCGGCAAATCGCCGAGCTCGGCATCTACCCGGCCGTCGATCCGCTCGCGTCGACGTCTCGGATCCTCGACCCCGTCATTCTCGGCGGCGAGCACTACGCCATCGCCCGTGCCGTGCAGTCCACGCTCCAGCGCTACAAGGACCTCCAGGACATCATCGCCATCCTTGGCATGGAGGAGCTCTCCGACGAGGACAAGGTCATCGTGGCCCGGGCGCGCAAGATCCAGCGCTTCCTCTCGCAGCCGTTCAGTGTGGCCGAGACCTTCACCGGCCAGCCGGGGCGCTACGTGAAGCTGGCCGATACGATCCAGGGCTTCAAGGAGATCACAGAGGGTCTCTGCGACGACATGCCCGAGCAGGCCTTCTACATGGTGGGCGGCATCGAGGAGGCGCGCGAGAAGGCCCGCAAGATGGCCGAGGTAAAGTAATGGTTTTCGAGCTGAGACGCTGCCAAGGTGCCGCAGGCACGAGAGCGTGGCCGTTCGAGGTGAGCACCGGCGGTGCGAGCCGAGAGCTGAGTAGAGCGCGAGGGCTGAGATAATGCTGTTCGAGCTGGCGACCCCGACCCGGGTGCTGGTCAGCGTCGAGGCCGACGAGGTCGTCGCGCCGGGCGCCGAGGGCTACTTCGGCGTTCTGCCCGGCCACGCCGCCTTCCTGACGACGCTTGCCCCTGGAGTGGTGACCTACCGCAGCGGTCAGAATGAGCAGCATCTGGCTGTCGCGGGCGGCTTCGCCGAGGTGCGCGCCGAGCGGGTCATCATACTGGCCGAGAACGCTGAGCGGCCGGAGGAGATCGACCGGGAGCGCTCCGAGCGCGCCCGGCAGCGCGCCGAGATGCGCCTGCAGGGCAAACCCTCCGACGGCTCGCAGGAGGACATCGATTTCGCGCGAGCGCTGGCGGCGCTGGCCCGCGCATTGGCGCGGCTGCTCGTCGTTTCGCAGACTCCGTCGCGGTAGCCGGCTGCACCGCAAGCAGGGCAGACGGGCAGAGTAAGCGCCCAGCACCCGAGGCACCGCCGCCACCCGCCGCCTTGTAACTCTCCGCCGTGTAAGGGTCTCCCGCCTGGCATGTGGTTCGCAATCCTGACCGGGCATGACGACGATCCTCATAGTGGACGACGAGCCCTCCATCCTCGATCTGGTGCGGTTCACCCTCGAAGACGCCGACGTGCGGGTGGTCGAAGCATCGGATGGGGCCGAGGCGCTCGTCCTGGCGCGCCGGATCAAGCCGGACCTGATTCTCCTCGATGTGCAGATGCCGAGGCTCAATGGCCTGGAGGTCTGCCGCCAGCTCAGGCGTGAGCCCGCTCTGGCGCGGACGCCCATCGTCATGCTCACAGCGGCGGGCCAGGAGGCGGACCGCGCTCGCGGTCGCGAGGCCGGCGCCGACGAGTACCTGACCAAGCCCTTCTCGCCGCTCGCGCTCCTCGCCCTCGTCGAGGCGCTCGTGCCTGAGACCCGATCGTGGCGGCCGACGTAGCGCTGTCCCAGGCGCTCGCCTACGCGCGCGACCTGAGAAACCTCTACGAGGTGACGCGGGCGCGCGAGCAGGAGATCGTGTGCGCCCGCGACAAGCTCCGCGCCGCGTACCAGCAATCACTCACCTATGCTGTCGACCTCAAGAAGACGCACCGGCGGCTCCAGAACTCCATACTCCAGAGCCTGCTCGGCCTGGCCAATGCGCTGGAGGCCAAGGACGAGTACACCCGCGGGCACTCGGATCGCGTCGCGGCCCTCGGGAGTCGGCTGGCGCTGGCGGCGGGCCTGGGATCCCGTGAGGCGGCGACAATAGCCCACTCCGGCCTGCTCCACGACCTCGGCAAGATCGGGGTGCCGGAGCGTATCTTGAGAAAGCCCGGGCCGCTCACCGACGAGGAATGGGCGGTGATGCGGCGGCATCCGCTCACGGGTGCGCAAATCGTGGCGCCGCTCGAGTTCTTCGCCGACGGCGCCCTCATCGTCCGACATCACCACGAGCGCCAGGACGGCAGCGGCTATCCCGACGGGCTCTCGGGCGAGACCATTCCGATTGGCGCGCGCATCGTGGCCATCGCGGACGTCTACGACGCGCTGACATCCGAGCGGCCGTACAGACCCGCCCTCAGCCATAGGGAGGCCCATGCACGAATGGTGTCCGAGGCAAATCGCACGCTCGATGGGCAGCTCCTCGTGATCTTTTTCGACAAGGTGATGGATGCGCCTCCTGGCCCATCGGCTCGAGACTGATCGCGCCGCGAGCCCTTCGACAATCGCGGGGCAGCTGGCGCTGGTCGCCGCCCTGACTGGGATGGGCGCGGTTCTGGGGCTGGCCGCCGACTCGGTGGCAGGCCTCGAGCGTAGTCTCGGCCACGCGTTTGCGAGCGGGGCGGTCCATGCGGGTTTCTTGTCGGCGGGCTGGGTACTGGCTCTCCAGGGACATGGGAGCTGGCACGGGCCTGCGCTCCGTGGGGCCGGCGCGCTCATTGTTGCCTCGGTGGCTGCCAAGCTCTCTCCGGCGGGCGCCGTCGCGTATCTTCTGGTACCGCTTGTGATCGCGCGTGATGCCACCGCGTGGCACGCTCGTCTCGAGCGGGTCGGATGGCGCACGCCGCGCGAGGCGCGCGCGCCCTTCGTCGGCGCCGCCTCTGGAGTCTTTCTCGGGGTTCACCTTCTCTTCGCGGCTTCGCTGATGCTGGGCTACCCGGTGGCGGTTCCCGATGGGCGCCGATACCTGGCAGCGGTCGCGTACGACCTCGGCGCCAATGCGCTGACCGCCGAATGGCTCTTCCGTGGCGCGATCTTCTCGGGGCTGTGGCGTCGGTGGAGCTTCTGGCCAGCCGCCGCAGCGTCCACGGGCCTGGCCCTTGTGCGATACCTTCTCGATCCCGCGCTGCCTCAAACGGCCGAGCTGATAGCCGGTGTTATGTTCTACATGTTGCTCCTGGGGCTCGGCTGCTGCGCACTGCGCGCTTGGAGCGGCAGTCTTTTGCCCGGCTACCTCGCCACGGTGGCCTTCTTCGCGGCCTACCGCATCCTGCTGGTGTGATTCTCGGGGCGCTGGGGCTGGTCGCGCTCATTGCCGTCGCCATCCGCACTGCCGGCGGCGATGAGCTGTCGTCGCTTCATCACCTCTATCTCGTCCCGGCCCTCTGGGCGGCTCTCGCCCGCGGCGTCACGGGCGGGGCCCTCGCTGGGCTCGTAGCGGGTCTTGTCCAGGCTCTCAGCGTCTTGCCTCTTATAGAGCGGGCGGGCCTGTCATGGCCCGCCCTGGATGGGCTCGTATCGCTCTCGACTCCGCTCACGATGGGGTTGACCATCGGGCGATTGGTGGATCAATCGCGCGGTCGCGGCGCGCAGCTCGGCGCCCTGCTGGACATCCAGCGGAGTCTGGCCGTCAATGGGCCGCTGGAGGAGCGTCTTGCGGTCGTCGCCGAGCTCACACGGCGCGCCTTGGGAGTTGATCGGGCCCGGCTCGTTCTCGAAGCCGGCGGTGACGTCCCCATTGCGGCAAGCGCGCCCGGGAATTTCCGCCCCGCCGAAGCCGCCCCGGGGGCGGCCGCCACGCCCTGCCGGCGGCTCGTGCTTCCGCTCGATGCAGGGCAGGGTCCGGTGGGAGCGCTCATCCTCGAGCGGGACGGCGACCTCTCGACAGCGGCCCGCAGCGTCGCGAGCGCCCTCGCGCTACACCTGGCGCTCGCCATCGAGAACGCGCGCCTCACGGAACGCCAGCGGCACTTCGCGCATGAGCTCGAAGAGAAGGTCGCCGGTGCGACGCGCCGGCTCCGCGAGCTCGATCAAGCCAAGAACGAATTCCTCACGATCGCCTCCCACGAGCTGCGCACCCCACTCACGGCGCTCCAGGGGTTCAGCGAGCTACTGCTTACCCGCGAAGTGCCCGCCGAGCGTGCGCGCCGGTATCTCGGTCACGTCCACACTGAGTCGCAACGCCTCGGGCGGATCGTCGGCGACCTTCTCGACCTCTCCCGCATCGAGTCCGGCCGCGGACCTGAGCTACGCCGGGTGCCGGTCGACCTCCGCGAGATCATCGAGGCCAATGTCGAGATCTTCGCCTCTCAGCATCTCCGCCATCACTTTCATTGGAGCGGAGCTGGATCCGTGCCGTCGCTCTGCGCCGATCGGGACGCGGTGGACCGCATGCTGAAGAACCTCCTGTCGAATGCCATCAAGTACTCGCCGCGCGGAGGGCGCGTCCGCGTCGAGGCCGGACTCGCCGTGGACAAGCCCGGGATGGTCGAGCTGTCGGTCGAGGACGACGGCGTCGGCATCCCCGCCGAAGCCCTGCCGCGCATCTTCGACCCCTACGTGCGCATCGCCAATCCGGAGACGGTCACTGCCCCTGGATTGGGACTTGGCCTGAGCCTGGTGCGAGGCCTGGCGCATGCCCACGGCGGCAGCATCGAGGTCGAGAGCCTGCCGGGGAAAGGCTCGCGCTTCCGGGTGCTTCTACCGGCGTGAAATGTCGAGATTTGGCCGGTTTTTCGGCCAGTTCGCTTGACACTCTCCGACGGCTGCGTGTAGTCTCAACCGGGCGTATGTCCAGGCGAGAGGAGATCGCGGGCAGGATGGCGGAGGCCGTTGTGAAGCGGCTGATTTCCAGGAAGCTTGCCGATATCAAAGACGAGGCGCAGGCCCGGGGAGTAGTCCGCCACATCCTGTCCGAGAACTTCCTGGCCGAGGAAAAGATCGAGACCGAGGTCAAGACTCTTCTCCTCGACAACGCCAAGCTCATCAGAGACTCAGCTTCGGACTACAAGCGCCTCGTCACCATGGCCAAGACCAAGCTGGCCCGCGAGCGGGGATTCATCCTGTGATGCGGATGAGCCGCGAGCGGCTCTTCGGCCTGGCGGAGCGCATCGTCAGTGACCTGGCGGCGACCGAGGGCGTCGTCATCCGGCAGATCGCCGACGAGAAGGTTCGCACTCAGCTCAGGACCGAGGTCTTCCGCGTGCTCGAGGAAGAGGGTCGCCTGGAGGAGACCGTCGACCAGGAAGTCCGGAAGACGCTCAGCAGCTACTCCCGCCCTGCGCCCGAGGGGAGCGCCGAGTGGGAAGTCCTCTACAACAAGACGCGCGACGAGGTCTACAAGCGGAGGCTCAGGCTGTGAAGCGCATTGTGGTGGGTCTCTCTGGCGCCTCGGGAGCGATCTACGGCATCCGCTTTCTCGAGCTTCTGCGCGGGCTGCCCGGCGTCGAAGCGCATCTGGTCGTCTCCGACGCCGCCAAGCGCACCATCGTGGAGGAGACCGACTGGACGGTGAAGAACGTCGAGGCCCTGGCCGCGCATCGCTACGACAACAAAGACATCGGGGCGGCCATCGCCTCGGGCTCGTTCAAGACCGACGGCATGGTCGTCGTGCCGTGCAGCGTCAAGGCGGCGGCTTCGGTCGCCCACTGCCTCGCCGACACGCTGCTGACGCGCGCGGCCGACGTCACGCTCAAGGAAGGCCGCCCGCTCGTCCTTGTCGTACGCGAGACGCCGCTGCACCTCGGG
>Ga0315290_10002273_pt1 | contig 13529 bp, 8 predicted proteins | sample YL17G12_0_MG_FD_203627 | JGI IMG/M metagenome (GOLD analysis project Ga0315290, IMG submission 203627) | Sediment microbial communities from Yellowstone Lake, YNP, Wyoming, USA - YL17G12_0 | ecosystem: Environmental > Aquatic > Freshwater > Lake > Sediment | place: USA: Wyoming | collected... | reverse complement strand
CGCGCGCGGCGCCGCTCGTCGAGTGACGGCGACGCCGCGACGTCCCACCGCACTTCCACCTTGGTCTCCACCTTGTTGACGTGCTGGCCGCCGGGGCCGCCGCTGCGCGAGCGGCGCAGCTCCAGCTCGACCCACGGGATGACGAGCCCGCGGCCGGCGCTCAATCCGGCGTGGGAGAGCCGCTCCTCGGTCACTTCCACTCGGCGACGAAGACGTTCGTGTCGCCCGGCTTGGCCGCCCCGCGGTTCGAGGAGAACGCCAGGTAGCGGCCGTCGGGGCTGAACATCGGGAAGCCGTCGAAAGTCACTTCGGTGGTGACCGTCTCGAGGCCCGTGCCGTCCAGGTTGACCAGGTAGAGGTTGAAGTTGCGCCCGCGCGGGTCCTCGTGGTTGGAGGAGAAGATCAGCCGCTTGCCGTCGGGCGTGAAGTAGGGCGCGAAGGAGGCCCCCGGCAGGTCGGTGACCTGGCGCTTGCCGGAGCCGTCGCTCTTCATCACCCACAGGTTGAGCTGGCCGGGGCGCAGCAGGAAGCGCCTCAGCAGGTCCTTGTAGTCGGCGGCCGCGGCCTCTTCGGTCGGGTGGTAGGCCCGGTAGCAGATCCACTGGCCGTCGGGCGAGAAGAACGGCCCGCCGTCGTAGCCCAGCGCCGTGGTCAGCCGTTTCACGTCCTTGCCGTCGGCGCGCATCGTGTAGATGTCGAGGTCGCCGTCGCGCGTCGAGGTGAAGACGATGGACTTGCCGTCGGTCGAGACGGTGGCCTCGGCGTCGTAGCCCGGCGAGTCGGTGAGCTGTGAGAGCTTCCCGGTCTTCAGATCGCGCACGAAGATGTCGTACTCGCCGTACGCCGCCCAGACGTAGCCCTTGGCGCGGTCGGGCGGCGGCGGACATTGCGACGAGGCCAGGTGGGTGGACGAGAAGAGGATGGTGGTGGGCGTCAGGTAGTAGGAGCAGGTCGTGCGGCCGGTGCCGGTGCTGACCAGGCTCACCAGCGAGCGCTGGGCCTCGAGCTCGTGCAGGAAGATCTGGTCGCACGGGTAGCTGTCGCGCGTCGACTGCATGACCAGCGATTTCCCGTCGGGCGACCAGTAGGCCTCGGCGTTCTCGCCCGCGAAGGTGATCTGCCGCAGGCTCGCAAAGTGCGTCTCGCCGGGGCGGATGAGCGAGTCCTGGGCCACGATCGGCATGAAGATGGGCGGCAGCTTCTGCCCCGGTGCCGGCTTCTCCGGCGGGGCGGCGGGGATGCCCGCCGGTCCAAGGAACAGCGCCACGCCCGCCAGGCCCGTGGCCAGCGCCAGCGCGGCCGCGCCGCGCATCCGCCGCGAACGCATGAGTCCCTTCATCGGCTCTCCCCTCGCTTTCCGAGCACCGCTTCGAACGCCAGCTTCTCGCCGCCCCGGAGCACGCTCACCGCCACCTTCCGGCCCGGGCGCCGCGTGCGCAGCGCGTAGGTGAAGTCGTAGATGTTGTCGATGCGCACCCCGTCCATCGCCACGATGATGTCGCCGCCCAGCATGCCGGCCGCCGCCGCCGGCCCGCCCTCGCGCACGTCGGCGATGAGTACGCCGCCCTCGCTCTGCGAGTAGTCGGGGATGGTGCCGAGCGTGGCGCCGTAGCCCGAGCCGCCGCCGACGCGCCGGTAGGCGGAGTCGGGTGCGGCCTGCCGGTAGGCCAGCTGCGGCCCGCCGTCGAGCCGCTGGGTGAGATCGTAGGCCAGGGTGGCGATGCGCGCGATGCCGCCGGCGTCGATCTTCTCCCAGGTGTCGCTCGGCTTGTGGTAGTCGGCGTGCGCGCCGGTGAAGAACATGAGCACCGGCACCTTGGCCTTGTAGAACGAGGAGTGGTCGCTCGGCCCGTAGCCGTCCTCGCTGAGCTTGAGGTCGAAGCCGTAGGGGGCCGCCGCGACCCGCACCAGCGAGTCGAGCCCCACGCCGGTGCCGGTGCCCATGACCGTGAGCCGCCGCTCGCGCAGCCGGCCCACCATGTCGAAGTTGAGCATGGCGTCGGTGCCCGCGATGGGGCGCGGCGGGTCGCCCACGTAGTGCGCCGAGCCGATCACCCCCAGCTCCTCGCCGGCGAAGGCGCAGAAGACCAGGTCGCGCCGCGGACGGTCGGCCCGCGAGGACCAGGCGCGCGCCACGGCCAGCATGGCGGCGGTGCCCGAGGCGTTGTCGTCGGCGCCGACGTGCGGCTTGCCGGTGTCCTTGGGCGACAGCGAGTGCTCGCCGCCGAGGCCCAGGTGGTCGTAGTGGGCCCCGACCACGATGGCCCGCGTCGAGTCCGCCCCGCGCCACAGGCCGACGATGTTGTGCACGAAGGCGCGCTTCTTGACCAGCGCCACCCGCAGCCGCAGCGAGTCGGCGAGCGCCAGGCTGCGCGGCGCCTGGTGGACGTCGATGGATTCCTGCAGCTTGGCGATGTCTTCGCCGCTGCCGGCGAGCAGCCGGTCGGCCACGCGGCGCGTCACCCGCGCCGCCACCAGGCCCGACGACATGTAGCCGGCGTCGGCGCGCGGCGGCGTGAGGTCCTCTTCCTTGTGGTAACGCGGGCCGGCGACCACCAGGATGCCGAGGGCGCCGTGCTCGCGGGCGTTGATGGCCTTGTTGCGCAGCTCGGAGTGGGGCGTGTTGACGTCGCCGCCGAAGCGGCTGGCGGTGTCCATCTCGCCCGGCTCGTAGGCCAGCACCAGGGCGAAGCGGTTCTTGACGTCGAGGCCGGCGTAGTCGTCGTAAGCGTACTCGGGCGCCGTGATGCCGTAGCCGGCGAAGGCCACCGGCGCGGCCGCCTCGCCGCTGGCCGAGAAGCCGAAGGGCACGAAGTCCTTGCCGAGCTCGAAGCCCTGGCCGTCGGCGAGCGTGAGGTCGGTGGGCTGCGTGACCTCGACGCCGGTCACCACCTCGACCGCCTGGCGGTAGCCGCCCCTCTCGCCGGCGGGGGCGAGCCCCAGCTCGCGGAACTCCTTCTCCAGGTACTCGGCGGCGTACTCCAGCCCCTGCGTGCCGACGCCGCGGCCCTCGAGACGCGGGTCGGCGAGGTAGCGCACGTGGTCGAGGATCCAGGCGCTGTCGGGCAGCGTGGGGGCGGCCGGGGCGGCCGCCGGCAGCAAGCCGGCCGGCAGCAGGCAGAGCAGGACGAGCAGTCGCTTCACGGATGTCTCCGTCTCGGGGAGCGGCGCGGCCGGCTGTAGGGCCGGCGCGACGGCGTCAGGTCGTGCGGCCGCATCACAGCTCCTCGGCGGGCACCTTCTGCGTCATCGCCGCGCCCACCGCGGCCAGCGCCTCGGCGTTGGTCGGGTAGCGCGACAGCAGGTCGAGCAGCTTGCGCATGGCCAGGCCCTTCTCCATCTCGGAGAGCGCCCGGCGCAGCGTCTGCATGGGGCGCACCAGCTCCGGAGGGTAGAGCTTCTCCTCCTTGCGCGTGCCGCTCTGCGAGATGTCGATGGCCGGGAAGATGCGCTTCTCGAAGAGCTGGCGGGAGAGCACGAGCTCGGTGTTGCCGGTGCCCTTGAACTCCTCGAAGATCACCTGGTCCATGCGCGAGCCGGTGTCCACCAGGGCGGTGCCGACGATGGTCAGCGAGCCGCCCGACTCGATCTTGCGGGCCGCGCCGAAGATCTGCCGCGGCGTGTGCATGGTGGCGGCGTCGATGCCGCCCGACATGGTGCGGCCGACCCCCTCGTTGACCGTGTTGTAGGCGCGCGCCAGGCGGGTGATGGAGTCGAGCAGGATGAGCACGTCGTGGCCGGCCACCACCGGCTCGAGGGCGTGCGTCAGGCAGCGCTCGGCGATCTCGACGTGCTCGTCGGGGGGGAGGTCGCTGGAGGCCGCGAAGATCTCGGTGTTGACGCCGCGCCGGAAGCCGGTGACCTCCTCCGGGCGCTCGTCGACCAGCAGCACCATCACCTTGACCTCGGGGTGATTGGTGATGACGGCGCGGGCGATCTCCATGAGCAGTGTGGTCTTGCCGGCCTTGGGCGGCGAGACCACCAGGCAGCGCTGGCCGCGCCCCAGGGGCGAGATGAGGTCCATGGCGCGGGTGGTGAGGTTGTCGCGCGTCGTCTCGAGGACCAGGCGCTCGATGGGGTCGATGCTGACGCGCCCCTGCAGCTCGCGGAGCAGCTCGCGGAACGGGGGCTCGGCGTTGCGCGGGCGCGGGCCGGAGCGGCGGGCCGGCGGCGCTGTGGGTCCGGTCGGTCCGGGGGAGCGCGGGCCGCGCGGGCCTTGTGGGCCACGCGGCGGGCGACCGCCGCCGGCCGGAGAGCGGGGCCTGCGGGAGCGGGTCACGCGAAGAGTTCACTCCTCGTCTTGACGATGTCGGGGGGACGCGCCCGGACGCGCCGGGCGGGAACGCGCGCCATTGTGGGCCAAGGCCGCGGGGAAGGCAAGACGAGCCTTCCCGGCCCGTTCATACGGCTCTCGCGTCGGCGTCCCGGTAGGCGATCGCCCCCAGCCCCAGGTCCGCCAGCTGCGGCTCGACCGCGGCGCGGTCGCCCACGGCCACGATCAGCAGGCGCTCGGGGTCGACGTGGCGTCGGGTGGCCGCGAAGACCTCCTCGGCGGTGAGCGCCTGAAGCCGCCGGGGCAGGTGCTCGTAGTAGTCGGGCGGCAGCTCGTAGAGGAAGAGCGAGCCGAGGGTCCCCACGGTGCTCTGCGTGGTCTCGAACAGCGCCGGCAGCGAGCGGGTGATCGAGTCCTTGGCCAGGCGCAGCTCGTCCTCGCCCACCGGGCGCTCGAGCATGCCGCGCACCTCGCCGAGGATCTCGCGGATCGACGCGCCGGTGACGTCGGTGCGCACGCTGGCGCCCGCCCACAGCGGGGCCACGCCGCGCGTCTCCGAGATGCCGGAGAAGGCGCCGTAGGTGTACCCGTGGCGCTCGCGCAGGTTGAGGTTGATGCGGCTCGAGAACAGGCCGCCCAGGACCTGGTTCATGACGTGCAGGGTCTCGAAGTCCGGGTGCGAGCGGGGCACGGCCGTCTGCGCCACCAGCAGCATGGTCTGCGGCGAGCCCGGCTTGTCCACCAGGACCACCCGCTCGGGGACCGCGATGCCGGCCGCCGGGGCCGGCGCCTGGATGGCCGGCCCGGTCCAGCCGCCGAACCAGCGCTCGGCCAGGTCGCGGGCCTCGCCCTCGGTGAGGTCGCCGGCCAGCACCAGGGCGGCGTCGCGCGGCGTGAAGGAACGCCGGTAGAATTCGACCAGGTCGGCGCGCGCCATGCGCCCGAGCGCCGCCTCGTCGCCGAGGGTGATGTGCCCGTAAGGGTGGCGCGGCCCGTAGAGACACGGGTAGAGCACGCGGCTGGCCGTCTGCGACGGCGAATCGCGCCGCTGCAGGAGCGCGGTGACCCGGTCGTCGCGCACGCGCTCGATCTCGCCCTCGGGGAAGGCCGGGGCCAGGGCCACGTCGGCCCAGATGTCGAGAGCCCGGTCGAGGTGCTGCTTCAAGCTGCGGACCCAGACGAAGCTGCCGTCCAGGCTGGCGCCGGTGCTGAGCAGCGCGCCGATGGCCTCGAGGTCGCGCGCGATGCCCAGGGCGTCGCGCCGCGCGGTGCCCTCGTCGAGCATGGCGGCGGTGAAGCCGGCCAGCCCCGGCAGCGCTTGCGGGTCGGCGGCGCTGCCCGAGCGGAGCACCAGCTCGGCGGCCACCACCGGCAGCCCGTGCGACTCGGCGTGGAGGACGGTGAGCCCGTTGGCGAGCCGGAACTCGCGCGCCCCCGGCAGCGGCTTGACGGGCAGGGGCAGCGGCCCGGGCGGCGTGGCGCGCCACGGCTCGGCGGCGGCGGGCGGGGGCGCTGCCGCGGCCTCGGCACGCTGGGGCGGCGGCGGCGTCTCGGGATCGAGCGGCAACCCCTTCTCGCCGGGCACGACGTGCGCCACGACGCGCCGCTCGCGCGCCAGGGTCTCGGCCGCGATGCGGCGCACGTCCGCGGCGGTCACCGCGGCGTGGCGCGCCAGGTCTTGCTCGAGATAGCCGGGGTCGCCCAAGTGGTGGTTGTAGCGGTTCAGCCGGTCGGCCACGCCGGAGAACCCGCCGATCTCCTCGAGGCTCATGGTCATCCCCGCGTGGACGGCGTTCTTGGCGCTCTCCAGCTCCGCGGCGGTGGGCCCGTCCCCGGCCAGGCGCGCGGTCTCCTCGTCGATGGCCCGCTCCAGCTCCTCGGCCGTGCGTCCCGGCTTGGCGGTGGCCAGGATCTGGAAGACCGAGCCGAGCGCCAGCGACTGCTGCCAGGCGCTCACGCCCTGTGCGATCTGGTCGTCGTAGACCAGGCGCTTGTAAAGGCGGCTGGCCTTGCCGCCGCCCAGGATGCGCGCCGCGATCTCGGCCTCGGCGTCGCCGGGGGCGAAGATGGGGGCGCTGAGCCACGCCAGATAGACGCGCGGCAGCTCCACCTGGTCGGTGACCACGGCGCGGCGCTCACCGGTGATGGGCGGGGTCGTGACGCGGGCTCTCGCCACTTCGGGCCCGCGCGGGATCGGGCCGAAGTACTTCTCGACCAGGCGCAGGGTTTGCGCCCGATCGACGTCTCCCACGATGGCCAGGCTGGCGTTGTTGGGCGCGTAGTAGCGGCGGAAGAAGTCGCGCACGTCCTCGAGGCGCGCCGTCTGGATGTCCACGTGCGAGCCGATGATGCAGGCGTGGTAGGGGTGGCCCTCGGGGAAGAGCGTCTGCCACAGGCGCTCCTCGGCCAGCCCGTAGGGCGCGCTCTCCACTGTCTGGCGGCGCTCGTTGCGCACCACGTCCTGCTGGTTGGCGAGCATCGTCTGGTCGAGGCGGTCGAGCAGGTACCCCATGCGGTCGCTCTCCAGCCACAGGGCCAGCTCGAGCTGGTCGGCGGGCACGTCCTCCATGTAGTTGGTGCGGTCGAAATCGGTGGTGCCGTTGATCAACGATGCGCCGGCCCCCTCCAGCAGGCGGAAGTGCTCGTCCTCGCCGACGTGTCCCGAGCCCTGGAACATCATGTGCTCGAAGAGGTGGGCGAAGCCGGTGAGGCCGGGCGTCTCGTTGGCCGGGCCGACGTGGTACCAGAGGTTGACCGCCACCAGGGGCAGGCGGTCGTCCCGCCGCAGGATGACCTCCAGGCCGTTGGGCAGGGTGTGCTTCTGGAACTCCATCGGGTCCTCCGGTGGCGGTCTCTCTGGCGCTGCTGGGTTCGGGTGCGGCGGACGGCAGACCCAGGATGCCGCAAACGGCGGTCGGCCGTCCACCGCCGCGCCGGCCGTCCACCACCGTGCCGGCCGTCCACCGCCGCGCCCCCGTGCTAGAATCCGCCCCCGGAGGGTTGGCCATGTCCGAGAGAGTCCGTCCCAGCCGCGAGCAGGCGCACCTGATCCTCGCCGGCGTGCGCGTGTTGGCGCACCGCGAATCGGTGCCGCCGTGCGTCGCCGAGGTGGCCGAGCTGCTCGGGATCGCCCCGGAGATCCTGGGCGTGGCGGTGCGCGAGCTGGTCGAGCTGGGCGTGCTGCGCGAGGTGGCCGACGCCTACGGGGCGCGCCTCGAGATCGGCGACCACCTCAAGATCGAGGAGTTGGCGGCCGGCGGGGGCCCGGCCATGGAGACCGAGATGAAGTCGTTCAGCGAGCGCAAGCGCGAGCGCGAGGAGGCGCTGCGCCAGCAGTTCGCCGACGACCTCAAGTCGGACAAGAAAGGCAAGTTCAGCAAGCTGGAAGAGGACCTCAAGAAGTTCCGCTCCGGCGGCGGCCCGCGCACCAATCTGTGGGGCGAGCCGATCGAGGAGCCGGAGGACGAGGGGTAGCCAGCAACTGGCCGAACCCGGCGATGGCCTGCCAGAGCCGGGGAAGGGCCCGGACGTGGCGCCAAGAGAGCCCCGCGCCGCCGAGCCCGGCCGTGCGTGCTGCTCGAGGGCCTCGAGCTATTCCAGCAGGAGAACCGGCCATGAAGATGCGGGACTTGGTTCCGGCTCTGGGGGGATGCGCGCTGCTCACATCGTTGGCGCTCGCACAAGCGTTGCCCATCGAGCCGGCTTCGAGCCAGACCCTCCAGGCCTTCGACATCCGGGAGTTCGGTGGGGACATCCAGGCGGTCCTCGACCTCATTTCAAGGGCTTTCCCGGCCGGCGGGATCGTTCACATCCCCAAGGGGCCATGGATCCAGACCGGCACGCTGTTCGTCAGGGGCGGCCGGGTGATCATCGAGGGGGAGGGCCAGGATAGCCGCGTGGTGGGCAAGGACAAGGACACCCACGTGTTCCAGATCGTTCCCCAATACGGACTGGCTCCGCACGCCTACGACATCACGTTCCGGGACCTCATGATCGAGGGCAACGCCAAAGGGGTCGCCGGGGAGGGGGACGGCATCCACTGGGTGGCCGAGCCGGAAGCCCGTGCGACGGCGCTCCACATGGATCACGTCGCCGTGAACAGCTGTGGGCGCGATGGCCTTCACCTCGAGTACGTCGACTTTCCCGTGATCCTGGACTGCAACTTCAATACCAACGGCCGGGATGGCGCCCATCTCTTCAGCGTCGCCCAGAGCCTCCTGCTCGGGTACTACGCCAACACCAATCGGCGCTGGGGGCTGTACTGTGAGGAAGCCGGGGGACACTTCGTCCAGGCGAACGGGATAGAGGCGAATCACACCCTGGCGGGGGCCGCCGCCACGGACGGCCAGCTGAAGTTCAAGGGTTGCGGGGGCGTGATCGTGCGATCGCAATTCGAGGACTTCACGCAGGCGGGAGCCAAGACGGCGATCGACCTGGAGGGAGCCCGAGGGGTGGTCGTCGAAGGCTGTGGGTTCACGACCGGTCGCCCTCCGCATACGGCCGTGGGAATCCGAGTCCGGGGAGCGTGCCAGGGCGTCACCATCGGGGCCAACTCCTTCAACAACTGTGGCGTCTGCGTGGATGTGTCGGACACGACCAGTCGAGGGGTGTGCGTGATGCCGCAGGACGACCATGACGGCAACCTCGAGATGGTCAGGTACCCCACGGGAGATGCTGCCAACGGGTGGCAGGGGCTTCTGGCCCTGGTCCAGGACCCGACCTCGCCGGAGGCGATGAAGATCCCCGGGATCCGGGTCCCGTTCAGAGCCGTCCCGTACCTGGGCCCGGCCCCGGAGACGGGCAACGAGGGAACGCTCGTCTACGACCGCGCCGCCGGCCGTGGCAGCAGGCTCCTGCTCTCGGACGGGAACAACTGGTGGCCGGTCGGCGGCGTGCCGGCCAGCTTCAGGATCGGCCCTCCCGACACGCGGCCCACCGACGTCGCGCCCGGCACCACGATATGGGTACCGGACGCCCCCCGCGGCCAGGCCCTGCAGGTGTGGGATGGAAGCGGCTGGCAGTACATTCCGATCGCGCAACCGACACGGTGATCCTGGCTGCCGGCCTCGATGTGGACCCGGCTCGACGGTCGCGGCGCGAGGGTGCGGGCGAGAGCGTGCCTCCGCACGCCGATCGCAGACAGCCGGGAGAGGGAGCAGAACGCGGCGGGGTCGGACCGGTGAAGTTCCGTCGGGTGCGGTGGTATCCTGCTGAACCTGGCGCGGCGTGGCATGGGGTGGAGATCCGAGGCCTCGCCCCGGTCGACCGGCGGAGGCCCGGCGAACAGTGCCAGATGCGGGACTCGGCCGTTGGTCGTCTGATTGCCTGCCACGATCAAGAGTAGGAGGTGCGAAGCCGGGATGGAGAACTGCCTCTTCTGCAAGATCGCCCGCGGCGACATCCCCGCCAAGAAGGTGCACGAGGACGCGCTGTGCTTCGCCTTCGAGGACATCCAGCCGCAAGCCCCCACGCACGTGCTCGTCTGCCCCAGGGAGCACGTCGCCTCGCTGGCCGAAGCGCAGGCCGGTCACCAAGAAATGCTCGGCCACCTGCTCGCCACCGCGGCGGGGATCGCGCAGAAGCGCGGCCTGGGGGCCTTCCGCACCGTGGTGAACACGGGAGCGGAGGCCGGCCAGTCGGTCCTCCACCTGCACGTGCACCTGCTGGGCGGACGCGCCATGGGCTGGCCTCCGGGCTAGACCCGAGTGCTGCTGATGCCCGCCTGCTTCTTCGCCACCGACCTGCACGGCCGTCCGGACCGCTTCCGGCGCCTCTTCGCCGCCATCCGCGACGAGGCGCCGGCCGCCGTGTTCCTGGGCGGCGACCTGCTGCCGGTCTTCGGCCACGCCGGGGAAGCCCCTACCGAGGGTTTCATCGACGACGTGCTGGCGGCTGGCTTCCGCGCCCTGCGCGCCGATCTGGGAGAGCCCGCGCCGCGCGTCTTCCTGATCTTCGGCAACGACGATCCGCGCCGCGAGGAGGCGGCGCTGATCGCCGCCGGCGACGGCCTGTGGGAGTACGCGCACGGGCGGCGGCTGGCGCTCGGGCGCTTCGCGGTGTACGGCTACGCCTGCGTGCCGCCCACGCCCTTCCGGCTCAAGGACTGGGAGCGCTACGACGTCTCGCGCTTCGTGGATCCGGGGTGCATCTCGCCAGAGGAAGGGTTCCGCACGCTGGAGGCGGACGCGGGGGAGGTGCGCTGGGGGAGCATCCAGCGGGACCTCGAGAGCCTGGCGGGCGGCGACGACCTGAGCGCCGCCGTCTTCCTCTTCCACTCGCCGCCCTACGACACCCCGCTGGACCGCGCCGCCCTCGACACCGTGCGCATCGACCACGTCCCGGCCGACGTGCACGTCGGCAGCATCGCCATCCGCCGTTTCATCGAGGCGCGCCGGCCGCTCGTCACCCTGCACGGCCACGTGCACGAGGCGGCGCGGCTCACCGGCCAGTGGCGCACGCGGCTCGGCCCCACGCATTGCTTCTCGGCGGCGCACGACGGGCCGGAGCTGGCGCTGGTGCGCTTCGACCCGGAGGACCCGGAGGCCGCGACCCGGGAGCTGCTGGCGCCGCTGTAGCCGCGGTGCAGCGGCGCCCGCCTACGCTTTCTTCTTCAGCGGCAGCGGCCGCGCGGCGTCGGTGACCGCGCCGATCTTGGCCGCGAAGCTGGTGTGCTCCGCGAAGTCCTGGTCGGAGACGAAGTGCACGTCGAGCAGGCCCTCGGTCCGGTAGCCGGTGCGCAGGAAATTGATCTCGGCCAGAGCCTGGCTCCAGCCCTCCAGCCACCACATCAGCTCGCGCCGCTGCTCGGGGCTGCCGACGAAGTGGACGAGCAGGTCGATGTCGCTGCCCGGCCCGGCGGTGCCGTTCTTGACGCTGCCGATGAGGTAGGCGGCGCGCACCCCGAGCGCCGCCGGGTCGAGCTCCGCGGCGATGCGCTGCGCCATGCCCTGGCGCCAGCGCGAGTGCTCGTCGTTGGGCCGCGCCGCCGCCGCCGGCTCGGAGCGCGAGCGCAGCTCCAGCGGCCCCGGCGCCCCCAGCACGCCCACCGCCTCGTCGAGGTCGGCGTTCATCAGCACGCGCAGCACGCGCCCGTCGGCCGCCTTGGGGACGTCGATGACCTTGACGACGTCGGCCAGCTCGGCGAACTCCGGCAACAGCCGCGGCAGCATGTTCTCGGCGTGGCGGAAGAAGGGCGCGTTGAAGGCCACGCCCTCGTCGTCCGGGTAGAGCGGCAGGTAGCGGATGTGCGACTCGACCAGGTCCTGGAAGAAGTGCGTTCCGAACGACAGGTCGGGCACGTACGAGCCGCGCTTGCGGGCGATCTCGATGAGCAGCGCCGTGTTGTTGATGTCCGAGTAGGTGACGGCGACGCCCAGCTTGATATCCCCGCGGCTGCCCCAGCGGCCCGGGCCCATGAGGATGAACTGGCGCTTGGGCAAGACCTTGTTGAGCTTGCCGACCGCCCGGCCGATGTCGCGCAGCACGTTGAGGTCGGCCACGCCGCCGTAGGCGTCGGGGTCGACGTAGACGATGTGCGTGACGTCGGGGACGCTGCCGTTGGTGACGTAGCGGTTGGCCGAGAAGAGCACGGCGGCGGCCGGCAGGTCGCGCGGGATGGGGGCCGGCGCGGTGTCCGGCGAGCGGCTCTGGGCCCGGCACTGCAGCAGGTAGAAGTCGCGGCCGTCGCAGGCGAACTCGAGGTCCACCGGGGCGCCGAGGGCCGAGGTCAGCACGTCGAGCAGGGCGCGCATGCGCCCGACGAAGGCGGGATCGCTCAGCAGCCCGTCGAAGGTGAACACCAGCTGGTCGCGCTCGAAGTCGATGTCGAACAGCCCCGGCCGCCGGATGCGGTCGTGCTCGAAGACCGAGACCAGGCGGGCGATGTCGGGGTACTCGGCGCCGATCTCGCGCAGCAGGGCGTCGCGCTCGACGGTGGCGAAGTCGGCGATCTCCAGGTCGATGACGTCGACCTTGCGCGGCGAGTAGCGCACGATGTCCTCGGGGCTGACGTTGACCCGCAGGTCGGGCTGGCCGGGCGCGGCCAGCACCGGGTAGTCGTCGGCCAGCCGGTCCACGGCGCGCGTGCCGAGGCCGGGCACCAGGCGCAGCAGCCCGTCCTCGCGCCGGATGCGCGGCGACCAGCGCAACTCGTTGTGGCTGAAGGCGACGCCCGCCCAGGCCGGCATCCAGTAGCGCCCGACGCGCGTGCCGACCACCTCCTGGATCATGATCCCCATCTCCTCGTGGTGGTCGAGCAGCCCGCGCTCGGCGCGGTACTGGATGGGGTCGGGGCCGAAGACCGAGGCGTAGACCTCGGCGATGGCGTCGAGCAGCACCGAGAGGCGCTGCGACTTGCTCCCCTGGTTGGCCAGGAAGAGGCTCTTGTACTTGCCCGAGAAGGCCGAGCCGGCGCGGTCCTCGAGCAGGCTCGAGCTGCGCACGATGAGGGGCCGGTCGCCGAAATCGTCCAGCGCGCTGGCCAGGCCCTGGACGAACTCGGCCGGGAAGCGCGAGTTCTTGAAGACCTGCAACAGATTCGGATACTCCTGGCGCACCTGGTCGAGGTCGCGGTACTTCCAGTTGAAGACCTCGTCGAGGGCGTTGTGGGCGATGAACTGCAGGATGCCGTCGGAGGGCAGATACCAGGTCTTGGGCACCTTGATCTCACGCAGCGGTCCCTGCGCCGCCGGCAGGTGGCGCAGCGCCTGCGCGGCGAGGAACAGCCCGCTGCTCTTGCCGCCCAGCCGCCCGTGGCTGCGCGGCAGCTGGATGACGTGGGCCAGGAGATCGAAGAAATCCTCCAGCTCCACCACCCGGCGGCAGGCATCGATGAACTCGAGGTTCTCGGTCAAGAGCCGGCGCACCAGCGACACCTTGAGCCCCATCTGCATGGCGGTGGACAGGTCGCGGGCGTTCAGTCCGGTGTGCTGGAAGCGCTCCACCGCGTTGGCGATGTCGGCCAGCGAGGTGTCCGAGCTCTCCAGCGCCATGACCAGGAAGTTGACGCGGTCCTCCTGCAGCCACATCTGGATGGACGACAGCAGCTCGCCCTCGCTCAGGTGCTCGGCGGCGATGCGAAAGGTCTCGGTGGCGACCACGTCGAGGTCCTGCTCCTGCTGGCGGCGCAGCGGCCGGTTCTCGTCCGGCGGCTCGGCCTCGTCCTCGTCCCGCGTGCCCGAAAGGTGGGCGAGCAACGACTTGGCGTCCTCGATGCCGCTGCGCGAGAGGCGGTTCAGCATCTTGCGCGCCGTGCGGT
>Ga0315290_10002271_pt1 | contig 13530 bp, 12 predicted proteins | sample YL17G12_0_MG_FD_203627 | JGI IMG/M metagenome (GOLD analysis project Ga0315290, IMG submission 203627) | Sediment microbial communities from Yellowstone Lake, YNP, Wyoming, USA - YL17G12_0 | ecosystem: Environmental > Aquatic > Freshwater > Lake > Sediment | place: USA: Wyoming | collected... | reverse complement strand
GTCCCGGTCGCCCGCGATCACCAACAGCGGACAACGCACCTGCGCGATCCTCGACAGCGAGTCGAAGCGATCCCAGAGCAGGCGGCGCACCGGCAGGAACCAGTAGTGGTGGGCCGCCACATCGGTGATCGAGGTGAACGGCGAGCGAAGCACGAGCGCGGCCGGCGGCATCTCGACGGCCAGCTGGACCGCCACGCCGCTCCCGAGCGACTCCCCGAAATAGACGAGCCGCGACGCGTCGACGTGCTCGAACCCGGTGACGGTCGTCACGACGGCGCGCGCATCAGCCAGCAGCCCGCGTTCTGAGGGCGTCCCGGGGTTGCCGCCGTAGCCCCGGTAGTCGACGAGCACGGTGGCGTAACCCGCCTCCGCAAGACGCCACGCCAGCGGCGCGCGATGCGACCGGTTTCCGGCGTTGCCGTTAAAGACGATGACGGTCGCCGTTGGAGGGTCTGGCTGACGCTGCGGCACGTACCACGCGCCCAGCGCCAGGCCGTCTTGCGTGCGGATGTCCAGTACGCGCACGTTCGCGAGCCCGACGATGTCAGGCGCCAACAGGCCAGATGACGGCAGGTACAGGAGGTGACGCTGGCCGAGCCAGAGAAAGAGGATGAGCCCGACGGCCAGTGAGCCCGCGAGCACGCTGAACACGAAGAGCCCTCTCCTCACAGGCAGGCCGTCACCGCCGGGGCGCACAGGTGAGTACACCCCGGCGGTCTGGCGTGACATGTCTATTCGTCGGCGTCGTCGCCCTCATCGCCGGGCACGCCGCTGGCGACGTCGCCGCCCTCAGCGCCTGCATCGCCCTCCGGTTCACCGGGAAGACTGCTGGCAAAGTCGTCGAACTCCTCCGCCGCCGCCGCATCGAGGGCCTTCTCCTCGTCGACATCGTAGACGCGGCCGCCGCCCCGGACCTTGATCGGGCCCTTCGGGCCGCCATCGCCGCGCCCCTTGGCCGAACCGGGACGCGCTCGCCCTTTGGGTGGGGCCGGCGGACCGAAGTTCCGCTCGCGCCGCGCGCCGGGATCCGCGCCAGCTGGCGTCCCCAGCGGCGATCGGGGCGCCCCGCTCGAGAACCCCCCGCCGCCCATGCCCATCGGAGACCTGGGACGATCTTCTCTGGGGCGCGCCTCGCTGACCGACAGCGTCCGACCCAGGAACGGCTGGCCGTTCAGACGACGGATAACCTCGGTCGCCGCCGCGAGGTCGGCGTAGTCGACGAAGGCGAAGCCGCGGGGCCGCCCCGTTTCGCGGTCCATCGGGAGCACGACGGACAGCGGGGGTGCGACGGCGGCGACGTGCGCCCGGACATCAACTTCCGTAGCGCTGTAGGGGAGATTTCCGAGAAACAACCGGACTGACACGCTGTTTTTTCACCTCGTGGCTAGACGGCGACATGCCGTGGAGTGGCGCGATATGCGGATGCTGGCGGCGGGTGCAATTGGGGAGTCAAGGCTCAGAACATTTATCGAGGCTAGACGATAGCAGACCTGACCCCTGCGCGCAACCTCTCTGATCACCTCCGCCTTGCGGAAGGCCGGCACGTCTGGTACCGTGAAGTGTTTGCCGAAACCTGGAGTGCCCGTGATCAAGACATCCTTCGTCCTCGTCCTTGGCGTCCTGCTGCTGGCCGCCGGTTGCACCAAGAAAGACGCGGCCCCGGCCGCCACGCCCGCCGGCACCCCGGGTGCCGCGACGTCGACCGCGGGCCCGGGCACGCCTGGTGCCCCTGGCGCCGCCCCTGCCGCGAAGCCGGTGCCCGCTCAACTGCCCGATGTGATCGCGCAGGTGAACGGCGAGGCCGTGAAGAAGACCGAACTCGAGATGGCCGTCAAGACCCTCGAGGATCGCGCCCGCAGCGCCGTGCCACCGGAGCAGCGGGACGTCGTCTACCGCCAGGTCCTGGACCGCCTCATCGGCTTCAAGCTGCTCGTGCAGGAGGTGAAGGCCCGCAAACTGATCGCCCCGCCCTGGGAGGTCGAAGCCCAGATCGATCAGATCAAGAAGCAGTTCCAGAGCGACGAGCAGTTCCAGCAGATGCTGAAAGAGCGCGGCCTGACCTTCGAGCAGCTTCGCGCGGAGACCGCAGACTCGACCGCCGTCAACAAGATGCTGCAGGCCGAAGTCGACCCGAAGATCACCGTCACGGAGCCCGACATCAAGAAGTTCTACGACGAGAACAAGCCGCGCTTCCGCCAGGAGGACTCGGTCCACGCCGCCCACATCCTGATTCGCGCTGAGGAACAGGCCGATCCCGCGACGAAGGCCAAGGCCAAGGCCCAGGCCGACGACCTGCTCAAGCAGCTCAAGAAGGGTGCGGCGTTCGCCGACCTCGCCAAGAAGTTCTCGCAGGACCCGGGCTCCGCGCCCAACGGCGGAGACCTCGGCTTCTTCAGCAAGGGCCAGATGGCTCCGCAGTTCGAGAACGCGGCTTTCGCGCTGCAGCCCGGCCAGACAAGCGCGGTCGTGCAAACCCCGTTCGGCTACCACATCATCAAGGTGATTGAGGACAAGCCCGGCCGCGACCTCGGCTTCGACGAGGTGAAGGGGCAGATCAACGACTACCTCAAGCAGCAGCAGCGCGACAAGAAGAGCCAGGAGTTCGTGGATCAGCTGAAGGCGAAGGCCAAAATCCAGATCCTGATCTGAATCTGATCTGATCATCCGGAGCTCCCCATGCGCCGACTCAGCCCTCTGGTCCTGGCGATCGCGCCCGCACTGCTTGCGGGAACGCTTTCCGTCACCGCACAGTCAGGACCGACCGCATCGATGGCGCCGTATCGTGACGCGGCGGCGCGTCTGATCGGGGCGGCGCTGGCCGATACGTCGGCGTGGCAGCGGCTGGCCGAGTTGACCGACACGTTCGGCCATCGGCTGTCCGGCTCCAGGGCCCTCGAGGACGCCATCGCGTGGGCGGTGGCCGGCATGAAGCGGGACGGGCTCGACCACGTGCGGGCCGAAGCTGTGATGGTGCCGCACTGGGTCCGCGGCCGCGAACGCGCCGAACTGGTCGCGCCCGTTCGGCACGCCCTCGTGATGCTCGGCCTGGGCAACAGCGTCGGCACACCAGTCGCGGGCATTGAGGCCGAAGCCGTCGTGGTCCGGAACTATGAGGAACTCGACGCGAAGGGCGCGAGCCTCAAGGGCAAGATCGTCGTCTACAACGTGGCGTGGAACGGCTACGGGCCGACGGTGCAGTACCGCTCGTCAGGCGCGAGCCGCGCGGCCGCCTACGGCGCCGTCGGCATGCTGATCCGTTCGGTCGGACAGCCCGGCCTGCAAACGCCTCACACCGGCGCGCTGAGCTACGCCGCCGATCAGCCAAAGATCCCGGCTGCCGCCATCACCAACGAGGACGCCGATCGCCTGCAGCGCCTGCAGGACCGCGGGCAGAAGCTCGTCGTGCGCCTCTCGATGGAGGCGCAGATGCTGCCCGACGCCGAGTCGGCCAACGTCATCGGCGAAATCACCGGCCGCGAGCGACCGGAGGAAGTCGTCGTCCTGGGCTGCCACTTCGACTCGTGGGACGTGGGCACGGGCGCCACCGACGATGGCGGGGCGTGCATCGCGTCGTGGGAGGCGGTGCGGCTCATGAAAGCGCTGGGGCTGCGGCCGCGCCGGACCGTCCGCGTGGTCCTGTTCACCAACGAGGAGAACGGCGGCCGCGGCGGACAGGGTTACCGGGATCAGCACCAGGCGGAACTGGCGAACCACGTCATGATGCTCGAGACCGACGGCGGGGTCTTCCGGCCGCTCGGGTTCGGCTTCTCCGGCAGCGACTCGGCCCGCGCGACGGTCACCGACATCGCGTCCCTGCTCGCCATCGTCGGCGCCACGAAGATCGGCGCGTCGGGCGGAGGGTCTGACATCGGCCCGAGCGTGCAGGCCGGCGCCGTCCCGTCGATGTCGCTCGACGTCGACGGCGCGCTGTATTTCACCCTCCATCACACCATGGCGGACACGATCGACAAGATCGCCCCGGACGACCTGGCCCGGTGCGTGGCATCGCTGGCCGTGATGGGCTACGTCGTCGCCGACCTGCCGCAGCGCCTCGGGCGGTAGGGCCTGTTAGTGTAGTACACTCGCCGCGTTCGGTCCCCCACAGACTCCCGTGTCGGTCGCAGGCGCCCGCCTGCGCGCGCCCGTCAGGGCGCGCAAGGGGTGTCATCATGGACAAGCCGGTCAAGAAGTATCGCCATCGCGAGATCAACGGCCATCCGCTGCATCCGGAAACGCTGATGATGAGCTACGGGTACGACCCGCAGTTCTCCGAAGGATCGGTGAAGTGCCCGATCTTCCAGACGTCGACGTTTGCCTTCAAGACAGCCCAGGACGGCAAGTCGTTCTTCGAACTGGCCTACGGACTCCGTGAGCAGCGTCCGCTGGAAGAGCCCGGGCTCATCTACTCCCGGGTCAACAACCCGGACCTCGAGATCCTGGAGGACCGGCTGACGCTGTGGGACGCCGCCGAATCGGGGCTCGTCTTCTCGTCGGGCATGGCGGCCATTTCGACGACGATGCTCAGTGTGCTTCGGCCGGGCGACGTCGTGGTGGCCAGCGAACCCGTCTACGGCGGCACCGAATTCCTGATTGAGAACATCCTGCCGCAGTTCGGCATTCAACGCGTGTGGTTCGGCTCGGGGCGGATGGGGCCGACGCTGGACGAGGCGCTGGCCATCGCTCGCGGGCTCGGGCGCGTCGGCATGATCTTCGTCGAAACACCGGCGAATCCGACCATCGGCCTGGTCGACATCGAGCGGTGCGCCCGGGCCGCGGACGCGCTGGCCGACGCACAGGGCAAGCGCCCCGTGGTGGCCGTCGACAACACCTTCCTCGGCCCGCTGTGGCAGCAGCCGCTCAAGCATGGAGCCGACTACGTGCTCTACTCGCTGACGAAGTACGTGGGCGGGCACAGCGACCTCATCGCGGGCGCCTGTCTGGGCCGCGAAGCACTCATGGTGCCCGTGCGGGGCATGCGGACCATTCTCGGCACGATGTCCGACCCGCATACGGGTTGGCTGCTGATGCGCAGCCTCGAAACGCTGAAACTCCGCATGACGAGCGCCATGAAGAACGCCCGCTACGTCGCCGAGTTCCTGCTGGACCATCCCAAGGTCCGGACCGTGCACTACCTCGGATTCCTGGCGCCCGACGAACCGCAGTTCGAGATGTACCAGCGGCAGTGCTCATCGCCGGGATCGACCTTCGCGTTCGAAATCCACGGCGGCGAGGCCGAGGCGTTCCGCGTGCTCGACCATCTCCAGATCATCAAGCTGGCGGTGAGCCTGGGGGGCACCGAAACGCTGATGGAGCACCCGGCGACGATGACGCATTCGGACATCCCGCCGGTGCGCCAGGTCGCGATGGGCATCACCCCGGCGATGCTGCGGATTTCGGTCGGCCTCGAGCATCCGGAGGATCTGATTGCGGATCTGGGGCAGGCCCTGGCGGCGATGTAGCGGCTTCTCGACGTCTGGTCCGCCGAGAATCCGGCAATCCCTGGGGCGGGACCCGGAATCCCGACCGTTTTAGAGCCTAGTAGCACGGATCGGAGTTTGCTATATATGAGAGACAGCGGTCAGCGGGAGTTGTCGACCGTATTGGAGGCTTACTGACATGGCACTGTTGATTAATCAGGATTGCATCAGCTGCGGCGCCTGCGAACCGGAATGCCCGAACGAGGCGATCACCCAGGGCGACTCGATCTACGTGATCGATCCGGCCAAGTGCACGGAGTGCGTCGGCGCGTTCGACACGTCGAAATGCGTGGACGTCTGCCCGGTGGACGGCTGCGTCATCGCCGATCCCGACCACGCGGAATCGCGCGAGCAGCTCGACGCGAAGTACCACGCGCTGCACGGATAGCGTCGGTTCCTGCGCCGGCGACGGTTTTCGGGGGGCCGCCAGGTCCCCCGTTGCTTGTACGGCGGCGGGCGGGCCTAGAACCAGGCCCGGCTGAGGAAGGCGGCGGGGATCGCAGCCATGGCCCACGCGCCCAGGATTGCGGCGGCGTGCCGGAATGGGCGCCGGCGGAACAGGCGCCATAGCGCGGCCGGCAGGCCGCCGACGATGACGGGCGCAGCGTACGGCACCCATGCCGGCCCTGTGATCACCCACGCCAGCCCGAGGACGAGCAGCGTAGCGAAGAGCGCGATGAGGCCGGCCGTCCACCAGCGATGGATGCCAGACCGGCGCGCGAGCCATCCGCCGGCGACCGACGCCAGGATCACGAGCGCTGCCAGTCTCCACAGATACGGCATGACGACCGTCGATAATGACAGCGACGCCTCTTCCTTCTGGGCGCGCGCGAGCACGCCGTCCATGGCGACCGCCATCTCGCGGACCTTGATGCGCAGTGCTGCCGGAAGACCGGGGATCGTCATCAGGTCGTCGAGGCGCCGGTACGGCGCCGCGCGGACGAGGTCGGCCGCCAGGGCCTGGGTCACACCCGGCACGGTCAACCAGTCGAAGGTCGAGGCCGCATTCGCATCGAAGGTATGGGTGCGTGGGAGTGCCCTGAACTGATCGAAGAGGCTGGTGCCCGTCTGCATCGCCTCATTCGCCAGCCAGAGCTCGGGAGCGTCCGGCAGCGCCTGTCCGAGCAGCGCGTCGTGGACGACGGCTTGCACGGCGTCGACCTCATCCGGATAGGCACGGATGTACGCGCGCAGGAACCCTGCCGTATCGCTCGGTTTGCCGGCGGCCAGCGCATGGAAGATCTTCAGGTAGACGTTTTCGACGGGAGACAGACTCTCGACGCTGACGCCGAACATCGCGTAGAACGACTCGTCGCGGAGCCGTTCGCCAATCTCCCTGCTGGTGACCAGTCGCCAGAAGAGATGCGCGACCACGCCCTCGGTGGAGAGCAACTCCCCCGCCGGCTTCGGCGGATCGTCGGTGGCTCCCGGCACCACGCTCCTGAACAGATACGCCCCGTACTTGTCGGACGGCTTCAGCAGGCGCGCCGGAATCGCCGGTGCCCGCGCCCATGCGTTGGCCTTCACGTCCCAGTACCGCTGCACCTGCTCGGACTGGCTGAACCAGAGCAGAAATCTCATGCGGCTCGGTGAGACGAGCAGGAACGGGGCGTCCAACTCTCGGGCAAATGCCGCCACCTCCCGACCGGCGCGGGCGCGGACGTCCCGGTCGTCGATGAGCACCCGCGTCTCGCGCGCGGCGTCGGGGTCGTCGACCGCGAGAATCTGCACGTGCTCGGCGAACCCCTCGCTGAAGGCCTGCACGGGATCGGTCCGCACTCCGACGGCATGGACCTGATTCGCGCCGCTGTCGCGCGGCCGGCCCGCGAGCTGGCGCGCGATGATGTGCATCAGTTCGTGCGGGAAGATCTGGTCCATGGCGCCGAAGCGCCCGATGACGCGCTGCGACTGCGGCAGATCCACGTAGCCCACGCCGGGTTTCTGGTCGGTGCCGAGCACGAACCCGAACTCGGGAAACCCGCCCTGGCGCTTCGACAGCAGCAAGTACGCCGGCTCGGGCGTCGCGCCCGATCGCCGTTGCAGGTACGCCTGCTCCATCGCGTACAACCGAAGCAGCCGGCCCGAGAACCCGTGCGACAGCGCCTCCGCGACGAGGGGACCCTGCGGATGCCGCTGGAACACGGGCAGGCCGTCTTGAGAATCGCCCGTGGGCTGCAGCACGACCAGCGGCGCGGCGGTCTGGGCCTGTGCCGTCCCCGCGAAGAGACACACGATGGCGACAACGGTTCGGAGCGTCACAAGTGATTGGACGGCAGTGGTCGAGGCGCGGTTCGCAGCCGGCGCGCTCCCCGTGCGACCGCCCGACGCGGTAGCCCGTCACGCTAGCCGCCGGCCCAGCCCCGGTTCGGGGTAGAATAGGAGCACACTGACAGTTCGCCCCCGACGGATAGACCCGGGAGTCGCATTGATGTCGCCACGATTGCGTGCCGCGCTCACGCTGTTCGCCATCTCGATCATGCTGGCACCCGTCGCTTCGGCCCAGGTCGTCGAGAAACGCCCGGCGTCGGGCTCGACCTCTGCGCCGGCGCAGGATCCCGGGGGCACGCGCTACACCCGGGGCGTCAAGGTCAAGGCGTCGTCTCCAGCCGCGGTTCCCACGACTGCCCCGGCCCCTGCCCGTGCGACCGCGTCCGCCGTCACCTGGGAACCGTTCGCCGGCATGGACGCCCAGGTTTTCCCGTCGTTTGTGGTGGCCACCGCCACGCTGCGGCTGCCTCAGGAAGATAAGGAAGAGGACGACCCGCGCAGCCTCGGCGAAGCGATGGGGTTTATCGGCGCGACCCTCGAGCACGTCCCGGCGAACAGCCGCCTCAGGGTCGAGGTGAAGCCGAACGCGATCATGGACGCCAGCGTCTTCGACGGACGCGCGACTGACGGCCCCGGCGACTACGAGATCTACCCGAAGCTGAACTACAAGTACGACGCCCTGGTCGGCTGGCGGCAGCCGATGCCCCTGAACATCGTGATGGAAGTGTTCGTCGACGGCCAGTCCGTGGGCACCCGCAGCCAGACGGTGACCGTTCGCTCGATTAACGATTGCCCGTTTGCGATTCTGGCGGACCAGGACAGCGAAGACGACGACCTCGACCTCTCGTGGATGTTCGCGGCCTACGTGAACGAGAACCATCCGTGGGTCGATACCCTGACGCGCGAGGCGCTCGAATCCAAGGTAGTCGACGCGTTCTCGGCCTACCAGGAGGACTCCGACGAGGAGGTGCTCCGCCAGGTCTACGCGATCTGGCACACGCTGCAGAAGCGCGGCATCCGCTACAGCGACATCAGTCAATCGTCCGCTGAGTCGGAGGTCGTCCTGAGCCAGCACGTGCGGCTCTTCGACGAGACGGTCAACGCCCATCAGGCCAACTGCGTGGACGGCACCGTGATGATCGCCGCGGTGCTGCGCAAGATCGGCATCGAGCCGTATCTGGTGGTCCTGCCCGGCCACATGTTCCTGGCGTTCGATCTCGATGCCGAAGGCAAGCGCACGATTGGACTCGAGACGACCATGATGGGATCGACCGGCACGGGCGAGGCGACCTCGACCAGACGGATTCCCGCATCGATGGCCGCACGCTACCGCAGTCTGCCGTCGTTCCGCAGTTTCAGCGCCGCCATCGACGCCGGGACGCAGCAGCTCAACGAAAACCGCGCGAAGTTCGACGGCGACGATCCGGACTACCAGGTGATTTCGCTGACGGAGTCCCGCAAAATGGGCATTCTGCCCCTCGCCTACCGGCCCAAATAGCGGCGCGCGTGAACGCTTCCCCATCGCCTGAGCACGTCGACGCCGAGGCCATCATGGACGACGTGCGCCGCCAGGTGCGAGCCGACCTGCGGGCGCGGCTGGTCGCGCACGGCGCCGCCGAGGAGTTTTCGGACCCGCAGGTGTTCGACCAGGTCGATGCCCTTTTCCGCCGCACGCTCGCGCGCGACGACCGCGCCCGGCTGCTGCTGCCCGACTCGCTCGATCAGCCATGGGCGCCCGACCTGGCCCTGCGGCTCTCGACGCATCGCCCCGGCCCGGTCGGCTCTTCGATCCTGTTCGTCAAGCGACGCGTGCTGCAACCGGTCATGCGCTGGCTCTTCGAATACGCTCTCGAGAACTTCCGGAGGCAGGACCGCGTGAATGTCGCGCTCATGGCGTGCCTGCAGTCGCTGGCCGCCGATCACGTCAAGCTGAGAGTGCGCGTCGACGCGCTCGAGCAGGACCTTCAACGTGAGCGGAAGCCCAGGATGAGCGGCGACGGGCCGGCGAACGGATGAAACTGGCCTGCGTCATTCACCGGTACGGCCCCCAAGTGGCAGGAGGGTCGGAGGCGCACTGTCGCGCGATCGCCCTTCGCCTGGCCCAACGGCATGACGTCACCATCCTGACCAGTTGCGCCACCGACTACGTGACGTGGCGCAACGCCGTCCCCCGCGGCGAGTCCCGCGACGGTCGCGTCCGCGTCCGGCGATTCCCGGTCGATCGCCCTCGCCCGATGAACCGGTTTCGAGCGCTGAGCGATCTCGTGTTCGACGGTCGGGCGACGGTCGAGGAACAGGTCGAGTGGTTCACGGTCAACGGACCGTCACTCCCCGGGCTGTTGTCCCACCTGCAGGTCGAAGGCCATGCCTACGACCGAGTGCTCTTCTGGGCCTTTCGCTACGCTCCGACGTGGTTCGGGCTTCCCCTGGTCGCCGACCGGGCCGTGTTGCTGCCCACCGCCGAAGCCGACGAACTGATTGGCACGTCGACGTTGCTCGGTCCGTTCTTCAGGCGGCCGCGCGCGTACCTGTTTCTGACGCCTGAGGAACGCGATCTGGTGGCCGCGCGATGCGAGGGCCCGCTCCCACCGTCGGACATCATCGGGATGGGCCTCGATCCGCCGCCGGCGCCACCGGCCCGAGGTCCGCTCGACCAGCTGGGCCTGCCCCGCGACTATCTGCTCTACCTGGGACGTGTCGACAAGAACAAGGGCTGCGACCGCCTCTTCGATGCGTTCGTCGAGTACGACCGCCGGGTCACCGAGAATGGCACCGGCACGGCCCTGCCGCTGATCCTGGCCGGCCCGGTCGTCCTGCCCGTCCCGACGCACCCGCGCATCCGCGCGCTCGGCTTCGTGGACGACAACACCCGGGAGGCGCTGCTGGCGCACGCGCGGGCCCTGGTGATGCCGTCGCCGTACGAGAGCCTCAGCATCGTGGTGATCGAGGCATGGAATCACGGTCGGCCTGTCGTCGTGAACGGCCGCTGCGGGCCGCTGGCGGGGCAGGTCCGCCGCGCCAATGGCGGCCTGTCCTACTACTGGCCCGACGAGTTCGTCGGGGCCGTACGCTATCTGGCCGACCATCCCGAGCACGCCAGGCGTCTAGGCGCGCAAGGGCTCGCCTACGTCGAGCGCGAGTACCGCTGGCCGCTGGTGATGCAGAAGATCGAGGCGCTGCTCGAACGGTGACGGTGGGCGCGGCAACCTCGAACCGCTGTACAGACGAACGGTCCCGGGAGGCCATACTCCTCAGGACCGTCGTGTTCTGGTCGGGATGACTGGATTCGAACCAGCGACCCTCTGAACCCCATTCAGATGCGCTACCAGGCTGCGCTACATCCCGAAACGTCCGACCGTCACTTCTCTCTTGCCGCCCGCTTCTTCACCGCGGGCTTCCTGCCATTCCCGCTCTCGGCGCCCACATCCGCCGCATCCGCGTCGAACTCGAGCAGCGTCGGCTGTGACCGCGGTGGCCACGAGCGGGCCTTCGTCTCGGCGCCGCGCTTGTCGAGCAGGTCGATCAACGCGCGGAGATCCCGCTTGATCCCGTCGATCTTCTGGCGCGCCTCGCCGGTGACCATGGACAGCGCATCGATCGCGTCGCCCGTGTCGCCCGGATTGTCAGCCTCGATGCGCCGCCGCGCGCCCGCCAGTGTCAGCCCTTCGACGAATACCAGCTGCCTGATCCGCAGGACCCGCTCGACGTCCGCCCGGCGATACGATCGCGGGCCGCCAGCCGCCCTGGCGACTCCCAGCGCAGGGAACTCGAGTTCCCACGACCGCAGCACGTACGGCTGCACGCTGACGATCTCGCACACCTCGGAGGCCTTGAACCACTCGCGATCCGGTATCTCCACAGTGTCAGCCACGGGACCTCTGACAAGTATACCACGCTGTCCCAGGCACCCCGATCACCGGCGTGGCGCGCGGCGCGCCCGCACCTGGATACGGATTGGCGTGCCTTCGTACCCGAACGATTCGCGCAGCCGATTCACCAGGTAGCGCTCGTACGAAAAGTGGAACGTCGTCGCGACGTTGGTGAAGAACACGAACGTCGGCGGCGCCACGTTGGTCTGCGTCGCGTACATCACACGGACCTCGCGGCTGGTCTTGCTCGCCGGTGGATGGGCGGAGGTGACCATCTCGACGAACCGGTTGAGCTCGCCGGTCGGTACGCGCCGGCGCCGGGCGTCGGCGACCCGGTCGATCTGCTCGAGCAACTTCGGGACGCGCTCGCCCGTCATCGCGGAAATATGCAGCACCGGCGCGTAATCCAGGAACTTCATCTGGCGCGACAGTTCCTCGTCGAACGCCTTCGAGGTCCCGGAGCCGCCCCCCTTCATGAGGTCCCACTTGTTGGCCGCGATGATCAGGCCGCGCCCCGCCTTGTCGGCGATGCCCGCGATCGCGGCATCCTGATCGGTCGGCCCCTCGACCGAGTCGAGCACGAGCACGACCACGTCGGCGCGATCGATCGCGCGTTTCGCCTGCAGCACCGACACGCTCTCGACCACTCCGGACCTGCCGACCTGGCCAGGCCGGCGGATGCCCGCCGTGTCGACGATCCGGAACTGCCGGCGCCGCCAGGTCAGCACCGTGTCGATGGCGTCGCGGGTTGTGCCCGGCATGTCGCTCACCAGCACGCGCTCCTCGCGCAGGAGCCGGTTGACCAGCGAGGACTTGCCGACATTCGGACGGCCGACGATGGCGACCGCCGTCTCCTCCGGCCGCTGATCCCGCGTGCGATCCAGATCCACGCCCGACGCCTCAGCAGCGTCCACCTCCGCGCGCGGCTTGCTCCCGAGAAGCTTGACGACCTCGTCGAGCAGGTCGCCGATGCCCCGGCCATGCTCGGCTGACACCTCGACGACCGGCTCGATCCCGAACTGGTAGAACTCGAGCAGGCCCGCCCGCGATCGCTTGTCGTCGCACTTGTTGACCGCCAGCACGACCGGTTTGTTCGCCGCCCGGATGGCGGCGGCGACCTCTTCGTCGGCGGACACCTTGCCGGCCACGCCGTCCAGGACGAAGACCACGATCGTCGCCTCGCGCAGGGCCCGCTGCCCGCGCTCGACCACCAGGTCATGCAGCGGATCGGTGGTCGCGCCGAACAGGCCGCCGGTGTCGGTCAGGTCGAACGTCGCGCCTTCCCAACTCACCGAATAGCTGATGACATCGCGCGTGGTCCCGGCGACGGGCGCAACAATGGCGCGTCGGATCCCGGCGATCCGATTGAACAGCGTTGATTTACCGACATTCGGCCGACCGACGAGCACGACGGTGGGCGCTTTTCGAACCAAGGCGGCTCCCCATGCAACTGCGGCAGCCTCTGATCTTAGCCGGAAAGCGTCTGCCGGGCCTACTCCCGGCGGCTCCCGGCGGCTCCTCGCAGGGAGACCATGGCCCTTGACAGGCTAAGTCTTGATTTCTATGATAGTTAGCAAGTTTCTCCAGAGGGAGTGCCGTCGGCATGATCAAAGTCGACATCGTCAACGAGGTGGCCCGGACCGCCGACATCACCAAGGTGAAGGCGGAGTTGGCTGTTGACGCCGTCTTTGATGCGATGCGCCTCTCGATGCAACGGGGCGATCGGATCGAACTGCGCGGCTTCGGCGTGTTCCAGGTAAAGCCCCGGAAACGCGGCATCGGCCGTAACCCACGGACGGGCAAGGAAGTGCGGATTCCACCCGGGCGGACGATTCGCTTCAAGCCCGGCAAGGACCTCCAGAACCTCGGGTAGCGCATCGCGCGCCCCGCACGCTTTGAGCTGACATTGCCCGATC
>Ga0315290_10002270_pt1 | contig 13538 bp, 8 predicted proteins | sample YL17G12_0_MG_FD_203627 | JGI IMG/M metagenome (GOLD analysis project Ga0315290, IMG submission 203627) | Sediment microbial communities from Yellowstone Lake, YNP, Wyoming, USA - YL17G12_0 | ecosystem: Environmental > Aquatic > Freshwater > Lake > Sediment | place: USA: Wyoming | collected... | reverse complement strand
CAGTGTTTTCCCCGGGTTCGAGGTAAATGATTACTTCAAGGTTCTCATTGCCCTGGCCGATATCTGCGGCAGTGGTTCCATCGGCATACCCCGTCGAAGAAGCGCTGATAATTTCGAAACCGGCCGGTATATCCTTAATCGAAAACTCACCGTTGTCATTTGTGATCGTACTTCTGTTATCTGCCAGCCAAACCTTTGCTTTGGTAAGCGGTGTTTCGGTGTCTTTCACGAGTACCCTTCCCATGATATCGCCTTTACAGGTATTCTCCCTATTGCGGTTCACGAGCAGGCGAATAAAATCCACTGCGAAACCATCGGCAGCGCCTGTGCTTTCGTCAATCTTAAAACTGAAAAAGTTATTCGTAACCAAAGCATTATAAAACTCCTCAGGAAGCGGAATAGATAACAGTTTTCCAACCGGGCCGGTCTGGTCGATGGCATTCAGTAATTTCTCGCCTTCTGCAAAACGGGTTCCATTGATAAACAGCTGAAACTTTGAACAAAATGAAGGTGCCTGGAAATCGTCGATAAATATTTGCAGGTAAGCATTTTTAATTGCGACAGCTCTTAGAACATCGGTAGGCAGGGTAAATGTTACCGGCCTGGTGAGACCTGGATTGTCGGGATTGTAACTACCAGAGTATCCATCGCCGCCACAGGGAAATTCGCCTTCCGGTTTAAACTTTGAGGATAGAAGTATGCGGTCGAACCCAGGCATATCCTCTGCATGCGCGTCCCAGGGGAAATAATGCGATTCGGACATACGGCCACAAAAAGGGTCGAAATCTTCGGGCCACCCAAAGCCAAGATTATCCACATCACCGATACGGATGATATAGTCAGCCTCCAAAGTATGCTTTAATGTAACCTGTTGACGGTCCCATTGGGTATCGGCGGAAACGGTGTTTACCTGTGCCTTCATCTGCGGAATACACATCAGCGTGAAGACTAAAAAGAGTTGGAGTGCTAAGATCCTTTTCATACAATATGATTTTAGGCTTACTTAAGCTGTATTATGCATAAAGTTAAACACAAACACAAATATAACACAAATTTTGTACTATCTTTTCTATTAAAAAAGGTTCTTCCCCCAGTCAGCAGAAACAGCAAAAGACATGCAACGCCGGAAAATCTCATAACTGAAATCCGGTGGGAGAGAACCGCTGGTTGCCCTGTCAGTATGCTCTCTGCTGAAAATTCTCTTATCCGAGATATAGGGACGGTATGCCTTGAGGAAATGGTCGAAGAGTTCCTCAGGCGCATTTCTCATCTCACCGTCTCCCGGTGTGCCGATGACAATCTGAATCCCGGTTATATTCAGAAAGCGTTCAGTATATGAGGCCAGTCTCCACATGTTTTCAGGATTATTGCTAGTTATGTGATAGCATGTTTCAGTCACGGGTTTCTCTATGATGGAGAGAATTGTTTCGGTAAAATAATTCACAGGGATAAGGTTTATATTACCCTCGTTCGGAATGAATATCCTGACAGGAAGATGAAGCACCCCTTCATCATTGATGTAAATGCCGCACTCCGCTGATTTTTTCCCTTTATTATTCTTAATATCATCGAGATATATATCCCGTATCTGTTGCAGGGACCTAACCGGATAATAAAGTGCATTGAATCTGAGAGATCTCCCTGTTCCCGAATCTCCGTATACAATCGAGGGACGTATTAATGTATATTGACGTTCGCCCTCCCGGCATCTTTTGGATACTTTGAGCTCGGCATGTGCTTTGCTCTCTTCATACACATTGGTGAAATGTGCTGAATTCACCGGGGCCTCGGGACATTCTATGTTGTCGGTACCGGCAGCATAAGCTGTGCTGATAAAGTGAAAGCAGCGTGTCCGGCTCTTAAGTGCAAAATTCAGGATCTCGGTGAGGCTCTCTACATTGGTCTTCATCACCCTTTCACGGTTCTTCTCAGCGAAGCTGGTATCTGACGCGCAGTGAATGATGCTTAAGCCCCTGCTGCGTAAAAGCTCATATTCATCCTCGCCAAGCCCAAGTCTTACCTTAAGAAAATCAGTTTCATAAAATTCGAGTAATCCCTCGAGGTGCTCTATCCCGAACCACCCAAGAAGTCGCCTGATTCTCTCCTTCAGCGATACACCGGCAGAAGGCCGCCCCGCGATTACGACACCTTTACCCTTTAACAGAAGCCCTGCCATGATATGGCTCCCCAGGAAGCCTGTGGCACCGGTAAGAAGGTGCTTCTCATCATCCCCTGTTCTTATCCCGCTCATCATTCAGCCCCTGCTACTGAATAAAGAAAACTTTCCTTCCTGCTGAATCCCTGGCTGAACACATACCTTATCCAGGTTACAGTCCCTGTTTCAGCTGAATACCGTTCTATCATCATCCCGGCCTCCATCATGGCTTGCTGCATCTTCATCCTTTCATCCGGGTCGTTATGGTCGAGGTAGTAGTCATACTCGAACACGCAGCGCTTTCCATTATCAAGAGGCGTTATGAAACCATAGTCGTTCTTCAGCCCATAACTGTCTGCGATGCGTTTGAACTCACTGTTAATCTCAGTTATAAGTATATTGTCTATCGGAAGGTATATGATCATTGCCAGCACATGCTTCTCACGCCCCATACGCGAGCTGATAATCCTGAACATGTTAAGCCACACAGGGTCGGTCATCTCAGGTCTTGCATAGAGTTTCTCAAAGAAAGGACGAAGTTCAGGGTCAACATCGCGCACCAGCTGTGCGGGTGATGGTGCAAGCGCCGCCTCCATAAGGTCAGGGAAATGTTTAAGTTTCAGGTACGAGAATGGTTCCTCGTTGGCAAACTCCTCCATGAGATCGAGCCATTTAGCCGAGATGAGCGAAGGGAGCCCAAGGTTCAGTATCCTGATCATGCGGGTGTCGAAGTAGAAATATCCCATCTCTTTTATTGAATTGAGCGCATATTTATCCCCGATCACAAGCACAAGGTATTCTATCTTCAGTTTATCCCTGAAAATATCCTTCACCTCTGCCGCAAGCTTTTTGGTAGGGGAGAGAAAAGCCGACATATACTCTCCGCCAAGCACGCCTATGGCAAGGCCAATACGCCGCATGGCACACTCCCTTGCAAAATCAAGCGCCCCCTCCAGGGACTCAAATGGAACAAACGCGGCGCCTTCATCTGAAGTGAAAGGGTGAAGCCTGATATACGCAGATGTGCATATCCCTGGTACTGCTGAATCTTCCTTCCTGAATGCAAAGAGGTTCGGTGCAGATTTTTCGCTCAGCCTGAACACTTCCCCGTCGTGTCCCACAAATTCAGCGTCAATGTAATTATCAGCAGCAGTACCGTAGCTCGCCGAGAATAAGGAGAATATTCCGGAACACATGATGTTGGCGCAAACCAGCGCCGAAGGCTCTGCAACATTTACCCTGAATCCGCGCGCTGCGGAAGCTTTCTGAAGATCGAAAGCGGCAACACCGGGGCCCACCTTCACCAGCCAGTTCTTCTCATCGAAGCCGATTGTCTTCATTCTGCCAAGATCAATAACAGCGCCCTCGCTCATTACAAAGCCCATAACACTTGATCCGTTGCCCCTCACAGCATATGGAATTTTATGCCTGTTCAGAAGTGTAACCACAGCCGATATTTCTGCAGTTGAATCAGGCATGATAACATAATCCGGCATGCGCGGCTTCGCGACAGGGCATGGGTCATGAGAATAGGTAAGTGCAACCGCGCGGTCACCCGTTGCCCAGTAGTCACCCACAATTTCTTTAAGTCCATAAAGGATGCTATCCGTTTCAGCAGCAAGCACCTCCCCGCCTTTATCCAGGTAAAGTCTCACATGCTCCTTCAAGGCCTTCATCACAACAGATGGTTTCATCTCTGTCACAAAATAGCATTGGTAGTCGCATTTGCCGCAGAGGTCGCAGCTTTCAGCAATCTCAATAATCTTTTCTGTAACCTGAATCCTGTTCTCTGCCAGGGCTGCATATAGATCCATCCTCCCCTGTGGATAAAAGCTGACATATTGTTTTTCAGCTCCCGATTTGCATAATCCGGTACCTAAAAAATCTATCTTACACATAGCATAATGCCTGCAGCTCTTAGCTGTGTTTAATACATCATCCATCTGAATTGATTTTTTAATTTATGCTTTAGATTGATTTGAGATGATTTTCAATAAATTTAATTTGTCGAAAGCGAATTTCTTTTTTGCATCCCGGAGTATCCAAAAGATGACCCCACTTATCAATGCTGCAAAAAAGCACCATACAGAAGTAAGGTATTGCCTGAAAAATATGGCCGAAATTAAACATGAGAAAAACATTAATACGCCTAACAGCCGTGTCCTTTTAATACCCGAAACAAAAAGCGGCGTGATGGAAGCAATCAGGTAAACAGCAAAAACCCAATTGGCCAGTGATTTAGGGAAATCATTATGATAATGAATATGATAACCAATAATTTGCGGTGTGACATTGAGAAACGATAAACAGTATATATAATACAATGACACGGATAAACCCATGCCCAGCAAAACTCTTAATATTCTCCTTCTTTTTTTAACCTCTTCCATGAACAGAACTGAAAGCGGAATCAACATCGGCCAAACAACCTGGGCCATTATTAAAAATATGTATGTGTCAAATTTCTGGACATTCAGGTATTCCGGTCTTGGTATTGTTAACCACAAAAAGCCTTCGGCAAATTGCTGAATCCCAAAAAATAATGGAATGCTGGCAAATAACAGTTGAGAAGGCTTATGAACTTCCTTGACAGTAACAATACCAATAGCAGAAATAATAATACCTCCTGCAAAACTAGCTTCCGGTGAAAAACACATATTAATTCCCTTTCTATTGGTAAATATTTAAAGCTCTCTTTATTAAAAAACAGCTAACTGAAAATCAATTATTTGATAATGATACAACAATAATATGGATATTAGCTTTTTTAGTCCACCGCCTTGCTGCCAACAATCCGGCAAAAGCATATTGCTTCTTTACTTCTGATTACAGTTTTCCTTACCCTTCCTGTGATTCAGCCTGTTTCTGATTCTTTTAAGTAATGTAACTCCTTTTCGTTTGCAAAATTTTGTAAGTTCTCATATATATCCAAAAGCACTTACCCGGATATATGAGGCGGCAGCCGGTTTTTGAAATGTTGGAAGCTTATCGAAAAAAGGACGAAAGGGTGGGCGCTATCACTAAAAGCTTCAGCGGGAAATCTGGCTCAGACAGGGGACGAAGTTTAAGAGGATGCTATAGATATCTTCAGATCTTAGATAGTAAAATATAAGGACGTTAATCTCATAACAACTATCAAACCAGGTTGCTAATCCCTTGTTACCTGACGGCTTTCTTTCGCAGGTTAAAGTTTAAAATTGGTATATACTTAAGAAAGCGCATGTTATTACCTGCATAGTTTATTAGTCCGAACTGAAAGCCATGCAACTCATTTGCTACGTTCACTGCCGATAGTGAAATTCCGTTTTGCTTGTGAAACATATTTAAGAACCAGGAAACTGACACCCCATTCATTTCAGAAGCAATTACACCCCCGACAGCAACCGCAAGTCCATTTATTACTTTGATAGAATCGTGCCTGATCAATGACGCCACTTGCATGAGACCGACAAATACGCCATTTAATGTGTCGGCAATGATACTAAATCCGGATATACCAATTCCATTGAGTTTAACACCGGATAAATGAAGACCTCCTACCGCCAGCCCATTATGTTTATTTGCCTCAGCCCAAAATCCTCCCATAATAATTCCATTCGAGATTGTGTCTTTTGAAGCTAATAAGCCGATTGAAAGTCCATTAAAAGCATAACTGTTTACATAACCTGATATATTAAATCCGTTAATTCTGTTTAGGTTCTTATCCCAGAGATTAAGCCTTATCCCGTTATAGTCGGCTGAATTACCGAAACATATTCCATTGCCTTTTGCCCCGATACTTAAATGCTTATTCTGGCCGGATGAAAATGTCGCCAGCAAAAGCAATAATAAGGTTAGATGAAAATTTATGTAAATCTGTAAAAAGATTTGCTTCGTTTTCATAGCTTAATAAGATTTTCGGATAAATACATTTCGACTTTTGAGACGGCCTCTTCGCCGGAAAACAATCCTAAGCCGGGAATTTCTAATCTCCCAATTGATACAGTAGCCGTTTCAACTCAATCTCAGCAATCTTGGCTGCATAGTTTAAATTAACCAATTGATAACCTGTAAATTCAAAGCTTGACTGGGCAGCTTTTACATCCAGTATAGTAGCCTGGTTCATCTGGAATTGCAGGAGGACCAATTTAATCAGCTTCCCCGATAATTCAACTGAATTTTCCTGTGAAATAAGCTGCTGCAATTTTGTACTATAGGACCGGTATGTGCTAAAAGCATCGGCTGAAAGCGCATTGAGCAGACTCTGTTGTTGCAGCTTTGCATTGCTTACATTGTAGACAGCCGTTTCCTTTTGAACCTTATACGCATTACCGTTATAAATAGGCACTTGCAATGTTAGCCCTGCATACGGACCATAATTCTGATTCACAAGTGTAAAACCGGCGGCATTTTGGCTGCGGTTTAAATTCAGCCCGGTATTGATTCGCAGCGAGGGGTAACGTAAAGCAGCAACTTCTTTTACAATTTGCTCACTTATTTTAACCTGTTGCTCGCTCGACAGGTATTGCGGATTCTTTTGAAGATATGAGAGAATTGAATTCAGTTGTAAGGATTTATCTACCACAATACTATCATCCACATTATAAGGATAATATTGATTACTGCTCATAATTTGAAGAAGTTCGGTCTTTGTCTGGTCAACTACCAGTTCCTGGGTCCTGAGGATTTGTTCCGCCGTATTCACATCAATCATTGCCTGCAAATAATCGGCATCATTCGCCATACCTGCATTTTTGCGATCATTAACTATTTCCAGTTTCTTTTGAGATACTTCCAGGGAAGTTTGGATGATTTTTAAATACTCCTGCTGCCTCACAATGTCGTAATATTTTGCCATCACTGCGGCTATGCTATTCTGAATAAGCACGTTGAGCTGAAGTTCGCTTTGCTTCTGCAGACGATCCAAACGTTCCCTGGTAGCAACAACCCTAAACCCGTTAAAGAGTAACATTCCGGCAGTTATGCCCGAAGTCATGGTGTTGCCGCTTGCATTGTTCTTCTCAATTATAGCTCCGCTGTTAAGTTTCTGATACACATTGGTAGATGATTGGTTATCGCTTACAGTGGCATTCACTGCAGGCAGGGCACCGGCAACACCGGCTGTATTGTTAATTTTGTTTATTTCAACGGTGTTAGCGGCTATCTGGATATCGAAGTTGTTCTTCAATGTTGTATCGATGGCACTCTTCAGGGTGATTGAAACCTGACCTGCTGCAAATAGCGGCAGGAATAGGACCAGGAATGAATAGAGCCTTTTCATCTGTTTATTATTTAAACTGATTATCAATTTCTTCCTGCTTCACATGTTTACCCGAAACGAACGTATAAACAGCCGGAATTACAAATAATGTAAGGATCAGCGAGAATAAGATGCCGCCGACAATTACGATCCCTAGTGGAACACGGCTTGAGGCTGCTTCTCCAAGGCTGAGGGCGATAGGTAATGCGCCAAGGGAAGTAGCCAGGCTGGTCATCAGGATGGGGCGCAACCGTTGCGTTGCGGCCTCAACAACTGCTTCAAACTTCGATAATCCGAGTGCACGCTTTTTATTGGCAAATTCCACGATCAGGATTCCATTTTTAGTTACCAGGCCTATGAGCGTGATCATTCCGATTTCGGAGAAAATATTAAGGGTCTGCTTGAAAATCCACAAGCATAAAATTGCACCTGCCACTGCCAGTGGAACGGTTATCATAATGATGAACGGATCTTTGAAGCTTTCAAACTGGGCTGCAAGAACAAGGTAAATGAGCAGGAGGGCCAGGACAAAAGCAAAGGCGATGTTGGACGAACTTTCGGCATAATCACGCGATGGGCCGCTTAAAGAGCTCTGAAAACTTTCATCCAGCAACTTGCCACCAATTCTTTGCATCGCAATAACACCATCGCCAATCGTTCTACCTTCGGCCAAAGAAGCGGAAATGGTCGCCGATTTGTACCGGTTAAAATGGTACAAGGTTGGGGGATTGGCATTGGTTGACATATCCAATACCTCCGACAAGGCAATATTATTTCCCAGGCTGTTCCGCACGTACAACTTGGAGATATCTGTCGGTTGTTGACGATCCTGCAGCCCCACCTGACTGATGACCTGGTATTGACGGCCATTCATAATAAAATAGGCCAGCCTGCGTCCACTGAAGGCGCTCTGCAACACACCGGCAATGTCAGTTACGGTAAGGCCCAATTCACGTGCTTTTATCCTGTCAATAATAATATCAACTTCAGGTTTATTGAATTTGAGGTTCACATCCACATTCTGGAATGTCTTATCATTTCGGGCAGCATCGAGGAATTTGGGAATTACGGTTTTCAACCTGTCGAAATTCAGGTTCTGGATAACATATTGCACCGGTAATGAACCTCTTGAACCCAGGCCAACGGAAATAGTTTGCTCTTCCACAGGAAATATGCGCAGGTTATTGAACCGGACTATCCTTTTCGATAGTTCTTTCGCTATCTCACTTTGGGTCTTTTTTCTCTCCGAAGCCGGCAACAAACCAAGCCGGCCGCTACCGGCATTCATTCCTGCATTACCAAACCCAGGTATCGACACGAATGAAAAACTCCTTTCAGGAACGGAGTCGATCAGGAAATTGGCGAATTCTCCACCGGCCTTTGACATAAATCCATAACTTGAACCTTCCGGCCCGCTGATCTGGAATCGTATTTGCCCTTTATCCTCCAGGGGAGCTATTTCGCTCTGCAGGTTTCTGCCGATGAACCAGGTGATGCAAAGGCATACTACGACTATAGCCCATGCCAACCATCTTCGCTTAATAAATTTTTGAAGCGTACTTTTATACCCATGTTCCATCCCGGTGAAGAATGGTTCGGTATTCCGGTAGAACCATCGCTCCCTGGCATTTGGCTTATTCAGATATACATTCAGCACCGGTGTAATCGTGAGGGAAACAAAAGCAGAGATCAGAACGGCAGTGGCAACCACAACAGCAAATTCCCTGAAGAGGCTGCCAATAAAGCCCTGTAGAAACAATACCGGTAAAAAGACTATCGCCAGCGTTACCGAGGTAGAAATCACAGCAAAAAATATTTCCTTGCTTCCTTCAAGAGCTGCCTTGCGGATTGGCATTCCTTTCTCAAATTTCCTGAATATATTTTCTGTTACCACGATGCCATCGTCCACCACCAATCCGGTGGCCAGGATAATTCCCAACAACGAAAGTATGTTGATCGAATACCCGGCAAGATACATCACGAAAAATGTGGCAATCAGCGAGATTGGAATATCAATGAGTGGCCGGATAGCGATGAGCCAGTTCCTGAAAAAGACAAAAATGACCATGATCACCAGGAGAAAAGCGATTAGCAAGGTTTGTCTGACTTCTGAAAGTGATTTGCGGACATTCCTTGTATTATCGATCAATGTGGTAAACTGGATATCGTTTTTCTGAGATTTTTTAATCTCATTCAGTCGCCTGGTAAATTCATCAGAAATGTTGATATAATTTGCCCCTGGTTGGGGTATAATGGCCAATCCAACAGCGCTTACGCCATTAAGGCGCCAACTTTGTTCATATTGTTCCGGGCCAAGTTCAACCTTTGCTACATCACTTAACCTTACTATTCCGTCATTATCTTCACGGATGATAAGGTCACTGAAATCTTTTTCAGTTGTAAGCCGGCCTAAAGCCCTGATGGTCAATTCGGTTTTATTCCCATAGATCTTTCCGGAAGGAACTTCAACATTTTCTTTATTCAAAACCGTTGTAATATCATTAAAAGCGATGTTGTAAGCATTCAGCTTGTCAGGGTCAATCCACAGGCGCATGGCAGGCCGTTTCTGCCCTACTATATTCACTGCGCTCACTTCCGGAATTGTCTGAAACTTATTCTGCAAAATATTTTCGGCATAATCACTCAGCTCCAATAAGCCTTTACTACGGCTTTGCACGGCCATGAGGATAATAAAATCGCTATTGGCGTCTGCTTTCGTTACTACCGGGGGGGCATCAATATCCTGTGGCAGATTACGCACAGCCTGGCTTACCTTGTCGCGGACGTCGTTGGCAGCAGCTTCCAGGTTTGTACTCAGGTTAAATTCGACAGTAATGCTGCTATTCCCCACGGAACTGGAGGAAGTAATCGTGCGGATGCCCGGGATACCATTAATGGATTTTTCCAGCGGTTCCGTAATCTGGCTTTCAATAATATCGGAGTTGGCGCCGGCATAGGAGGTGTTTACGGTAATTACCGGAGGGTCGATGGCCGGGTAATCCCGGATGCCCAGGAAATTGAAACCGATCACCCCAAAAAGGATAAGAAACAAACTCATGACTGTTGCGAGTACTGGTCTTCGGAGCGATAGTTCTGATATGTTCACGTTATCGGATCAATGAGGTTTAATAAGGGAATAATCTCTCTATTTCAGTGCCTTTACTCCTTTAACTTTTACGGCAGCATCCGGGCGCACAAACAGCATCCCGCTTACCACGATACTGTCGCCCTGTTCCACACCTTTCGTAAGTTCTACCATGTTGGCATTTCGCAAACCGGTTTCAACAGTTTTAAACACAGCTTTATTGTTTTTAATAACGACTACCTGGTTCAGGAATGCATCCGGGATGATCGCATTGGTAGGAACGACGATTACTTTCCGGTTTTGATCCAGCAACACTTTAACAAAGGCTCCCGGAAGAATGCTTCCACTGGTAAGAAATGCCCTTACCTTGATATTCCGGGTAACCGAATTAATCTGCGGCTCCACTGCTGTTATTGAAGCAGTGAGGCTATCGCCTGATCCGTTCGTTTTGACCAGCACCATGTTACCTTTTCTAACAAGGGTGGCAAAGGTTTCGGGAACCGTAAAATCAATTTTTACCTTATCGGTTTGCTGCAGCGTGCCTATGAGTGTGAGTGGAGTGACGTAGGCTCCCGGGCTGACCTGCCGCAGTCCCAGCTGACCGGAAAAGGGTGCACGGATCACCATTTTGTCCAACTGTGCATCAACAACCTTTATATTGGCCTGTAAAGTATTCACCTGGCTCAATGCTGCATCGTAATCTGCCTGGTTCACACCATTTACCCTGAGCAGATCGCTGAGTCGTTTTTCGGTTATATTCGCAAGTCCGAGCTGGGTTTTCAATTGTTCCTTCAGTGCCTGTAATTCGGCATCATTGATTTTGGCCAGCATGGTGCCTGCTGTTACCGAACCACCATCAGGAACATTCAGATAGGTGAGACGGCCACTTACCTCGGGATGAAGCTCCACCAGTTCGTTTGACAGAACAGTCCCGTTGACCTCGAGGCTGCTCGAAAAATCTTCATTGCCGGCAATCATTACGTCGACCAGTACCGGGGGCTTCTCTTTTGAAGGTTGTTCTCTTTTTGCTGTACACGCAATGAGTAAAGACAATACGATCAGAGCACCTGTTGATTTTATACGAGTCATATTCCGGTTATATTTGCTTTTTCAAGATTGTATTTGATGGCATCCAACGTCAGATAAAATTCAGACTTCCGGGCTTCGGAAATCCCTTCAAAGGCCGTTGCCGTAGCATCATTCAACGACTTCTTGATTCCGGGCAATGCATTCTTTGCTTTATCTGTCAAAGTAAGGCAATATTTTCTTCTGTCAGTCGAACTCTTTACGCGATCAACATATCCCCTTGCTGCCAGATAGTCGATGATGCGGACAATACTTACTTTATTGGTTTCCAGTTGGCGCGCTAATTCATTCTGAGTTATTCTGCTTTCTCCAAGCTCTATGAGGATCAGCGCATAATAATTTCTTTGAATGTCAAGGTAATTAAGCCTTGCATTCAACAGGTGCAGGTAGCTTTTCCCCAGGCGCGAAAGCATTCTGCCTAAAGGTTGTAACATAGTTATGTCAGGAGTGTTTTCCATTTCGAGTGTACTGACAAATATAGTTAAAATCCCAAATGGTTTACATTATTAACTAATCTTTAACGATTCCTGAATTATAGAGAAGCAGGTTTCTACAAATAATTGAATGATATGTCACAATTTAGTTACGGGGTATTATCTACTTTCCCCTCCTGTAATTTAATCCGAAACAGGCTTAAACTATATTTTAAATTATGAAATTCATGGGTAATAATCGGATAGATTCTTCAAGGAAATTTTCTAATAAAATAATTAAAAACCACCTACAGATAATGATAAGATCAATCGTAGTCATACTAATTCTAAGCCTTGCTTTGGACTGTGACGGGCAAAGCTATGAAATTTCCCTGGCAGGGAAATGGGATTTGTGCCTTGATTCCATCAGAAATTCCCACGATGTTGATCCGGAATTACTTGACTATAATCTGGCTGTTTCTCTTCCTTCAACGCTTGACTCTGTAGGAATCGGTATTCCCGTTCAAGTTCAACCCAATCTCAAACGCGAGGTCATGCTGCGTCTTCAGCGGAAAGTTTCTTATATTGGTCCGGCATACTACCGGAAAGAAGTATTCATTCCAAGGAAATGGAAAGGCAAGAATATAAGTTTAAAACTGGAAAGAGTAATTTGGGAATCAATTGTTTGGATTGACGGGGAAAAAATTGGCAATAATTATAGCCTTTGCACTCCGCATTATTACGATCTTTCGAAAAACCTGACTCCAGGCAAACATGCAATTATAATCTGCATCGATAATTCAAGAAAGTTTGTTCTGAGTCACGGTGATATGGCACATGCATATACTGAAGAAACACAAATTAAATGGAATGGAATTCTGGGAGAAATCTCATTGAAAGCTGTTGATCAATCCCATATTTCCGAACTCGCTGTCTATCCTGATTATGCTGGTAAATTTCTCGAAGGGAAAGTAAAATCAGTTCTGAAAGACAAAGATTCATATTCCTTGAAGGTAGAAGTATTTGACAATAGCAACAAAATAATAGGCAGCACTTTAAAAACAGTTACAAAAGATCAGACCAGCTTTCAGGTTAAATTTTCAGAGGACATACAACCTTGGGATGAGTTTTCTCCCAATTTATTCAAGGTTAATGTTTCACTCCTCGACAGGAAAAACAATATAAAGTCTGTTCGTTCGGAATTATTTGGTTTTCGTGATCTTAAGGCAAAGGACAGACATTTGTCTCTTAACGGTAAACAATTGTATTTGCGTGGCACACTTGAATGCAGTATTTTCCCATTAACAGGTCATCCTCCGCTGAATCAAGAAGGCTGGAGAAAAGTATTTAGTACTGCCAGGGAGTATGGCCTTAATCACCTGAGATTCCATTCGTGGTGCCCACCTGAGGCTGCTTTCGATGTTGCTGATAAAATGGGTATATACCTGCAGGTTGAGCTTCCAAACTGGAGCCTTGATTTTGGTGCTGATAAAGATTTAGTCAACTTCATAAATATGGAGGCGGATAACATCATAAGAGAATATGGAAATCATCCATCTT
>Ga0315290_10002267_pt1 | contig 13541 bp, 5 predicted proteins | sample YL17G12_0_MG_FD_203627 | JGI IMG/M metagenome (GOLD analysis project Ga0315290, IMG submission 203627) | Sediment microbial communities from Yellowstone Lake, YNP, Wyoming, USA - YL17G12_0 | ecosystem: Environmental > Aquatic > Freshwater > Lake > Sediment | place: USA: Wyoming | collected... | reverse complement strand
GGCGAGGCGATCTACTCCCCGCCCCTTCCTGCCACGGGCGACAGCGACGACGTCATCACGCTCAGCAGCCAAGGCAGTGATCTGGTGGTGGAGGTGGACATCGGAACCGACGTGCCCGGGACGGGAATCGACACCTATTTCACCCAGGAGTATCCCATCGGCGACGTCGCTTCCATCGAGATCTTCGGGTACGACGGCGTCACCATGTCGGGCGGGGACGACGTGATCACGCTCGATTTCAGCAATGAGGCGTGGTACCAGAGCATGGACATCACCGTCGACGGCGGAGACGGCGTCGATCAGCTTATCATCAAGGGCCCGCCGGGAGACGGCCACTCCTACGAGGTCAGGACCTCCTGCGTCCTTATCGACGGCGTGAGGATCGACTACCTGGGCGTCGAGGAGCTGACCCTGATGGCCGAGCCCGACAGCACCAGCAATACCATGCTGGTGACCGGAACCGGCAGTGACCTGAAGAAGCTGATTCTGGTCGGCAGCGACGCGCCGGACGCAATCTCCGTCGTTGCAGCCGGAAGCGCGCTGGAGGACCTCGAGATCAACGCCCTGAAAGGCGATGACGTCATCGACGTGGAGGACCCGGGCCCCAACGCGGTCTTGAAGGTCGATGCAGGGTGGGGGGACGACCAGGTGACCCTGGGCGCGGCCGTGGGCACCCTCGACGGCTTTGGGGTTGCGAAGCTGCACCGGATCGACGGCTGGATCGGCGATCAGGACGTGCTCCTCTTGCAGGACTTCAACACCACCGCCGACACCCTTTACAGCTTCGACGTCGATTATCCCCCCGACTGTCCGGCCGGGGAGGGAATCATCATCCGCCACAGCTCGCAGTTCTTTCTCCACCGTCACATGGACCTGGTCACCCTGGACGCCGGCTCGGGGAACGATGCGTTCTCGATTGCCGGAACGCCGGTAGACGGCCACCTGACCGTCTTGGCCAACGACGGCGACGACGAATTCTCCGTCGGGTCGAATGACTTCTTCCCGAACGTGGGCGAGGTCAGCAGCCTGGTGGCCATTCACGGAGGCCTCGGCACGAACACCGCGACCGTGGACGATACGGGCGACAACACCGGAGACACGGTCACGATCACCGAGACGAGCGTCGGTGCCGGGCCGTTCGACGACTTCTTCGGCTACCACGGGAAGCTGGAATACTACGAGCTGGACGAGCTGACGATCCACACGACCTGGGCCAATGACGTCATCGACGTCGAAAGCACCGCGAAGCGGACCGAAACCTTCATCTACGCCGGGCGGGGCGACGACGCCATCCTCGTGGCCGGCCCGCCCGATCCTGCCGGGAATCCAGGCGGCGGCCAGGGGCAAGATGAGAGGCCCGGGACAGTGGACCACATCAACAGCATCCTGACGGTCGAGGGGGAGATCGGCACCGACTCGCTGACGGTCAACGATACGTCCGATCTTAGCGGCGATCGCGTTACCGTCACGGATTCGACGGTGGGCATGGACCCGCTCGACACGTTCTTCGGCCCCGGCGGCGGCCTGGTTTACCGCACGGTCGAAGGGCTCGTGTTGCAGTTGGGCGCCGGCCACGACGACGCTTTCGTCGAATCGATCCACCTGAGCACCCCAACCTACATCCAATGCGGCAAAGGCGACGACGACGTGGTGGTCAAGAACGCCGCGGGCACCGCCAACGACGTCTGCAACCGGCTCGACGTCTATGGCCACGAGGGACATGACACCCTGATCCTGGAGGACGGCAGCGAGCCCCTGCCGGCCGTCGTCACCGTGAGCTGGAAGGACGTCGGTGCCGAGCCGGGCGACACGTACTTCAACGGGGGCGGCTTCGTCACCTACAGCGAGCTTGAGGAGTTGACCGTAAACGCCGGCACCAGCGGCGACACGATCTACGTCACGGGCACGTCGCCGGGAACCGAGACCAGGATCCACGGAGGCGGCGGGATCGACTTGATCACGGTCGAGTACAACGGCACCGTGGACGTTGTCCGAAGCCTGTTGAGGATCGACGGCGGCGGCGGCCCGACCAATGCCCTGGCACTCATCGATTCCGCCGACGCCGCGCCGGAGCAGGTGAGCATCACCGACTGCCAAGTCGGAATGGAACCGGGGGACGGCTTCTTCGGGCAGGACGGCGGCCTCGTCTACGACAACTTGACGCAACTGAATCTGGTCAGCGGCCTGGCGGGAGATACCATCCATGTCCGATCGACCCATCCCGGAACCAAACTGCTCCTCGGCGGAGGCGGCGGAGACGACGTGTTTTACGTTGACTCCAACGGGCAGGCTCCGGGCGGAACCGTGGACCTGATTGCCAGCCGGGTGACGCTCTACGGCGGCCTGGGGACCAATGTTCTCGTCCTGGACGACAGCAGCGACTTAAGCGGCGACACGGTCACCATAACGCCGTCGGCGGCGCAGGCGGGCCACGTCGGCCTGGGCGCTTCCGACGATTTCTTCGGCCCTGGCGGCAGCCTGGCTTACAACGAGCTCGTTGCGGTGGTGCTGAGGACGAGTGACACCGCGGCCGACGTCATCAACGCCGCCCCGAGTCCGACGCTGGGGGGCACCCAATTCGCAATCGACGCCCAGGGGCCGACGTCTTCCGACGCGCCTCCCGGCGACCGCCTGAATCTCGACCTCCTCGGCGTCAGCCAACGGAAGCTGACCGTCCTCAGTTTCGGCATCGGAGTGCTGGAGTCTTCCAGTCACGCGTCCATTCGCTACGCCGACGTCGAGGCCGTTGACACGCTGACCGACCCCACCTTCGACCTGGTTCTGGACATGAACGCCCCGCTCTTGCCCGGCAACGACGCGGTCGACGATCAGATTCGGGCCTTCCGTGGGGTCCTGGTCTCCGGTGAGAGGACACTGGAGCTGGTGGTCAACGGCGCCACGGCGTTCGTCGGGGTCGAAGCGGCCATCAAATCGCTGACGGTCCTCGGTTCCAGCGACGGCGACGATCTCTCGATCCCCGAGACTCCGTACGGCTTGCCGAGCTTTCCCGGCGTCGCGCAGGGGAGCCATACCAACGCCGCGTTCCTTGCCAGCGGGCTGGCGCCGACCAACGTCGGCATTCACTTTGACGGCGGGCCAGGGGCCGGCAGCGACAGGGTCGATCTGGCGCTGCTTATGCCGCACGACGTCGCCTACTTCGCCGACTCGATCGGCGCGCCCAACAGCGGCGTCGTCAACGTGCAAGGAGTTTTCACCCTGTCGTTCGAGAGTCTCACTCCCCTGTTTTTCACGGCCGCCGGCGGCTCGGTGTCGGTCGATGCCACGCTGCTGCGCGACCTCACGGCGCTTGTGCTAACGAACCTGGGCGGCGGCGTCTGGCAGGTCAGCGGGGACGGCGGCTTCGAGACCGTGATCTTCAGCGGCTTCGACGACGTCGCCGTGGACCCGGCCCCGTCGCCCACGGTCGTCGGCCGGCACGTCTTCTACAACAACTCGAAGTTCGACGGCAACAATCCGGCCGCCAACGCCGCCGACGACGCGGCCATCGACCCGGCCAAGGAAGCCCTGCTGCCCGGCGGAGGCAAGGCCGCCTTCGCCAACTACACGAGCTTCTCCCGCGGATTGAACGGGATCATGATCGACGTGTTCGGCCTGCCCGCCTCCACCCTTGGTGCCGCCGACTTCGTCTTTCGCTACGGGAATACGGACACCCCGAGCCGCTGGGCCAGGGCAGCCAATCCGGCGACCATCGCGGTGCGTGCGGGTGCTGGTGCCTGCGGGTCGGACCGCGTTACCCTCATCTGGCCCGACAGGGCCGTTCCCAACGCCAACTGGCTCCAGGTGACCGTCCTGGCCAACGACCGCACCGGCCTGGCCGCCAACGACGTGCTCTACTTCGGCTGTGCCATCGGAGAAGTGGGCAACAGCACCGCCGACGCCAAGGTCAACTCCCAGGACGTGACCCGGATCCGCAACAACTATACGGGCTTCGGCACGGTGGGGATCGAGAGCGTCTACGACTTCAACCGCGACCGGAAGGTCAACTCCCAGGACGTGACGATCTGCCGGAACTACTACAGCGGCTTCACGCCGCTTAGGCTCATCACCCCGCCGGCATCCGCCCCCGCTGCCCTCGGCGGTGCGCCGCTGCTCGCCGCCGCCGCGGCCCACGATGCGGTTCTCCGGGACGAGCCGGCCGGCTGGGACGTGCGGCTCTATGCCGACCTCGCCTGGGCCTGGGAGCTGGGGCGAGCCAAGCCGAAGCCAACCTCCTCCGAGGCGGACTGCAACAGCCTGGACGTTCGGCAAGGGACGCTTGCGGACTTCCCGAGCGACTGAGGTTGCCCAGGCATCCCGCCTTCCCGTTGCCCCTGTTGGCCGGATTGGCAATTGGCCAACCCTGACCGATCGTGCGCCCGGGGCGTGGCATTCTCGGCGCCCCGTTCGACAATCAACGACAATCCACCTACACTGGAACCTGGGGCTGCGCTCGTCGACGGGGAAAGGACGGTTTGGTGAGAGCAATCCCATGGTGCGGCGTCGTGGTGTGGGCCACTCTGGGTCTGGGGGGCGCAGCGGGCCTGCGGGCCGGGGCTGCCGAAGCCGAGCCCGAGAATCTTGCCCCCAAGGCCAAGGTGTCGGCCAGCGACCAGTACGACCTTCGTTTCGCCCCGCAGTTCGCCGTGGACGGCCGGATTCCGCTGCCGCTGAGCGGGGACGACTTCGAGACCGGCTGGGTCATCCCCGGGGCCAAGTCGAAGTTCCAGGGCACGTTCACCCTCCAGTGGGACAAGCCGGTCGAGGTGGCCGAGATCGTCTACTACGGCCGCACCGCGATGGTCCTGGAGGAGTGCTTCAAGGACTACGAGGTCTACCTCGACGGCGCGAAGACGCCGGTTGCCCGCGGCACGTTTCGGATGACCGGCGATCCGCAGCGGATCCCGATCCCCCGCACGGCGGTGCGGAAGATCGCGATGAAGTTCCTCAACGCCTACACGACGCAGTACAACCCGGGGGCGGCGGAAATCGCCGTGTATTCCTCGAGGCCGTCGGAGAAGCTCCTGAACGCCTTCAAGCACGAGAAGCGCACGGCCGAGGAGGAGCAGTTGGCCGGGGACCTGGCGGCCGGCAAGCTCGGCTTCCGCGACGTGCTGGTCATCCACCGCCACCACCTGGCGCTTTCCCACGTGTACACGTATCACGTGGAGGGGTACCGGCCCGGGGGCGGGCTCTACGTGTTCACCCCAGGCCCTGACGGCGGGAAGCTCCGCCGCGTGGTCGACTCGTCCGAGGGCGAGATCCTCGACTGCGACCTCTCCTGCGACGGCCGCGAGGTGCTCTTCTCGTGGAAGCGCGGCGGGGCCCAGATGGCCCAGCCGCACCAGATGACCGTCGAGGTCGACCGCACCCACCCCGATCACAACTACCAGGTCTACCGCGTCCACCTCGACGGCACCGGCCTCAGGCAACTGACCCGGGCACCCCACAACAACCTCAACGCCTGCTGGCTGCCCGACGGGGGGATCGCCTTCATCTCCGATCGCAAGCCGGCCTACGCGTACTGCTTCGTGACGACCTCTCCGGTGCTGTACCGGATGGACCGCGACGGGCGGAGCCAGAAGCGGCTGTCGGCCAACTACCTGATGGACTTCACGCCGTCGGTGCTCGACGACGGGCGGATCATCTACACCCGGTGGGAGTACGTCGACCGCCCCGCCTGTCCCATCCAAAGCCTCTGGACGATCAATCCCGACGGCACCGGCCTCTCGGGTTTTTACGGCAACCGGGTGCTCGCCCCTGGGACGTTCATGCAGGCGAGGTCGATCCCGGGCACGCAGCACGTGCTGGCTTTGGCCACGAACCACAACGGCGACTGCCGGGGGGCCATCTGCGTCATCGACCGCACCCACGGGGCCAACGCCCGCCGGGCCGTGCGCAACGTCACCCCCGAGGTCGACGTGTACCGGGTGTCCGGCGTGTACGGCAACGGGTTGGAGGGCCCCTACGAAACCGCCTTCCCCCTGGGCGACGGCCGCTTCCTCGTCTCCTCGAAGGGCGTGCTCCAGATCCGCACCTTCGACGGTGCCCGGGCCTCGGTTCTTTACCCCAGGGACGGCATGGGCTTCTACAGCCCGCAGCCGGTCCGGGCCGTCAAGCGCCCGCCGGTGGTGGCCGGCACCCCGATGGACCTCTCCGTCGCGCTGGCGGAGGACGGGAGCGTGTCGGGCTCCTGGGCCACGGTCGTGCTCCAGGACGTCTACCGGGGCCTCGAGCCTTTCGTGCGCCGCGGCGAGGTCCGCGAGATCTGCGTGGTCCAGGAGATCGAGAAGAGCACGTTCACGCCGCTGTTGCACGACGTGCCGACGGCCACCGGCTACGCCGCCAACACGGCGTTCGGCTACCAGTTTCCGCTGGTCTCCTGCGGGGCGACCTATTCGCCGAAGAAGGTCTGGGGCTTCGCCGACGTGGCCCCGGACGGCTCGGCCTGCTTCCAGGTGCCCTCCGAGGTGCCGATCTACTTCATGGCCATGGACTCGGAAGGCCGGGCCGTGCAGCGCATGCGGACCTTCACGCACCTGATGCCCGGCGAAGTCCAGGGCTGCGTCGGGTGCCACGCCGACCGGAGCGAGGCGTCGCCACGGCCCAAGGGCATCCTGGCCCGATCGGGCCGCCCCCAGCCGTTGCGCCCGCCGGAGTGGGGCGTCAAAGGGTTCTCCTACCCCGAGGTCGTCCAGCCGGTCCTCGACAAGCACTGCACGGCCTGCCATAGCGCCCACGACCACCAGGGAGGCGTGGACCTGTCGGGCGACCGCACCGATTTCTTCAACGTCTCCTACGACGTTTTGGCCAGGAAAGGCACACTGGGCGAGCGGAGCTGGCAGGTCCACAACGCCCGGCTCGACAGCGGGGAAGAAGGGCGAAACCCCTATACCTCCTGGATCTGGACGATCAACGGCACGGAGCAGAACATCCTCCAGATCCGGCCCAGGCAGTGGGGCTCGCCCGCCAGCAGGCTCGCCGATCTGCTCGTGTCCGGCCACCCCGACGCGGCGGGCAAGCCGCGCGTCGCCCTGGCCCCGGCCGAGCGCCGCCGCGTTCACCTCTGGATCGACCTGAACGTGCCGTACTACGGCACGTCGTCCTCGAGCCATCGCGACCGGGCCGGCTGCCGGCACATGCTCCCGCCGGAGCTGAAGCCGGTCCTGGACGAGGTGGCCGCCCGGCGCTGCGCGGGCTGCCACGCCTCCGGCGTGCCGCGCACGTTCTACACCCGCGTGCTGGAGCCGGAAAGGAACTCGTTCCTTCTGGCCCCGCTGGCCAAGTCGGCCGGGGGCACCGAGGCGTGCGGACGCCCCGTCTTCCCCTCCCGAGACGATCCCGACTACCGCAAGATCCTCGACGTGTTTCGCCCCATCCGGGAGCTGCTCAAGGCCAGGCCGCGGGAAGACATGGCCACGCTGGCCGAGCCGCCCTGCCCCACGGAGGCGCCGGCGGCCAAGCCGGCTTCCTGAAGCCGGCCATAGGATACACGGACAAGAGAGCCTACGGGGGCCGAGAAGCGCACGGATCGCCACCGACGGGGATCGAGGACGACAGGCCGGAAGAGGATCACGAAACCGCGAAAGTACGAAAGCACGAAATCAGAACAAGAAGGAGCGATGCGCGGCGGTCGCGTCCAATCCGCTGTCCAGCCCCGTAGACCCTGCTTCAGCCTAAATGAGCGTGCCCTCCTGGAATCGTGCAAACCCATTTAGCGAGGCGCAGCCGGCAGCCGACATCACGTCGCTCCGGCAGCGAGGCTTTCGAGGTCCGCCTCCAGCGGACCACCGGCTGCCAGGGCGGCGCTCACCTCCCCGGCGGGCGAGAGCAGCGTGCCGAGCCACTGGGCATACCGGTCCAGCGCGTCGTACGGCCAATGCCGCCGACACGCCCGGGCCATCTCCACCAGGCTTTCCACCTGGTGGGTGCAGCGCGTGACCGGTTCCACCGGGACCACCATCGAGGCCGACTTGATCGTGTGCAGCGTCCGGGCCACTTCGTGGAAGACGGCGTCGCCGGGGCCGCAGGCCCGGGCCTCGGCCAGGCAGGTGCGCAGGTGGGCCACCCGCCCCAGAAGCTCCCGATGGAACGTCCGCCAGAGCTTCGGATTGACGTTCGTCGGGGCAGTGGGCTGCGTCGGGCGATCGGCCGCGAGCTCTGCCTCGACGGCCGCCAGGGCCGCGTCCGCCGCGTCCCCTGCCGGGGGCTCGCTCGGCGCGGGCAGTGCCGCCTCGACGGGAAGAGACGCCGCCGCCGCTGCGTCCCCTGCCGGCCCGGGCACGAGCTGCTCGCCGGGGCTCGGGCCCGAGGGCTCCAGCGAAGCCGCCGTCGCCGCCACGTCCCGCAGTGCATCGGCCCGGTGTTGCTGCCGCGACTTGGCGATCAGCTCGTCGGCGAGCTGCACCACTTTGGCCAGCTCGGGCTTGGACACCTGGGCATCCGCCCCCACGGCGGCCCCCTTCTTGCGATTGTCGGGCGTGATGATCGACGAATAGAGCAGCACCGGGATCTTTTTCAGCTCCGGGTGCTCCTTGATCCGCCGGGTGAGGTGGAATCCGTCGACCTGCGGCATCTCGACGTCGGCAATCAGCAGGTCGCCGACCTGGTCGGCCCGGCCCGTCTGGCGCAGCCGCTCTTCCATCCAGGTCCACGCCGCCGCGCCGTTCTCGAAGAACTCCATTCGCTCGTACCCGCTGGCCTGGAGGGTCTCGTGGATCGCCTCGCGCACCGTCGGGGAATCCTCGGCCAGCAGAATGCGGAACTCCTCCCGCGACAGTCCCAGCGGGTTGGCTACCTCGTCGGTGCGGAAGTACTGCTCGGTCACGTCGTCGAGGACCATCTCGAAATCCAGCATCACCACCAGGCGATCCTCGCACCGCGCCAGGGCCGTCACCGGCGTGTGCGACAAGGCTTCCAGCCCCGGCACTGCCAGGATGTTCTCCCAGCTCAACCGGTGGATCCGCTCGACCTGGTCCACCAGAAAGGCCGTCTGCTGCTGGTTCAGGTCGGTCAGGATCATCGTCGATTCCGCGTCTTGCCGCGTCGACTTGATCCCCAAATGGTCCATAAGCGACACGCACGGGATCACCTGGTTGCGGAGCTTGAACACCCCGCGAATCGACCGATGCGCCTTCGGAAGGCTGGTGATTCCGGTCACCGGAAGGACCTCACGGACCTTCGCCACGTTGATGCCGAACCGGAACTCGGCCACGTCGAACACCAGCACTTCCAGCTCATTGGTCCCACTTTCCAGCAGGATCTCCTTGTCCAGAAGGATGTTGCTGAGCGTTGCCATGATAGCCTCATCGCGAAGTGGACCCCATAGGAGGGGCAGCGGTAGCCCAAAGCACCTTTCTCATGATCGATTAGGTAAACTAGGAAACCTGAGTAATTTTTTCACGCCCATTCCCATCCCTCCAGAAGTCAAGAACATGCTCGATAGGGAGAAGAATGTCCCCTATCGGAGGAGCCACACCCTCGATGGGATGCCGTACAACTGGCTTCGATCGTCTGTGGGATTGATGATGGGTTAGATCCATTGGGGGGTACAATACACCCAGAAGGCATGTCCCACCTGGCCGGTCGTGACGATTGTAGCGGATATTTTGATGATGCCGGCTGGGAAGGCCGAATAGACCAAATGACTTGTGAGGGTCTCTGCGCTTCAATCTCACCACGAGCGGGATGTCGGTGCCATGGGCAACGTCATTGGAAACGGGAAGGTGTTGATAGCAGTGCTGGCACTGGCCGTGGCCGGCACGGGCTGGGTGGGGGCGGCCAACGGGGCGGACAAGGCCGCGGGCGAGGGGCAGACTCCCGCAGCCCACGCACCGGGGCTCTCGGCGAGCCACGGGCTGAGCCCTGGCGAGGAAAACGGCGACGACACGTCGAACTGTCCGGACCGGATCGTCGACTGCAAGCCGCCGCGCATGCCCTGGTACGTCCGCTCGGAGGCGGTGGCACTTCGGCGGGACGCCAACCACGACGTCGGTTTCGCCGCGCTGAACGGGGAGGTCGCCCTGTCAAGCGTGTACCTCGACTACCCCTTTCAGCTCGGCCCGCGCGTTCTCATTGGCCGGACGATCAACGATTGCTACCAGATCGAGGGCTCGTACTTCAACGTGGCCCAGTCGGACGACACCGTGACGGTCCGCGACTCGCAGTGGAGGCTGCTGTCGGCCTTCACCAATTATCTGCCCCCCTTCACGCCGGAAACCGAGTTCCGCAGGAACGTCACCGATAATTCGTTGATGTCGATCCGGGGGCTGTCGTACCTCCAGAGCGGGGAGCTCAACCTGCGTCAGGCCATCTCGATGCCGCCCGGGCGCATGGCGGCGTCGTTCCTCGTCGGGGCGCGGTACATGGCCATCCGGGAAGGCTTTGAGTACCTCTCGCTGTCAAAAGCCGTCCCGGCCGACGGCCCCGTCCTGGACCCGGGAGGCAACATCGATCATTATGTGTACCCCGCCCTCGGCCCGACGGCGAGCTTTGCCCGCGTCGACACCGGCAACGAGCTGCTCGGGTGCCAGCTCGGGGCGATGATCGAGTTCTTCAAGGAAGACGGCTGGTGGGTCAACTTTGAGGTGAAAGGGGCCATCTTCAACAACCACGCCACCCTGGACACGACCTTCTCCCAGGTGGACGTTACCACGGCAGCCCAGCACGATTTTCCCACGAGCCACACGGCCCGCAACACCACCGCGTTTATGGGCGATCTGGCCTTGACCGTGGTGTACCGCTGGGGCCCCCGGGCTTCGGCCCGCTTCGGCTACCAGGCGATGTGGATCGACCGCGTGGCCCTGGCCGCGGACAACTTCAACACCGATATGAGCCTGCTGACCCAGGGACCCCAGCTCCACACGAACGCGAACGTGGTCTACCACGGCCCGTTTGCGGGCCTGGAGCTGGCCTGGTGAGGAGCTTGCCTTCTTGGCAGGATCGTCTGTAGGGAACGCGCTGCGTGGCGTTCCGCGGTGTCGGGTGCTCCAACGGAACGCCACGCAGCGCGTTCCCTACGGTTTGTTGCGTGCCCTGCTGGAATCGCGCAAGGCCGTTTAGCGTGCCACCGGCTCGTCGGAGACGATCTGGCCGTCCTTCATCCGCACGAGCCGATGGGCCCGGTGGGCGAAGCCGTCGTCGTGGGTGATCAGCACGATGGTCACCCCGCGCTCCCGGTGCAATTGGGCGAAGAGGCTGAAGATCCCTTCGGCGGCGAGCGAGTCGAGGTTGCCGGTGGGCTCGTCGGCCAGGATGAGGATCGGGTCGTTGGCCAGGGCCCGGGCCACGGCCACCCGCTGCCGCTCCCCCACGGAGAGCTGCTGCGGCAGGTGGTTGACGCGCGGCCCCAGGCCCACGACGTCCAACAGCTCGGCGGCCTTGCGGGCCCGCTGGCGCGGACCGAGCGGCCCTTCGAACATCGGCACCTGGACGTTCTCCGCGGCGGTGAGCACCGGCAGGAGGTAGAACGACTGGAACACGAACCCGACCTTTTGGGCCCGAAAGTGGTCCAAGTCGCGGACCTTCGAGAATGGCTCGCCGCGAAACGAGACCTCGCCGGTGGTGGGCAGGTCCAGGGCCCCCAGGAGGTTCAGCAGGGTCGACTTGCCGCTGCCGCTGGGGCCCATGATCGCCAGGTACTCGCCGGGATGGATGCTCAGGCTGACGTCGACCAGGGCGTGGACGTCGCCGTCGGCGTAGGTCTTGTAGAGGTGATCGGCGTGCAACAGCGGGACCGAGGAGGCGGCCGCCGCCGCGGCCGGCCCGGTCTCGTGCTGGATCGCGTTGGGCGCGGTTCTACTCATGGCGGATGGCCTCCGTCGGCAGCAGTTGGGCCCCCCGGTAGGCCGGATAAGCCGCCCCGATCAGCCCGACCAACAGCGCGATCACGAATCCCTGGGCCATCACCAAAGGCGGGATGTGGCTGTCGATCATGTTCGACACCGCGGGCATGCGGCTGAGGCCCTGCACCAGCGCGATCGCCAGGAGCGTCCCCGTCACCCAGCCGGCGAGACAGAGGATCACCGACTCGATGAAAATCATTCGGGTGATCCGCCCCCGCCGCCACCCGATCGCCCGCAAGATGCCGATCTCCCGCGTCCGCTCGAAGACCGACATGATCATCACGACCAGAAGCAGCACGGTGCCGATGATCAGGGCCACGGCCGAGGTGATCCAGGCCATGGCCTCGGCCATCTGGAGCTCGGTGGTCGACTTGACGAACTCCCCGGTCGGCGTGGCGGCGAGGTTCTTTCGCAGCGACTCGACCTCGCGCCGCACCCGCTCCATCTCCTCCATGTCCCTGGGGTGCTCCAGGACCAAGGTGAAGCCGTTGACCTGTCCTTTTCGGTCCGTCGCCTCCTGCTGGTCTTCCAGGAGCATGACCATCCCGCCGTTCTCGTAAACGATGTGGGCCTCGTAGATCCCCTTGACCTGGTACTGCCTGTCGTAGACGGTCACCTCGTCGCCGACTTTCTTGTCGAGGTTTCGGGCGAGGATCGTACCGAGGAGGGCTTTCCCGTGATCGCCCTCGACCAGACGCTCGCCCTGGACCATTTCCAGGTAGTCGAACAGGTGCGAGGCGGGGGGCCAGCCCTGGACCAGCACGCCTCCCGCGGTGTTCAGGTCCGGCAGGCCAACCATGTCCAACAGGCCCCAGTGGACGTCCTTCACCCCGCGAATCGCGGCGATCTGGGGCGCGAGCGACTCCGGCAGGACACTGCTTGCCTTCTGCTTGGCGCCGGCCGCCTGGACGATCAGGTCGACGTCCCGCCGCTGGTAGATCGCCAGGAAGGACCTCTGGAACCCACGCGAGATGCCCACCAGGGCCACCACCGCGGCCACGGCAATCGCGATGCCGAGCACGGTGAGTGCGGAGCGGGTCGGCCGCCGCAGGATGTTTCTCAGGACAAACGAGAAAAACCGCATCGAGCAAGGTTCCCGATCGGGCCTGACGGCCCAGACGCGCTGCGCCTCCCCGCCGCCCCCGCCACTCCGGGGCACGCCCAGGCAGCACAAAAAACGGCCGGACCCCCCGGCCTCCGTACCCTGCAATGATACCTTCTCGCTGCGCCGGGTCCTAGGTGGGGTGGCCTACCAGGACGAAAGGGCCCATGCCTGAAAGGCTCGAATACGACAGCCCAGGGCAACGCCCTGGGTGGGGGGTGCCATGGATGGTGAAAGCCCTGTAAGGGCGACATAACTGATTGGCAAATCAGCGGTTATGACCTCCTTTCAGGGCTATCCGCCTTCCCGGGCCCCCCACCCAGGGCGTTGCCCTGGGCTGTCGTATGGACGCCCTTCGGGCTTCAAGCGAATACAGTCCGACGGGGTTTCCGGCCGCCTCCAGGCCACTCAGAAGAAGGGCTCCCAGGTGGGGGTGGCGACGATGTTCTTCCCCAGGGCTTCGATCTCCCGCTTGACCCTCTCTCGCTCCTGTTTGTCCTCGGGGCGCTCCAGGAACACCGTGAAGCCGTTGACCTGTCCTTTTCGGTCTGACGCCTCCTGTAGGTCTTCCAGGAGGATGACCATCCCGCCGTTCTCGT
>Ga0315290_10002261_pt1 | contig 13566 bp, 10 predicted proteins | sample YL17G12_0_MG_FD_203627 | JGI IMG/M metagenome (GOLD analysis project Ga0315290, IMG submission 203627) | Sediment microbial communities from Yellowstone Lake, YNP, Wyoming, USA - YL17G12_0 | ecosystem: Environmental > Aquatic > Freshwater > Lake > Sediment | place: USA: Wyoming | collected... | reverse complement strand
CCGAGCTGTCGCAGCAGCCCAGCGTCAGCCCCTCACCATCCTCGGCGACCTCGTCCACAACGAGACCGTCCTCGCAGATCTGCGCGCACGCAGCATCCGGACGTGCACCGAAGTCGACGACATCGAGACCGCCACGGTGATGATCACCGCGCACGGCGCGTCGGAACGCCGGCTGGCGCAGTTGCGAGCCCGGCACCTGCGTGTGTTGAACGCCACGTGCCCGCTTGTGCGCTCAGCCCACCGGGCCGTCGCCAGGCTCGTCTCCGACGGCTATCACCCCGTCATCGTCGGACAGCCTGGCCACGCCGAAGTGCGCGGCTTGACCGAGGATTTGGACACCTGGGATGTCGTGCTACGCGATGAGGACGTCTACGGCCTCCAGGAACGGCCCCGATTCGGCATCGCAGCCCAGACCACGCAGCCGATCGAGCGCGTGCACCGTGTCGCCGCGCTCATCCGCCGGCGCTTTCCCCTCTCCGACATCGAGATGATGAACACCGTGTGCTTGCCCACCCGTCTCCGGCAGCAGTCGGCCGAGGAGCTGGCACGCCAGGCCGACGTCATCCTGGTCGTTGGCGGAGCCTGTAGTAACAACACGCGAGAACTGGTGGCCACCTGCCGCCGGCAGTGCGCGCGCGTCTTTCATGTGCAGTCGGCTGCGGACGTGCCCGCCGACTCGCTCAAGGGCGCAACGGCGATTGGCATCACGGCAGGAACCTCCACTCCCGACAACGTCATCGACGACATCGAACACACGGTGAAGGCGCTGGGAAACAGCGAGGCTGCTGCGTGATTCCCCGCGGCGGTTCACGGCGCCGAATAGACCTTGTGGCTCACGTCGTGCGACCGTGTCGTAGGGACTCGCCGTCGCCGCCCGGTCAAATCCTCAAGGGCGGCGTCGTGCGAGTGCGGCCAGCGCCGCACCCAGCCTGGGGTGCGCGTCGAAGCGCGCGACGAAGTCCGATTCGCGGCGCCCGCCCTTCGCCTTGATGACGTCCACGAGTGCGCGCTTCTCGTCGGCGCTCCAGCCGTCGATCTCCGGAAGCAGCGCCACGATCGGCGCCCAGCGCTCCCAGAACAGCCGCGCTCCCGCCGGCAGCCGCCGCCACGCCACGCCGCCCAGGCGGTACGCGGCCTCGTCGGCCAGCGCCTCGGTCGCCAACTCCCGATCCGATCCGAAGCGCGAGACTACCAGGTCGGTCACCTGTCCGCCAATCGCGTCGACGGGGATGGCGCCCAGGACGTCGCGGCGGCGCGGGCCGGCCTGGAGGAACAGGTTGGTGCGAACCAGTTCGCGCAGCGTGGCCTCGCTCGTGCGGTAACCAGAGCGCTGTTTCACGCGCGCCGCCTCACGCGCCGCCCGCGCCGCCGTCTTGCGATCCCAGGGCAGGAATCCGAGCTTGTAGTAGAACCACCACGCGCCCGACTCGATGCCTTCCTCGTTCTCGTGACCGACCTGGTACGGATCGATCGTGAACGTGTCGGCTCCGAACAGCGCGTGGATGGTCGCCAGCATCCGCCCGTAGACCCAGGCCGACTCGCCGCCCCGGAATGTCTCGAACACGTTGTAGGCGACTTCCGACGACCGCCAGAGCGCGCTGAACAGGGCGTACCCGATCGGCACGCCGTTGCGCAGCGTGAGGATTCCGTAGACCGCGTCGAACAGCAGCCGCTGCTCCGGATCGACGCCGACGAGAAAGAACTCCAGGCCGTCGCCGCAGTCGACCAGCCGCGCATCCCGCAGGTTCGCCGCGGTGAACGTGTAGAGATCGCGGCTGCGCGTCACCATCGACGCGCGGGCGAGATCCAGGTACGCCGTGGCCTGCGCCTCGCCCAGCGTCCGAATCCGCCTGGGCGGAATCCGGATGTCCGCGCGCAGATCGGGCCGGACCGTCCGCAGCGGACGATTCTGGCCGGTGACCGCGCGCCCGGTCACCCGCGCGCCGGTCCGCCTCGGCGTCGTCTCGCCAGGCGCGACGCGAACCGTGAGGCCGAGTTCGTCGTACATGTAGTCGCCGGTCAGATCGTGCGAGAGGACTGCCTCGCTGCGCCGGATGACGAATGCCGCGTCGGTCTCGCGGCCGCGCAGGCGGTCGAGCCACGCCCGGCCTTCGAGCGGCGGCTCGTCGAACACCGGGCGCTCGCCCCACAGGCTGAACAGGTGCAGCCGCGTGTCGAGCGCCGCCGCGTGTCCGAGGTCGTCCCACGCGATCGTCAGGCGATCGCCCCAGCGTTCGGCGAGCCAGCGCGCCGTCGAGAACCCGAACGGATAGACGATGTTGGTGCCCGCGATGCCGGAGTTGACGAGCGTGCCGGCCACGCGCCGAAGGTCCTGCCGCTGATGGAACGCGCGCAACTGCCGATCGACTTCTGCAAACACGCCCGCATCGTCCGGGTACGCGTGCAGGAAGCAGAGCAGTTCGTGCAGCAGCCTGACCTGCGCCGCCGTGCGGAACCGTGCGCGGCCGACTGCGCGGACCAGCGCCAGGCGCGCGGTCCCGCAGCCGGGTCCGTAGGTGGTCTTGGAAGCCGCGAGGCGGTTGAGCGCGGATGTTGGATTCATAAGCAATGAGCGCTGCGCGATGCAGGATCCGGCTGAAGCCGGATCCCACGAATGTCGACCGTCGCGCCGTCCTGGCTGTGTGCTGTCGTGGGTGCCGGCTTCCGCCTTCGGAAGACCTACGGCGGACCGCCGTCGCCTTGGCGAAGGCTGTTCAGCCGGCGCCTGACAAGCGCCAGCATACACGACTGTGGCGCGCCTGGCGCCCGCGTCTGGCTCCCGTGTCCGGCGTCCGCGCCGGCCGGTTGCCGCCGCGGTTGTACAATGCGGTCCCATGCGACTGGCCAGCCTGATCTGGGCGGTGGATCTGCATGCCTGCGGCGAGCCCGGCCGCGTCATCACCGGCGGCGTGCTCGACGTGCCGGGCGAGACGATGTTCGCCAAGATGAAGTACCTGGAGCGGCATGCCGACGGACTGCGCAAGCGGATGCTGCGCGAGCCGCGCGGCTATCCGGCGGCGAACTGCAATCTCATCCTGCCGCCGACCCGTCCCGAGGCGCACGCCGGCTTCGTGATCATGGAGCAGGTCGAGTATCCGCCCATGTCAGGCACGAACACGATCTGCGTGACGACGGCGCTGCTCGAGACCGGGATGGTGCCGATGCAGGAGCCGTTCACCGATCTCGTGCTCGAAGCGCCGGCGGGGCTCGTGGGCGTACGGGCCGAGTGCGCGAACGGCAAGGTGACGAAGGTCACGTTCCGCAACGTGCCCGCGTTCGCCACGCATCTCGACACGCCGATCGAGGTGCCGCACCTGGGCACCGTGACGGTCGACGTGGCCTGGGGCGGCATGTTCTACGTCATCGCCGACGCGGCGGCGTTCGGCCTGCGTCTCACGCCCGACGAGGGCCGGGACATCGCGCGCATCGGCGAGATGATCAAGGCTGCGACGCAGGAGCAGTTGCCGGTCGTCCATCCCGACAACCCGGAGATCGCCGGCGTCAGCATCTCGCAGCTCTCCGGTCCGCCGCACGATCCCGCCAACCACCGCCGCAACGCCGTGATCGTCTCGACCGGGCAGCTGAATTGGAATCGGCCCGCCACCTGGACCGGCGCGCTTGACCGATCGCCGTGCGGCACGGGTACGTGCGCGAAGATGGCCGTGCTCCACGCGAAGGGCCAACTCGGCCTGCAGCAGGACTTCCAACACGAGGGCGTGCTCGGCACCGTGTTCACAGGCCGGCTCGTGGAGGAGACGAAGGTCGGGCCCTACCGTGCGGTCGTGCCCACGCTGAGCGGCCGCGCCTGGATCACCGGCTTCGCGCACTACGTGCTCGACCCGGACGACCCGTTTCCCGAGGGCTTCACCGTGGGCGACATCTGGGGCTCGTAACCAGTTGGGGTCAGACTCCAACTGGGCTTCGCGGTGACCGAACCAGTTGGGGTCAGACTCCAACTGGGCTTCGCGGTGACCGAACCAGTTGGGGTCAGACTCGAACTGGGCTTCGCGGTGACCGAACCAGTTGGGGTCAGACTCGAACTGGGTTTCGCGGTAACCGGGGTTGATGCCAGATCGAGTCTGACCCCATGTGGCGGGATCCCCGGGACCTTCTCCGTAGTCCAAGGAGCAGGGTTAACTCAAGGAGACTCAGATTCATGGCAGATAAGAAGATCATCGCGGTTGTCGGCGCCACCGGCGCGCAGGGCGGCGGGCTGGTGCGGGCGATCATGGCCGATCCGGCCAGCGGGTTCACTGCGCGCGCCGTCACCAGGGACGTCAACTCGGACAAGGCCAAGGCGCTGGCCGCGTTGGGCGCCGAAGTGGTGGCGGCGAACGTCGACGATCCCGCGAGCCTGACGAAGGCGTTTGCCGGGGCGCATGGCGCGTTCTGCGTGACCTTCTTCTGGGATCATTTCTCGCCCGAAAAAGAAATGGCCCAGGCGAAGGCCATGGCAGATGCGGCGAAGGCGGCGGGCGTGCAGCATGTCGTCTGGTCGACGCTCGAAGACACCCGCAAGTGGGTGCCGATCACCGACGACCGAATGCCCACGCTGCAGGGCAAGTACAAGGTGCCGCACTTCGACGCGAAGGGCGAGTCGAACACGTTCTTCACGGCGACGGGCGTGCCCACGACGCTCCTGCTGACCTCCTTCTACTGGGACAACTTCATCGGCTTCGGGATGGGGCCGAAGAAGGGCCCCGACGGCGTGCTCGGCATCACGATGCCGATGGGCGACAAGAAGCTCCCGGGTATCGCCGCCGAGGATATCGGGCGGTGCGCGTTTGGCGTCTTCAAGCAGGGCGCGTCGTTGGCGGGCAAGACCGTCGGCATCGCGGGGGATCAGTTGACCGGCGCGCAGATGGCCGCGGCGATCGGCAAGGCGATCGGCCAGCCCGTGCGCTACAACGACGTGCCGCCCGAGGTGTACCGCGGCTTCGGGTTCCCGGGCGCGGACGACCTGGGCAACATGTTCCAGTTCAAGCGCGACTTCGAGGCGGAGTTCTGCGGCGCGCGCGACCTGGCCGGCTCGCGGGCGCTGAATCCGGCGCTGCAGAGCTTCGAGATGTGGCTCAGCCGCAACGCCAGCCGCATCCCGCTCGAGTAGCGGTCGTCGCCGGCAGGGTCTGCGGGACACCCGTCCCAGTGGCCCTGCCGGCCGTTCTGCGCGCACCTACGGCCGCTTCGCGACGCGCATCGCGTCCTGGATCTCCTTGACGGTGCGCGGAATGCCCGCCGTGAGATTCTCGCAGCCGGTCTCGGTAATCAGCACCGTGTCCTCGACGCGGACGCCCAGGTCCTCCCCGGGCCACGTCATGTACGGCTCGTTGGCGAATACCATCCCGGCCTTGAGCACCTGCGGGCTGCCGCCCACGTCGTGCGTGGCCATGCCGACGAAATGGCCGAACCCGCCCCGCATACGCGTGAAGTAGTCCTTGGTGAGATCGAATCCCTGCTTCCTGAGGATCTCCTCGACTTCCGTCCGGCACTGTTCGAGCGTCAACCCCGGGCGGTACACCTTCATGTTGGCCTCGTGCACGGCGAGCGAGGCTTCGTACACCTCCCGCTGGCGCGGCGTGAACCTGCCGTTGGCCGGGAACGACGTCGTGATGTCGATGTCGTAGTAGTCGAGGTCCGGCCCGGCGTCGACCACGAGGAAGTCGCCGTCCTTCAGCTGGCGATCGTGTCGGGCGTAGTGAACGTACGGGTGGTTCTCGCCCGACGAGATGATCACGCCGTACGCGCTCTCCTGCGCGCCTTCCTTCTCGAACACGTAATTCACGACCGCCGAGAGTTCGTACTCCAGCTTGCCCGGCCACGTCGCCGTGAGCAGCTCCGTGTGGGCCTTCACGCCGATGCGCCCCGCCCGGCGCAGCACCGCGATCTCGGCGGGTGACTTGATCGTCCGCAACTCCCAGATGATCGGCGAGCAGTCTCGCAGCTCCACCTGCGGAAACCGCTCCCTGAACAGCTTCACGAACTGCAGTTCGCGGGTCAGCCGCCCGTCCCACCTGTTCAGCGTCATGTTCTGCTGCAGCGTCCGGAACTTCTCGCTGCTCGCTTCCCGGAAGAGCTCCTCGGGCCGGAAGCACGTGTAGACCACCTTCGAGCGCGTGGCGATGCCGAGGAGCAGCGTGTCCAGCATCTCGACCGGCACAACACGCTCGATGCCGGTGTACGCCGCGGGATTCCTGACCAGTTCCGCGCTGATGCCCTCGGCGCGCGCCGCGTCGACGGAGGAGGTGAAGAGGAGGGTGCTCGTCTTCTGCGCGCCGTCCACGATGAGCACGGCGTTCGGAATCTCGGCGCCCGTGAGGTACATGAAGTCGTTGTTCTGCCCGTACCGGAAGTAGCTGGCGGACGGCTGTGCTCCCCAGATGACGGCCACGCCGTCGGGGATCTGCGCCATCAACCGCGACCGGCGCGCGGCATACTCAGCGTTGTCGAAGCGGGGCTGCGCACAAATCGGCGTGGCGCACAGGACGACCGCCGCGCACGCCCACACGAGTCTCATCGGTTGCGATCGCATCGTGAACCTCCTACGACAGTGCGAGACCAGTGCCGCGGTCACGCCGCCCCCGGTCGCCTACGCCCGCAGCAGCGCGACGACGCGGTCCAGCATGTTCGGCGTGAAGATGCCGCCGGCTTCGAGCACGGGCCGGCAGCCGTCCACCGCGTCGGCAATCTCCATGAACGTCAGCGGCACGCGATTCTCGGACGTGACCTGCCCCTGCGCCGTCACGGCCGTGCGGGCCAGGCGCGCGTCGAGATCCGTCATGCCGTGCCCGGCGACGAACGCCTGCGCGATGCCGGCCAGCAGCAGGTGCGGGTGGACCGAGCCGTCGGGCAGTCGGAACTCGATGGTGCCCGGGGCGGTGGCGCGCCCGTGTTCATCGGTGGGGATGATCGGGATCCGGACCAGCGCCTTCCGGTTGTAGCGGCCCCACGTCACCGCGCTCGGTGCTTCCTTACCCTGGCCCAGGCGCACGAACGAGTCGCGGCTCCGGTTGCCGAACGCCATCATCGCCGCGCCGTATTCGACCAACCCGCCGATGAGCCACTTGGCTTCGGGCGTGAGATTGCCCTCCGGTGTCGTGTGCGGCAGGTAGTCCGCGCCAGCTTTCGGCGCGAAATGGAAATGCATGCCCGTGCCCGCGTGGCCCTTGCGTGCCATCGGCGCGAAACTGCACAGCATGCCGGCGCGCTGCGCGAGGTTGCGCAGCACCCACTCCGTGAGCAGTACCGCGTCGGCGGCCTCGGGCAGCGGGCTCAACCACAGTTCGATTTCGTGCTGCTCCCACACACGCGAGTCGGCGGCGTCAGCCTCGACGTACCCCACCTCCGCGTGGCCGTACTTCACGGCGACGCCCATGTCGGCCAGATGCACCATCGCTTTGCGCCGGAGACCTTCGCCGAACACGAACGGCGAGCTCGAATGGTATCCGCGCTCGTTGGCGCCGTACGCCTCGGCGTCTCCGATGCGCGCGCCGAGGAAGAACTCGACCTCGGCGAGCGCGTGCAGTTCGATGCCGGTCTCGGCGATGAGGCGTGCGTGCGCCGCCCGCACCAGCGTGTCGGGCGACTCCGCGAGCGGCGAGCCTTGCCGGTTGTAGTGGCTGCACAGGACGGCCAGCGTCGGTTCGGGGGCGAACGGATCGACGAACGCGCTCGAGAGGCGCGGCCGCATCACGATGTCGGACGCGCCCACCGGGATGCCGAGATCGCCGAACAAGCTCGATCCGTCGGCCCGCTCGCCGCCGGTCAGCACGTCGATGAGGTGTGCGGCGTCGCGCGGCACGAAATCCAGTGTCTTGAGCCAGCCGTCGCCGCCGACGTGCATCAGGGAGAGCACGCGGATCTGGCGATCGCGCACGAACGAGACGATGTCGTCCACCGTCCACGCCGCGGGCGGCTTGCCGATGTGGCGATGCAAGGTCTGGGCGGGGTCGCGGCGTTCGGGCGACGGGGCCGCCGATGACGTCGATGTCTGAGGCATGAAGACAACTCCGGGAATGAACAGGGGAGGGCGCTGGGTATCTTATCAAGAGCGGCGTTTCGGGGGTCGGAGATTGGCGCGGCAGTGTGGCGCGGCGGAAGCCCGCCCAGGCGGCGGTGTCAAGCCCGCCCAGGCGGCGGCTTCGGGTATGATGATGCCGCCCCTTCCTGCGGCGTCACCCCACGCCCGGCTTCCGGCGCCCTGGCGCGCGCCCGCATCGCATCGACTGCACACCATGAAGGTTTCGATCATCCTCGGACATCCCACACCCGGCAGCTTCAACCACGCGATTGTCGCGACGGCCGAAGCCGCGCTTCGCGCGAACGGCCACGACGTCATCACCCACGATCTGTATCGCGAGCGTTTCGACCCCGTCATGCTGTCCGAGGAAATTTCCAAGGATGCCGTGTTGCCGCCCGAGATCGAGCGGCACTGCCAGGAAATCGGCGACGCGGACGGCATCATCTTCGTCCACCCGAACTACTGGAGCGCGCCGCCGGCCATCCTGCGCGGCTGGGTGGACCGCGTGCTGCGGCCCGGCCGCGCGTACAACTTCGTGCCCGACGGCCAGGGCGGCGCCACGCCGGTCGGTCTGCTCAAGGCGACGGTGGGCCTCGTGTTCACGACGGCGAACACGCCGCACGAGAAGGAGGTGGCGCTATTCGGCGATCCCCTGGAGACCCACTGGCTGAAGGTGGTGTTCGGCCTCTGCGGCGTGCGGCAGACGCAGCGCTGGGATTTCTCGCCGGTGATCGTCAGCACGCCGGCGCAACGAGAAGGATGGCTGGGCGACGTGCGCGCGGCAATCGCGCACTACTTCCCGCGACATTGACGATGAACCATGAGCCCGGTCCACCGCTTCCAGGCGAACACGTCAAGCGCCGATCGCTGGTCGAGCAGGAGCTGGTCAACAGCCTCGACTGGCTGATCTCGCTGCGGTGGCTGGCGGGCGCCGGCGTGCTGGGCGCTGTCGGCGTCGCGACCCTCGCTTTGGGCGTGCCGCTGCCGGCGGCGGCCCTGTCGGCCGTCGGGGTCGGGATTCTGGCCTACAACTCGGCGCTCTGGTGGCAGCTGGGCCGGCTGCGCCGGGAGCGCCCGGGCGGCATTCCCGCGTTCGAGACATTCGCCCGCGCGCAGATCGGCCTCGACTGGGCGGCGATGACCGTGCTCATCGCGCTCTCGGGCGGCGCCGAGAGCCCGGCCATCATCTTCTTCCTGTTCCACATCACCATCGCGTCGCTGCTGCTGCCGCACGATCATGGGTTCCTCTACGTCTCGATCGCGCCGGCGATGGTGGCGGCCGTGGCGGTGCTGGAGTACGCCGGCGTGCTGCCTCACGTGGCGATCATCCAGCCGGCGCGCTACGACGACCCCCTCTTCGTCAGCGCGATCCTGGTGTTCTTCACGGCGGCCTGCTACGTGATGGCGTACTGCTGCATGTCGATCGCGAAGCGCCTGCGCCGGCGCGAGCGGGAGCTGGGCGGCCTGTACGACGGCGTGCGCGACGTGACGTCCACCCTGGAGATCACCGACGTCCTCGACCGCATCGTCGAGGCGGCCGCGCGCGTCCTCGGCTGCCGCGCGGCGGCCATCCGCCTGATCGACAGCGTGCGCTCACAGGTCGAGTTCGCGGCCAGCTGGGGGCTGAGCGAGACGTATCGAGGCGAAGTGCCCGACGAGTACGCGAAGTCGACACTCGACCAGGACACGCTGCGTGAGGGCGTCGTCCACGTGGAGGACGTCGCAAGCGACGCGCGCGTGTGGCACCCGGAACTCGTGCAGGACGAGGGCATCGCCTCCATGCTGTCCGTGTCGATCGCCGGGCGCACCGGGCCGATTGGCGTGCTGCGCGCGTACGGCGCCCCCGGGCATCGGTTCACCGGCGAGGACGCCGCCTACCTGCAGGCCGTCGCGGCGCACGGCGCGGCCGCCATCGAGAACGCGAAGGCGTACAAGCTGCTGGCGGATCTCGATCGCGACAAGTCACAGTTCCTGCGGATCACCACGCACGAACTGCGTTCGCCGGTGCGCGTGACCGAGAGCCTGCTCATGACGCTGGCCGACGGCTACGCGGGCCCGCTGGGTTCCGATCAGGCCGAGCTGCTGCATCGCGCGCAACGCCGGCTCACGTCGCTTCACGCCCTGGTCGACGACCTGCTCGATCTTGCGGCAGGCAAGGCGCAGATGGCGCGGATCGAACGGCGGCAGATCGACTTGCGCGCGGCCGTGGCCGACGCCGTCGAGCGCTTCCAGTCGGTGGCGCGCGACAAGGGCATCTCGCTGACGGTCGAGCAGCCTGACGAAGCGCTCACGGTGTTCTGCGACCCCGCCGACGTCGAACGCATCGTCGTGAACCTCATCAGCAACGCGGTGAAGTACACGACGAAGGGCGGCGTCACCGTGACGCTCGGGCGGGATGCGGACGGCGTCCGCCTCGAGGTCGCCGACACCGGGATTGGGATTCCCGCGGACGCGCTGCCGCACCTGTTCCGGGAGTTCTACCGGGCCGGCAACGCGAAGGCGACGGAGGAATCCGGGACGGGTCTCGGGCTGTCGATCGTCAAACTCCTACTGGAACGCTACAGCGGTCGGATATCCGTTACGAGCGAAGAAGGCCTGGGCACAACGTTCGCTGTGACGATTCCGTCACCGCAAGCTACTGACACTTAGTCGTTTATAGTCGTTGGCCTTCGGTATCAGCCAGGCCCCCACGTCGGCGAGACGCGCCAGAGACCCCAGCGACGACAACCTGAGGAGTGCGCCCATGGCCAGAATCCTGGTAGTAGACGACGACCCGGACATCACCTTCGCCATCTCGCTGTACCTCAAGAAGGAGCAGCACGACGTGCAGGTGGCGGCGAGCCGGGCGGAAGGCATGAAGGCGCTCGACGCTTTCACGCCCGACTTGATGATCCTCGACGTGATGATGGAGCAGCCGGACGACGGCATCGCGATGGCGCAGGATCTGCGGCGCGCCGGCGAGACGCTCCCGATCATCATGCTGACCAGCGTGGGCAAGGTCACCGGCATGCACTACGACCGCGACAACGACCTTGTGCCCGTGGACGCCTTCTTCGAGAAGCCGGTCAGGCCTGAAGACCTGCTGACGAAGATTACCGAGCTGCTGAAGACGTAGGGAGACGGACCATGTTGGTGAGCCAGCAACAGAAGCTCCAGGACGAGATCCACGCACTGGTCGGGCACCACGGGCGCACGCGAGTGGCGTTGATGCCGGTCCTCCAGGAGCTGCAGCAGAAGTACTCGTCGGTGTCGGATTTCGCCATGCAGGTGGTGGCGGACGAGATCGGCATCCATCCCGCCGAAGTGTACGGGGTCGTGTCGTTCTATTCGTTCCTCCATCACGAGCCGCGCGGGCGATTCCAGGTCAGGCTGTGCCAGACCATCTCGTGCGATCTCGCCGGCAAGGCGCGCGTTGCCCGTCAGCTAGAGAACGAACTGGGGATCCGCTTCGGCGAGACGACGGCGGACGGCCGGTTCAGCCTCGAGTGGGCCAGCTGCCTGGGGCTATGCGACCGGGGGCCGGCGCTGCTCGTGAACGACCGCGTCTACACGAAGGTGACGCCCGATCAGGTGCACCGGATCGTCGACGACTGCCGCAAGGTGTTCGGGGCCCACGCGGCGCAAGCCGCGCACGCGTAGGCGAGGAGTCCGATATGAATCCCATCAACAGCAAGAAGACTCCCCTCACCTTCGACACGATCGAACCGGGGACCGGACTGGCGGCGGCGTTGACGAAGAGCCGCGCCGACATCATCGGCGAGGTTGCCGCGTCGAACCTGCGCGGCCGGGGAGGCGCGGGGTTTCCCACCGGAACGAAGTGGAATCTCGCGGCTGCCGCAGGCGTGCGGGAGGGAGGGTCGAAGTACGTGGTGTGCAATGCCGATGAGGGCGAGCCCGGGACGTTCAAGGACCGCGTGTTGCTGACCGACTACGCGGACCTGGTATTCGAGGGCATGACCATCGCCGCGCGCGCGATCGGCGCGACCAAAGGCATCCTCTACCTGCGCGGCGAATACGTGTACATGCGGCCGCATCTGGACGGGGTGATCGACAAGCGCCGCAAGGCCGGCCAGCTCGGCACGAATATCCTCGGGACCGCCGGCTTCACGTTCGACATCGAGATTCGCATGGGCGCGGGCGCCTATGTGTGCGGCGAAGAGACGGCGCTCATCGAATCGCTCGAAGGCCACCGCGGCGAGCCGCGCAACCGGCCGCCGTTCCCGGTCAACACCGGGTTCATGGGCCAGCCGACCGTCGTGAACAACGTCGAGACGCTGGCGTCGGTGGCCGCCATCCTGTCGAAGGGCGCGCCGTGGTTCAAGGCGTTCGGCACCGAGAAATCGGCAGGCTTCAAGCTGTTCAGCGTATCGGGCGATTGCGACCAGCCGGGCGTCTACGAGTTCCCGCTGGGCATCACGGTGACGCAGCTGCTGCAGACCGTCGGCGGCGCGAATGCCAAGGCCGTGCAGATCGGCGGCGCCTCGGGGCACTGCGTGCCGACGTCGAACTTCGGCCGCAAGCTGGCGTTCGAGGATATCGCCACCGGCGGCTCGATCATCGTCTTCGGGCGGGGCCGCGACATGCTCCACGTCGCGAAGAACTTCATGGAGTTCTTCGTGGAGGAGTCGTGCGGCCAGTGCACGCCGTGCCGCGCCGGCAACGCCAAGCTGCTCGAAGGCATCGAGAAACTCCAGCATGGCTCGTGCTCGACGGCCTACCTGCAGGAATTGCTGGCGCTGTCGGAGACCATGCAACTGGCGTCGAAATGCGGGCTGGGACAGTCGAGCCCGAACGCCTTCGTGTCGATTGTGACGCACTTCCAGGACGAGATCCTGGGCCGGGCGGCTGCCGTCTAGCGCCCCAGAGGCCTGCCCGTCCTCAGGCGAAGTCGAAGGAATGTCCGGGGCTGAGCGAACGGCCCAGGATCGGTTTTCGAGGTGAATGATGAGTCGTGAAGTGAGACCCGGCATGGACACGTCGCGCGCGCCCAGCAGCCAGAAGATCCAGCAGGTGGCAGTGGCTGGCGACATGTCGCAAATGATTGGCGGCCAGATCACGGTCACTATCGACGGCACCGACGTGAGGGTGCCGATGGGGACCACGATCCTGGACGCGGCCAGGCGCGTCGGCGTGCGGATCCCGACGTTGTGCCACCACCCCGACCTGTGCGTCGCCGGCGTATGCCGCGTGTGCGTGGTCGAGGTTGAAGGGCAGCGGGCGCTGCAGGCGGCGTGCGCGTTCCCGGTCACCAGTTCGCTCAAGGTCAGGACGCATACGAAGGCCGTGCGCCAGGCGCGCCGCCACATCATCGATCTCCTGCTGTCGACGCACTACGGCGAGTGCTACAGCTGCAAGCGCAACAACAACTGCGAACTACAGTCGCTGGCCAAGGAGTACGGCGTCGACTTCTACCGCTTCGGTCATGTCACCGAGTCGCAGTTTCCGAAGGACGAGTCGAGCTACTCGGTCGTCCGCGACATGGACAAGTGCATCCTGTGCCGCCGCTGCGTGCGCACCTGCATCGACGTGCAGGAGGTCGGCGTGCTCGA
>Ga0315290_10002256_pt1 | contig 13580 bp, 11 predicted proteins | sample YL17G12_0_MG_FD_203627 | JGI IMG/M metagenome (GOLD analysis project Ga0315290, IMG submission 203627) | Sediment microbial communities from Yellowstone Lake, YNP, Wyoming, USA - YL17G12_0 | ecosystem: Environmental > Aquatic > Freshwater > Lake > Sediment | place: USA: Wyoming | collected... | reverse complement strand
CCCTCGTCAACGACCCCAAGCTCGTCATCCTCGACGAACCCCTCGGCGGCATGGACCCCATCGGCCGCAAAGAGATCCGGGACATCATCGTTCGCTTCAAGGACGAGGGCAAGACCGTCTTTTTCACCTCGCACATCCTCCAGGACATCGAAATGATCTGTGACCGGGTGGCCATCATCGTCGGCGGCCGCATCGTCAAGGAGGGCGTCCTGCGGGACCTCGTCTCGGAGCGGGTCCTGTTCACCGAGATGACGGTCTCCGGGCTCTCCCCGGAGGCCTTCCGGGGCCTAGGCGAAAGCATTTCCACCCGGGGCGACAGGGTCCTCCTCAAGGTTTACGATGAATCCAAGGTCGACGAGGTCCTCGCCCTCGTCCACGGCCAGAAAGGCCGGCTCGTCTCCCTTAGCCCGAGGACCGAGACGCTCGAGGACATCTTCATCGAAACGGTAACGCGGACATGAAGATCGGGGCCATCGCCGGGATCACGTTCAAGGAGGCCAAGCGCGACCGCATCCTCTATCTCCTCTTTTTCTTCGCGGCGCTCGGCATCGGCGGCGCCCGGGTCCTGGCCATCCTGACGGTCGGCGACCGGGTCAAGATCATCAAGGACGTCGGGCTCGCCTCGATCTCCCTCTTCGGCGTCCTCATGGCTATCCTCATCGGGACCGGACTCGTTTACAAGGAGATCGACAAGAAGACGATCTTCACCCTGCTTTCCAAGCCCCTCCACAGGGCCGAGTTCATCCTGGGCAAGTTCCTCGGCCTCGTCCTGACGCTCTTCGTCATGACCCTGTTCATGTCCCTGATCTTCCTGGCCATCGTCTACGCCCACACGCTCAAGGTCGAAGGGACGCTCCTCGTCGCCATCGGCTATATCTTCCTGGAGCTCGTCCTCGTCACCGCCGTGGCCATTCTCTTTTCCTCGTTCTCGACGCCCATCCTGAGCTCGCTCTTCGCCCTAGCCTTCTATCTCATCGGGCATCTTTCCTGGGGCCTGGAGCTCATCCTCAAGAAGATGGCGCCCGGCGCCGGGAGGACCCTGGTCCGGGCCATCTACACCGTCCTTCCGGACCTCGAGAATTTCAATTTTAGAACGGAGGTCGTCCACGGGCTGCCCATCCCGCCGGGGATCTACCTCTCCTCGTTCCTCTACGGCGTCTGCTACACGGCCTTCATCCTGGGTCTGGCCGTCCTCGTCTTCAGGCGCCGGGATTTCATCTGACCGGGCGGGCCGGCGGCGGAATCAGACATGGCCAAGACATCGTCCGTAAGAAAGAGCACAGCGACGCTCCTTCTCCTCGCTTTCCTCATGGCGGCGGCAGCCGCCTTCATGGCCCTCAAGGTCGCGACCGACAGGATCGGTCGGGAAAAGGTCCCCGGGTCGTCCATCATCTATATCCCGTCCGGGAAATTCCTGAAGTACGCGACGTTCGGCTACCGGGCCGTGGCCGCCGACGCGATCTACCTCTGGGCCATCCAGTACTACAGCACGCCGACGATCGACGACCGCTTCGACCACCTCGACCACATCTTCGCCATCATCAACGAGCTCGACCCACGGTACCAAGATCCCTACGAGGTCGGCGCCCTGATCGCCGTCCAGGAGGCCCGAAACCCGACGGCCGCATTTTCCATCCTCGACCGGGGCGCCGCGAACAATCCGGACCAATGGGTCTACCCGTTCAACGCCGGCCACGTGGCCATGATGACCCTCAAGGACTTCCCCCTGGCCGAAAAGTATTTCGAACAGTGCCTGAAAATTCCGGGCGCCCCGGAATTCGTCGAGCGGCTCCGGGCCAACGCCATCTTCAAGAAAGGCGACCTGCGGACATCCTGGGAGACCTGGCTCGACATCTACAAGAAGGCCCCTGACGAACGGACGAAGAAGATCGCCTCGAACCACCTCTACAACGTCAAGGCGACGATCGACACGGCCGCCATTGAGGACGCGGCGGCGAAGTACCGCGAGCGCTTCGGACGTCTCCCTGCCGACCTCGAGACGCTTCTCCGGACGGGATTCCTCCGGGAGGTCCCGAAGGACATGGACGGAGAGGACTACCTCTACGATCCGGCGACGGGAAAAGTTAAAACGGTGACCAGCCCATGGAGACGATGACGGTCATTTTTGTCGCGGTCGCCGGGCTCGTCCTCGGCAGCTTTTTCAACGTCGTCATCTACCGGCTGCCGCGCGGCTTGAGCCTGATGCGGCCGCCCTCGTCGTGCCCCGGGTGCGGCGCCCGGATCAAGCCCTACGACAATGTCCCGGTCTTGTCCTATCTCGTCCTCGGCGGAAAATGCCGTAAGTGCGGCCGGAAGATCTCGGCCGTCTACCCGGCGGTCGAAGCCCTGACGGCGCTCGGGTTCGTGCTCGTCTTTTTCAGCACCGGCCGCGCGCTGGGGCTCGAATTTTTCGCCGACTGTGTTTTCACGAGCGCCCTCATCGTCCTCGGGTTCATCGACTATTATCATCAGATCCTGCCCGACGCAGTCACCCTGCCCGGGCTCGCCCTCGCTCTCGCCTATTCGTTCTTCCGGGACGACCTGACCTTCCGCGGCGCGCTCATCGGGGCGGTCGTCGGCGCGGGGTTCCTGCTCCTCGTCTACGGGGCGTACTACCTCATCCGCAAAAAAGAGGGACTGGGCATGGGCGACGTGACCATGCTGCTCATGGTCGGGGCCACCCTCGGCCTGGAGAGGACGCTCCTGACCCTCATCCTGGGCTCGTTCGTCGGGGCCCTGGTCGGCGTCTATGTCATCATTCGCCGCGGCAAGGATTTCCAGTTCGCCCTGCCCTTCGGGACGTTCCTCGCCCCGGCAGCCTACGTGTCCCTGCTTTGGGGCGAAAGGATCGTCCGGGCCTACTTGAGCCTCTACAGGCGTTAGGACCCCGAGGCCCGGCTCCGACTGCGGCGCAACCGGCTTTTTATCAAGCGTATGGAAAAAACGGCTTTCGTCGTCCCGGTGACCTTGTATTTATCGGCGACGGGAAGCCCCGGCGCCCAGACGATCTCGCCGCGGGAAAGGAACACGGGCAGGCGATCGCGGCCCACGACGGGCACGCCCTTGGCCCTGAGAATCTCTTTGAGCTTCTTCCGGCCCGGAGCACCAAGGGGCCGGTAGAGGTCGCCGGGCCTCCGGTTCCGGATGACCAGCGGAAAATCGAGCTTGACCCGGTCGAGGTCGACGCCGGTCCGGTCGTCGTTCTTGAATGATGAGCGCCCCGCGTCCGCTTTCCGGCGTGTTCCGCGGAAGGCCATTCCTGCCGCGGCAACGACGACCTCGCCCCGCCCGTCCCAGAGGATCTCGTAGGCCTTCGACGGCGTCTTGTCCTTTCTCCGCCCGACCCAGCCACCTTCCCGGCGCAGGACGAGTCCTTTCCGGAGCGGCAGTTCCTTTCCCTCGCCGAGCGAGAGAAGCGATTCCACATCTTCGTAGGAGATACCGCGCAGGTCGCCCTGGAGCTCCCGAAGGTATTCCCGGGCGACCCGGCGGGCCAGGGCAGGCAGAAAGAGGGGCAGCGTTTTCAGGTCTAGGGAGGCCTCCTGGCCCTTCCGGACGATGAACTCGTCGGCGAGCTCGCGGACGAAAGTCCCGAGGAGCTCGTCCTCTTCCCGAGCGATCGTGGCCAGCCGGGCCAGGTGGACGACGATCCGGGGCTCGTAACGGCAGCCGAGTTCGGGCAGAAGCTCGGCCCGGATGCGGTTGCGGAGGAAGCGGCGGTCGAGGTTCGACGCGTCCTCGCGGAACGGGATCCCTTCGGCCGCGAGCCAGGCACGGAGGTCCGGCCCGGGAATGTCGAGGAGCGGCCGGACGACAGGACAAGGCCCGCCCGCGACGACAGGCGCGATGCCGGCCAGCCCGGAAAGGCCCGTCCCGCGCATCAGGCGCATGAGGACGGTCTCGGCCTGGTCGGTCATGGTGTGGCCCGTAGCGATCTTCGTCGCTCCAACCCGGGCCGCGGCCCGGCGCAGGAAATCGTAGCGAAGATTACGGCCGGCTTCCTCGAGGTTGATCTTTTTTTTCGCCGCGTGGGACCTGACGTCGGCCGACTCCGAGACGAACGGGAGGGTCCAGCGCCGGGAGAGGGCGCGGACGAAGCATTCGTCCTCGCCCGCCTCGTCCCTCAGCCGGTGGTTGAAGTGGGCCAGGTGGATTTCGAGGGGCATCTCCTCTCGGAGCTTCAGGAGAAGGGCGACGAGGGCAACCGAATCCGGACCGCCGGAACAGGCGGCGAGTACCCGGTCGCCGGGGACGATCATCCCCCGCCTTCGGACCGCGGTCCGGAAGGCCGTGAGGAGCCGCACCGCGGGTCGTCGCTGGGCCATGGCCGTCACTCGTTCATCGGGGCGAAATCGTAGAGAAATAGCGGCGGAGGGACTTGAACCCCCGACACTGCGGATATGAGCCGCATGCTCTAACCAACTGAGCTACGCCGCCACCGGAGAGGAATTCTAGCGGAATCGACCCCCTAAGTCAACGAAGGGCCTCGGGCATCGTCTCCGTCCGCGCGGTGATACGTTCGCTGCCACCAACCCTTTTTTTTAACTGGGTTGGTGACGCTCAGTATGAACCCTGCGCATATCCCCGGGCTTAAGGCCGGGGAATCGAATGGGTTTATTCTTAACGTCGTCATAGGCCGGATCCGGCCTATGGCGGCTAAATCCCCGCTTTATGCTACCGAAGACGATGGCCCTCGGCCCTAAGCTTAAAGGCCACTTCAATAGTTGCGAGGATTTTACTGATAGACGGCGGCTTCGGGCTCTTTCTTAAAGGAGAAGCGGCCGTCGCGGAAGAGCTTGATGCAGGCGTCGACAACGCGGGTGTCGTAGCAGATGCCCCGGCCTTTGCGGGCCTCCTCCAGCCCCTTCTCGAGGCCAAGGGCCGGCCGGTAGGGGCGGAGGGCGCAGATGGCTTCGACGACGTCGGCCACGGCCAGGATCCGGGCCTCGGGCAGGATGGCGTCGCCGACGAGTCCCTCGGGATAGCCCGAGCCGTCCAGCCGCTCATGATGCTGGAGGATGATGTGGGCCACGGGCCAGGGAAAGGCGATGTCCTTGACGATCTCGTAGCCGACCCGGGGATGGTCTTTGATGAGCTTGAATTCCGTCTTGGTCAGGCGGCCGAGCTTGGTCATGATCTCGGTCGGCACCGCGATCTTGCCGATGTCGTGGATGATCCCGGCGAGCCGGAGCCCCTCTATCTTTTCCCAGGGCATGTTCATTTCCTGGGCGATGGCCACGGCCAGGCTGGATACCCGGTGCTGGTGTCCGGCCATGTAGGGATCCCGGATTTCGAGGGTCAGGGACATGGCCTTCAACGCCCCCTCGAGGGCCTTTTCCTGCCGGTCGAGGCTGCTCTGGAGGCAATCCTCCGAGCGGCGGGTCTCCAGGACTTTTCCGTTGAGCTCGTCGTTCGCCTGGGAGAGCGCCTCGGTTCTCTTGTCGACCTGGCGGTCGAGCTCGATCCTGGCCAGCCGCAGCTCCTTCTCCATGCGGAGTCGCTCGGCGGCGTCCTTGTCCATCTGGACGGCCCGTTTCGCGGCGTCGTCCTCGAGAGAGCGGTTGCGGAGTTCGAGCTGGCGGAAGGTTTTCTCCAGCCCGTCGACCATGGCGTTGAAGGTCCTGGCCAAGAGCCCGGCCTCGTCCCGGCCGTAGACCCGAGCCCTCTGCTTGAGGTCGCCGTTGGCCAGCCTCTCCGCGGTCCGCGTCATCTGGACGATGGGCCGGGTGATCATGCCGCCGATGAGGAAAACGAAAAATCCGCCCAGGGCTAGAGCGGCGAGGCCCGCGACGAGCATGGCGCCGCGTCCCTTGCTCAGGACCATGAACAGGGCCAGGTAGCCCGCCATTAGGAGACCGAAGAAAAGGAAGAATTTGGTCCGGATCTTGCGCGGCCCGAAGTTCGCAAGCGGGCCGGAGCCGCCATTCGGGTTCGAAGAAGGACCCGCGGGGCTGAAAATTTCGTTCAAATTACGGTTCATCGATACGTCCAGACCTGCTCGTTGTTTTTCGCTCACAGAATAGCGGAAGCACGGAAGCGGACAATACTCTTTGGGGGTGATTTCGCGGGGTAATTGTTCACCCCAAGGGGGGGGGAGGGGTGAGAAGGGCCGGATCGGCGGCCGCTACCAGCGCTTGGCTTTCGGGGGTTCCATGCGACGGAGGTCGAGACCGCGTTCGACGGCCCCGATCCTGTAGAGGCAGATCTCGCGCAGCGAAGAAGGATGATGGAGGACCTCGGAAAGCGATTGGCCCCCGACGGCCCAGACGCCTCCTCCCCTGACGACCGCAATCTTGTAGTCATGGAGGCGGCGGACGAGCTCGTCCGTCCGGACGTTCGGCGGCAGAACGGGGATGACGAGATAGAGGAACGTCCCCTCGGCGTCCACGGGGATGATGCGATCGGCCGGCGCGGCTTCGCCGGGATAGACGAAGTGGGCCGAGGCCTCGGCTTCCGGGACGTGGCAGTGCATGACCGTCTGGAAGTCGCTCGTCGCGTAGATGGCCTTGTGGAGCGCCGTCTCGGGGTCGTCGGCCGGCCCGGCGGCGAGCGCGACCCTGAGCAGGGGCCCGCCGACGTCCCGCGGCATGGAGGCCTTGGGCGCGTAGAGCATGGAGTCCACGCCGCGGACCGACATCGAACCGGTGTGAAAAGGCGAGAGGCGAGACTCGAAGATCCTGTGGCCCGCTTTGACGAATTCCTTGAGGATTTCTTCTTCCTCCCGGAAATCCGAGCGGTCGTCGCCCTCGATTTCGTAAGGGGGAGGCGCGCCGGCGAAAGAGCCGCCGGGGTCGGACGTGATCGCGCGGCGCACGGCGCCGACATCGATGCGGAGCTTCTCCATCGCCCGGACGACCGTCCCGGCGTTGTTGCCGACGCAGAGCCGGAAGAAGGCCTCCCGGAGGCTCCTGCCTTTGGCCATGGCGCCGTGCCCGAAGATGATGGTCAGGGGGTGGCCGGCCAGCCGTTCGGGGATGACCCTGGCCAGCTCCGGCGAGCCGCTCGGCACGGCGAACCAGTCGACCGGGATGGCGCTCCCGAGATGGTGGAAGGCGAGCGGGTCGACGGGCACGAAATCCGGCGGACGGGCCGGCTTGGGCTCGTCGTCGAGCGTCGCCAGGACGAGGTCCTTGACGTGGGCGTGCATCGAGGCCCGGACGCCGGGTAACTCGAGAACCCGGGCGTGGATGTCGGTTTCGGAGGACGCCTTGTAATACCCGTAGTCCGTCTCCGTGGCCGAAAGGAAGCAGATCTGGCTCGGCTCGAGGTCGCCCTTCTGGGAACCGGTAGCGGTAATGACTATCTCGTCCTCCCCGCGCTCGTTCGTCCGGCGGACGGCCATGTTCCCGCTGTGGCTGTCCTGGACGTCGTAAAGGAGGGAGGCCCGCCCCAGGGCCCGGAACTCGCGGAGGAGTTCCCCGGTCGCTTGCCACTTTTGGGGGCTCATCGCTTGCTCTCCTCGATGCGCAGGGCCCGGAGGAGCTCCGGGGTCGGACGGCCTTGCGTGTCCCAGCCCCGAACACGGTAATAGTCCTGCTTCATTCGCTCCTGGTCCTCCCGTGAGACACGCCGCTCCTTCCCCTCGACGACGATGGGAACGTCGGCGAACCGGGCCGGCAGCGCGTCGTCCTCCGCCGTCACGCCGGCCTCGACGTTGAATTGCCGCTCGAGCGTCGCCACGCGGTTCTCGATCTCCTCCAGGCGGGCGACCGAGAAGTCGCGGCCGGTGATGCCGCCGACCATCCGGGCCCAGGGCTCGGAGGAAAAAGCATAGCCCGTGAAGCGGCAGACGCCGAGGCAGTCTTGGAGAATGCCGACGTTCTGCATGTTCCGGATAGCGATCGGCGACTGGAGGAGGCTGAAGCGGGGGATCTCCCTGGCCCCCCCGAAGAAAGCCAGGGAAACGGCGTAGCCGCCGCGGAGATGGCAGGCCCCCGAAGGCGAGGTCATGTAGCCGAGGGCCTGGGTGTAGGAGGCCCGCGGGTCGTAGGCCGGGATCTCGAGTTTCTTGACAGTCATGGAGTACTCGGGGTGTCCGCGGCCGGCGGCCAGCCGGCAGGAGCCCTCGGCCAGGGCCGCGCCGAGGCCTTCGCGGCGGGCCGTCATCACGGCCAAGGATTCCAGGGTTTCCGCGCTGCCGAAGGTGATGTCGAGCCCGCCCGCCTCCTCGCGTCCGATGAGGCCGCGCTCGGCGAGCTCCATGGCGCAGGCAACCGTCCCGCCGAAGCTCATCGTGTCCAGGCCGAGCTCGTTGGCGCGATAGTTGGCCCGGGTGATCGCCTCGAGGTCGTAGATGCCGCAGAGGGGACCCATGAGGACCATCGTTTCATATTCCGGGCCCTCGCCGCGCTCCTCGCGCCCGTCCCGGCCGGCGACGCGAGTGTGCCGCTGGCAGCCGATCGGGCAGAGATAACAGGAGCCCGCTTTTTCGAGCAGGGTCTTGGCCAGCGTCTCCCCGGAGATCCGCTCGACGTCCTCGTCGCGGTGGAGGCAATCTTGAAAGTTCTTGTGCGGAAGCATGGCGATGAGGTTGATCAGCTCGACGAGCCCCGCCGTGCCCAGGTCGCGGAGCAGGCGCTTCGTGACCGGAGCCTGTTTCATAAGATAGAGGGCCTGGTCGAGGCCGGACCGGTATTTTTCCTGGTCGGCGACAGAGATCTTTTCCTTGCCCCTGACGCGGACGGCCTTGAGTTTCTTGCTGCCCCAGACGGCGCCCGGACCGCAGCGGCCGTAGACGCGATTGCGGTCGTTGGCGACGGCGGCGAATCGGACCAGGTTCTCCCCCGCCGGCCCGATGCACAGGACCCGGGCCGGGTTCCCCGGCTCGGAAACCGCGGCCAGGATGTCGTTGGTCTCGTGGGTCGTTTTTCCCCAGAGGTGGTCCGCCGGCAGGATCTCGGCCTTGCCGGGAGAGATGTCGATCATCACCGGCGTCGCGGCCGCGCCCTTGACGACGAGGACGTCGAAACCCGCCCCTTTGAAGGCGGCGCCCCAGGTCCCGCCGGAGTTCGAGGTCCCCAGGACACCGGTGAGCGGGGACTTGAAGACCATATGGCCGCGGCCGGCCGTCGGGGCGTTGGAACCGATGAGCGGCGAAGCGGCGATGACGAACGCGTTGTCGGGGCCGAGCGGGTCGCAGGCCGGGTCGATCGTATCGTAGAGGACGCGGGTGGCCATCCCCCTGCCGCCCAGATAATCGAGGGCTAGGCCGGAATCAAGCGGCAGGGTCCGCACCTCTCCCCGGCTGAGGTCGGCGACGAGGACCCGGCCATGATAGCCGGAGATCGGGAATTCAGACATGTTCGGCCCTTAAGATATCAGAACGCCGCATCGCCCGCAAGGTTAGGGCTCCGTATCAGATCTCACTTTAAAGGACTTCTAGGTTCGAGGCGCACCACTCCGTCGGCTGCCGAGGGGCCTCGGCTATCCTCTCCGTCCGCTGCGGTGATTTTTTACGCCATCACGGTCCTTATCCGTAAGAACGTATTCGGACCGTGATGACTAAATCCCCGCTTTATGCTCCCTCCGAGGATAGCTTCAGCCCCTTTATCCGGCCGCCTCTTCCGGGCAACGTCCCGCCGTACCCCAAGCCCAGGCGCCGCCCTAGCAGCGACCGCTTAAAACCAAGGCCGAGGGGATCATTTGAGCGAGCATAAGCGGTGATTGAATCGGTCAGCATGACGGAGCTGGGGACATGCTCGCCTTCGCGGGCGCTGCCCGGGCAGTGACGGGGGTCATGTCTAGCCCCCGTAGCGGAGGGGCAGCAGGGAGCGGATTCTGAGAAGCGACCGACAGAAGTGCGGCGGAGCGGCCCGGAGCCGCACTTCTGGGAAATATCTAAAACGAGTCATGAAAGAAAGGGGGACACGCCCTAAAGGGCCTTTACTGGGCCTTTTAGGACATGTCCCCGGATCCGGGCGGCGTCCGGCGGCTCGGGAATGGCGCAAAAAATCACCGCAGCGAGCGAAGATGATCCCCGAGGCCGAACTAGCCGCCGCCGAGCATGGGGAAAACGGCGAGTGTGTCGCCCGGCGAGAGAGGCGTCTCGAGTCCGCGGAGGGATTCGACGTGGACGCCGTTGACCATGACGACGAGGTGGGGCCTGAGTCCGTCGCCTTCGAAAACTTCGCGCCGGCGCTCATTCGTGTCGCAGAGCGTGGACAGGGCGTCGCGGACCGTCCCGCCCTCGGCGATGACGACATCGCGCTCGCGGCCTTGGAAAAGGTCCCGGAAGTAGGCAAAGAACTTAGCTTTGACCGTCATTGCACTTGACCGTTCCGAGGAGACTTCCGTCCAGGAGCATTTGGACGTTGGGGTCCCGGACATCGAAGATGAAAGGGACGACGGGCGCGCTGGCGGCGACGATCTCCTCGAGGATCTCCGCCCTGGCGACGAGGAGACATCTCAGGCCGGGGCGCGACAGGGCCTCCCGGAGGGCCGGCCAGAGGCCGCCACCCAGAAGTTCGAGGGGTCCGACCTCGTCGACGACGAGGAGCTCGCGGGCTTCGGCTTCCCGGATGATCGTCCGGGCCAGCTCGAGCGTTTCGGGGACGAAGAAGAAAGGGCCGATCCGCTCCGCGTCGGGTTTCCCCTCCCGCCGAAGGTAGGGATGTCGGCAGCCGGTTCTGAGTTCGAGGAGATCATAGCCCGTCGCGCCGCTTGCGCCGGTCATGGCAATACTGAGGAATCCGCCCGGGGCGAGCCCAAGGGACGCCCAGCGAGCGAGCGATCTTTCGAGGAAGGTCGTCTTGCCCCCGTGGACGGGTCCCGTTAGGACGAGGATCATGCGTCCCTAGCGGATGCTGACGCTCGCTTCGCCCGTCTGCAGAACGATGGCCTGTCCCATCGGCGTCCCGGCCGTCGCGCTGGTGAAGCCCAGGGACGTCTGGCCCGGACTCACGGACGTGAAGACGAGGACGGCTAGTACGGCCCGGCCCTTGAAGCCGCGGCCGCCGGGTGGGCTGGAGAAGCCGATGGTGCACGTCCCGCCGCTGATGTTTTTGAGGAACGGCACCTTCTCGCCCAGCTGCCGCAGGCCGCCGCCTTCGAGGACGTCTTTGAGCTTGAGGATCTGGGGGTCGAAGGTCAGCACGAGCGACGCGTTCCCGATCTCCTTCTCGCTCGAGAGCTCGATGTTCATGCGGAACTCCCGGTCGCGGGGGGCCTCAAAGCTCGCCGGCGAGAGGTAGACGACGCTTCCTCCGGCATCTTCCGGCTGGGCCGGGGGCTCTTCGGCGACGGCCGCTTCCTCGCGGCTGTCCCTCAGCGCGCCACCCGTGCCGGTCACGCCGGACAGGTTGTCGGGATCGACCCAGAGGGGCTTCGTGTCCTCGTCGGTGATCTGGATCGAGCGGATGATGTGGGGCGTGATGGTCAGGACGACGTCGGTCTGTTCGATCGTCTTCTGGCTGGTCGAAAAAAGCCCCCCAATAAGGGGCAGGTCCTTGAGGCCGACGATCCCCCCCTTGACCAAGCGCTCCTCGTCCCGGAGGAGGCCGGCCAGGAGGTTGGTCTCGCCGTCCTTGAGGCGGACGGTGTTCTTGATCTCGCGGTTGGCGATGATCGGGATGCCGGCAATCCCTTCCCCGGCGATCGAAGAGATCGTGAGCTCGATCTCCAAGGTCACTTCGCCCTCGAGATGGATCCGGGGCGTCATCTTGATGGTAATGCCGATATCGGTGAGGGTGTAGTTGACGATGGGCTGAGTCTGGAGGCCGCCCGCAGCGATGGCCGCGAACTGCGAATTGACGATGGGCACCTTCTGGCCGACGACGTATTTCAGCTCGGCGCCGGCCAGGCCGCGGATCTTGGGCTGGGCGATGATCTTCGTGTCCGAATCGCTGCCGAGGAACTGGACGACGACCGAGGGGACGGTGGCCTGGTAGTTGGCCAGATCGCCGAGGTCGAGGCCATTGAGCGGGAAATAGCCGTCGTCGGTCATGTTGGCCGGATTGAAGCGGACGCCCAGGATCCCTTTGCTGAGGTCGATGCCGAGCTTCTTCATCCGGATCCGGTTGACTTCCATGATCTCGATGTCGATGACGACCTCGCCCACGGACTTGTCCCAGGAGCGGAGGAGCTTCTCGGCCAGGGCCACGGCTTGCGGCGTGTCGCGGATCGTGACCGAGTTGAGATTCTTGTCGACCTGGATGGACGGGACCTTGTACATCGTCTTGACCATCTGCGTCAGCCGCATCTGGACGTCGCTCACGTCGATGTTGGACAGGTAGAAGGTCTTGATGGCGTTGAGCTCGTACTGCATCCGCTTCTGGACGTTGTCGGGGACGATGATGACGGTCTTCTCGTCGATCGTCCTGGAAAAGTTCTTGCTGGCGACGCAGAGAAAATTGACGGCCTGCTGGAGGTCCTTCCCGGTCAGGTCGATAGCCAGGTTGGTGTCCCGAAAGGTGTCGTCGTAGAGGAAATTCACGCTGGCCACCCGGCCCAGCGTCTGGAAGATCGAACGCAGGGAAACCTCGGTCCGGAAGCTCAGGTTGAGCGCTTCGCCGGAGCCCTTGAGCCTAACCGGGCCCTCGAGCTTCTCCTGACCGTTTTTCTCGGCTTTCGGCGGAGGGGCCATGAGGGCCTTGAGCTCGTCGGCGGCCGGGCGGTTGAGGGGGTCGAAGAAAAGCGCTTTCTTGTACTCGACCTCGGCCTCCTTGCGCTTGTTCTGGGCGACCAGACTCCTGGCCGTTTGGATATAGAACAGGCTGGCGGACGACCTGGCCCGGAAGAGGGCCAAACGGTAGACGGCGTCGTTGGGGTGGGCCAGGGCCGCTTGTTGGTAATACTTGACGGCCTGGTCGTACTTTTGGTTCATCTCGGCCTCGACGCCCAGCTTGTAGTCTTGGCTGAGCGTCGCGCACGCCCCGGCCGCCAGGGCCAGGACCAGGATCAGGGCGTATTTTCTCATGGCCGATCTCCTTGTCGAGGGAAAGTCTTTCTTTCCGAATTCGGGCCCTGGATGACGATCGCTTCGGCGGTGACCCCGACGACTTTGTAGCCGGGCGCGATCTCGTCGCCCTCCCCCACGGATACGGTCTGGCCGTTGCGGAGGACGAGGGCGATGATCTGCCCGCCAGACTTGATGGATCCGATGTAGCTGAGGTTCAAGTTGAATGAAGGCGGAGTGTCCGGTTGGGTGACGGACGCCGACTTGGTGGAGGGCCCACCGGCCCGACGGACGGCGGGAGGCGCGGAGGTCTTCGGTCGAAAGATGTCGCGGACCGGTGCCGCGATCTCGCCGCTGCCGAATACGAGGAGGTCCTTGCGGACGAGGGGTTTCGGGGCTTCTTGGGCCGCGAAAAGGGATACGGCCCAGACCAAGGCAAGACCCGCGAGCGCCGCTTTCCTAAATGCCATAGTACCCCGCCACCGCCAGGTTCGCGCTGAGACGCTCGCCTTCGGACCCCGTCCTCGGGAACTCGATCTTCTCGATGACCAGGAACTTGGGGAACGCTTCAAGAACAGCCAGCAGCTTTTTAAGGCCCGCGTAAGAACCGGTGTAGGTGAATGTCACGACCGTTTTCCGGATCTGTTCCTTCTCCATGTCGGAATAGCCGTAGCCGAGGTCCGTGATG
>Ga0315290_10002255_pt1 | contig 13583 bp, 6 predicted proteins | sample YL17G12_0_MG_FD_203627 | JGI IMG/M metagenome (GOLD analysis project Ga0315290, IMG submission 203627) | Sediment microbial communities from Yellowstone Lake, YNP, Wyoming, USA - YL17G12_0 | ecosystem: Environmental > Aquatic > Freshwater > Lake > Sediment | place: USA: Wyoming | collected... | reverse complement strand
CTGATGTAACTTTAATATCATCCGCCAGCAAGAAAAGAGAAAATGAAATTACAATTATAAGAATGCCCAATTTTTTTAACATAACTACAACCCACCTCTAAACCCACTTAATTCTAGGTCATAAATGTAATAAAGTCAAGTCTATTAACGAGATAAAAAGAGAGGAGACGATTCAAAAAAGCGTATAATAGTATTACGTCTCATTTTGGAACCCAGGGGAAAAAAGCGTTCGTTTTCTTGATATATTTTATATATTCGGATTTATCCGATTTCAAGCTTTTCTCCAAAAGACTAACACCGGACACTTTAAGCAGCAGAAAAGACATCAGTACAGGACTATAGACCGTCCACCACCCTCCCGCAGCTAAAGATATCAGGTAGAATCCCCACCATTGCATAGCATCGCCAAAGTAATTGGGATGACGTGTATATCGCCATAAGCCGAAATCAAGAACCTTCCCCTTATTCCTGGGATTCGCTTTAAATCTTGAAAGCTGGTAATCGCCGATTGATTCAAAAAGAAATCCGACAATCCATACAACTATACCGACGAAATCGACGAAGTTTATTTTTTTACCGCCTGGATAGAATTGAGCACCGAGCAGGGGAGAGGAGATCAACCATAAAAGGATGCCTTGAAGCAGGAAAACTTTAAAGAAACTGATCCATCGCCACTTTGCGCCGGTTTCGTCGCGCCACTTTTTATACCGGAAATCCTCGCCCTTTCCTCTATTTCTTCTAAAGATATGAAATGATAATCTTATGCCCCAGATCGACACAATCGCAGAAATCAATAATTTCCGGCCTGAAAAACCGTTGGAAGAGAGGATAAAATAAATCCAAACGAGGATTACGAATCCCATACCCCACATATAGTCGACGATGCTGGAATTCTTGAGCGGCAGACTCGCCAACCAACCAGCTGTCATAAATGATAGAGCAATTATCGCTGCAAGGTAAAAAATCGTAATTAATTCCATATTTTCAATCCACTTTCCTTATTTACTGCAAATCTAAGAAAAAATTCCCTATTCAATTCGGTCGGTCACGGATATCTTGACACTCAGAAAGATATATACAATAATGTGCGCTCGTGGGGCTGTAGCTCAGCTGGGAGAGCGCATGAATGGCATTCATGAGGCCAGGGGTTCGATCCCCCTCAGCTCCACCAGATTTTTAATATTTTTTGATTGAAATTTCTACAGGCAATGCCTGATAACAAAAAAGTCCGAGCACAGGCCACCCCGCATAGAATATGAAATTATTTAACTAAGAGGTGACATAGGTATGCGCTGCAATATCCAGCTATTTAAAGCTATTGTTCTGATTTTACCTGGATTTTTGCTGTCCACTCAGCTCTTTTCGTTCGATTCGACCGTCTATTTCGATGATTCTTCATCCGATACGATTATTGTAGGCAACAGCGAGTATTGGGAGATGGCTTTCAGGAAGACTAATGGCGCCATTATGTATGTAAAGAACAAACAAACCGGCGGCCTGGTCTCGCAAGGAAACAGGATCGAATCTTTATGGCGGGCGGAACTTGCGAACAATACAGGGTTTATAGATTCGCGTCAGTGGAGCGCAAGCGGTTTCAGTTATGTCTGGTCTGACACAGAGAAGACGCTGACCTTCAAATATCCATCCGGTTCGGGTTCTCAATGGGGATTGTCCGTTGATGTTATTTTTCAAGTTTCTTCCGAAAACTGGTTCGATATGAAATTATCGCTTCAGGTTACCGGCACGGCCGATGCTATCGAATATATCCATTTCCCTTCAGATTTGATGTTTTCAAACACTGAAATTATTGAAGGACTGTATCCATCAATGCCGGGTCTTCTGTTGAAAAAATCATACTTTGCACAGAGACCGGCATATGAGGCTAAGTATCCCGGTTATCCCGGGGTCTTCGCGGATTTTTTCTGGTTATCATCGAGCGGCGGTTCTCTTACATTTTATTCGGTTGATAATAAAAATCCGCTGATCCCCCTGAAACTAGGCTTGTATTATTCAAAAATCAATAATACCGATTATACATACTATTTGCATAAGTTCGGCATCTGGCGCTGGCAGGAGCAAACTTTCACCTCGCCTGTTGTCCGGATGAGGATAGGGCAGACAAAAAACGAAGCTGCCGTTTCGTATAGAACGGATAATTCATTAGACAAATACTCTTCGCTTCGTGATAAATTAAGTGATAATTTCGGAATAATATCGGCGTCCCCGGAAATCAAGATGGACGCAAGCATCATCAAGCTGCCATTCGATCAATATGCCTCCAAGCTATTTCCGAATATCCCGGCGCCTTCAATTTTGCACTTCGCTGGTTTTCAGGAAGGCGGTTTCGATGAAAACACACCGGATATTTTTCCTCCGGATAGCAGGTATGGAACGATGGAAAACTACAAGAACATGGTTCTCAGCGCGAAAGCATTCGGTTTTTTATCAATGCCATACACAAACCCGACATGGTGGGACAATGAATCACCGACTTTCTTAACCCTTCCTTCTCCTCTTACGGTTCAGGATATTGCGGTTATAACAGACAATGGAAAACCGCTTTATGAATCTTATAATTCCCGCGGAGGATATACGATCTGCCCATGGGTTCCCTTCGTAATGGAGAGATTGAAGAATTCCATGCAACAAATGAAGACGGAAGCATACTCAGATATTATTTTCGAAGATCAGATCGGAGCGCGGTCATGGTGGTTCGATTTCAATACCTCTTCGCCTGCCATTACCGGATACATTGATGGTTGGATAGAACATACAAGGAAGTATAAAGACAACATTCTTGCGACCGAACAAGGTTTCGACCGTCTCGCTGAGACTGAAATAGGTTTCTACGGCAGTATCCAATACCTTGAAAAAACCGGCGAGGCGTTGAAATACTGGGGAGCGGATACCTGGGAGCCATATCCACTCGCGCAGATGATGATGCGAGACAAGGTTCTTTTTTATCAACACGACTTATCAGATGAAACAATGACATTCTCCAAAGAAAACCTCATCTGGAATCTCAGCTTCGGTTATCAGTTGAATTATCAGATCACTAACAGTGCGAAAGACGATTACGATTGGCTGAAGATGATCGGTATGTTTCAAAGGGATGTCCTGTCCCGATATGCGGACGAATTGATAACGGGTTTTGAATATCTCGATATCGATTTTTCCAAAACAGATTTTCAGAACCATACGGTATATACGAACTGGAACCTGAAATCGGCAAGAACCGTTGGAAAGCATACGGTTTCGCCTTCAGGGGCTGTCGTCCTTGGGAACGACGGGAGATTGTGCGCCGGAATATTTGCTGGTTATAACGGAACTGCACTTGGAAACGGAGATCATTATTTAATTGAGAAGCGGGAAAATAACTATATCCTGATTAAGCAATCGCTTGGCTCCGACACGCCGATCAACATTGAGATTTTACCGGATTGGAAAACTACTGACAGGATAATGCTGTTTACTTATTCGCAGTCGCGAAAATCTTTTATCACAGTCCCTTCGACGGTTAGCGAACGTTTTGTTAGCTTTAATCTCGTAAATAATATTTCAGGCGAAGCGGCGGATATTTTTCTCATCCTGAACTATCGGTAATATCCATAACATATCCGATTGTTTTCAGACAAAGAAGATTATATAACGGATAATTATCAAATAGGAAAAGAGATGTTTGACAATCGATTTGGAATTTTTATTGCGGTTTTAATCGCTCCTTTAATGCTCCTCACAATATTTTGCATTGAATGCAGATCGGATAGCGCTTATTTTCAGGATACAGGCGGCGAATCGCTTATCCTCGCAAACAGCTTCTGGGAAGCTTCCTTCAGCCGGACGAACGGTTCCTTGAAATATATAAAAGACAAAATTTCAGGAGGGATTGTTTGCTACGGCTCCAAGGACGATTCCCTCTGGGCGGTTGATTTTTTCGATGTCCAGGATGTGATCAAAAGCGCCGAATATCGAAGAGGCTATCAAAAAGGTTTCACATATAAGTGGGAAGCTGGAATCGGAACACTTACATTTTCTTACAACGGTGTGCCTGCTGGAACTGCGGAAATTGATGCCGATGTGAGTATAAAGACATCAGCAGAAAGATGGCTCGAGATGCAGCTTCATTTGCATAACAGGTATGGGAAAACGGTCAGGTTTGCATATTTTCCCAATGACCTGGCGTTTTCAATTCTCGAAATCGAGGAGGCTTTATATCCTGCTCTCCCGGGAGTGACCTTTAAAAAATCGTTTTTTCAGCAAAAGCGCTCATATACCGGACGTTATCCGGGATGGCCCGGTGTCTTCGCGGATTTCGTTTCGATGAAAACCATAAACGGAGTCCTTTCAATTTACTCCCATCAAGGGGCAGATAGATTTATTCCTTCCATCCTTGGGTTTCTATCAAACGATGGAGATTCGGACAAGTTCTATTACCATCACGCGATTGCTTCAGGAACGGAGAACAACAAGGATTATTACAGCCCCTGGATAAAAATCCGCGTAGGGGATGGTTATGTTGCATCCATCGATGCTTACAGATCGGATAACGGATATGATAAATATATGAACCTGAAAGAGAAGCTCGGAGCAAGTTATGAGAAAATCATCAGCTCCCCGATATTAAAACTTGAAGCGACCAAGCTGAAATTGAGATTTGATGAGTACGACGAGCTGATTTTTAAAATAATGCCGTCTCCTCTGATCTACCATTTTTGCGGTTTTCAGAGAGGTGGATTCGACCAGAGCCTGCCGGACCTTCTGCCGCCGGAGCCGGCTTGGGGCACCACAGAAGACCTGACTGGGATGGTAAACAAGCTTCATCAGCGGGGCAATCTTTTTATGCCATATACGAATCCCACATGGTGGGACGACGAATCGGATACACTCCTTAATCTGCCATCATCACTGACGATACAAGATATTGCAGTGTTGTATGAGGGTTACCGTCCGGTTTACGAAACCTATAACGATTATTATGGAGGATATGTAACATCACCTTATTCCACATTCGTCAAGGAAGTGATTGCAGCAAAGATGAATGAGATTACTGATGTCATGCTATCAGATATAGTCTTCGAGGATCAGATAGGCGCGCGGCAATGGTGGTTCGATTTTAATGCGAACAGTCCGACCCTGATTTCGTATATAGACGGATGGATCGAACATACGAGAAGATACAAAGACAAACTACTCGGGACCGAACTTGGATTCGACCGGCTTGCGGAGACTGAAACTGCTTTTTATGGCGGCATTCTTCTGCCCATCAGAGACGAGACTGCCGCAACGACTTGGGGAGCGGGAAATTTGTCAGCCTATCCGATGATTTCAATTCTTTTGAGAGATAAGGTAATGCTCTTTCAGCATGATCTGGCTGATTACACAATGACATTATTCAAGGAAAATTTTAGCTGGAACCTCGCATTCGGATATTTTCCTACGATGCAGATTGTAAGCCGGTCGAGCATGAATATCGAATGGATGAAAATGGTCAGCAGCTTTTCAAAAAATGTTCTCTCAAGGTATGCTGATGAAAGGGCGCGTAATTTTTCATATGTGACCGATAATCTGTCAAAAACCGAGTTCGAGAACTTCGAAGTATTCGCAAACTGGAACGAAAATTACCCGTGCAGCGTTGACGAACATTCGATAGCTCCGATGGGTGCGATGGTCAGAAGCAAAGCAGGCAATCTGACGGCTGGTATTTTTACGGCATATAACAGCATTCCGCTTGCCGGCAAAGAGCATTACATCATCGAAGAACGCGCCTCGGATTCGATAATGATCAGACATCTTATGGGAGAGGCAACGACGTTTGCGGTCATGCCTCTTGCAAACTGGAAGACAACGGACAAGCTCATAATCAGAATGTCTTTGTCAAATGACACGGCATTCACCACGATTCCGTGTAGCATCGACAATGGTATAATAGTATTCAACTTGCACGGTGAAATAAATGGTTTGAGAGCGGAAACATATCTCATTGTGCAAGATAAGTCGGACCCGGATAAACGACCGCGCCCCAAGCCTGAACATACTACCTGATACTTAGTAAACCCGGAATCGCAACAGTTAGTTACCGTTATTTTGCTATCACGATCAGTGGGTCTTCCGAGCTTGTAATTTTTTTGATAGCCGCGGACACCGCTTCCTTGTTTACGGTTGAAATTCCGTTGTTCAGGCTGTTCAGATAGTTAACGTCTCTGTAGAAGAAGATACCTATCCCCGCATAGTATGCCTGGTTGATCCTGGAGAGTGTTCTCATCCGCAACCTGCCGAGGAACATCCGCGATACTCTCAATATCTCCTCTTCATTCGGCTGATATGTTTTCAAGGTGGCAAGCTCTCGCTGGATACCCTCGATCACTTTCGCGATGTTTTCCGGACTGGTGCCTATAGTAAATGTAAACAGAGCGTTGTTTTTATAGAACTCGATCGAGGATCCGAGAGAGTAGGCAAGGCCCTCTTTTTCGCGAAGCTGAAATCCAAGCTTGTCCGATATCAGACTATTAGCCGCTTGCAGCGCATAGATTTGATCCTTCTCATATGGAATAAGATAACCATAATACAGGTAAGATTGTTTTTTCCCTGAGAAAACTTCGTAAGTTCCCTTTGTTCTCTGTTCAATGGATGTGAAAGCTTTAACTTCAGTGGTGATATAAGATATTTTTTCTTCGCCAAACAAATTGTTGATTTCCGTGATCATTTCATCAGACGGCTGATCGGTTGAAATTGTTATAATCATGTTGTCAGGGGCGAAATAGAGATTTCTGAAACTGATCAGGTCATCTTTCGTGATAGATCCGACCGTCTCCGCGGTTCCTAGAGTTTTTGCGGCGAGCGGGTGATCCTCGCCGAACATCTTTTTTAAAAATTCAGCTTTGGTTTTCTCGGAAGGAGAGCTGGAGCTTTTGGAAATGATGGATAACTGCTCGCTCTTTTTTTGATCGAATTCTTTATCCGGAAAAATGGAATGGTACATAATGTTATAGAGGAAGGATAGGGCAGCTTTCCGGTAAGCGTTTGAGGTTTCCATCCGTATAAATGAAAATGTCGGCTGGGTATATATGTCGTCGAATGGTATCATCGGATTATCGTTGAAGGTCAGAGCCAATCCCATCGCATCCGCAATCCTTCCTATTTGGGCGGAATCCGCCTGCTTCGTGCCGCTCATCAACAGCCTGTTAAGGAGTGATGCAATTCCTTTTTTCCCTTCCGGTTCCAGGAATGACCGGTTCTTAAAAAGAATATGAACTGCAAAAACCGGAGAGTCGGGAGATTGGATGACTCCAATACGCAGTCCGTTCGCCAGGACAATATCAGCGGTTTTCCTCTCGGAAACAGACCGCGCAGCCTGAGGAGGCACTATCGGCGCTTCTCCCGCAGGCATAAATTCTTCTGATGAAACGAATGAGGATGCCTGCTTGATCCTCTCCGCTGTGATGAAGGTTTTTGCATATATTGGCTCTTCAGTCTCACCGGGGCCTGCAAAAATACCGGCAAATTTCAGGGGTTTAAAATATTTGCCCTTTGCGGCTGTCAAATCTTCCAGGGATAGCCATGGGATTGTATCGGAAACGGTTCGCAAAATCTCACCCCCACCTGTCGCGAGAAGAGGGCCGTTGACGAAGGAATAAATATGCGGTTTTTCAGATGCGATCATCTCCCCCACCTTAAAACTTGTAATCATTATGCTTAAGATGGAATTGTCTATAGATTCGAAGGCATAATTTCTTATGTAATGAATCAGGGCGCTGGACACCACCACAGGATCGCCCATCGGGGGCGTCATAAGCGTTATCTTCAAGCAGCCGATATTTTCAAAGGGAACGTATTCGGAGGCTATCCGCATAATCGGAATCGGGAAGTTCGGCTTAAGATATTTGTTGAGGCGGGAATTCAAAATATCGTTCAGGAGGAGGAACGCCGGCAGCTCGCCGGATTTTACGCCGGGAGCGGGCAACGCGAAAATGTAGGAATTTATCTGAGCATTTTTGGTCTTGAGAGAATACAAGCTGTCATCGAAAGAAATGCCTGTTAGTTCCGGGAATGAACCCGGTGATACATTCTTGTCTTTTCCATAGAATTTCTCGATTGCCTTTTTCATTGGCTCTGATTCAAAGTTGCCTGTAACCCGTAAAATCATATTAGAAGGCTTGTAATATGTTTTATAAAGATCGAGTATCCTTTCTCTTTTCATGCCGGTTATGCTGTCTTTGTCTCCAAGAACCGGATGACAGTAGCCGGGGGCTTGAAATATTTTTGCGTCAAAATAGTTTTCGGCAAGGGAGTATATGTCTGTGTCCTGCTTGCCTATTTCCTCGCAAATGATTCCTTTTTCCTTGTCGAATTTCTCTGTCGGAACGATTGAATTCAACAACATATCAGACTGAATCTCGAGGGCTTTTTCGGCAAATTCATATGGGGCAAGCATCAGGTAGGTTGTAGAGGTTCTGTCGGTGGAAGCGTTGTTATATGCACCGATAATATCCACATCATTGTAAAGCTGTTCCTGCGTTCTTACCGCCGTCCCATTGAACACGAGATGCTCGATCATATGTGCGGCTCCCTGCATATCCGAAGGCTCGTTGCGCGCGCCGAATTTAATCACATTGCAGAAAGAGACCATCGGAGAGGATCGGTCAGGTTCAAGAATGACGGTCATATCGTTTGCTATTTTGTAAATTTCATCGCTCGAACTTAAGGTTGTTTTTACATTGATAATAATACTTATAAAAAGTATAATAACCGGTGTCCACTTTTTTATACGCATAAGATGTTCCTTATCTTTTTTATTCAAATCATTTTCACAAATTAAGGACAAAAATACAATTTTGAAGTTTGAATTGGCTTAATTTTGATAATGATTTTTCTAACTGTCCGACATTGAGGACAAATTAATGCTTGTGGATTGTTATTTTCCGATAAATTGGGCTCATAAGACTAAAAAGCGTCAGGAGCGACCGTTTTGTTGTATAATGGAAATGAAAAAAATTGGCACACAGGTTGCAATATCAATCATCGGAGATTTAAACATAGGAGGTTTGAAATGAAAACGATATTGACGAAAGCTATTCAAGTCTCAGCGATGATACTTGCTTTATCCGCATTCCTGTTTGCTTCAGACTACGGAGACGGCAAGTATTATTGCCAATCGAGATACACTGAAGGCGACGTTTATATTCAACGCGCGAACGATTCCGAAGTCTCGGAGCTTACAAGGAATATGCCGATTATGGCAGGTGACAGAATCTGGACTGAGAACGGGCGGACGGAAATTCAGTTCGATGACGGCAGCCTTTTAAACCTGGATAAGGGCACGAAACTCGATTTCGAAGCGATCGGCGAACCTGTGGGAAGATATAACGAAAGCACGCTGATCAAATTATGGGCAGGCTCGTTGTATGTGACCATTTACCATGACCGCAACAGCGGACAGAACCTGCAAATCCAGACGATGGCAGGCTCGATAAGCCTCTTAAACAATGGAACCTACAGATTCGATATGGGCGATGATTACTCACTGCGGCTTACCGTTTTCGAGGGCTTGGCGGAGGTCGGGAGCAACAAAGGAAACACCATGGTGCGTAGCGGCCAAAGGCTTTTCTTAGAGCCAGGCGATGAGGCGATGGACCCCGTCGAATTTGCCGATGCTGAACGCGATGATTTCAGCGAATGGATGGCAGGCAGGGTTAACCAGTACGGAAAGGGACGTTCCGCCCAATACGTGGATGATACTCTTGATTATCTCGTTGACGATATGGACGATTACGGCGAATGGAAATACGCGAACGACTACGGTTCCTATGTCTGGATTCCGAGATCGAACTATATCTATGATGATTGGAGACCGTATTACAATGGAACATGGGTTTGGACTCCGCATGGTTGGACATTCGTCTCTTATGACCCCTGGAGCTGGACGACCTACAGATATGGAAGATGGGACTGGTCGCCCTGGGGCTGGTGCTGGATACCCGGATACCGTTATTCTCCGGCATGGGTCTATTGGGAGATCGGTTATGATTATATCGGATGGGCGCCTATCGGATACTATAACTATCCGGTGAACCGGTATTCATGGAAGCAATACCCGAGAGGCTACAAACCGCGTTACGGGGATGGAAAACATGTTGATATTGATGTCAATTCCTGGACAGTGGTGCACAAGGGAAAATTCGGAAAAGAAACGATAAGCAAAATCGCTATTTCTAAGAATGACATTACTAAGATCAACCGGAAAGACGCAAAAATCATCTCCGCCGATTATGCTGAAAAAGGATTTGCGGATCGAAAGATAAATAGCACTGCAACTAAAACAACGGTGAACAGCCCCGCTTTTAAGGACCTTCCGGAAGGCGCGTACAGGAAAATCACCAAGAAAGATTCGACTTCAGGATCTTTTTACGGACGGGATTCCAACAAAGAAAGCAGCTCGAAAGAAGGTTCATCGTACAGCGGTAGCTATAAAAAGAAATCTTCAACGAGCGATTCCTCCACAAAATACATATATAAGTCCGGGGGGAAACAATACTACAAGAAAGATTCTTCCGGCTCTTCTTCATCTGCAACAAAGAGCAAATCCTCATCTTCCTCCTCCTCGAGCAGCAGCTCAGCAACGAAGAACACGGTTACAAAATCCGGCGATTCATCAGGTTCCCAATCATCTGCTCCGGTAAAGAAAAAAGATGCGCCTTCTGCCTTCTATTCGGATAATGGCAAGCCGGCTTCCAACAATAGCTATAACAATACCAAGATGGTGTACCGCTTCACAATCCAGGAGCGGTACACAAATTCCGATGGTTATCGGAAAAACACTTCCAGCTACAATAACGGCAACGAAAACAGCGATTCATCCTCAACGGGTTACAAAAAATATTATTCCAGTGGCAGTGAAAAACCTTATTACGACAACAGCTCTTCAAGCTGGAACAGCAGTGGGACAAAAAAGACCTGGTCGAGCTCCAATTATAATAATTCCGGTAAATCGAATACAAATTATCAGAAACAAACGAACAATCCGGCAACCTCGAGCTATAAATTCGAGCGCAACGGCAGCTCAGCCTCTTCTCCCTCTTCGTCGAGTTCCCACAGCTACTCAGCTCCTAAGCAGAGCTACAGTGGTTCAAGCTCCAGCGTATCATCGAAAACATATAGTTCACCGAGTTCGAACAGCAGCAGTTCTTCTTCAAGCAGCAGTTACAAGAAGAGAAATTGAGTAACAGAAGATACTTTTCGATTTTTCGAAAGACCCTTTCCTACCAGGAAAGGGTCTTCGTTTTTCTTTCAAGCCTTTTCAGGCGGTGAAGCAATTCTTTTTGAAATTCTGAATAGTTACTTGCGCCGATTTCCGATCTTGCTTCCTGCATTTTATTGACTGCGTTATTGACGATTTCTACTGCCGAAAGATAGGATCTTTTATGGTGCTCATGGAATTTCGCTAACTCTATGTATGGGAAAATGGCGAATCCCTTCTGGCCTTCGATCATTCCGTGCCAGATTTCAGCTGCTTCGTCAATCCTTCCAGTCCTTTTGAGAATTATTGAAAGCTCGGTGAGGAGCTTGTGTCTGAGCTTGTAGGGCAGGGGATTCTCGAAGGATTTCCGGAAGAAGAATTCCGCATTTTTATAGTTCCCGGTGGAATAATAGAAATGTCCCACGCCAAAAATGTCCTCGCCGAATTCAAAATTAGCCGTATCTTTATCAAGGAGCTCGGCTATGCGGGTCGCAAGAACCGCAAGCGAAACGATATCCATAGCGTTATGATAGAAAACTTTATCCATCAAAGCGGGATTCTTGCTTCTCAGGTAACGGAAATACAAGTGCGGAATCTCTTCACTCGATACGTCGTCCTCCCGGAAAAACCTGATGACGAATCTTTCCATTGAGGACAATCTGCAATCTTCGAGACGGTGCTTGAAGATCATCCTTGCGGGATAAAGCAGGTCAATATGAGAGAATGATGAAAAATCGAATTTAATCCGGTTTAAAATCATGCGCGCCTGGAGAAGCGGGATATCGAACCCTTTCCCGTTGAAGGAGATGATATACTCGAATTTGGAAGCGAATTTTGTTATGGAATTCAAGGCAGCGGCTTCTTCACCATAGTCGCGCATGAAGTACTGTCTAACCTTGAAACTATTCTGATCGAAAAATCCCAGTCCGATCATAAATGCGAGTGTTCCGGTGCCTCCGGCGAGACCCGTGGTTTCGGTATCTATAAACAGGGCGGATTCTGGATTGAATTCTTTTTGCAGAAAAATGTTGCTAAAAGCGGCGAAAGAACGGGGGGGCACCCGTTTAATCGAGTTTAAAAGCAGTTCTCCGTGGGAATGATCCAGGGCAAAACAGTTCTCCCAGAGAACAAAACCTTCGCCTTCTCCTTCGATTCGCTGCCCCACTGAAGCGAGAGACTGTATATCAAGTCTGTATTCCGTCACTGGAGCGGAAACAGGTTCAAACCTGGATAGATGAGTGAAGGAGGGTTTTTCTGAAGGAGCTACATCGGTTTTTATTCTTTTATGTATTTTCTCGATATTTTCGAGCCTATACCGGAGATCGGTTAAAACCGAGTTTTTTCCTTTTTTTATCGCTCCCGTGACCGGGTCTTCGATTAGTTTGTTCAGCTTGTCTCTGAGGCTTTTATCTTTCATCGTTAATCGACAAGGTATCTCGGTATATGCTCTCCGATGCGGCTTAAGACTTCATAATTAATTGTATTGATAGAAGAGGCAAGGTCGTCGGCAGTTATCTCATCGCCGTTTTGCCTGCCGATTATCACAATCTCATCTTCGATCTTCAGGCCGGGGATGTGAGTCACCTCTATCATTGAAATGTTCATGCATATCCTGCCTCTTACAGGCGCTCTCTCTCCGCCGGCAAGCATATAGGCATTGTTGGAAAGCCCGCGATCGTAGCCGTCGGAGTAGCCGATCGGCAGGACAGCTATCTTCGAATCATAAGCCGTTTTATAGGACAAACCATATCCCACAGATGAACTTTTCGGCATATGCTTTATTTGGTTTATCCTTGTCAGCCAGGACAACGCGGGCTTTAAAAATCCGTTGCTGCGGTCGGGATATTTTTGAATGAAGGAAAGGTAGGTCTCCTTCGATGGCCAATAGCCATACATCGAGATTCCGGAACGAACCATATCGAAATGTGAATCCGGAAAAAGCAGAGCTGCGGCGGAACATGCCGTGTGTTTCATCGGGATTTCAATCCCTGCGGAAGTGAAACGCCCCACAATTTCATTGAACTTCTGAAGCTGACACATAGCATATGAATGACGTGTAGTATCTTCAATATTCGCGAAATGCGTGCAGATTCCCGCGGGAGGCTTCCCATTGTGCTGTATAGAATCAATGTACCAGGCAATATCTTCTTCCATCACTCCCTGCCGTCCCGTGCCGGTTTCAATCTTAATATGATAGAGCGGTTCTATACCCAAGTTGGAGGATATTTCGGATATCTTTGAATAAGTTTCGCGGTTATAAACAACAAAGTGAAAACCGTTCTTGATGGCGGATTCCAGGTTATCAAGCGGTATATAACCCATAATGAGCACAGGTTTAGCTGTGCCGAAA
>Ga0315290_10002254_pt1 | contig 13584 bp, 12 predicted proteins | sample YL17G12_0_MG_FD_203627 | JGI IMG/M metagenome (GOLD analysis project Ga0315290, IMG submission 203627) | Sediment microbial communities from Yellowstone Lake, YNP, Wyoming, USA - YL17G12_0 | ecosystem: Environmental > Aquatic > Freshwater > Lake > Sediment | place: USA: Wyoming | collected... | reverse complement strand
TAACTGTTTCAGCTTGTGTTGGACATTGATCAATTGAATCAGAAATGCCATCACCATCAGTATCAGTTGGTGGAGGAACTACATCCGGACAACCATCTGAGTCTTGAAATCCATTAACTGTTTCAGGATCAGTTGGACAAGAGTCTGAAGAATCTGGAATGCCATCACCATCAGTATCTAAGTCTGCTGCAAATACACCATTTGGTAATAAAATGAATAGTAAAATGAAACCGATTAAAAATGACTTTGTATTGTTTTTCATATTTCTTTACCAGGCTAGGATTCATCTAAATTCCGACATAAAAAAGGTTGAGATCATTTTATTCACTTTCCTTGAATTTTAGAGAAATGTAATAAAAAACTATAAGTTATTTTCTAGATTTCAAGTATTTGTGAACCTTGTATCCAATTACAGTTGGTGCTGCAATATATATTCCCAAGTTTAAGATAATTACAGAGATTCCCAATCCTAACACTTGAGCGTCAGAACCATCTTCAGCTAATGTCATAATCGAAAGTGTGGAAATCATAGGAGTGATAAAAGATCTTACCGCTTCTTGGAACATAGGGTGTTCTCTTTCTAGATCAGCGATTGTAGGTGAAAATGAATAGTATAGTTGGTTAAACCCAGTCATGAAAGCCATACCAGATGTAGTACTCATAACAGTATTATCTCTGATTTCTCTAAGGAATTGTACTTGAGGAGCCAATTCAGTACCATATGCAGCAGTTGCAATTAAACATGCCCCACCTTTTCCTTTGACCTCAGTTTTGACAACTTGACAAATACCATTTACCAATTCAGTTCCTTGACCACAAGTTGGTTCTGGTTCAGTTGGTACTGGTTCTGGTTCGGGTGTTGGTTCTGGTTCTGGTTCGGGTGTTGGTTTAGTTGGTACTGGTTCGGGTGTTGGTTTAGCAATGCATTTTCCATTAATCAAAGTTTGACCAGATGGACATGTTTGTGGTTGTAAATCACCACCAGATACAATATCGCCAGTGCCACCAGTAAATTTAAACATAACTTGAGATTTTAATCCAGCGAAATTAGCAAGAACAGTATAGTCACCGGGTGCTTTGAATTGGGGACCATCAGCTTTAAGACTTGTTTGAAAGGAACCATCCGCATTAGGATGTACTTGAGCTATTGTGACAATATTATTATCTGGTGCTCGAACAACAATTGCAACATCACCAGTACTAAGATTTTCAATATTATGTATTAGACCAGTAATAATAACTACCCCACCTTGCGCATAAAGATCTAGGTCAGTTTTTAAATTTAGATCATTTTTTGGAGGGTCTACAGCATTAACACATGCATTATTTTGCCATACTTGATTAGAGGGACAGTCTTCTGGACCTAAAGCATTTACAGTTCCAACAAACTCATAAGACAATAGAGAAATTGTCAATAGTATTAGGAAACCCTCAAGTTTCATTTTCATTTTGAATCATATTTGAGGGTATTTATGTATTAAATGAAATAAAAATTGACCTGACTATACTAGAATTATACCTTTTTTGATCAAGTATTGAAGTGATTTCACATAGTCATCATCTGAAATTTGATCATTAGACAACCATCTTGCATTATTTTTGACCCAATCAGGGATTACTCTTTCAGACATTAAACTTTCTTTTGGTGGTACAATAATTCTATCTTCAATCATTTGCTTCAATCCATCAATAAATTCAGAATCAGAAATAGAAGCAGAAGACCATCGTCTTGCATTGTCTTTAACCCAATCAGGAATATTTTGAGTAGAAACAGTAAATGAAACTAATCCAACATTATCTCCATCATGAAATAACTGAATTTCATAAACGCCGGGTAGAGAATTTTCATTAATTGAAAATGCTGCACGATAACTACCACTATTTGATAAAACAGCCGCAAAATTTTGAACAATACCATCAGGATGTGTTAAGGTCATAGCTAAAGGAATGCCTCTTTTATGATTAGCAATACTACCAGATAGAATTATTTCTTCAGAATTACCCGATAATGGAATTGTGATTTTATTGGTGCTTAATTGTGGTGAATTTGAAAATTGCGAATTGGATTTATCTCGTAACAAACTGAATATATTTGAATTTCCAGAGACATCTTTAGAGTCATGATATTTTGCATCAAGGCTGCCTCCAGCAGAAGAAATTACCGTTGTTCCAGATTTATCACAAATTTGTGATGGCATTTTGAATATTCCTTCAAACACACCAGTACTAGGTCCAGTCTCAACCAAAGTAAAACCTGAAGAGGCCAAACCACCGTACTCAACCCCATTTACAGTACACCGTTTGTATCTAATATCTTTAATTAAAATCTCCAACAAAATATTTCCATCTTTACCAACGGTATCTACATCAGGAGAATTGGGATCATTGTTTACTAAATAGATATCAACATCATGACTCTTCAAATTAAGATCTGGATCTTTAAGTGTAATTGTCACAGGGTGACCAAATCGTAATACGTTTGATGCTGTAGATACAGTTCCAGACTGTGTTTGGATATCAGTTTTTGATGAAACACTAGTCGTTGTACCAACTTTTGCAACATCAGAATATGCAATGTTGATTCCATTTTCGTCAATTAGTCTTTGATTGACAAAAAACTTGACATTGTTATCTATTGGTCGTAGTGTTGCTATTACATTTGCATCAAACTGGTTTAGCTGGTTTGCCATTGTGTACTCCATAGTACCAACAAATGTTGCAGAATTAGATGTGTTCTCTTGTAATTCAAATCTATAGATTCCATTTGTTATATCTTTATTGTTTTTATTTCCAAATGAAAATAGATCAAATACTATTGGTTGGGTGTCTGTTTCGCTCGAGATAGAGCCTTGTGCTGCGGAGTTATTTGATGTATCAAAGTTGATCACAAGAAATACAGTTCCAGACTTTGATGCAATTAGATTTACTGCTGCATTTGGTAGTTGGACAAACCCCTGTGCTCCAGTCATATTACTAGAACTGATTAGAGTAACAGGTGTTGTATCAGTCAATCCAAAATATAGAGAGATTGTTGTGTCTGTGTAATCTGTGATTCCAAGCTGGTTTTGTATAGATCTAAGATCATAGTTTATCCAGTTCGTTCCTTGATCGCCTGAGCTTATTTGTATCAAGAGCTTTTGAATATCAGATGCAGACAATCCTGTACTTAGTGAGACTTTCTCAAAACTCTGATTTACTATTCCAGTTGATGGTCTTGTGTCCAAAATTAATCTGTCAGAGTTAGTATCGGGAACAGATGATGTGATTGAAGTTCCTCCAGTTAGTGCATCTGTTGATAAGGCATAGATTTTGACGCTACCTGCATTTTGGAGTGTTGCTGGAGTTCCTATAGTCAATGATGGAATTAATGCTGAGCTTCTAAATACATCTAGTTTGTCCCTTCCTCCAGGGTTGATGTTCTGGTCAGGATCATTGATAGTAATTGGTACTTTTTGTCCAGATACATATTGCGGTGGACCTGACGAGATACTTGCGTCGCTTAGTCCAGACACGATAGATAATGATTGAAGATTGTACTCTATGCTATCTGATTGTCCACGTGGAGCATTGGATAGAACCTGGACAGTAGATAAATCAGAAAAATCAAAGTTTTCAAATATACCACTATTTGGCTGTGATTCCACAAATGTTATGATTTGTGTAAAGGTAGTGGTTCCATCAGTTGCAGTAGCAGTTTGATATCCATTTGCTTGTAGTTGTGCAACTGTGCCAAGAACCATAGATAGTTTTCCATTTTTCTCAAATCCAAGACTAGATAATTTAGATATTATATTTGTGAGGCCAACACCACCGTTTGCTGCACTCGTACCGCTTTCTGTAAATGCTCCATAGAATACTGCTTGCGGAAGTCCAACATTAAATGTCCAGGAATCTCGCGAAGTTGGGTCTTGGTTTAGCTGTATATCTTTGATAGTTGCAAAGACTTGGGAGTTTGGTGGATATTTCGCTCTATCTAATGTTATTGCAATATTTGGAATTTCATCATATTGTAAGGTGACAGTCTGTGTTCCACCTCCAGCATTGTATTGAATTATAGCATTACCACCGGTTGAGAAATCATACAGTTGTATTAATGGCCATGCGTCTGAATTTAGTCCAATTTGTCCAGAGGGAACATTTAGATTAGTATTAATTGATTTTGCAAATCTTACAACATTATTAAGATTGGCAGAACTCGTTGGGGTTCCAGTGCATTGATTAAATGAAGCATCACCATTTGTAAAACCAGATAAGCCAATATTTCTCGGAACAGCAAAGCCATCAGTTTCAGAAAGAGAAATTCCAAAAACGGAGGATGCAGTATCTCTACTACAAAAAACACCAAAGTCTAAACCTTTACCAGAGGTGACAGATTGGGTAGAATCTGCTGTTTTTGCCTTGTCAACATTTGCAAAATATGCATACCAATTACCGTCAGTAGATTGAACCATTCGTAAAGATTTACCATTAAGCGTAACATCAGGTTCGCCTTTTCCTTCATCTGTGTCATGAAGATTTGAATCACGGATTATAACTTCAACTACCATAGAGCCAGAAAAATGATTGTTAAATTGAGAATTTTCAGCCGAAACGAACAGATTTGGGTTACTGGCAGCTTCTGCATGTATAATCGGGATTAAGAACACAGAAGAGGTAATTGTAAGTAAAATAATGAATTTTCTGCATATCACAACAAAAAATATTACTTATCATAAATAATCTTGTCGTATGAATTCTATTCAGATACTTGTAATACATGAGAGCAATTACAGTACATCCTGAATCTATTTGAAAAATCAAACTAAAATACTTGTAATATACATGATAAACATTCCAACTCCAATTCCAGACACAATTGATGCCTGTACAAGTTTTTGTTCACTTTGGTAAATCCATTTTAGAATTACCAGTGCAACTTGGAAAATTGCTCCTGCACCTATTGATAGGAAGACTATTGCAGTATACGGAGAATAGAAAAATCCTCCAATCCAAGTACCCAAGATAGCAGGAGCACCTGCAATTAGCCCCAGAAGAATTATTTTTGATATAGGTGATTTTGTTTTGGCAAGTGGTGATGCAATGGCAATTCCCTCAGTTGTATTATGAAGTGCAAATCCAACAATCAGAAAAGTGCTTAAAGCTACTTGTCCCAAACCAATCGCCGCCCCAATAGCTAATCCCTCACCCAAATTATGCAGTCCGATTCCAATTGCAATCATCAATCCAATAGCAAAGGGTTTAGAAGATGCTGTAAGTCCAGTTCTTGAAGTTAGTTTTTCAGCAGAATAATACAGTCCAAGAAATGACAACAAGGCAATAGTTATGATGAGTAACCCCCCATTGAAATTAGCAGAAAGATTTTCTTTCGAAACCTCAAATCCTTCTAGCATTGCATCAATACCTAGAAAAATTAACAGTCCAACGGTTAATGCCAGAAAAAAATTGTATTTATTTTTTCCAATTCTTTTGATAAACGGTAACCATAACAATCCAATCATTACAGGAATAACTCCCACATAGGTTCCAATAATAGCAAAAAACCCGGCTAATTGATAATCAGATTTGATTGCAGGGGTTGCTGCCTGAATGAATTTATCAAATCTGACACCATCATCAAGAGTAATTCCAATTGTGTATGGTTGTGCTTTATTCCAAGAAAAAGGAATTCGTACTAGTGCAGTTTCAAATCGCCCTAGAGATTTATCAGGTTCTATTGCAGCAGGTTGGATTCGATCATTAACATCTGCCATTGCTATCTCAACAGGAATTGGACCAGTATTTCGAACTGTGACATGTATTTCAGAATCAACAAATTCAACTTTTTCTATAGTTATCTCTGGTAAAGATACTCCAAATTCAAGCAAGTTAGAACTAGGACCAACTAGATATAATATCATAATAACAAGAAACCCAAATGGGATTAATCCACTTACAATCGTACGAATTCGGGATGTTTTGATTTCTTCCATTTTATTCTCCAGAATTTTCTTTGGCATCTTGAACTAGGAACAGACCAACCCAGCCTTTTTCAGAAAATTCAACTTTATGTGCATGGAATAGATATTTTCCTGGATATTTGTATTGAAATTCCATAATTCCACGTTCAGTTTGAGATAAAGTTATCATATCTGTAAAAGTCGAGGGTACAAGAGAAGTTCCTGTAGGATAGTATTGAAACAGATTTCCATGTAAGTGAAAATTATTAACTGGATCAAATTCCACCATATTTACAACATAGATGCGAATTAATTCATTTGTTTTAATTTGAATTGGATGATGTTGATAATAAAATGGAATTGAATTAACAGCATAGAAATTATTTTCAGCATCAAAATCAGTGTCAAACCCATTTAGAATCATGACCATTTCATCAGCTTGTGGTCTTGCTATTTTTGGATCTACTATGAAAACACCATAAAGACCATGTGAAATATGTTCTTCAAGTGGCATTACATGGCAGTGATACGGATGAACTCCCACAGGGCCAGCTTCAAATTCATAAGTAAATTGCCCACCATCAGGACCCACAGTTTCAAATACGCCATCCATCTCAGCTGGATGAATTCCATGGAAATGCATTGTATGTGATTTTGAGCCATTGTTAATGAAATGAATACGAACTAAATCACCCTCAGTTGCACGAATTGTAGGACCAGGAACGGTTCCATTAAAAGTCCAAACATTGTAAAAAACACCAGGTGAGATTTCTTGTATTTTATCATCTTCTGCAATTATTATGAAATCTCTAATTGTTTGACCATTTTTTGATTCAGAGATCCTTCCATAATTAAAATCTCTAAGATATTTTTCCGGATCAAATTCAACGGTTGAAGTAGTATAAAGTGGATCTAAAACATCACCAGATGTTTGAATTACTTGTCCTGAATGAGTTACAAACGTTTTTTGTTCTAATTGAGCTTCGGAAAATGCTGAAAAAACAATAATTGTTGAGCCTCCAATAATTGCAGATAACATCAACACCATAGTAGTTGATCGATTAAATTTCAAGGATAATTAATGGAGACAATTTGTTTATTTAAAAGTTAGCCTATGCTAACTTTTTTAGCCTAATCTAAATTTATGAAGCAAAAATGAATTCCATTTATTAAAAAATTAGGTTTAAACTAAAGAATATCACAAATAGGTTGTGCGAAGACCAGGCATTCTTTTTGTGATTGTAGGTAGCATAGTAGGCGTAGGGATAATATTATCATTTTATGGAAACCAAGTAATTTTTGAGGATTTGATCAGAGGAGAAGGTCAAGTTAAATTTGGAGAAAGTTTGATAATTCCAGTTGAATTAGATAACACAAAAACACAAACTGGAATCTATGCAATTCAGATAATTAATTTTAAAGAAGGAATTACAGTAAAGATACTGGATCCATTTGACAAAGAAATAGAATCTCAATCAATTAATAAAGAAGTTTTTGAAGGGAGATTTAACATTACAGTGTCAGGAATATATAAATTAGTTATCAAAAATACAGATGAAAAAGAAATCAAAATCTTCGGAGTGATAGGACCAGAGCCAGATGCAGATAAGAAATCACTAGTGTACGTTTCTCCATGGATTCTCATAATTGGTTTGATCGGAGTGGTAGGAGTTGCCATATATGCAATCAAAAATCGTAAGAAATCTTTTAGTTAAGATAACTATCCATTTTTTCCAATCCTTCAATAGTCGCATTAAATGTATCACTGTGTTCTACAATTTGAGTTAATTTTTCAGTATTTGCAGAAAAGATAGATTTTCCATTATTAGAATTTTTAAAAATAAATCCATGATCTAGTAAATAAGAAAGTCTTTCAAAAACCTCACTTTCAGAAATAGAGGATTTCTCTGCCAAGAAGGAACATTCTTTTTCACCATCTTCCAATTCAGCTAAAATAGATGACGTGACAGGATCAAACATACAATCAACCACTTTTTCTCGATCAAAAATATCATCCATTTCTAATCATCAACTTTATGTGAATTTATAACTTTTCTAATTGGAAATTGCATATATTTACACCAATAAGATAATTAGTAAAATAATGGAATTACAAATAATGCAGAAATTATGTATTAAAGACACATCAGGAAAAGGAGAGCATTGTTTCTGCATTGAAATAGATGCTCAAAAAGGAGTAAAGAAGTGCTGTAAATGTAATCAATGGAATGTACAAGGTAAAGACTGGACAGAAGATTTAGATTTTAGATAAATTTCAGAATTTAACTCAATATCTCAGATCGGAGGCTAAAATAAAAAATTAAGTGTGAAAATTACAACATGTGACTCGCATTGAATCTTCTTTGAAACACATCTAATTGACGCCTAGCATGGTTTTTATCGGGGTAACTAGGAATTTTTGAATACTTGAGTACTCAAGAGTTCAGACACATTGTTAGGATTGTGGGAAATGATATTCCTGGAGCCAAAAAGGCTATTGTGGGATTAACCCAGATTAAAGGAATAGGATATAGTTTTGCCACAGCAATTCTAGATACATTAAAAATTAATACCAATACAAATATCGGTTTTCTGTCTGAATCTGATGTTCAATTAATTGAAAAATTAATTACTAATCCCATAGCAGGAAATTTTCCAGTGTGGTTTCTCAACAGAAGAAAAGACATCGAGACCGGAGCAAATATGCATCTATTAACATCAGACATTCCTTTTACTTTAAGAAATGATATCGAAAGAGAAAGAATCACTAATAGCTGGAGAGGTTATCGTCACATGTATGGACTAAAAGTTAGAGGGCAATGTACAAGAACTACTGGTAGAAAAGGAGGAGCAGTCGGTGTTGCCAAAGCTGGAAAAGTAGCTCCTTCACAAGCAGCAGCGGTACCTGCAGCAGCGGTACCTGCAGCAGCAGCAAAACCTGCTGAAGCAAAGAAACCAGTTCCTGTGGAGAAAAAGAAATAGGTGAATTGAATGGGAGATCCTAAATATCCAAGTAAAATGTGGAGAAAACCAAAGAGGCCACTTAATTACGAATTAAAAATGGAGGAATTAAAAACTCTCGGTACATTTGGTTTAAAATCAAAAAGAGAGTTATGGAAAGCACATACAGAATTATCTCGTGTCAGACATCAAGCAAGATCATTGCTTGCTTTGAGACAAGAGATCAGACTAGAAAAAGAACCAATTTTGATGAAGTCATTGTCAAGAATTGGGTTAGTCAGTAATGAATCCACATTAGATGATGTACTCAATCTTCAAGTGAACGATTTACTTTCACGCAGATTACAAACATTAGTATCAAGAAAGTTTGGATTTAAAACACCATATCAAGCAAGACAAGCAGTAATTCATGGGCATATAATGATTGGAGATAGAAAAGTGAACATTCCATCATATATTATAACATTAGAAGAAGAAAAGAATATTCACTTTTCACCAGAATCCAATATTCCAAGTATGTTAGAAAGTACTAAAAAACCAGAATCAAAACTTGAAATTAATACAGATACAACTGAAGTAAAATCTTAAAACAGAAATAACAAATTTTTGGATTGAATAATTACAAAAATAGGTTTAAAAGGTAAATAACCACTGCGTCATTAGATAGATTAGCTATGTGTTCAATTATTGGATATTATGGTGATGAAATAGCAGCGCCACTAATAGTTAAAGGACTGAAAAGAATGGAGTATCGTGGATACGATAGTGTTGGGGTTGCAACCGAATCAAATAGTCAAATTCAACTAAAAAAAGGAGTTGGAAAAGTAGCAGAAGTAAACTTTAATATTCAACTCGACACATTGCCTGGAAAAGTTGGAATAGGTCACACCAGATGGGCAACTCATGGAAAAGTGACAGATGTAAATGCACATCCACATTCTAGTAATTCTGGAAAACTAGCAATAGTGCATAATGGAATTATAGATAATTTCGAACAATTAAAAAAAGAATTAGAAAGAGATGGATATGTTTTCAAAAGTGAAACAGACAGTGAAGTAATAGCAAATCTTCTTCAAAAAAATTATGAAAGTGTCAAGAATGTTAAAAACGCAATAATCAAAACAGTGTTAGAATTAAAGGGTCATTATGCATTTGTTGCAATGTTTGAAGATGGTCAATTGGCAGCTGCAAAATTTCATGAACCACTGATTGTAGGAGTTGGAAAAAATAGTTATTTTCTCTCAAGTGACGTTTTAGGATTTATTGAACAAACAGATAATGCAATCTACATTGAAAATGGAAATTTTATCATAATTGACAAAGGCAAATTACAAATTTTAGATTTTAATGGAAAAAGTATAAAGCAGGAAATTGTACAAATATCAAGAGAATTTGCAGATGTGTATAAGGGCGACTATGCACATTTTACATTAAAAGAAATTTCAGAGCAACCAGATACTATATTCAAAGCAGGAGAAAATACAAAAGATGCAATTAATAATGCAGCAAATTACATTAAAAATTCAAATAACATCTACATAACTGGAAGTGGAACTAGCTATAATGCAGCATTGATTGCAAAACAAGTTTTAGCCAAATATGCAAAAATAAAAACAGATGCAATAATTTCAAGTGAATTACGATTTTCTTCAGATACAATTGAACCAAATTCAACATTAATTGCAATTTCACAAAGTGGTGAAAGCGCAGATATATTAAACGCAGTAAATATCATGAAAAAAATAAATTGCAAGGTTATTTCCATAGTAAATTCACTTACATCATCGTTAGCAAGGGAATCAGATATTATAATTGGGATGAATTGTGGTCCAGAGATAGGTGTTGCAGCAACAAAAAGTTTTACATCTCAAATAATGACAATATACAAAATCACAGAAGAGTTGTGTAACGGAACGTTTGAGATTAATTATAAAGAAATATCAGAATCAATTTCAAAAATTCTTGAAAATCATGATCAAATTAGACACATTGCTAGAGAAATGAAAGACGTTTCAGACATCTATGTTCTAGGTAGAGGAATTCACTATCCAATAGCCATAGAGTCTGCTTTAAAATTAAAAGAATTGACATACATTCATGCGGAGGGAATACCAGGAGGTGAATTAAAACATGGCCCATTGGCACTTATGGATTCCAATGCATTTGTGATCATAATTAATCCAAATGATTCAACATATTCAGATACATTAATGAGTGCTAGAGAAATTAGAGCACGTGGTGCAAAGATCATCGGCATATCAGATGAGAAAAGTGATATCTATGATTATTGGATAGAAATTCCAAAAACTAGCGAAACAACATATCCTATTTCAGAAACAATTCCAATACAATTGCTTTCATATTATGCTGCAATTGAAAAAGATGCTGACCCAGATTATCCAAGAAACTTGGCTAAATCAGTCACAGTGATGTAAAAAGTCGATGATATTCCTTTTCAGATAGCGTTAAAAAATACTTAGAGTCATTTCCGGTTTTTATCATAGATGCAATAATACTACCACCTGCACCAACGCCCTCTTTTGCAAATCCCTGTGAGAATGCTTTTAGTCCTGAAAACTTGGAATTCTCAAGTCCAGGGTCAACAGAAATTGCAGGAATATCTGCAATTTCTGAAACAAGAGATTTAAAATTAGCACTGTTATCATCAGAGATGTAAGAAGTAGTTCCAATAGCAGTATTTTGTTCATTGAATCCAATTTTTGATGCAAATGCTAAAACGGCAGCCATTTGTGTACCACCTGCTAACATTACTTTAGTGTTTTCAGATGCAGAGCTTAGCATACCAGATACAAAAGCAATCATAGGATCACCGACTTTAGCTATTACGTGGTATGGATTATCTGAAGTTAATCTCCCTAATGCTGAATTAACAATTTGATTTTTTAATTCGATAGGATTATTTGGAATGCTAGAACTTACTTTAGCTTTGAATCCTAATCCTCGCAATACAGCAAGAGCGGTGGTTGTACCGCCAGGAATGCTTTCTCCGATTATCAAACAATCAGTCATAGATGCAAGATTTCTTCCTACCATTCTTCCATAATCTACTGCTTGAGATACTTGAAAATCACTCATTGCAGATTCAACTGAAATATTTCGTCCATGCGACAAACCAGTTTGGATGAAAGGTAACTGAGGCAGAATTTTACTTCCAGCATTAATTACAATATGGGGTATACTGCAGGATTCTAATGCAGTTTTTGTAAGTAATGCTGGAGTAGGCTTACCATCAGGAGTCATTGGAATTTTATCAATTGTTTTACAATATCCATAGTAAAGGTATTCAGCATCTGCAGGAGGAGTGAATTTTATCGAATCTTTATCAGCGCCAGCAAATGTAATGCCTGGGATTTCACATGTTTCAGTATAAGAAATTACAAGTGAGAATAAAAAATTTCCAGATTTAAGGATGTCAATAAAATCATGAGCTTTGTTTGCATTACCAAAAAATTCAAAATCATCTAAATATGTCATTGTCCCATCATGTCAACAAATTCTTGTTCAGTTCGCTTTTGCATGACAAGATTAGTTATTTTCTCCTTGCCAATGGTAGATGTTGAAGAATGCCCATAATTATGTCCAGAATAAAGAATAAGATCATCATTCAATAAATAAAGAACGTCAAAAAGACTATGATACTGTTCTTTTGCATTACCTCCAGGTAGATCTACACGTCCACAATTTCCTACAAAAAGAGTGTCACCAGAAAAAAAATTTCCATCTCCAATTAAACACATACTATCTTTAGAATGACCAGGAGTATGTAAAACAGTCAATTTTGAATTCCCAAATTCAATTACATCACCATCTTTGACTGCAATATCATGTTTTAATTCAGATTTTTCATGTTGAATTATTTTTGCATTAGTTGATTTCATCATTCCTTCATTTCCCAAGGTGTGATCAAAATGATGATGTGTGTTGATGATGTATTTTATTTTTAAATTATTTCGTTTGATGACTTGCTCAATTTGATCAAGATCCCAAGAAGGATCAATTATTATTCCTTCATTGGTATCTTCATCTTCCACAACATATGTAAAATTCTGCATATTCCCAACTTGTATTTGATGAACTTTCATAATACACTCTCTTCAGATTCTGGAGGAATTCCTATTTTTTCAACAAATATTTCACCACACAAATCTTTTCTTTTTTGCATTCCTCTCTTCATTTTATGAAATGTAACTGTCATATCACTTTGTACAAAGATATTTGCAGTTTCTCCATTATCAGGATTAACTCCAGATGGTATATCAACAGCAATTTTAAAGCAATTTGAATTATTGATATATTTTATTGCACTTGCATATGGTTCTCTTATTTCTCCAGAAATTCCAGTTCCTAGTATTCCATCCACAATTATGTCTGGAATGAAATCAAGATTTGCATTCATGCCAGATATTAATTTTACAGATGGCATTTTTTCTAGTAGGGACCAATTCCATTGACTTTCTTCAGTTTTGATTTTATCTGGAGTACCAAGTAAAACCACTATAACTTTTGAACCATACCCTGCAAGATGTCTAGCCATGACTAATCCATCTCCACCATTATTTCCCAGTCCAACAAAAATTAAAACATTCTTGGATTCAAGAGTATCAAACTTTTCTGCCAATCTTTTAACTGCTATAGCACCGGCGTTTTCCATCATAAATTTTTTTAA
>Ga0315290_10002250_pt1 | contig 13597 bp, 11 predicted proteins | sample YL17G12_0_MG_FD_203627 | JGI IMG/M metagenome (GOLD analysis project Ga0315290, IMG submission 203627) | Sediment microbial communities from Yellowstone Lake, YNP, Wyoming, USA - YL17G12_0 | ecosystem: Environmental > Aquatic > Freshwater > Lake > Sediment | place: USA: Wyoming | collected... | reverse complement strand
TCGAGTGCGTCCGACATGGTGGTCTCCCTCCTAGGTTCTCTGCTCGAAGTAGGTTGCGGCCGCGCGCGGGCGGAGGGTGTGCTCGTTAGCCATCGACTGGTTGTAGGCACCGACAGCGAGCATGGCAACGATGTCTCCTTCTTCGACCGAAGGGAACGGGTAGTCGATAGCGAACAGATCGTCGCCCTCGTTGATGTTGCCCGAGATGGTGACCGGCGCCAGCTGTTCGGCGCCAGCTGCGCGGCAGAGAGTGAGAACGATCGGCTCTCCGTAGAGGTATCCCTGCTGTATGGCGTTCCAGCCGACGTCCAAGCCCACGAAGGTCTTCCCCTTGCGTTCTTCCATCGTTACGACCTCGGCGAGCAGCACGCCGGCTTCCTTCACCAGGAACTCGCCGGGTTCCACGGTCACCGTCACACCGAGCGGGCCCAGATGGCGAGCAAGGATCGAGCACCAACGATCGAGGTCCAACGGCTCCTCGCCTTCCAGATACGGAACACCTAGGCCTCCGCCCACGTTCACCTCTTCGATGTCGTGCCCTGCGGCACGAAGCTGTTCCGTCATCCGCGCGAGTTCTTGGACGCCTTGCTCGAACGCGGAGAGTTCCGCGTTGCGGTACGCCCAGCCGATGTGGAAGTGGAGAACGCTGATGCCCAACTGATGCGCTCGGGCGATCTCGATCGCCTGATCGAGGCCTTCCGGATAGATGCCGAACTTCGTTGGCCTGTCCCCGCTGTAGAGATCACCGCCATCGCGGACAGCGCTCACGTTCGGGTTCACCCTGATGCCGACCCGGCGACCGGGAAACAGTCGGCCGACCCGACGCAACTGGCTGAGCAAGTCCGTGTTGATGTGAATGGGCTCTGCGAGCGACCCATTGAGATCTGTGTCGGTGAGGTTCGTTCCCGTGAGGCTGATCTCCTCGGCCAACCATCCCGAGGACAGGGCGAGCTCGACCTCTCGTGGAGTGCAGGCGTCGATGCCGACGGCTCGAGACGACCCGGGCTCGCCGAGACCCCGGATGTACGCCAGCACCTCCGGTTCACGGCAGGCCTTCATGGCGAATCGCACCTGGTGCGTTAGCCCTGCGCCTAAGAGCGCATCCTGCAGCACTTCAACCTGTTCGCGGACACGAGTCAGGTCGAACACGTATCGCGGTGTACCTAGCTCCCGCGCGAGTTCCTCCGCGTCGCGCCCAGCGATGGAAAGACGCCCTTCCCGGACATCGAGGCCGGCATGTGCCCACCAGGGTGATGTGTCACTCACCTGCGGGTTTCCCCCACCGACCGCGACGATGGTCCTTCAGGACCTCGCGCACCGCGTTGTACGCCGGGATGCCGCACACCCCGCCGACGCCGTGCGTGCCGTTGCTGCACTGGTAGAGGCCCTTGATCGGTGTGCGCCAGTCCGCATAGCCGGGTGCCGGGCGCATGTGGAAGAGTTGGTCCAGGGAAACCTCGCCGAGGAAGATGTTGCCCCCGGTCAGCCCCCACTCCTTCTCCATCTCGTAGGGACCGATCACCTGCCGGTGGATGACCGATGCCTTGAATCCGGGAGCGAGTTGGTCGTACTCGTCGATCACACGATCGGCGTACGCGTCAAGCTCGGCCTGAGGTTGCTCGTCGGACCAGGTGTGGGGAACCCACTGGGTGAACATCGACATGATGTGGATGCCTTCGGGCGCGAGGGTGTGATCCACCTGCGTTGGGATCTCGCCGTCGGAGAACGGCCTCACTGCGCCGTGCCCTTCTCGTGCGTCGATGAATGCTCGCTCGATGTAGTCGACGGAGTGGCCCAACTCGATGCCACCGGTGAAGTCGATGTCCCCGTCGGGGTCGGCCGTGAACCTGGGGAGCTCAGAGAGGGCGACATTGATCTTCACGACGCCGCTGCGCACCTTGAACCGCTTGATGTCCGAGACGAACTGCTCAGGCAGTTCGGAGGCGTCTAGCTGCTCCAAGAAGGTGATCTTCGGGTTGGCTGCTGTCACCACGACAGGGGCGAGAACCTCTTCGCCGCCGGTCAGCACCACGCCACGGGTGCGACCGTTGACCGTAAGGATCTTCTCCACGCGCGAATGCGTGCGGATCTCGCAGCCGAACTTCATCGCGCTGTCACGGATCGCGTCCGCCACTGCGCCCATGCCCCCTTCGGGGATGCCGTACTCATTGCTCATGGCACCACCACCGGTGTCGCCGACCGCGTGATGCGCCATCACGAAGGCCGTCCCCGGCTCACGCGGGCCGGCCCACGTCCCGATGATCCCATCGATGACGAAGGGGACCTTGACCTGATCGGACTCGAACCATTCGTCGAGCAGGTCGGCCGCGCTCATCGACATGATCCGGGTCAGATCGGAGATCGTGCGGTTGTCGAGTCCTCGCATGCTCCACAGGAACTTCATCTGGTCGAGCAGATCACCCGGATGCCTCGATCCGAACTTCGGCGGCTTGGCCATCATCAACGGTGCCATGGCGCCGCCCAGATGGCCGAGCCACTCCATGAAGGGCCCCATATTGGCCGCATCCTTCTTGGAGAACTTCGAGATCTCGGCTGCCTCGAGGGCGGGGTCCATGGTGCCGGACTGGTACGAGCGCCCGTCGGGGAAGGGGATGTAGTAGGGCCCCTGCGGCAGTGTCTTGATCCTGAGGTTCAGATCCTCGCGGATCACGTGCGGGATGTGGCTGAAGACGTACGAGAGGGTGGGGACCTTCAGTTCCGGAGCGTCTGGCCACGGCGCGTCGGTGGTGGCGGCTCCGCCGGTCTTGTGGCGGGCCTCCAGCACGACGGCCTTCGCGCCGGCTCGGGCGAGGTAAGCGCCGGCCACCAAGCCGTTGTGCCCTCCTCCTACAACGATGGCGTCGTAGCGATTGCTCATGTTGTTCGCTCCTTGTCGGCTGGCTCCAGCCTAGGGCCCCCAGGTCCTCGGTGCACCACTGGGTGGTCCGATATTCGTATCCATGGGGCGGGTCTCGGCCAGAGTTCGTACTGACATACGCCCCGCCTTCTAGTGCTCGTCGCTCTGGCGATCCCTCGCGCTCACAGGCCCGGGCCACGCACGCGACCTGCGCGGATGGGGTCTCTGCCGACCCATCCTCGACGGGGGCGGGGGCCCGGCCCTTCTCCTATGAGAAGAAGCGGTCGCGGAGTGAAACGCGAGGAGCTGGGCGCACCATCGAGGGCGCCTGAGCCGCTTTGACAGCCTTGGGATCGAGCACCTTGGTCACGGCTTCGTGATAGGCGGTTCGCAGGCCCGGGTTCCACGCCCAGCCGGTCCGCTCGTCGGGATGACGCCTCTGATCCACAACGGCATCCTAACCCGGTCCGGCGCCGCCTCAACAACCCCGGCGAGGAGGGTGACCAAGGTCACAAGCGAAAGGGGGCCGGCTCCCCGACCCCCTTCCTGGGCTTCCGCCTGCGCTAGGAGCGCGGGCGCTGCTTCTTGTTGTCGTAGAGCGGGTTGACGTCCGCCACGGCCTTGCGTCCCTCGACCTCGAACTCGGTGCCCGGAGCCGACAGCTCGGTCGGAACAACAGCCAGTGTGATGGCGCCGAACTTCGGGCTGACGGCCGGCGACGGCGCGCGACCGACTACCTTCCCGTCCTTGACGACATCCGCGTCGTAGCCCGACTCCTCGGCGCCCTCGAGCTTCAGGGTGACGTAGCGGTTGGCCGGAGCTGCCGCGGAGGCCTCGATGCCCGCCTTGCCCACGAAGTCGTGGTCCATCTTGATGGCGTGGTCGAGACTCAGGTCGAACGGATCGGTCTTCGGGCTCTTCTCGGTCGTGTAGTCCACGCCCGCGATGACCAGACCCGACTCGGCGCGGTACATGAGCACCGCGTCGGTTCCGATCTTGGTCGCACCCTCGGCCAAAACGGCCTCGTAGACCTTCTCAGCGTCGGCCGGGTCCATCAAGAAGACCTCGTAGCCCTTCTCGCCCGAATAGCCGGTGCGGGTCAGCATGACCTGCGCGCCCGCGAACGCGACAGGTCCGGTGATGAAGTTGAAGTACTTGATCGCCGCAACATCCACACCTGGAACCAGCTTGGAGACGACCTCAAGCGAGCGCGGGCCCTGGATGGCGATGTTCGGCATCGTGCGGGACGGGTTGCTGATGGTTACGTCAAGACCCGCCGAACGCTTCTCGAGCGCGGCCTGCATCTCGTCGCCGTCGGTGTTGATCATGTAGTACAGGGTGTCGTCGGAAACACGGTAAACCGTGCCTTCGTCGACCATCGCTCCGTCCTCGTCGAGCAGGAGCGAGTAGCGCACGCCGCCGACCTTGAGGTCTTCGGCCTTGTTGGTGCCGACGCGGTCCATCGCCTTGGCGGCATCCGGGCCGACGAACTTCCACTTGATCAGCGGGGAGACGTTCCAGACGGAGACGTCCTCGCGGGTTGCCTTGTAGCCTTCTTCGGCGCTGGTGTCCGTGAAGTTCTCCGTCCACTCCCATCCACCGTCCTCGTGGAACGTGCCGCCGTGCTTCTCTTCAACGTCCTGGAAACCGTTCCTGAAAGCCATTCCTCACTCCTTCTTGACTCGGGTCTCAGAGTCTATATCGCAGAGGACCCGTTCGGAAAATCGGCCCAGACTACGAACGCGGCTTCTTTTTCTCGGGATCGTAGATGCTCCAGGGTTGGACGATGGCCTCCGCGCCGTCGACCTCCACCTGGTTGCCGTCTAGGGCCACCGAGCGGGCGATGCGCGCCCCGGCGATCCAGCCGAACTCCGGGCTCTGGATCGAGCACCGCACCACACCCACGTCCTTGCCGTCCGCCTTCACTACGGCCCCGTCTTCGGGCTGACTCGCCATCTGAAGCGTCTTGTAGGCGTTGGGTGGGTTCGCAGCGATACCGGCGATGGCCGCCTTCCCTAGGAAGTCCTTCCCCATGTGCACGAAGCGGTCGAGCCCGCAGTCGAACGGGTTGGTCTCGTCGGCGTCGTAGTCGTCGCCCTGGATGAGCAGGCCCGCCTCAAGCCGCAACATGTAGATGGCCGTTACTCCGAACGGCGTGAGGTTGTTCGCCCCCACTATCCCGTCCCACGCCTTGTCGGCCTGGTCGGGACTCGTGAAGAACTCGTAGCCGAGCTCACCCGAGAAACCTGTGCGCGCCAGGTAGCCGGTCGCGCCACCGAGAGTGATCTTCTCGGGGATGAAGTTGAAGTACCTCAGCCCTGAGATGTCCGTGTCGGTGAGGCTCTGCACGACCTCGCGCGCGCGCGGGCCCTGGATCGCGAGATGCGGCATCTCGCGGGCCACATTCTTCACCTGCACGTCGAACTGCTTGAGGTTCTCCGCCCAGTAGTCGGCGTGGCCCTCGCCGTTGGTCATCACGAACAGGTGATCGTCGGCCAACTTGTAGACCGTGCCGTCGTCGACGACGCCACCGGCGGCGTTCAAGAACGGGCCGTAGCGAACCTGGCCCACCTTCATGCCGGAGATGTCGTTGGTGTTGACCCAGTTCGCGGCCTTGACCGCGTCGGGGCCGCTGAAGTCCCACTTGACCAGGGGGGACAGGTCCCAAACCCCGACGTCCTTGCGAACGGCGTTGTATTCCTTCATGGGGTCTCCGAGATCGGTCATCCAGAGCCATCCCCCGTCCTCATTGAACCCCGCGCCCATAGCTTCGAGCTTCCCGTGGAACGCGGTCTTCGTCGGTTCGGTCATGTTCGTTCTCCCTCCGTTGCGGTGTAACAGCCTTTATAGCCGTGGGGGACCATGCGCGGCAAGGGCTCGGATGTTGCGACTAGCGGCAGGGGATCGTCTCGAGGTCCGTGACCACGACATCCAATGGCTCGTCGTCCTCGTCGTGCGGGACCTCGGACACGAGTTGTGTGTGGAAACCTATCCCCGCGCGGAGGGCGTCGGCACGGCACCGCCTCAGCAGCCGGTCGTAGAACCCGCCACCGTATCCGATACGGAACCCTCGGCGATCGAACCCGAGTCCGGGCGCGACGATCGCATCCAACTGACCTGGGTCAACGGGGCGCAGCGCGGACGGCTCTCTGATCCCCCAGACACCCGGGGTCGTCGCCTCGCCGGGCACGTATCCGACCGGCGTCAGTTCCCCCCCGCCGATATGAGGGACCGCGAGACGATGGCCCGCGGCAACCAGACGATCGCAGATCGGGTCGGTCGGAACCTCGGACCCGAAGGAGAGGAAGATGAACACGAGTTCGCGGCCTTCGACGGCGCCGAGAACGCCTGCGGTCACTTCGAGGCCCATCTCGCTCCGTTCAGACTCCGGGATCGCGTCGCGGCTCTCGCGCAGCACGGCACGCAGCGCATCCTTGTCGGCCCGGAGATTCAACGGGATATCTCCGGAAGCGCCGCCTCGGCGATCAGCTCCATACGCCCTTCGACGCCGGTCACCGCGAGGATCATCCAGGTCGCGCCGGCGGCGGCGAGTTCGCGCGAGAAGTCGATCAGGCCGGCAGGCGTACCCATCCACGCTTCCGGCAGTCCCTTCGCCCGTCGCACCGCGGCCAAGCTCGGCAGCTCTGCTTCGTCTTCTGCCACCACGGCCACGCCAGCCCAGGTGGGCTCGCACCGGCGTCGGCGAGCGCTCGCTTCTTCGGCCACTATCGCAGCCGAGCGTCCGAAGTCAGATGCCGACATCCCCCAGCCGTTCCAGCCGTCCGCGATGCGACCGGCCATCCGCGCGATCTCATCCGAGACGCCGCCGATCCACACCGGGGGTCCGCCGGCCCTGGATGGCGGAGGGAGCAGCGGCCCAGGGATCTCCGGTGTGTGCTCTCCGCCCTGCCAACCTTCCCCGTCGAACAGCCCCTTGACCGCTTCCGCGGTCTCCGCCAGGAGCGCGTATCTCCCCGGAGCTTCGAACTCTCCGGGGACACCGAACATCTCGTGCTCGGGCCGATCGCTGTCGTCACCACTTCCCAGACCGAGGATGAATCTGCCGCTCGTCATGTCGTCGATCGAAGCCGCCATCTTCGCCAGCATCGCCGGCGTTCGAAGACCCACGCGCGCCACCAGCGACCCGACCGCGATGTCCTGGAACTCGACTCCGATCGAGGACAACGTCGCGAAGGTCTCCAGCGATGGACCGTCCGGGTTGCCGGGTCGGAATAGGTGGTCCGTTGCGAACACCCCGTCGAACCCCAGAGCCTCGGCTCGTCGTGCAACATCGCGAACCGCCTCGACGCTTCCCGAGAACATCGGTAGGACGAGTCCAACCTTCACGGACCGCACTCCTCCAGCGCCATCGCCGCCGCTCCGATCGCGCCCGCATCGTTCCCGAGCTGCGCCGAGAGGATGGGGACCTCCGTCCGATGCGAGAAAGCCTCAACGGACTCGCGGAAAGCGACCCGCGCGGGACCTAGCAGCATGTCCGCCGCAAGGACCACTCCTCCACCCACGACCACTACATCGGGGTCGAGGATGTTCACGAGTCCCGCTATTCCCTGGCCTAGCCGTCGCCCCACCGAAACCAGGAGGCTTCGGGCAAGGTCATCCCCGCGCCGCGCCGCCTCGGTGACCAAGGTTCCGTTGACCTTAGTACGGTCCCTCCCTGCGAGCTGGGCGAGCAGAGACTCAGGATGCAGGTCGATCGCTTCCTTGCCCAGTCGCTCGATCGCGCGGCCCGACGCTACCTGCTCCCAGCAACCCCTGTTGCCGCATCCGCAGATAGGCCCTTCCGGATCCACGATGACGTGACCTATCTCACCCGCGAAGCCGTGAGACCCGCGGAAGAGTCGACCGTCCGCGACTACGCCGCCGCCGATGCCCGTGCCGACCGTGATCATCAACATATGGTTCGAACCTCGACCGGACCCGAATAGGAACTCCCCCCACGCCGCGACGTTCGCGTCGTTGTCCACCGCGCACGGGAGCTGGGTCGCTTCCGCGATCCGCTCCCCGACCCGGAGCTCTCGAGCGGCCAGATTCGGGGCGTAGCGCAGCAGACCCGTCCGGTGGTCCACCATGCCCGGAACTCCGGCTCCGATGGCTATCACGTCCGAGGTCCTCACCGCTTCAGCGGCACCGACCGCGGCCGATATGAGCGCCATCGCGTCATCCGCCGGCGTCGAAACGACATGCCGCGCCTGCACCTCGCCATCCTCGGTCACGAGGAGCGCAGCTATCTTCGTGCCTCCGATATCGAGGCCGATCGCCCGTCTCACGGACTCACGGGCGTTCTGCCCATCAGGAACACCGTCGCCACGGCGAATCCGAAAGCACCGAGGAACAGCCAGATCAGTTGAGGCGCCGAAACAAGCTCGCGCTGATCGGAGGCCAGGCGGGCGGCGTCGTAGGCCGACTCTCCGATGCAGAGCAGAAGCAGCACGCCGAAGAGCGCCGTGATGGCCGCCGACGCCTTCCCCGAGGCCGAGAAGGCGAACAGCCCGAGGACCAGAAGGCACCCGACGAATACCAGCATGCGTACGACCCCGTCGGCGTGACGACCCATCCTGTAGTGGCCTGCGCCCGGTACCAGGCCGGCGAACGCCGCGTCCCTGGGGGTTGCCACGGTCGAGACTTCCCGCTCGTCGAACAGGCGGCCGAAGGACGTGCCGCAAGCGGAACACACTTGGCCGTCGAAAGGATTCTCGGTGCCACACGCCGGACACTCCCACACGGGAAGCGGTCCCCTGCCCTCATCGGCGGCCTGGCCGATGGGCGCCTGCGACGTTTCCAAACCCGGCGCGACAGACAGGGCGGGCGTTTCCGTGAGCGCGTCCAGCCAGGGTTCGGCTTCGGGTCCGGGTTCGGGTTCGGGGTCGGGCGCCGATGCGGGCGGCGTCCTGAAGGAAGTGAAGCACTGTCCGCACCAATCTGCGTCGACGGCAACGAGCGCGCCGCAGTTGGGGCAGCGACTCACCTCGGTCAACGCGCGGCCTCCCTCAGGTAGCCGGCCACCATCGAGGCTATCTCGGGCCAGGCGTAGTGTTCTTCGGCTCTCGCCCTTCCCGCCTTTCCCAACGCAGCGGCCATCTCCGGATCGGCCAAGCATGCACCTACGGCCTGAGCCGCCGCATGTTGATCTCTGCCGTCGACCACCATCCCCGTCACCCCATCCAGGACCGCCTCGGCGGCACCTCCAGAGTCGCCGGCAACCACCGCACGACCCGAAGCTGACGCTTCCATGAAGACTATCCCGAAGCCTTCGACCTCCAGCCCACCCCAGCGGTTGCGGCACGGCATCGCGAAGACGTCAGCGGCCGCGTGATACTCCGGCAGAGCCTCATCCGACACCGCCCCTGCGAACACGACTGACCCCGCGGGAGCCTCCCTCGCCATCTGCTCCAGCTTGGCTCGATACGAACCGTCACCCACGATGAGCAACGAGGCATCGGGGCTGCGCTCGCGGATCTCAGCCATCGAGCGGATGAGCACGTCCTGACCCTTCCGCGGCACCAGACGCGAGACGCAGACGATCAGCGGTCGATCGGACAGGTCATGCTTGCGTCGAACATCCTGCCCCGAGACGCCCGGGTCGAAGCGCTTCACGTCAACGCCCGGAGGACACAACGACAACGGGACATGCTTCGGAACCATCGGCCGTATCTGCTTCAAGATGTAATCGCTCAGAGCGGTGACATGAGAAGCGCGCGACACGGATCTGCCCATCACCTGCGCGGCGCCTGGGATCCTTGCCAGCCAGTATTCGACGCCGTGAGTAAGAACCACATGGGGGAACCCCGCCTGCGATAGTCCTGCACCGAAACCCGAGGTGGCGAATCCGCTGCCGAGCAGCACGACTTCCGCGCCGGTCTCCCTGGCCAGAGACAGCACTCGTTCCCGCGCTTCTCGAACCGGCACGACGACCTTGGCCGGGTAGCGCACCACACGGAAAGGAACGGACGCATCGTGCTCGCGCCAGCCTTCCCACCTTGGCGCCAGCACGGTCACCGAATCGGGAGGGAACGCTCCTACGAGGTTGCGCACGTACTGCTGCACCCCTCCGATCCGGGGCGGGAAATCGTTCGTGACCACCAGCGTCCGGGGGATGCTCAGATCTGTCATACGCCTATGCTCTCAGGAGATGGAGGGAACCGAAACCACCGCCATGGAAACGCTGGCGTTCGAGAACGGACGGGCCCTGCTCGACCTTTCCGATCACCTGGTCTCGGCCGTGCTCGGGAACGACGCAGCCAAGTGGCTCAACGACCTCGTAACCGCGAAGGTGGACCGGATGACGCCTGGCAGGGCCTGCGGGTCTTTCCTGCTGGATCCGACAGGACACATCCGTGCGCACTTCGTCGTCGTGAGGACCTGGCAATCCTTCCTCCTCATCCAGGACCCGGCGCAGCCGGATCCGGTGGACGACCTCCTGAGCAAGTACGTTCTCTCGTCAGACGTGACCATCACAAGAGAGAAGGCATGCATCTTCGCGGTGCCCGGTTCCGTTGCCGGTCCGCCAGTCTCCTGGTCAGCGGCACCCGCTGCACCTGAGCACGGAGGGGGTACCTACCTGGGGGCACCCGCCGAGCGCCACGATGAGACGCTGGATTCTCTTTCGGAAGGGTTGGTGCTCGTGAGCAAGGCCGCGCAGGAGACCGTGCGCATCGGCGCCGGTATCCCCCGGTATCCCGTGGACCTGGCGCCTAGGTCCATACCGGCCGAAGCGCCCGCGCTCGCGCAGGAGATCGTCGACACCGAGAAGGGTTGCTTCCTGGGCCAAGAATCGGTGGCGCGGGTGCGCAACCTGGGACATCCGCCGAACCTGATCGTGGCCCTCAGGACCGACGCGACAGTATCGGTCGGAGAGCCGGTGACCGAAGGGGGCAAGAAGGTCGGCCAGATAACGAGCGCTGCTGTCGATCCAGCCGGAACGACGGCCATCGCCCGCGTTCGCTGGTTCGCCCACCCGTCACCCCGTTTCCAGACCGCCCACGGACACCCCTTCACCATGGTCCGGGGCGGGTAGAGGCTCGCCTGTCACACCCGCCCGGTAGTTTCTCCTCAGGGTGTTGCGCATCGAACATCTGTTCGGTACCTTGAGGACACTCTGCCGAAGGGGCGAACTTGCTGGCCATACAGACGACGCTGGAAGAAGGGGTACCGCTTTCCGACGTCACCTTCTGTGCCGTCGACCTTGAGACCACCGGAGGCTCGCCGGAGTCGAGCCGCATCACCGAGATCGGCGCCGTGAAGTACAGAGGGGGCGAGAAGATCGGCTCCTTCCAGTCGCTGATCGACCCCGGCCAGCCCATCCCTCCCTTCATCACGCATCTCACCGGCATCACCGACAGCGACGTGGCCGGTGCGCCGACGATCGCTTCCGTCATGCCGCGCTTCATCGAGTTCCTCGGCGACAGCCTGTTCGTCGCACACAGCGCCGGCTTCGATTTCGGTTTCGTGAACGCCGCACTCCGCCGACTCGACTACGAACCCCTTCTTCAGCCCCCCCTGTGCACGGCGCGACTGGCGCGACGCGTTGTTTGGCCGGATGTCCCCAACGTCAAGCTGCACACCTTGGCGGAATACTTCCGATGCGTGGCTCAGCCTTCCCACCGAGCCCTCGACGATGCCATGGCATGCGCTGAGGTTCTTCACGCCCTCCTGGATCGCGGCGGACGCATGGGGATACTCACACTCGGCGATCTGCAGCAGGCGGTGCGCGCCCGCGGCCGACCGAACTTCGCGAAGATCCGCCTGACCGACGCCCTCCCCCAAGCGCCGGGCGTCTACGTCTTCAGAAACGCCGCGGGCGACGTGCTGTACGTGGGGAAGTCGAAGAACCTCAGGCAGCGGGTCAAGAGCTACTTCTACGGGGACGGACGGAAGAAGATCGACGACCTGCTCTCCGAGATGACCCAGGTCGAAGGCATCCGCTGCTCTTCCGAGCTGGAGGCACTCGTCATGGAAGCGCGCCTCATCCACCAGCACGAGCCGAAGTACAACCGCCGCGGCAAGACATGGAGGCGCTACACGTATCTGAAGATCGACGCCGCCGAAGCGTACCCGCGCATCAAGGTCGTCCACGACACCAAGGGGGACGCCACCTTCCTTGGGCCTTTCGGATCCAGCTCCGCGGCCAACCTTGCGAAGGAAGCTCTCGAGGAGTCCTTCGCTATCCGCCGATGCACCAAGCCGATGCGCGCCTCTACTCGCTTCTCCCCCTGCGCCCTGGCCGACATGAAACGTTGCCAGGCACCCTGCGACGGCCGAACCGACCCCGAACGCTACGGAGAGCTCATCCGCGGACTCGTTTCCTCCCTTTCTTCCCCGGATGGGCTCCTCGAAGCGCTCGAGGGCCGCATGAACAGCCTCGCCGCCACAGACCGATTCGAAGAAGCCGCCCTCGCGAGGGATCGTCTGCGAGCTCTCGGCGACGCTCTTTCCCGTAGGCGTCTCGACGCGTGGATGGTGGAGGGCCAACTCGTCTTGCGAGACGCATCGGATCACCGATTGAGACTCTCGGGCGGAACGCTCCTGAAGGAAGGTGGCCCGGATCCGATACCGACACCCTGTCCTCGCGAACGCGCCGACGAACTCACCGCGGTCAGGGAGTGGATAAGACGAAATCCTGTCGTCGTCGAGTTCGCTGACAATCCTCCGGCCGAACCCATCGAAGGAGGGGCCGCGCTTCATCTACTGCTATCCCGCTTGCGGGCCGCCGACAAACCCCTGGTCGCTGACCGATATCGCTGACCGTCGTCCACATCCCCTGCGATAGGATTCCTGGATGGAAGGCGTGGTGATCCTCGAGGGCGCGCGAACGCCCATCGGAAAGTTCCTGGGCTCTTTCGCGAAGACACCGGCCGTGGACCTAGGTGTCGCGGCCACCCTTGAGGCCCTGAGGCGAGCGAACGTCCAGAAGGATGCTGTCCAGGAGCTTGTCTACGGACACGCCAGACAAGCGGGCAACGGCCCCAACGGCGCCAGGCAGGTCTCGTTCTCCTCCGGGATACCGCAGGAGGTCAACGCCTACACGGTGAACATGGCCTGCGCCTCCGGGACCAAGGCCGTTCAGTTGGCGGCCGAACAGATCACCCTGGGCAATTACGAGGTCACGGTCGCGGGCGGCATGGAGAACATGACCCAGGTCCCGTTCCTGCTTCCGAACATGCGGCTCGGCTATCGGATGGGCGACGCGCCTGTCGTCGACGGGATGTATGCGGACGGGTTCACCTGCAGGCTGTGCGGACTCATCATGGGCGAGACCGCCGAGAACCTTGCGCGCCAGTACGAGATATCTCGACAGGAACAGGATGAGTTCGCGGTCGAAAGCCAAGAGAAGGCTGAGTCCGGCAAGGAACGCCGGGCCGCGGAGATGTTCCCGGTCGAGGTGCCTGGGAAGAAGAGAGGGCAAACCTTCACGCTTGCCGAAGACGAGCACCCCAAGCCGGGAACCACGATGGAGGACCTGGCCCGGCTAGCGCCCGTCTTCGACAAGGAGACCGGCACGGTCACGGCCGGGAACGCCTCAGGGATAACCGACGCCGCGGCCTCGCTCGTGCTTATGTCGGAGTCACGCGCCAAGGCCGAAGGGCGCGAGCCTCTGGCGAAGATAGTCGGTTACGCGCAAGCGGGCGTAGACCCCGCGTACATGGGGATCGCTCCGGTGCCGGCGACCCTTCGGGTTCTCGAGAAGACGGGCCTTTCACTTGCCGACTTCGACGTCATCGA